>JAABUY010000799.1_pt1 | contig 49555 bp, 50 predicted proteins | sample 5560271 | NCBI WGS metagenome assembly JAABUY01 (sample SAMN10711886, study PRJNA513374) | rock metagenome | isolation source: Antarctica rocks | place: Antarctica: Victoria Land, University Valley | reverse complement strand
CAGTGCGCAGGCGCGCGCCTCGTGGCCGGCGCGCTCGCGCGGCCCGGGCCTGGGCGGAAAACCCAACTCTATACAGGGCGAGGACGCACCGGCCAGGCGGCCGGGTCGAGCGGCACGACATCGATCAAACGGCGCCGGCGCATCATCGCGAAGAACATCGCCGCGAACGACCGCAGCGCCGCGCGCCGGTGCTCCGCCTCGGTCTGGCGCCGCAGCCTGCGCGCGCACGCGGGCGCGCAACGTAAGACAGAGGCGCCGCCCACGAACGGTGCAGGCTCCTGTACGGGCGGACTGACAGGCGCCGCTTCCTGACGTCCGCTGGTGTGCCAGCAGGGAAGGATTCCGGAACCTGTCACCGGACCCGCATGTGTCTGGACCTGTCCAGCCAGGCCAACGACAATCGCCGATCGATGCCCTGCGTCGTGTTTGTGCTCACCCAGGTGCTGGCACAGCTGCAGCAGCACTGCCTCCCCGCTGTTGAGGCAGGCAGGGTCGCGCGCGCAAGCAGTGACGGCATCACTCCAGCCCCTTCATCCGGCGCGTGTCCCCCCCGGCGAGCAAGGTGCGGCTGCGCGCCGTGGCAGCCGCAGCGGCAGGGACACCACCCCGAAGATGAGCCCGGCCAGGTATGCCGCGTACTTGACGCCCTGCATCGACGTCACGGGGCTGGCCAGGAAGGCCGCCGCCGCGGCCGCCTCGCCCGTCGCGCCCGCCGCCGCGCTCGCGGCCGCGCTCGCGGCGTCGAGCAGGCCGCGCTCGCCGCGGGCGGCCGCGCGGGCGACCGCCGGCTGGCCCGCCCGGCGCCGGAAGCAGCGCCGGCGCACAAAGTCGCCTGAGCGCTGGCTCGCGCGCCCGCCCGGGCGGCCCTCGTCCAGGTGCCTGCGCATGCGGCGTCCGGATCGCAGAGGCAGGGCGGCATCACCACGCGGCCGGACGCCTGCAGGCAGACACCCAGGCTGGTGCAAGTGCGCAAAGCAGCATCAGCAGGGGGGAGATCTAATGCGACCGCACGAGCACTTAACAGCAGCCTGGCGCGACAGGGACTTGCTCGCCGCAGCAGAGCACGACAGATGCCTGAGATAGCAGGCGACTGAGAGAGGTGGCATGCAAGGGCGCAGTGAGCGGCACGCCGGCCGCGCACTTGCAGGCAGCGCACTTGCAGCCGGGCCACAGCGCAGTTCGGTATGCAGCGTGTGCAGGCGAGGGCCGGGCGGCGCACTTGAAGACGGACCCATAGTGCCAGCCCTCCAGGTCGGTGCGCGGGGACACAGTGAGCTCCCAGCCCTGGAGGCCGTCCTCGCTCGGCGGCGCAGGCACCGCCACGGGCTGGCCCTCTGCGTCGCTCCAGCCTGGCCGGTCCAGCAGGCCCGGCTGCTGCCTGCCGCACGCGCTTGAGCTTGACCGCGCAGCCTCCCTGAGGCAGCACCTAGCTGCCGCGGAGCCTGCATTTGTACCGCAAGCTGGCTCACCTGATCCGCAGCTGCCAGTGCGCACCAAACAGCCTGATGCATACCGTGCTCTGCTCGTGCACCAGGGAATACCAGGGCGCAAGGCGACTGGCAGCGTCTGTGTGCCCACTCAGCGTCAGGCAGGGCCAAGCCGCGCAAGGGCCAGCGTGCGGCCTCAGGCCCTCACCAGCCGAGCGGGCCAAACCAGCGCTGGTTCTGGAACAGCTCCACCACGTCCTCCTCCCTGGCGGCAGGCATCGCCTGTTGTGACTGACTTCTGGCTGCAAGTAGGCGCGGCGCCCCCCGTCCCCGCTGCTTAAACGACCTCCTGAGGCCAGCACAGACTCCAGGCCATGCGCCCTGCCTCCGCAGCGCCCCAGCTGCAGGAGCGCCCGGGCTCCTGGCGCCGGGTGCCCTCGCCGAGCCCGCACAAAGCCTCTGAGCAGCCGTGCTCTGCATGCGTTATGGGCGTCTGGGAACACAAGTGAACGGAGAGGCTCCCTGCTGCGAGTACAAACCCCCTTTACCTAGGGCCCAAGAATTTTCGTACAATTCCCGAAGGAGCCTCTTGACGACTTGCTCGCGCCACTGAAAGCAGTCACGCTCGCCGTGCAAGCGCAACCGCCTCAGTCCCGATGAGTGTTTGCTCTCCGCAGGAGCCGTGACCCGGCGCGGCTGTACGACCACCTGCAAGCTGGCGACAATTTGTCAAGGCTGGCTGGGGGCCGGCCCTGCCCTGCTGCGCGACACATCATGGCGCAGGCCAGAGCTGCGCTGTCCAGCACCGGGCGGCGGCAAATCGCGGCGGCGCGCATGATGGTTGCGGCGCTCCTCTGCGCTGCGGCACAGCCTGGGTGGAGCCAGACAGAGCTCAACGTCCAACTCACGCGCGCGACGCCAGAGTTCTCTGGGTTTATAAGGGTGCAGGGCGGCCGCTTTGTCGACGCCGCATGCAGCGTGTTCCCCGTCATCGGGCTCAACGCGTGCGCGCCCGCTGCCCGGCGCAGCCGCGGCTTTCTCCAAATATTTGCTACTCTACCTGGCTGCTGGGGCTGCCTGTAGCGGCTTCGACCCAGCGCGTGCTCGGGGCGTGTTAGTCAGCCAGTAGGGGTCCGGCCGTCACAGCTGCTTTGGATGCGTCCCGCGGCGTGTCAGCACGGAGTGCGCCTGCTGCCTGGTTGCGCAAGACTGCGCACGACAGCCAGTCCTGTTACCTTGTGAGGAGCGTGATGCAGTGCGCATCCAGTCATGTGGCAGCAGCGCTGGCTGTTTGCCTTCAGGCAGCCACAGGGGCGCGCTTGCATGAAGCGGCGGCGCGGCGCAGGTGGGACCTGATGGAGTCGGGCGCGGGCATCCTGCCCCACGGCGGCGCGCTGGAGGGCGGCGCATTCCTGAACGGCGTGCAGTATACCATGCAGGCCGCGGCTGCGGCCGGCCTGACCGTCGTGCGCGCGTTCGGGCACGGGCACGACCTGGACGCCCACCTGGTGCTGCAGCCGGCTGCAGGTGACCCTCCTGCAGCCCTGCCATGGGGCTCCCGTTCGCGCCTCGTCGCTGGCCCCGCCGGCACCCGCGGTGGGCGCCAGGCAGCATGCCTCAGCTCCACAGCTGCCAGCATGACCTGATGTACACAGAGTAGACGTCCGCATAAATGGTTTTGGCTGCAGGCGTGAATAACTTACAGTTGTAAATGGGCCAACTTTGGCTGTGTATGGGCAGGCGTGTACAACGAGACGGCCTTCCGGGGCCTCGACTACGTGCTGCACCAGGCGAGCCTGAACGGCGTGCGCGTGCTCTTCACGCTGGCGGACAACTGGAAGACGCAGGACTCCAAGCAGAACGTGCGCGGCGCGCCCGCGCGCCCCGAACGCCCCGCTCGGCGACCGGCTCACCGCGAGCACCGGAGTGCGATGCGCGTCCGGCGCCGCGCGTGCGCTGCGAGCGCGAGCCGCAGGGGGGCGAGAGCGCCTCTGATGGTGGAAACCTACCCTAACCCTACTAATGAGGCCGGCCGCGCGCGCAGTATATATACTGGGCGGGCGAGACCAACCTGGACGCGTTCTGGTGGAGCCCCGCCGTCATGGAGCTCTTCAAGCGCCACATCGACGCGATGACCTCGCGCGTCAACGTGTATAACGGTGCGCGCGGCCGAAGCAGCCTCCCTCGCAGCGCGGCGGGCAAGTGCTCGCAGGCTGCCTCTGGTCGCGCTTCGTGCTCACGGTGCAGCGCTGGCGCATGCAGTCCTCCAACAGTCACGGCCAGACGAGGTCGGCAAGGATGCCCGGATGGCATAGGTGCTGGAGTATGTGATTTACAATTCATGCGTGCGCAGGCGAGTGGCAGAGTAGGGTTAGGTGCAGGGCATCTCTGGGCGCTGACCTGGCGGCCGCGCGCATCGCAGGCAGGAGGTATAAGGACGACCCGGCGCTCTTCGGCTGGGACCTGATCAATGAGCCGCGCTGCAACTGCTTCCCAGAGATCCTGCCGCCGCAGAGCGAGTGGTTCGCGCTGGAGGCCTCGTGTAACGTCAGCTGCGCCGACGCGCTGTCGGTGCGCCCCTGGGACGCGCCCGCGCCGCGGCGGGGCGCTGGCTAGAGGCCCAGCGCGGCGCCGCCAGCGCCGGCGCTGGCGGCCGCAGCGCCGTGCGCCTGGGCGGCCATGTATTGCAGCGGGGCGCTGGCCGGAGGCTGACGCCCGCTCACCGCCGCTCCAGCCCCAGCCCGCGCCTCACGCCGCGCTCACCAGCTGATGGCAGCAGAGCGGACCCTGTGCCAGATGCTGCTGGTAGGGTAATCGGAGGTCCATGCTCTCTTGAAGCCTGCTGCCAGCAAGGGAGGAGAGGGGCCGAAGCGCCGCCGCGCTAGCGTGTGTGCAGAGTGGGACCGTGCGGCGTGCGCGCAGGGCTGGGTGTGGGAGATGGCAGAGTACCTGAAGGCCGCCGACCCAAATCACCTCGTCACTGTGGGCGCCGAGGGCTTCTGGGCCTCGCGCGCGTGGCAGGCGCGCGCGCGTCAGGGTTATGGTAGGGTAGCCGTGTATAGCCACGTCGCGGACGGCGCTCGCCCAGCAGCCGTGGCCGCCCTGCGTCCGGATACATGCACATTCTATCTGACTTGATGTAGTGCGCGACATGCGCCACGCTCATCCAGCCGTGTCTGACCTACCAAGCACGCCCTGGCCTCAAATGTGGACTGCCAGGCCATGGCCTGGCAAAGCGCGGCAGCGAGGGGGGCGCGCGGGCGTGTGCGCGCAGGCGTTCCTGTACAACCCGGGCAACTTCGGGACGCCGACGCAGCTCAGCTGGGCCTCGCTGACGGGGCAGAACTTCACCGCGCAGCACAACAGCCCGCACATCGACTTCTGCGGCGCGCACTTCTGGCCCGACCGCTGGGTGCGCACCCGCGGCCAGGCAGCGGCGCGCGCGCTCGCGCGGCCCGCGCCAGCACCCGGCCGCGCGTGCGCCCGGGAGGCCAGGCCGCGGCACACCATGCCTCCGCCAGCACTAGCTCTGCTGCCAAATTATCACAGGGAAGCACCTGCAGAGGCGCATTTCTAATAGCTCCTGGTTGCGCGAGTCGTGCGTTGCTGTTGCCGGCGACAGAGCTGCGTCTTAGTCGGCAGCAGCTTGGGCTGGGGGTGGCCTAATAAGCAATGTCCCCGCTCCTGCGGCAGACGCCGGACCTGGGCTGGAACGCCGCCTTCTTCGCGGCCTGGGTGGACGGGCATGCGGCCGACTGCGCCGCGCTCGGCAAGCCCTTCATCCTGGAGGAGTTTGGCAAGAACGTCACCGTGCCGGTCACGCCGGCGGGCATTGCGGCGACGCGCGACCCTGCCTTCGCCAGCGTCTACGCCAAGCTGCTGGCCAGCCTGACTTCCGGCGGCGGCTTCCAGGCGCGGCGGCCCCGTCGGCGCCGCTTGTCCGCCATCATGTGAAATAAGGTAGGGCGAAAAATGCGGTTGTCATGTGTTTTGTGGCCATTGCAGAGGCTAAGCTTCTATAATGGAAGTTCTCGTAGGGAAAAAAGAAGGGCTGCCACATGGGTCCCGGCGTGCCCGGAGGCTCGCGCCGCTGGCAGCGCCTGCTCAGCCTCGCCCCCATGTGCGGGCCGGGCGCTCGAAGCCCCGGCCGGCGCGACGCAGCCGCCCGCTCCCGCAGGCACGCCTCTAAGCCGAACCCTACCCCGCTCCCGCAGGGCGCGCTGCTGTGGAAGTGGGCGCTGTCGCCGCCGGCTGACCCGACCGACGGCCTGGAGGTCGGCCTGCGCGACTCCACATTCTTGGGCGTCGTTGCGCCAGCTGCGCGCGCGGCGCTCAACATTGCACGCCGCGCGTCCGTGCCGGGCTGCCAGCCGGTGCGCTGCCGGTGTTAGGGCTGCTGTCACCCTGTGTCGAGTGCGAGGATCTGCAACACTACAATCAACATTAGTGTTTATTCCGGTCAAGGCGGGTGCGCTGCCGAGCTCGGCGCGCTGCCTGCGCGTCTTCGGGGCGGCGCTGCGGCGTCGAAAGCATTGATGGAGCCTGGTCACGCCCATGCACAGGGTCCAGCCTGGCCCGCTTTCATCACGTTACCTCTGATCGGATTCGCTGGGTTTGGGCGATCGTGCTGGCGTCTGGCCGCCTGACTCCCACCAAGGCGCTCCTGACGGCTCCCAGGCCACATGCTCTCCCGCGCCCCCTGCGCGCCTGCTGACAGGAGCGGCTCGGTCACCGTGCACCCTGTGCTCACGTGCGCCTTCCTGCAGGCGAACGCGACGGCGCCGGCGAATGCGACGGCGCCGGCGAATGCGACGGCGCCGGCGAATGCAACGGTGCCGGTGGGCGCCACTGCCAACGTGACCACCCAGGCCGGGGCCCTGCAGGAGGGTGCGCTGCCCGGGAACGCCACCGCGCAGGCCGGCGCGCCGGCGGCCAGCCTGACCAGCAGCGACGTCACCCCCAACGGCTCCGCAATGATCAACCTGCCCACGGTGACCGTGCCGCCGTCGGGCCCGGCAAATGCGGGCTCTGCCAGCTTCGGGCCGCTCACCGACGAGCCGACGGTCCCGGTCACGCCGGCGTGGCCCGCAACGCTCGCGGCGCCGGCCGCGCCGGAGGCCCCCGCGGCGCCGGCGGCGCTCACGCCGCCGGGGGTGCCCGTCTCCAACGCGGCGCCGGTTGCTGCCGACTCTTTTCAGGCTGCTCCATAATGTTGCGGCGCTGGCCGGCGTGCTCACGTCCGTGAGGATGCACAAGGTGGGCTTCATCATGTATCCAGGCTCTTGCTTGTGCGCTGCGGGCCAGGTGCTGGCAGTGCCGCACGCTCTCGCGGCGGCACTCGCCGTCAGCGCTTTTTGGGTCCATATTGGACGGGGTGCGTGCCTGGCAGGGCTCGCATGTGCTAGCCATGCCCGGCATGGCGGGCCAGTCTCGGAGCGGGCTGCCCTGCAACTTTAGGGCAGCCCGTGTATGTAATTGCTTGCTAGAGTGCGGGCATGTATGCTTTTGGGCGCGCACCAGCGGCATGCGGGCAGCTTCTGTATTCAGGGAGCCGCGGGCAAGAGGCTGCATGCGTTGCAGTCAATGACACAACAGATGTATGGCGGATGGTACATTCTTTTGTCTTCTAGTTATCTGCTCCACTGCTGCTACGGTAGTTATGTTGGTTGCTGATTGTTGTGGGGTGTTGCATGCAGACTTTGTTGTGGGTACAACTTGTGGCTGTCGACTGGTGGCCACCTGCATGGTACGCACCAGGCAGTGTGCTTCACACAATGCCAGGTCCCATCTGAGCAGTTCTGCAATGCCATGGAATGCAGACTCAGTCGCCAACACCAGAGCCACCCCTACTCTACCACAGGGAAAAGCAAGCTATCTATCACTGCATGCCGGGCAGTGCTGCACAAAAGCATATGAGCACCCACACAGAAATACAAAGCACACGTGTTTACTGCGGTCCAGCATCAGATCCTACGCGCATGCTACCGTCCTACCTGCATTCAGGTCTCTGGGAAGGCAATGTTGCGCAATCTGAAACACTGCAAGTCCGTGTGTCCATGATAAGCTGCAAGCTGGGAGCAAGCATGGCCCTCTCTGCGTGCCGCCCTCTGCAAAACCGGGTCATGTCCGCACAACCCTCCTGCACTACCACTGAGGCTCACATCCTGGCTACCAGCGAAGCAAACTGCTTTTGTCTGGATACATCGTGCTGCCTAGCTGGCAAGCACAGTTGCCTCAGCACTCACGCTCCAGAAATGGATGGACCGAAAGCAGAAAGCGTGGGCGGCATCATCCTTCCTTCCGGCCTGGTCAAGCTCTTGCCTGAGTGACAGCCACAGGCTGCTCAGCTTTCGGGCTGTCGCGCTGAGCTGACATGCGCGTGTTACACCTGCTGGCATACCGCAGCAGTGACTCCATGCTAGGCGCGGCCGGCAGCCTCACGCACATAGAAGCGGCGCGGAGTGCGCCGGCGCCGCACACTGCTCTGCGCCGCCGCCCTCGCGGGGCCGCTCCCCGGAGCGGCTGGGCCCAGAGCGCGCAGGGCAGTCTGCAGGCGACCCGTCATCTTCAAGCGACCCGTCAGCATGGCAGGCGCCATCAAGAACGCTATCAGAGCCCCAGCAAGGCCCGGCGCCGGGCTCGCCAGCCCTGCACTCGACCCTGCGCCGCTTCCTCCCGTCGGCCGCAGGCCACCGGCCCGCTCCAGCGCCGCCGCCGCCACACCAGGGCGGGCTGCACTGCAGCTCAGGACAGGCTGCTGCGCTCGGTGGCACGGGCCGGCGGCTGCAGCGGAAGAAAGCGCCAAGTGTCGAGCGGCTGCTCGGCGCTCGCACGGAGGCAGCACCGCCGCACGGCAGGGCGCCGCGCGGAGGCTCGCAGGCGCCGGCGCTGCTGTTGCAGTCGGGGTCGCTGAGCGCCTCGTCGCACGCCAGCCCCGCGCACGCATCCGCCAGCACACCCAGCGCCTTGCCGCGCTTGCTGCTGCCCTTCCCTTGCAACTCTACACCTGATTGCATCCCTAAATATGGCCCCAGGCCGCTGCTGCACCCCGCCATGCCAGCAGCCCACCCCGCTTCAGGCGCCGTCCGCTCCCATACAGCCGCGCATGGGCCCGCGCTGTCTGCAGCAACGCCTGCGGCAGCCGCCGGCGCGCGCGCCCACGCGGTGGCCGTGCCGGCACTGCAGGGCCCTGCGGCCGCATGCGCTGCCCCGCCGTCCGCGAGCGCCCGGCCTGCTGCACGCCCCGCAGCAGCCGCACGCCCTCCAGGCTCCTCCGCGGCGGCGGCGGCGGCCATGCACGGGAAGGCCGCCGGCCGTGCAGCGACCGCGGCATGCACCAGCCGGTGCAGCGCGGAGCGCGAGGCGATGAGCGGGCGCACGTCGGCCGCGGCGGCCAGCTCCGCCAGCAGCGGCAGCAGGCGCAGCAGCTCGTCGTCGGCGGCGTCCAGGAACCAGGAGCCCACCGCGACGCCGTTGTCGAGCTGGTACGCAAAGACCTGGCGCAGAGGGGGGCGGCGGCTCTCAACGGGCGCTCCGCTGCACCCCAGGCATCCCCATGCCAGCGCGCCTGCGCAGTCTTCATTGCAGGCAGCATGCATGCACCGCATGCATGTCTCTGAGAGTGTCTACAGCCATAGCGGTGCTCATTCGCAAGCAACACCCGGCCAGCACGCAGGTGCAGGCTTGCCTGAGCCTGCAACACTGAGCCGTCATCGGGAAGGCCGTGAAGGCCGAAAGCACCAGCTCCATGCCCTTGCGCGGCCGCCGGCAGCGACGGGGCGCTGCTGCGGGGCGGCCGTGCCGGCTTCCTCCGCCTTGCGCGCGTTGGCGGCAGCAACGCCGCATCCATGGCCAGGTTCGCCTGCGCAGAAGCAAGGCGTAGCCTAAGTAGGCGCAGTTGTTAGACACAACAGAACTCCGTGTCGCTTGCTGAGTGCGCTCTGAGCGTGGCTCGCGCGTGGTGCAGCGACGCGTCCCGTCAACGCGCTGGTGCAGCCTGCAGCAGCGGGCCATGAGCCTAAGCAGGCGCCTGGCAGCGAGCCAGGTGCACTGCAGACGCTGCACAAGCGCGCTCTTCAGGTGGCTCTGCAATGCCTTGCCCCAAGCGGGTCTGCTCTGCTGTGCCGCTCACACACTGTTGGTTGGAAGCAGCATGTGGCTCGCGGCGCCGCTTCCCACTTTCCCAGCAGCAGGCCAGTGTGCTTGCACTCACCAGAACAACACGCCAGTCCTGGTCAGGACAGCCCAAGGACGCGGCAGCAACAGAGTCTCGTTTTGACAAAACCAGCGCCGCATCCCCGTCAGCCAGATCGACTGCGGTGCCCTCCCCACTCCCACTTGCGACTGCTGCACGAGAGCCAAGCGCTGGGGCACGGGGCAAGGGCATCGTCGCTACAGGCGATAGCCACCGGCGTGACCAGCTTTCACGTCAAAGCTGGCCCTCCCGTCACCTGACCTGCTCCTGTCTAGACGTCGTATAGATGGTACGTGGAGGGCATCGGCTGCCCCAGAGAGCCAGGCGTGCTGACCAGTTGAGCCGACATAGATGAATGCAAGCAGCTGCTCCAAGCACCAGACATAGGAAAGACTCTGCTACTAAGGGATACTTCAGCAGGCACAGAGCATCCATTCCACACCTGCTGAACACTGCGCGTCAAAGCCGCCAGCAAAATGCAAGCCTGCGGCTGCCGCCGTGCGCTCCAGCCGGGTTGCACGCGCTGTGCTAATGGATGGATGTTAGCAGTAAGCGCTTGTACACCGCAAGGTTCACTGGTGTCACTGCCCAAAGGGCCTTGCAAGCTTGCTACTTGAAAACAAGTTAGGTTTACGTTAGGTTTAATCGTTCATAGATGTAACGCGCTGCCACTGAGGTCTGTAACCGCACCCATGTCGCCAGCGCCAGCTACAACAAAGCGCTAATACATCTGCTGGAGGGTCCGCCCTGTCAATTGTCTGGGCCTGCTTGTCAACCGTGCTTGCGCTGCTGTTGCTTGTAACGGCAGTGCCTGTGGTTGCACTTGTCCCTTGCACGAGAACATACGCCACTGCTGCACAGTCTGTAGACTTTACACGTCGCATGATGGCACAGAAAATTTTACCGGCCTGCGAGCAAGCGACTGGGTACAAGTCCAGTATGCAGGCTCTGCTCTACACAGGCGACGGCAGCAGCGCCTGCCGGCGTTTGAACGCCCACATGTCAGTGATGACCTCCACGCCAGCCGGAGCGTCAACGTGCATGCCAACAGTGCGCTCGACCACACGTTCATACACCCGGCTCGGCGCGTCTGCAGCTGCAGCTGCACCATCGCCGTGCTTCGCCCCGTTCTGGGCCTCCCCAGCAGCTGACTCGCCAGGGTGTGCGCCATTGGCGGCCGCGGCAGAGCCGCAGATGCGCACGCACAGCTTGCGCCGCGCGTCGCCGTCCGTCACCGTCTCCTGAGCGCATTGCCCTGTTGGCGCAGCGGGCGCACAGCAACCGCGCCGCCCTTGGGGCGGCTGACGCGCCAGGAGCCAGTCCAGAAAATACTGACCCTGGGCCAGTGCACTGGACCGGGTCAGAGCGCCCCGGCCGCTGCTGCACCGGTCCTACTGCTGAATCGCTGCGCTGCCGGCAGAGCGGGTGGGCAGGCTCACCGCGGCCCCCTGGAGGTCGCGGGGCAGCTGCGTGAAGCAGGGCTGCAAGCCGCAAGGCTTGCCCGCGCAGCTGGTCGGGATCGGGGATGCCGCCCTCTGGACACAGGGCACCATGACCTCGACCCAAGCATGCTCTTACAGAGGGCACCGCGCGCCTGCAGGAAGGCGGCAAGGTCCGCGGGCGTCAGCCGCCGCAGCTCCGCCACCTCAGCACCGGGGCGGTCCCACACCAGCGTCCCTGCTCCCCCGCGCTGCATGCGATCAGCGTGGCGATGGCAGCGCGCGATCGTGTGCAGCGCACAGCCCTGCAGGCCCGGACGCAATCTGTGAAAAACATGCAGGGAGGAGGCCCATGCTGCAGCACAGTCGGCAGGCTGGGGCGACAGGCGGCAGGCGGCGCGCCGTCGTCGATCTCGCGCCACTCGCGCGCCGCCTGCTGCCGCAGCCGCTTCGGCCGCTCCAGCTTGGCCTTGGCCAGCTCCTCCACCTGGGTGTGGAGTAGGGTTAGGGTATGCAGGCAGGAGCGCACCAAGCGCTCCAGCACCACAGGAGGCTACCGCGGCTCATGCCTGCAAGGGCCACAACGCACAACAAGCAACGGATACTGAAAGCAGCCACTGACGCTGGCATGGGTTACACCCCCCGCTGTCAACCAGGGCAAGTGCACATCATGCGTACCCCCACAAGCGAGGCACCCCAGGTGGGTGCTGCGGGAGCGCGTCTGCCGTGCACGCCTGGGACCCAAACTCGTCGGGCGCCAGGGCCGCGAGCTGGGCGGCCATGCCGTCCGCAAACGCCGTGGCGCGGCCCTCCAGGTGCGCCGCGCTGTGCTCGCCGGACTGGATGATGAAGGCGAGCGCGCGCGCGGTCAGCGTGCACCACTCGCAGAACCACACGAGGTAGCCCAGCTGCGCGGCGGCGCGCGCGTCCCGCGGTCAGACATGGCGCTGCGGCCGCGCGCATGTACGCGCGCCTGCTGCGCCACCGGCGCTCGCAGGCCCGGCGCGCACTGCTGTGCTATCCCGGGACGCAGGGCCGCAAGACGTGCAGCAAAGTACACTGCCTGGTGCAGCATCAGGCAGCATCAGATGCTGCTGAGTGACAGCTTGTGCCAGGTAACATCATGTGCCTGGGTGACCACTGGGCAGCCGACACATACATATGGATGGCGGCACACACTCTGAATTGCCACGTGGCCATGTGCATGCCAGCGCTTGATGAGAGGCGGCACGGGCGCCGCCTGCGCGCCTGCTCGACCGTGCGCAGCTGGTAGAAGGCCGCGCGCTTCAGGCAGTGCGCCAGCAGGCCGGCCAGCGCAATCCGACGCAGGTCGTCCGCCCCGACCTGCCGGGCGCCAGCGGTCGCAGTCTGCGCGACTGCCGCTCATGCACACAGGACCGCTGTGTGGAGATCGCATGCGCTGTCCCAGTCGCAGGGCAGACCGGCGTGGGAGGGCGGCGGCTGCACGGCCGGGGGACCACCTGGTAGTAGACGAGCACGGCGGAGTTCTCGTTGGCCGGGTTGGGCGCCGGCAGCGCCAGCAGCGCCTCGCTGCCGCGGCGCAGCGCGAGCACGCGCTTGCTCGGCCGCTGCGATGGCAGCAGCGGCTGGGCGCGCCGACGCTCCTGCAGGGGCAGGGGCGGGCGCCGGCTGGGTCCGCCTCCCCGCGCAGCCGTTGTGGCACGCGCAGCGAGGAGCACTCTGCTGCTTAAAAGCACGGAGCGACTGTGTCGGCAGGCCCTCCTTCGGGCTGGGTAGCATCGCTGCACGTGGCTTGGCATTGCACGCAGGCCGTGGCCCCACAGGCAGCATCCCCGCCGAACATGCAACACATGTGGAAAACAGGCCATCGCCTGTTCATGCTACAGTCACGGAGTCCCATGCAAAGAGCTGATCACGTCCTAACCCTATGCTTTGCTTGAGAGGGTGTCACGCGCCAGCAGCTCCTCCACGCGCGCCGCCAGCTCGGCGGCCTGCCGCGCGTCCAGGTTGCCGGTCGCGTACGCCTCCACCGAGCAGCGCGCCAGCAGCCGCGGCACGAACGCCTGCGGCCGCGCCCCGCGCTGCTCCTCACGCAGCGACGCCCGAGCCGCAGAGCCAGGTCTACACGCCGTGTGCCATGCCATGAGCATGAGCGTCTGACCCTGCAGCCATGAGCACTGAGCACGCCGGAACAGCCATTTGCAAAGTCAGCTAACCTGACGCTCCGCAGGCCCAAGTTGAAAGCATGCATTTGTGCACGCCATGGGCTGCTCCCCGCTGCGAGCACCGTCAGATCGTCTGCGGAGAGCGCCCCGACAACCGCCTCGTACTCCGCGACATGCCACCGCCGCGCCTCCAGCAGCACGCCGGCCGTGTAGACGGCCGTGCTGTACGGCTGCTCGTAGGCGTGGTTAGCGTATGACTTGGCGGCCTGCTCACTGTTGCGCGGGCCACCCTCGTCACCCGCCGGGCTCGGTTGCCGATGTGCACCTAACAGCACACACCCGAGCATGCGAGGCAGGCTGCCGACGGGCACGGTACCAGAGCTCGCATCTGCCCAGCGGGCTCTGCTGAAGGCGGGTTGCAACCAAACCAGAGGCAGCATGGCACTGCATGCGTCTGGCACTGGGGCATGACAGCCCCGGGTAGCGGCTGACAGCAACGCCGGAGCTGGCACAGCTCTGAGGGCGGCCTGACCTCCGGCGAGCATGCCCTTTCAGGGCGAGCATGCTCTTTCAGAGCAGCCAGCACATCCGCTGCAAGCGCGCACCGCTGCACAGCAAAGCGGTCCGGCCGCACGCGGAAGGCCGCCAGCTCGGCCAGCACAGCATCCACCAGCAACATCAGCTTGTGGCTGAACCTGCGCGCAGCCGGCAGAAAGTTCACTATGTTCAGCATTCTTCCATGAGCTTGATGACAACGCACTAGTGCACTACGCGGCCGACGCTTAAACGCGAACAAGCCATGCAGAAAGAACGCATATCTGGCAATGCACGCAGGAACAGTCCCTGCACTGGCCAGGCGCCGGGCTGCGGGCAGGGCGGGGCAGGGGCGCGCCCGTAGAAGGACACCAGGAAGCCGCTGGTGGTGCTGCGAATGCTGAAGCTCAGCCCGGCGAGCTCGGCGTCGTAGGCGACCTCGTTCAAATAGTCATCCACGAGCAGCGCAAACACTTTGGTCAGCACCGCGGCCTCCGGCGACGCGTACGCCTGCGCGGCGCAGCGCGCCTCCCCCTCGCCAACCCTAACCCTACCCAAATTTCCAACCTACTTTTGCGTGCTCCTGCCTAGCATGTCACGGAGGTGGCAGATCGCGTCGCTGATCACAGGCCATCGCTGCCTCGGCGCCCCGCCGCGGTCAGCATTCGCGCAGCTGTGCGAGGCGCCTACGGGCGGCCCGCACGCAGTGCGTCCGCGGGCTGCCTGGCAAAGGCGGCGACCCGCCGCAGCTCGAGCGGGCCGCCTGGGGCGTGTGGGGCTCCAGGGCGGGCGGCCGGGGGCCGATGCGGCGCGGGGCGGCGACCTCGGGGCAGTGGAATGCGATGTAGGCGACCGCGGCGGGCAGCTCGTAGGTGGCCGCGTCCGGCTTGTGCCACAGCCGCAGGCCGCGCGTCTGGTGCGCCACGCGCGGCGGCCGCACGTCCTCCTCGCTGCCCTGCACGTGCACCGACGTCACCCTGATGATCGCGAATGCGCGCATTCAGCAGGTGTGTTGGAAACAGATGCGTGAACACCGTGCGGGCGGCCGGCATGGCACAAACAGCCGGTCAGGAACAGCAGAGCGACCTCTTCGGCATGCGCCATGCCAGACACAGCCCTATGCTGGATTGGGCAGGGTAGGCTTAGCGCAGCGCCGGAGCGGGCGCTCGCCGGGAGCAGGGCAAAGTCGGTGGGGACGAAGGGGTTGGGCGGCGGCAGGCGCAGCTCGGACGGCGGCACGGCCGCCTCCCAGCGCGCCAGCCAGTCGCGCGGCAGCGGCTGGCTGCTGTACTGCGTCCCGTACCATAGCTCCCGGTCCAGCGCGGCGCCCTGCCGCACAGGCCACGGTCTCAGAAGGCCCGGTCCTCAGACGAGCATGCACACACCGCAGCACCGGCCTTGCTGTGATGCATCTCGCAGCTGCGCGTTCGTTGTGTCCTCCGCTTCGCCCCAGAAGCAGGTGCTTGAAACAAACGCTCTGGCAGGGCGCATGCTGTACCATGGCGTCGGCCTAGTGACAGGAGGCGCAACACCGCTGTGTCGGCCGCGCAGATCCCGGCTGGGTCGACTGTCGCCGTGGACGGAGCAGGCGCCAGGCTGGTTCGAATTAAAAGGAAGCACGCAGGAGCTGCTGCGCCTGGATTTGCTTGGACTGAGCAGGCGCCAGTTAGCGTTTCCTTTGGGGGCCGGTGGAAGGGAGGCACGCAGGGGCTGCCGCGCCTGGAACTGCTTGGACGTCCAGACCACGCGCGCGTTGCCCGGCGTCATCTCGCGCAGCACGCCCCGCAGCGCCGCGTCGTCGTACTCCTGCGGCGCGCCGCAGCGCAGCGTGTCGGGTGCAAATCGTGTAAACCGTGCAGCACGAGCGCCCTGCAGGGTCCCGCGCAGACAGCGCACGCATCCCAGCCATCAGGCATGGCCGAATCGGGCTCTGCGGCGCCGCAGGGGCGCGCCTGCGGCACGCTTTGCGCAGTCCGGTGTGGACAGCACAGGCGTGCAGGCCACCAGGCATGGCCGGACCGGGCTCTGTGGCGCTGCAGGGCGCGCCTGCGGCACGCCGTGCAGCGCGAGCAGGGCGTCGCGCGCGGGCACGCGCTGCAGCTCCGACGCCAGCGACCGGGCCAGCGCCAGCGGCGCCGCGCGGTCGGCGTACGCAAAGTGCAGCCGCCGCAGCGCCCGGTTCTCCTGCCACCTGCCGCCGGCGCGGCCATGTTGGTTCCAGAAGTCCCCAAACGGGGGGCAGCATAGAACCTTTGGTACTCCCACATCTCCCACGAGCCACGCTCCTCCGCAGGAGGAAGGCAGGAAGGTGAAAGATATATAAGACATGCTGCATGCGCTGGGACGCTGCGGCGCTGCGTGCGCCGCACCTGTGCCGCAAGTCCGGCTCCGGCGCGGCGAGAATGCCGATAAATGCAAAGAGCAGCTCCCCGACCTCCGCCACATGCTCCTGGCCTGCCGCGCGGACCGGCGCTCAGGCCTCTCCACGCAGGGCTGGCGCCGCTCGTGCACGTTTCCCAGGCAGCGCCCGGCGGCGTCCCTGCAGCACGCGCCTCCCCGCACGACCGGCCTCGCGGGGCGCCCGCCACCAGGCTAGCGACGTCGCGCCCTCACCGCGCGTTACTCAGCGGCCGCCGCGGCGCACCAGCGCATGGGCGCTGGCATGCCTGCAGCGGCCACCCTCAATATGCGCGGTGCGGCGCTCTGGCGTATGCTCAGCGCGTTCATGCGCGTGGCCAGCAGGCAGGCGCACCGTCACAGCCGCGCTCGCCCGCGCTCCGCCACGGCGGCGTGCTCAATTGCTTCAGGGTTAAGTTGGGGTAGGCTAGCCTACCCTACTCGCACTGAGCATGCCATGCGCGATGGGGGCTGCCAGGGTGCGCGCCTTCGTCGGTCAGGTCGACGTGCACGTTGAAGGCGGAGCGCGCCGAGAAGCTGCCGCCGCCCTGGCCGGCCGACAGGCCGCTCGCCCAGCGCCGCGCCTTCAGCGCCGCAAACAGGCTGCCCGCCCCCTCGTGCCTGCACGCACATCATGCGCTTGAGGGTAACCTGAACACACCCTCTTTCATCACCAGGACCACCGACAGCGCGAGCGCGGCCGGGCAGGGCTGTGCTGCTCCCCACCCTCACCAGCAGCCACCCGCTGTTACGGGCATGGCACGCATGCCGCCGGCCTGGCGTGCCCCCCGCACGTGGGCGCGCACCCGAGCAGGTGCCCGAGCAGGCCGCAGGGCGCCGCGCGCCAGGCGCGCTCCTCCGGCGGCACGCTCCACTGCACGTCCAGGCGGTGGCCCCGCCGCTCCGGCACCACGCGCAGCAGCCGGCCCGCCTCCGCACGCGTCACCACGTCGCCTGCGGCGCGCGGGCGCTAGCCTGGCAGGCAGCGAAATAGCGGCCCTGGAGGCGCTAAGCAGCACGAAGCGCGCCACGACAGCGGCAGGCTGGCAGCAGCAGGCCCGCCGCAAACGCGCCGCGGCGGGCGCCGGAGCTGCGCTGCCAGCAAGGGGCAGCGCCCGCGCCAGCACACGCGGCGCGCTGCCCTGCAACAGCACCCGCGCACAAGCCGCACGCATGGAAGCCCACCAGCTCCTTCCACCCAAGCTCCGCCGCCAGGCCATTACAGTACGGTAGTGTGCTCCCCGCCGCAGCAGCACCAGCGCCGCGGCGCCGGCGCACCGGGAAACTCGGGCGCGGCGAGGCCGCGGTTGCGGACGGCGCCAAAGCGCGCGCGCACGAGCGCCTCCAGCTCAGTCGGCGGCTGCGGGCCGACGACCACCAGGCGCATGAGCCCCGCGCAGTAGCGCGCCTCCCAGAAGCGGCGCACCTCTGCGTGCGGCGCCAGGCCGCGCGCCTGCGCGCCGCGCGCGCCCGGCCCCCTTCCATGCGCTGCTTCCGCCTTCTCCGCCGACGCTGCGTCTTAAACCTGTCCTACCTTGCGGTGCGGTGCGCCCCCTCACTGTGCTGTGTCGTCCGGCGCGCGCTGCGCCCAGCGCAGTGCACATGCTGCTGCAAGTCGGGCATGCCCTATGTGCCCAGACCGCCGCCCAAAACCAGGCCCGTGAAGCACCACTCACCGGGCAGGCATGCGGCCAGTGCAGCAATCATGCAAAAGTTGAAGAGATGGGGTGTCACGCATGCTGGGCGTTGCGCAGGCCATGCAGCCTCCAGACAGGGCGCAGACCAGGAGGGTGCTGCGCCGCAGGTCGCTGCACGGCGTGCGAGTCCCCGACTACGGGCACCCCGGCAACCAGGCCGCGGGCCGGCACAGGCCGCGCGCCTTGGGGCCGTGCAGCAGCGTGTCGGCGTTGCCGGTGGAGAAAGCGTTGAGCGGGTGGCCGGGCCGGCACGTGGAGCGCAGCAGCTGCTGGCGGCGCCAGACGTCGCTGTTGATGTTCTTCGCGTGCCTGCGCGGCGCCGCGCAGCCCCTCGCACGCGCGCTCACAAAGCCATGGCGTGACTGCATGCATGGCGTGGCACGCCCCGTTGTCTTCTTCTACACCGACCTGTTGGAGCGCACGCAGCTCCAGGGTGAGTAGAGGTGAGTGCAGCCGACAGCCTGCGATGCTCCCGACGCCCCGCATGGTCGCAATGCCCAACATCGGCCTCCCCAAGCCGATGTCGGGCATTGCCACCTGCTCTGCCTCACTACTCCAGGAGCAGGCTCTGTCCAAGGCAAGTGCAGTAAAGTCACCATTGTGTGACGCAGGGTCGACAGCAGGGGCATGCGAGCACGGGACGGCCAGGCGCCGCCCAAGCAGGGCAGGCAAGGGCGGGAGGCGGGCCGGCGCACTCCGAGTGCACGGCCTTCACTTCGCGTTCCACGGCGTCCGCCGAGATCAGCGGGTCAATGAAGAACTGCGCAAAGCGGTCCAGCGCCTCGCCCAGCGCGTCCACATTGCAGTCGAAGTGGTAGTTTGTCTCCTGCGCGGAGCATGGAAGGAAAATGAGATGGTAGGGTTAGGGTAGGGTTACCCCTTTCCTGCGCGGCGGTGCAGAACAGTGTGGTGGGGGAGCGGCCGACAGGGCTGCACGGTGTGGTGGGCCGCGGTCGAATGTACGGACAGTCCCACGCTGTGCGACGACATCTGCATTCGCCGCCATCGCAGGGCTCCCGCGCGGCAGAGCTGACAGCAGGCGCTTTAGCCCGGCGAAGCTGAACACCCCCCTCCCAACACATCCACTCAGTGCCACCCCATCAGAGGGTCTCCTGAGTGGGCTGGCAGGCGGCGCCCCTGCTGCAACGGGGCAGGCAGCCGCGGCGGGCTGGGCGCTCGGTGCGGCCACTGGGTGCGCCGGGCAGTGCGAAGCGGGCGCGCGCCTCCAGCGAGGTGTAGGCGTTGGAGCTGCCGCCGTGGTCCGCCTGCGGGCGCGCGGCACTTCACGAAGGAGCCGCGCAGGCCCCCGCGAGCAGTGCGCGGAGAGTCCCAGGGACTGTCCGCGCACTGCCTCTGGGACAGTCTGTCTGGTGCCATGGAGGCCGTGGCTTGCGAGCCTGCCGTGCAGCACAGCGCACACGCCGGCACCCTCCAGCTACTTGTTTGTTTGGCAGCTGACTGCATGGCCAATACAGGGAGCGCGCACACGCCGCGCGCTCGCGCAGCCGGGCGGGGCGCGCCAGGAACTTGCTGTACTCGTCCTCCTCCGGGAACTTGTCGGAGGCGAAGAAGAGGAGGTGCTCCGTGAGGTGCGCCAGCCCGGGCAGCCCCGGCGGGTCGCTCAGCCAGCCCGCGCGCACCTGCCTGGGCACGCATACTTGCGGGCGTGCGGGGTTGAGGGTCGTCTTTACCGCGCTGGTGCGGCTGCAAGACAAGACCATGCACTGCGGCCGCGTCCTGTCAGTTGGGTCTGAGGCAGGGCGCAGGTGTCACACAGGGCTCGTTCGTCGCTGATGCAGTGGACAATACGCTACACTCCAGCCAGAAGCAGCACCACGTGGACGTTTGGACCATATGCAGCGGAGCGCGTGCGCTCCTTGCACCAGCCATGTCCCTGCACTTTGTGACACAGCAGATACCGGCACAACAGGTCGACGTCGCACAACAGAGTGCGCTACAAGTACATGACGTGTGTACACGCTGCTCTTCGTAGTTTACGAAGAGCAGTCGCACCGTCATGGCCGCGCCGGCCTTCTCCGCGCCGGGGTCGCTGCAGACCAGCGCACGCAGCCCGTTGGGCAGCGTCAAGTCCTGGTAGGAGCTGCGGTCGGTGAGGGGCTGCACGAGCGCGCCGTGCTCTGCGGCCACGGCCTCTGCCCGGGCAGGCACGCCTGTGTCGCTGCCGCACGCCATTGCCGAGGCGTCTGTGGAGAGCACTGCGTGGTCAGTGAGCGACTCAGTGGCTGGTGCATAAACTACATCCTACCAATGCGGTACGTCACGCAAGTTTTGCCAGAAGGAGTGATTCTGATCATGCTAGCTGCTGGTAAGCCGTGGCCAATGCAGTTCTCACTCAGCAAAAAGTAAGCAACCAACTTGTCCCATGTGGACCCTCGTTAGGGCCTTTCCTCCAACTCCTGGCTCGTAACTCGTGTCAGTAAACGTTTTTGGCTCACAAAATCTGCCCGCGCAGAGCGCTTTTACTTCAGAACCTGCGCGCCTTGCCCGTGCCTTTGCAGCCTGTGGGCGGGCGGTCCCGCGGCGCCGCGCGGCGCGCCTCGCTAGTCAGCGCGGGGGAGCAGGGCGCAGCGCCATGGAGCGGCGGCCCGTGCCGCTGCGGCCGCCGCTCGCGAAGGTCGCGCTGATGACGAGCGGCGTCGTGCCCTTCCCGCCGGGCGAGGTGTGGAAGCTCGTGCGGCGGTTCGGCGGCGCGGGCGAGTGGCTGGGCCTGGCCACCGCGGAGCAGTGCGCCTCGCAGCTGCTGGTGCGGGCGCACCCGCGCGTGTGCGTGCAGCGCGGGCAGGGGCGCCGGGCCCCACTGGGCAGGCACTGCCCGGAAGCTGTATAGGCCGCAGCGGCGGGGGCCTCGTGCGGGCTGGGCGTGCCCGCTGGGTCGTCTGGACAGCGAAGTCGGTCGGGCATCTAGCGCCTTCGCGTGCAGGCTGCGCCGGCGACCTGGGCAGAGGCCCTTGCTGCTCTCTCGACGGTATGTGGGCCACGCCACCAGCGGCAGTCCGCGCCGCTGGTGGCGCGTGCTGGTTCAGGCTGACTTGGCGTGCTCAGCGCATCCGCCTCGGGGGCCTGGCTCAAGCCCCTCGCGACAGCGTTGCAGGCTGCCCTGCTGCTCACAGCGCGCTCGCAGCAGGCTCTCGACTTGACTTGACAGCCTGCGGCTCGCGGTGTGTGTGCACGGATGCCTGCCAGCGTAGAGCAGCCTGGTTACGCGCGGCGCGGCGCGGCGCGCAGCCGGGGCACATGGAGGGGCAGATCGGCGCGCTGCGGCTCATCAGGTACGGCAGCAAGGGCTACGTGGAGCAGCTACAGGCGCTGGACGACGCGGCGCGTTCGCTGTGCGCGCCCTGCGCCCCCCCGCGCGCTGTCCCGCCCGCCGCCTTGCGCAACGCACGCGCGGCCCCGTCTGCGTCCCAGCCTGCAGGCCCCTGCTTGTCCTGATCTTGCAGACCGCCTGCCCTGGTGCGGCTGTGTCCTCGATCCAAGCGCAGACGTGGTCCGGGTGTTGTGGAAGTCCTGATCATGCAGGCTGCCTGCCCTGGGCTGGTTCTGTCCTTGACCAGAGCGCGGAAATGGTCCGGGTGTGAGCGGGGCGGGCCGCCGTGCGGCAGGTCCTGGCGCATAGTCTCGCACAGCCTAAATAGCAACCCGTACCCCGGCGCGTTCCTGAACTACCGCGCCACGCTGCGCCTCGCGGAGGTGACTCTGGACAGCTCTACCTTCCTCGAGTGCGCCGCGGCCCCGCGCCAAGCCCCCCCCCTCCCCCCACCCGGCCCGGGCCGCCCTGTTGTCCCCGTGAGCAGTGCTCGCACTGCTCGCATGCGGCGCATGCGGCATGTGGACGTGCGCCGGGCGTGGATGCGCGCGAGTAGCGTTGTGCGGCGCGTTCTGACTTCAGGCCGCGCCGGTGCGTGTCAGGCGCCCAGCCGCGCCCGCCGCGCGTGCAGGTGGGAGAGCTGCTTCGAGACGGAGTTCCCCAGCGCGGACGTGATGCGCGCCGCGCTGCGCGCGCGCTGCGAGGGCGGCATCCGCGGCATGGCCACGTGGCTGTCGCTGCGTGGCGCGCCCAGTGCGCCGCCCGCCTGGCCGGGCAGCAATCCGAGCTCGCCGTCCAAGAAGCGCGCGCCCGTGATTGGCGCCGCGCGGCCCGCGCTCGCGCGTGCGCCCGTCGCGGTCACCGCGAGCGCGCACGTCAGCGGCGGCGGCGGCGGCGGCGGCGGCGGCGCGCCACAGGCGCTGGGCGCCGCGGGCGGCGCCGCACCGGGCGTGCTGGTGCCGGCGCCGTGCGCGCCCGTGCCCCTGCAGCAGACGGGCGCGTTCGTGTCGGCGCCTGGCGCTGGGTACCCGGGCATGGCGGTAGGGCTAGGCTTCCCGGGCATGGTGCCGGGAGGGTCGGCGCCGCCGCAACAGCTCGCGGCGCCGCCGCAGCAGCTCGCGGCGGGCGCTGTGCTGCAGGCCGGCCCGCCGCAGCAGGCGGGCGTGCTGGGGCAGGCGCTGGCGGCGCGTTCGGCGCATGGCAGCTTGGAGCTGCTGGCCGGCGCGCATTCGCAATTTGGCGGGCAGTCGCTGCTACCCGCGTCGCGCGGCAGCCGCTCGCTGCAGGCCGGCGTGCAGGCGCCGTTCTCAGGGGTCTCCCTCGCAGCAATGCCCAGGGGCAGCCTGCCGCTGCAGGCCGGCGCGCAGGCGCCCTTCCCGGGGGTCTCCCTCGCGACGATGCCCCAGGGCAGCCTGCCGCTGCAGGCCGGCGCGCAGGCGCCCTTCCAGGAGGGGGTGTCCCTGGCGGCGATGCCCCGGGGTAGCCTGCCGCTGACGGCGGCCGCGGCGCCCAGCGCGGCGCTGCACCCCGCCGAGTACCCCGGCGCGCAGGCCCTCCGCGCCGCGGTGGCTGCGCTCGCGGCGGGCGCCGCGCCGCCGCCGCAGGAGCTGGCCGAGCGCAGCAGCTCGTCCGCGCCGCTGGGCACGGCGCGCCCGGCCGCGCTGGGCGGCCTGCGGCGCGGGCACACGGACGGCGCGATGGAGTGCGGCGGGTCGAGGGCGGGGTCGCCAGGCGCGCGCGGGGGCAGCCTGGCGCACGTGGGCAAGCTGGCAAGCTGCTAGGGGCGGCTCCGGGGCGGCAAGCGCTGCGGGGTCGGCCACGCGCCGTGCGACCGCGGGGCAGGGCGCGCCACCGCTGGCGCGAGCTGCCGGGCGCTGAGGGTGAGGGCAGGGCGGCGAGCGGCGGTGGGGTCTGGGGTGGGTCTGGGGTAGCCCGCGGAATTGCTGGCGACCAGATGCAGGCTGCCATGCGCTGCGGCTCTTTCTTTTCGGTAGTGAGGGGCGCAGGTTTGCGGGTAGGCATTCTTTTATAGGCGTGCATATCCAGAGGGCCAGCGTGTCAGCGGTGCGGCGGCCTAGGTAGACAATGGGGGCCCTCGAGGTCTGTCTGGCGCGTGCGGGCATGGTTCCATGCCCCTGAGCCCGCGCTTTTCTGGACGCGAGCTCTCCACAGTCAGCAGCGCATGCGGCGTCGCGCCTGTTTGGTGCGATGCAACACGATTTTTGTAGGATAGGATAGGGTGGCACGCGCTGTGCGGTGTGCCCAGCCGACCCGAGGTCGAGCGCGCTGCCCCGCAGGCCCGCAGGTATCTCTTTTGACCAGTGTGCCTTTCTTTGTATATGGCTTCTGCAGGCAGCCTGACGGCGCGTGTCCTGGCGGCGCCTGTTGCCAGGGCGTAGCCGCGGCGGAGCGTCTGCACATATGCGGAAGGTAGGGACGAAGCAGTCACGGCGATGCTTTGCGTGGGCAACGAGCGCGTGGGCCTGATCAGCAGGGGCTTTTCAAGCGGGTATGTGCGCTGCCGCCGGCCTTGCACAGCAGCTCATGCTGCCCAAGCTTACCTGTCGGCACCGTCGCCTCGGGGGAGGGTGCCTCTTTCCTTTGCGCTGCATCCGGGCGCCTGCCCGCGCATGCTCAGGGCGGGGTCGGGCGCGTCTGCGCGCTGCGCGCCAACAGGTCTGTGCTGCTCAGTCATGCAGCGCCAGGCATGCCGATTGCATCGGCATGCCGCAGCGCAGCTTCAGCCGGTCAGCTGGCGGCGCCGTGGAGTTTGGACGTGTAAAGCGGATGGTGTGCTTGGCTGTCACGATGTCAGGATTATCGAGCAAAGCGGGCGTGTATCATACAGCAGCAGGATGGGCTGTTGCCCCTTGAGAATGCGCGCATCATTTGTCTAGTCGGGACGGGTTGCACACGGCGGGTGCGCCTAGCCTGTTGGACTGGTATGCTTGTGTGCAGACCAGGTGTGTGCATACGCGAGCGTCATAAGTTTCTTAATAATTGCATGGAGGCGCTGTAGCTCACTGCAAGGGTGGAAGCCAACAATCCTGAGTGCATCATGCTGCAACAGGAACTTCTCCCAGCAACTGACTGCTGTGCATTGCTGAGGTTTCTCGGTCATGTCCATAGCACTGGCAGAACGAGGGTGTGGCAGGAACACAAGAGTGCCATGTCTTCACCTGCACCAACGCCTCTTTCAGTGTCAGACAAGAAGGTGACCAGCACTCCGCTTGAGCCTTGGTTGGGAGACGTCTCTGTGTCACACGTGGCCACATCCAGCATACTGATACATGCAAGTGCTTGCACCGCCCACAAAGCGTCGCCGAAGACAAGCCTGCCTTGGAAAAGGGCCAACCTAGCAATCCGCAAATGACGTCCAGACGGCGTGTGCTCTCCAGCCCCGAGCCAAGCACAGCCCGGCCCCGGCTGTCCCGCGCAGCACTGCGCTGCAGCACAAGTGCTGCGCTATGAAAACCCTACTCACGCAGTCTGAAGCACGCCCAACAGGAAAAACAGGGTATCCGCAGGTAGCCGTTGCCCCACCGCTTCTGCAGCGCGCAGGGGCTGGGCAGCTGAGAGCGCCGCCGCTTGCTCTCCGCGCGCGCTCAGCTCGGACGCAACGCACCACATCTGCATCAGGCAACGCTCATAAAGGCCGTTTATTCTGCACTAGGGGACGCAGTCCCAGGCGGCACAGTGCCACCCCCTGCGCGCCTGGGCAGCCAGGGCGCTGGGAACACCCACAGGAGCAAGCAGGCGCACGGGCGGCCCGCAACCCCCGGCCGACCGCCACAGCCGCAGCGCACAGGCCAGCGGGCACGCGCGCATCAACGAAACCAGCGTCAGTCCTAAAGCACTTCTAGCAGTCATGCATGCGCTGGCGCTACAATTCGTCGCCGCCAGGCAGCGTGTCCCCCCTTTTTGGCAACGCAGCTCTTTCCCCCTTTTTCGTAATGCAGCAGCGCTGCAGCGGCAGGGCGCACGACTGTGCGGCCATGCCCTCCAACAGGCCCCAGACTGCCCATGCCCATCTATTCCTTCGCAGTCTTAAAACACTAGGCAGCAGCTCACAGCCTGCAAAGCGGTCCTGCTGCGCTCCGGCGCGCTCGCCAGAAGCGCTTTCCACAGCTGCCGCAACAATGCTGCAGTACAAACATAGCTAAGCCGTGCGCTCACGCGCCTGCGGCCTTTGACTTGTACCCCTCCTTCGCCAACTGCATATGATCGCTTGTATACCACATCTCCAAACACACCTGACGCAGCCTGATGCGCAGGACATCATCTAAGCCAGTTACCAGGCCAGGGGCCGCCCCTCGCTGCGACCTAAAAACACCGCTACGGTCACGCATGCGACACCCGCACGAAACCGCACTGTGTACGGACATGCCTCGCAAGCGCCACACAGCAGACGCCCTACGATGCCCGCCCATGCTCGCTGCGCGCCTTGCGCGGCGAGATCGACGCGCCGCCCGAGCTGTCGTTGCTGGGCTCGGGCCGGCCCGGCACAAAGCCGCCGGGCAAGCCCGGCGCAAAGCCCGGCCCGGCGGGCGAGGGCGGCTGCGCCGCCTGCGCCGGCTTGACCGGCCCTGGGCTGGCCGGCGCGGCGGGCGCGGCGTACGTGGGCGCGGCATACACATGCGCAGCCGCGTTTGCGTTCAGCGCGCTCGATGTGCTCAGCGCTGCATACGCGCCTGGCCGCTCCATCATCGCCTGCGAGCTGGCCAGCGCAAGCAGCGCGGCCTGCTGCGCGGCCTGCGTGGCCGCCAGGTACTCGTACGTCTGCGCGGCCGCCGCGGCCGCGCCAGGCGCCTGCGACACGGCCATTGCCGCAAACGCGGCAGCCGCCTGCTGCTGCGCCGCGCAGTACGCCTGTGAAGCGGTGGGCGACGCGTCGCCGTACGCGGCGGCCAGCGCCGCGTGCTGCTGCTGCTGCTGGGCGTGCGCGGCCGCGGCCGCCGCCTCGGCCTCCCGCTCGGCCTGCGCAGCGGCCTGCACGCACGCACCGCGCGCTGTCAGCCCCAGGCCCTGTTGCGTGGCCGTGGGAGTGCCACCGTCTTTGCTGGCTGCCATGGCCTTGCTAGATTGGTTTGACAGCATGCCTGCATCAAGTCGCCATGGCCAGGGACATGGCCAGGGAAATCACAGAGCCAGCACAGCCAAGGTCTCACGACTTAAAAGCTGGCATCAGAGCGGCGTACTGCTATTCAAACAGACACACCCTTCGCCTATCAGTTTGCAGGCTTGACAAGGCACGCTAACCCAAACAGACGCAGGAATTGCACCTGCGCCTCGAGCGCGCGCCGCTGCGTCTCCAGCTGCGCCGCCTGCTGCGCGAACGCCGACCTCTGCTCCGCGAGCGCCTCTGCCGCCGCCGCCGTTGCCGCCGCCGCCTGCGCGCGTTGACAGCGACGGTTACACATTTGCGCAAGGTTATATATGATCTGCTGCCACTCTGCAGCACAACACATGACCAAAGTGACCCACTCTAGGAGCTCGCGCACTTGCCCCACCAGCACTGAAAGCTACACACGTATCTCTGACCTCTGTCTCCAAGGCAGGCACAAGGCCAGTCCATGCCCGCGCAGCTGCACCACAATGCTATGCGTGGCAGGACACAGGATGTAACAGGCTGAGTTTAGAACTTGCGTCTAGGACGAATGTTTGCGCGCCGGGCGGCACCTGCATGGCCGCGGCGATGGCCTGCTGCTCCGCGATGGTGCCGCTGGCCACGCTGGCCACGCTGCCGGTGGAATGCCAGCCGCAGCTGTGGGTGGACGCCAGCGCGCCGCGCTGCACGTGCGCCTCGAGCGCGCAATGCGCCGCGGGCGCCTCGGGCGCGCTCGCGCAGAGCAGCGCCTGCAGGCCGCGGATGCGCGCCTCGTAGCTTGCGTTCACGCTGTCGTGCATGGCGTCGGCCTCCTGCGCACGCCGCACGCGCGTGAGCGAGCGCTGTGCACGGAGAGACCGAGCAGCCGGAACGAACATGCCGACCTGCACCTGTGGGTTGCTGCAAGCAGCGCTGGCCCAGGAAAGAGGTGGCAACGCCGCCAATGCTGGCAACTGCACGGCAAACCCGAGAGTGCGACACTCGGGCGCTGGGCACCACGGCGGCAGCGCTGCGCACCAGCTGGTCGGTCTCGAACGAGCCCTGCAGCTCGACAAAGGTGGAAGCGTCGATGGTGACCTCGGTCAGCTTCAGCGCGGTCACGTAGTTGAGGAAGCTGGCGGGGAACGGATTGACGTTCTCGTGATGCGAGATCAGCCGCGACTTCCTGTTGCGCAGCACAGCGTCGTAAGGATAGCCCCCTCATGCATGCCCATCTTGCTTCTTCACGCCAGCACGTGCGCTTCCCTCCCCCACTACGCCATATACAGACCAAGTCAGGCCTGCATGACGCACTCAGCGCCCACGCAGCACTTCAGCCAGCTGCGCACAAACCGCGAGGCATATGCAGCCGCCGGCAGTTGCACGAACTAAATGTTGCACCATATACTAACGCAATTGCGCTGCGAGCACCTTGCAGCGATATGACATAACAGCGCGCCCCAACTGCTTCAGCGCCTGTCTGACAGACTGTGGCGCAAGCATGCTCTGGCACGACGAGCCAACCGCCTTGCGCAAATCAAAATGCTGTTGCAAAGTGCCACATGCAACCCCCAACAATGCCATATGTGCAGGCCGGCGCAAGGTGCGCACTGCGTGTGGCTGTTGACATCATAGCCGGTCAGCCGCTCCACAACACGGCCGCGCCCCCAACTCACTCGCCGCAAAGCGCCAATGGTCTGCTCTGAGCCCTCCTGCGCGCCACGCGGTAAGCGGGTAAGGCCCGCGCAAGGTGCGGGGCCGTTTGGCAGGCGCGGGCGCATGCATCAAAGCGTACATCCATGCACTGCTGTCTACTTCTCCACAGTGTCAGCTGCGCACCAGGAGGACTGCCGGGCCCATCCACGCCGCGTCGCCCCACGCCTTCACCGCAGACCAGGCCTCTTCGATGTTGCTCTGGATGACGCCGCTGACACAGACCTGAACCGTGCTTGTGCTTGCGGGATACCCCGCCATTGCCGTCCTGTGGCGGCCTGTGTGCTCAGGGGGTCGCAATCTTGCCCCGGCTTGCTGCGGCCGGGCTGGCGCGTGTGTGCGAGCGGTGCCGGGTGCGCCGGCAGCCGTCCGTGTGTGTGTACTTGCCTGGCTTCCCGGTCTGCCAGGCAGCCCCCTGTCCTGCACGCTGCTTGCGCGCGTGCTGTCGAGTGCAGGCGGTGGGCACGCTGTCACGCAGAGGGTAGATACCGTGAGTTTGTTTCTTGGCCTTGCCTGGGGCCATGGCCGCGAAACGAGAATCAGGGTCGCTTTAAGGGGTTCCGGAAGGAAGCCTGCGAGCCTCTAATGACAGACATGATGTACACTAGGCATTTGCATGTTTTCCTGTGTGCCAGACCTCGGTATGCGCATGCCACAGACTCAGCAGCTTGGTTGGCAGGGCGGCGCATAACTTATGGCAGCGGCGCGCAGGAGGCCGCAGGTGACCCACTCGCGGCTGGGTTACTTCAATAGTTTGCTGGTGGGCGCACACGAGACTGTATAAGTGCATCCCCAGCGTCAGGGTGTTTGCTCGAACAAGCATGCAGTGCCCGGCCAAAACATGCGAGTGGCCGCCGCCTGTGTGAGAGCGTCTGGTAGGGCGCCCGTGCCGAGCACGGCCTGTGCCTCCGGCGCGCACGCATGCCTGGGTGTCCGGGGGCGCAGCTGAGTGACCTGGTGCAGGGCCAACCTATGAGGTGCAGCCCCCACTTGTTCACGCTCTCGGCAGCTCTATGTGGGCTCTGCACCCACAACACTCCCACTGGCAGTCTCCCAGGCGCGTTGAGGTGTCTGCAATGCAAGCGTAGGCTATGTGTGCTCGTGGTGTGCGCAAGCCATCGGGGATGCCAAGCTCGCGGCGCACCACCAGTCAAATGTGCGATGATCGCTGGCGGCTCATGCGCTGGCTCTTGCTCGTTACGCTCTCAGAGCAGCTCAGCTTTTGCTCTGCATGCACAGCACCCTCATACTACACCAGCGCCCGTGCTTCATCTGCATCGGCATGCGCCGTCACCTCAGACGTTCTTGCAGCGCACATGCAGCCAAGGGCCCCGCCACTGGTGTAAAGTTGGTTGCCATGCGCTAGGTGTGCCGTCGTGGCAGCTCTAGCACTTGCTTTTGTCAAGATGCTGCTTTATTCTGCCGTGCCGCCCAGCTGCCCGCCCTGGCTCTGCATACAGGACATGCCACCTGCGCAGGTGCCCATGCTGCACATACATACGCTTGCTGAAACGTTCATCAAACGTTCACGTAACATCGCGCGCAGGAGGACGTGGTGTCGGACATGCACCTGCTGCTGCCGTAGGCTATGGAGGACCGCATCACATTGCAATTCCACGCCTCCACCAGCGGCACTGCTGACGCTGCACCAACGCGCCTGTGCGCGCACCACGGCCTGCATTGCGTGCCGGGGCGGGCGTGCATGCCAGGGCGCTTGCGTCTGGAATTTGCTGACGAAGCGGGCGGCGGCAAAGGCGTGCTGCCAGGCATAAACACACAGGTGTTGCTCATGTGCCTAAGGCCTGCGCATGCTGCCAATGTTCCTGAGGCAGCTGTTGCAGCCGCGCTGCTTCAATTCCCAGCTGCACCACATCCCCGGCGTGCCGCGCATCGCGTTGTCGGTACAAACCTGCCCCCGGGCGGCCTGCCCTGCCTTGCATGTCTCACGCCCATGACTCTCACGAGCCACGACCTGACAGCATTTCTACCATGCATTCTGGACATGATGTGCTTCGCGCATCTCAGCCTGTCCTAGCACCTGTTTTAACCAGCTGCCCGCACTTGAGGAGCTTTGGGCGCCGTGCTGCCCAATATCCCCTCCACCCGCAGCATGGCGCCCAAGGCCAGCGGCCCAGCATGGCTGTTATTCATGCGCTTTGCCTGCTGCAACTGGGGCCCCGGGCGTGCGGGCGAGCTATTTTTTTTTGTGAGAGGTGGTGCCGTTCGCACCGGTGCGGGTGCGAGGAGAGCTGCAGCTTCTGGGCCGTTCTGCAGAGCATGGGCCCCCCGCTCAGCAGACCGTTTCCAGAGCTTAGCAAGATTGATGATTGCAGCTGATGTTCTATGCAGCAGCAGTGAGAAATATGCGGTTTGCGCTGGGCCGACCACATCTCATGTAACTCTCCAGCACTTTTCTTACATGGACATGTGCGGCGGGGCAGAAACTGCATATGTAATTGTGAGACGTGGCTAGCCCAGCGCAAACTGCTGGGTGGAACATCACACCCACACTCAACAACCTCAATGGGCTCAGAAACATCCCGTTCAGTAAGAAGCCCATGCTCTGCAGAAGCGCCCAGCAGGTGCACTGCAGGGCCCTGCTGCCACCTCCGGCAAGCCCATGGCGGCCTGGAACAGAGGACTGCGCTCCCTGTCACACGAACGAGACGACAAGTGTCGCTGTGCGGCTGCCGGTGGGCGGCAGTGATCCTAGTGACCCCGCAGTGACCCTGCACCAGGTCACTCAGCTGCGCCCCCGGACACCCAGGCATGCGTGCGCGCCGGAGGCACAGGCCGCGCTCAAGGCGGCACGGGCGCCCTACCAGACGCTCTCGCACAGGCGGCGGCCACTCGCATGTTTTGGCCGGGCACTGCGTGCTTGTTTGAGCGAGCACCCTGACGCTAGGGATACACTTGTACAGCCTCGTGTGCGCCCACCAGCAAACTATCGAAGTAGCCCAGCCGCGAGTGGGTCACCTGCGGCCTCCTGCGCGCCGCTGCCATGAGTTATGCGCCGCCCTGCCAACCAAGCTCCTGAGTCTGTGGCATGCGCATACCGAGGCACACAGGAAAGCATGCATATGCCTAGTGTACATCATGACTGTCACAAGAGGCTCGGCTGGCTCCGCAAGGCTTCATTCCGCGGAACCCCTTAAAGCGACCCTGATTGTCGTTTGCGGCCATGCTACGCAGGCTCGAAGGCAAGGCCAAGAAACAAACTCACGACATCCACCCTCTGCGTGACAGCGTGCACACCGCCTGCACTCGACATCACGCGCGCAAGCAGCGTGCAGGACAGGGGGTTGCCTGGCAGACCGGGAAGCCAGGCAAGTACATACACACGGACGGCTGCCGGCGCGCCCGGCACCGCTTGCACACACGCGACAGCCCGGCCGCAGCAAGCCGGGGCAAGATTGCGACCCCCTGAGCACATGCATGCGCTCGCTGAACAGTTAACACTGCGCGCAGGAGGACGTGGTGTCAGACATACACCTGCTTACCGCCCTTGAGGAGCTGCGCGTTGGGCGCCATGCTGCCCAATTTCACTGCAGCCGCAGCATGGCGCGAAAGGCCAGCGGCCCAACATGGCCGTCATTCATGCGCTTTGCCGATTGCCTGCTGCAACAGGGGCCCTCGGGCGTGCGGGCGAGCTTATTGCGAGCGGTAGCGCCGTTTGCGCCGGTGCGGGTGCGAGGAGAGCTGCCCCTTCCGGCCATTCAGCAGAGCATGGGCTCCCCGCTCGACAGACCGTTTCCAGCGGTCACTGAGGATGAAGATTGCGGGTGATGTTCCATGCAGCATGCAGCAGCGATGATGTCTAGTCGATTTGCGCTGGGCCGACCACATCTCAAATTATTCTCCAGCATATTTCTTACATGGACATGTGCGGCGGGGCGGAAACTTCATGAAAGCAACTCGAGACGTGGTCGGCCCAGCGCAAACAGCCTATTCAACGTTGCTGCTGGGTGGAACATCACACCCACCCTCAACCTCGATGGGCTCTGGCAACGTTCCGTCGAGCGGGAGGCCCATGACTTGAACGGCCCGTAAGGTGTGCCGCAGGGTCCCTGCTGCCACCTGCGGCAAGCCAGTGGACGAGCACCTTGATCAAGGGACTAGGGCCCTGTCACACCAAGGAGGCGACAGGTGTTGCTGTGCGGCTGCCGGTGGTCAAGTGCTCAGCAAAGAGCCCCTTGAACGGTCGATGGCGCGGTCGTTCGCATGCAGCCAATGGCGCATCTCGACTGACAAGCACATGCCACTTGCGAGTACAGAGTGTTGACCATTGGAGCCTTCGTGTTGGAAGATGTTATCGTTATCGTACGTGAGGCAGAGGCACCCTACCCATGTGACACGGCATATTTCTGCTTGCCAACCTCGTTGCGCCTGCCAGACTCGGGAGCTTGGGTTGACAGGGCGGCGTAAATTTACGAGGATTTGCAGGCAGCGGCATGGAGGAGGCCGCAGGTGACCCACTCGCCGGCAGGATCATTTGGCTGATGGGCGACCAGGTGACTGTGTAAGCGTGTCATAAGCGTCAGAGCGCTTGCCTGAACAAGCACGCACCGCCCGGCCAAAACGTGCGGTTGGCCGCTGCTGGCCTGAGAGCGTCTGATAGGGCGCTTGTGCCGTCCTGAGCGGGGCTTGTGCCTCGGGCGTGCAGGCGTGCCTTTGCATCCTTGGCGCGACTGAATAACCTCGTTGCTGTGCCACCCATGAGGGCCATACGCTGCCGCTCCTGAGCGCGGCGGGCGCCGCAGTCCGCGCAAGCAAGCGGCAGCTTTCCAGGACACTCTACCAGGACACTCTAGTCGAGGAGCGGCGGCGACGCAATGCGGAAGGCGGCCAGCGACCTCAAGAGCAAGGCGGGCGGCGGCACGCGCCGCGCCCGCTCCGAGGCCGCGCTGCAGACGCGCCAGCCGGGCACCCTCAGCGAGCTTGCGCTGGCCGCCGGTGCGGGCGCGTAATGAATGGATGAATGCATTACAGTCGTGTATCAGCCAGTTTGGCTGCAAGCGCGCACGCCAGACCGCGGCGACCATGTAGGCGAGCTTGGCTTGCCTCCGGAGGCCAGCCCCGCACCTGCAGTCTGTCTCAGGGCTGGTGGCGGCCAGTTGAGAGGGGCCGAAGCGTCGGCTTTGCTCTTTGACACAGACGCTAGCTACGCTGGGCCTGTGTGCCACGGCGCTTGTCCCACAGCATGGGCAGGGGATGCTGAGCCAGGCCTCGCGCCCCCCGCGTCAGTGTGACCTCACTCCACCTCGCTTGCAGCCTGCGCAAGAGCAGGGGCGGAGCTGCGGCGGTCTGGGCCAGTCCGCGGCTTGGGCCGTGACCTTGGCCTCAGCGGCCCAGAAGCCTGTAGTGCTGCCCTGGGGTCATGCACCCCCCTCCGGCAGTCCCAGCAGGCGGTGACGCAGTAGCACAAGCCTGACGCTACCGCTGAGCGGGGCAGCGTCAGGGCGACCCAGGCCAGCGCCTGCTGTGCGCCCCGGGCTGCGCTGCCGCGCGCGCGCGGCTGCCCGGCGCGGCCAGGGGCCTGCCGCGGCGTTGCTCGCCGCGATGGCCTGCGGCATCGAAGAGGACCGCTCCGACGCGCGCAGCGCGCCGCTTTGTAAAGCGCGCTCAGGCCCGCCGCGCGCCGCGCGCGCAGATGACGACCCGGTCGCGCAGGCGTTCGTGCTGCGCAAGAGCTCGCTGAACGAGGAGCAGTTCAACAAGTTCCTGCACCACCGACTCGGCCCGGGCGCGTTCGGCTTCTACAGCGGCGCCAGCTCCGCCGACGGCTCGTACTCCGCGGGCGGCCACGGCCGCGGCGGCGCGAGCTTCACCAACGGCGGCATCAGCAATTACCACCACGCCAAGTCCGCCCCCCACCCTACCCTATCCCTAACCCATACCCCCCACACGGCTGCGGCGGCGCGAGCTTCACTAACGGCGGCGTGAGCAACTACCACCGCGACACGTGCGCCCCACCCAAACACCCTACCCTAACCCTGACCCATACCCCCCCCACACGGCCGCGGCGGGGCGAGCTTCACCAACGGCGGCGTGAGCAACTACCACCACGCCACGTGCGGGGCGCCGCCGCCGCGCATCAGTTTCCTTCACCAACGGCATGACTTAGGTGGCATGTTTCAAAACTACCACCACCGGTCTAAAGAGAGACGTTGGCCCTCCTAGATGGGCCCGGTGTAGTCTCATGTGTTGTTATGCCGCGCGGCCGTCGCGCACCCTTCCGCCCCTGAGCCGCCCAGCGGCCCTGCCGCTGTCCCAACCCCGCAGTGCCCCACTGCAAGCGTTGCCCCGGCCGCTCCCGCCTGGTGCACCACGCCCACTGTGTCCCCGACAGAGCGCGCCCCAGGCGCCCGCCATTGAGTTGCTGCACGCTGCGCGTCGACGCGCCGGCGCGCTCGCGTCGCCGCGCTCGCTCGCTCACGCACCCGAGCCGCCTGCTCGCGGCTGATGGTGGGGCGCCGCGGCGCGCAGCGGCGGCGGCGCGGTACACCACCACCACCACCACCACAGCCTGCTGACGCGCAAGGTCAGCGCGTGGGACGTGGGCGGCGCGAAGAGCGGCGACGTGGCGCTTGAGATGGGCGAGCGCGGGTGCGCGCGCCGCCGCGCCGGGTGCCGTGCGCGGCTGCTGCGCGCGCTGCCAGGCGCCTCTCCCCGCAGCCGTTGCCGGACGCTGGCGCGGTAGCGGGCTTGTTATGGGCGGCGCCCTGCCGCCCTAAGCCCGTGTGTCTGCATGGCCTGGCTTCACGCAGGCCGAGCCGCGGTGTCTTCCCGGTGGGCCTCCGCCCGGCGCATGCCCCTGCAGACGCGCCCTTGAGGCAGCCTAGTCACACGGCCGTGCCCAGGTCCACAATGTGACCTATGCTGCGCGGCGGCAGGCGCGGGCGGATGCACACATCCATCTGCTGCCTGCCGCTGGTCAGCCCGCTGTCGCGCCTGTACATGGTCTGGTCGTCCTGGATCCTCATCCTGGACATGACCTACACTGCCTTCCTGGTCCGCCCCGCGCCCGTGACGCGCCTGCAAAACCATGGCCGCACATCCCGGTGCCTGCCAAGCTGCGAAGGTGCATTGTTGGAGGGTGCAGACGCTGCGGGCGCCCCCGGCTGCGCGTGAGCCAGGCGCAGCGTTCTGAAGCGGCTGCGCGGATGCGCGGCGCGCGCGCCTTAGCGAGTGTCTGTGCGCTCGCAGATCCCCATTTTTGTGGCTTTTGAGATCTCTGACGTGGACTGGGGCTGGGGCTGCATCATCGACTTCTGCGCCGGTGCGCCTGGCGGGCTATGCGTGCATGGGGCTTTGTGCAGGGGCCGCGCCCAGGGCCGCATGCATGACATGCCGCTGCCCCGCTGCGAGGGGGCAGAGGCGAGCGCATGCGCCGGCGCATGCGGGCGCGGATGCGCGCCTGTGCAGCACAATCGGCCGCCAGCCCCGCGGTCGGCCACTCCGCCCTGCAGGCAGCGCGCAAGTCAGACAAATGCAAGTTGCGCCGCGCCTCCTTTGAGCCCGGTGGCCCGCCCTGCCTGCACGCGCGCCCCGCCCGGCGGCCGCCCCGGCGCCCCTCCCCGGGCCCTAACCATAACTGCGGCTCGCGCGCGCCAGGCGCGTTCTACACGTTGGACCTGGTGTTCAACTTCCACGTGGGCTTCATCGGCAAGTTCAACGGCCAGAAGACGCTGGTGATGGACGGGCACGCGATCGCGCGCTACTACGTGACCAAGGGCACCTTTGTGGTGGACCTCATCACCGCCTGCTGCTGGACCGCGCAGGTCGGGCGCCCGGGGCCCCTGCGGTCAGGGTGCCGCGCGCTGTGCCTGCGTGCGCGCACGTCGTGCACGCGCCGCTGGCCCGGGACGTGGTGGCTTTTGGCGGAGCTCACGAGGCCGTGCACTGGGCAGGCGGGCCCTCCTCTATACCATACACCCATTGGTCAGGCGAGCCGTCCAGGACCCCAGGAAATGCAGCCGCCCAAGGTGGCTCGCTGTGTGGGTCCTGCTGCCCAGGGCCTGTGCCGCGGAGCACTCCCTGCCCTGCGACCAGGCGTGCGGCGCTCCGCCAGGAAGCCCCTGTCCCTCACGAAGTCAAGCGTGCAGACCCTGTGCCGCCCAGGCCTCTCCGTTTTGACTCGCGGCGTGCGGCGCATGCAGGTAGTCCTTCTCGTCCTCGTGTGGCAGCACGACGTGGGGCTCAACTCCCCGGTCGTCACCGCCTACCAGGCGCGCTCGCCCGCCCAGGGCCCTTCGCGCTGCAGCGCCCGCGCGTGCGCAGACGCGCAGCGCTCGCGGTCGATCGCGCATCACCGTTCGGCAGACACAGGCGCTGCCCGTGGCTAGTGTCACGCGCACGATACAGAGTGTTAGGCGACGTGCGCTGGATGCAAGTGCTCGCCATTCGCTACTGCCAGCCAGGCACGCGCAGACCAGCACCGCGCCTGGGCTGAGCGCTATTTTGTGCGCAACATGCGTGCAAAAGCGCACGTGTCTCTGTAACGACTCAAGCGGATGTAGTAACATACCACGAGCTGTCTATACCAGTAAACAAGCCCTCTTCTGCTATGTGCAATGGCCTTCATGTGCGCTGGGGGGTGCTCACCCTGGCAGCCGTTAGCGCTGACGCAGCCGCCGGCCGGCGCAGATCATCCGGATCGTGCGGCTGGTGCGCTTCGTGAGCCTGCTGAACCGGCTGTACGCGACGGCAATGGCCGCCAGCGCGATCATCCTGCCGGGCGTGACCGTGTCGCACAACCACGCGCACTTCTTCAACCTGCTGTTCGGCGGCGCCATGCTGCTCAACTTCCTGAGCTGCCTGTGGTGCGTCCTGCCCTACCCTAGCCCCATCCCTATCCCTATCACTCCCTGTATCGTCCCTGTTGGTGGGGGTGACGCGCGCGGTGCGCGGTGGTGCGCTCCTGGTGTGCGCGGTGGTGCGCTCCTGCTGCGCTCCTGCTGCTGCTGCCGCCTGTGGGCTGCCTGCGGGCGCTTGGCTGTTGGCCCAACTCTCTGCGTATGCAGCACGGCGCCCAGTAGAGCTGTTGCCCCAGCGTGAGGTCTGCACAACTGGCTGCAGCGTGGCGCATGGTGCGGTACGTTCCCGCAGCAGCGGGAGCCTGTGCAGCGGGCCTGCGCTGCCGGTGCTGCACCTGTTCATACTTTCAGGCGGCCGGCCGGCGCGGCCGGCGCTGCAGCGGAGCGCTGCTCCAGCAGGCCCCCAGCAGCGCCGCTGACCTGGTGCCACGGCGCGCCAGGAACTATGTCGCCATCCGGGAGGGCCTGACCACGACCTGGTGCGCATGCGCGCTGCGCCCTGTCCCCAGCGTTGTCTGTGACACTGCGGGGGTCACCCGGGGCACCTGTCCTCTCGATGTGCCCCTCCATCATTGCTGCACATGCCCACCACCCCCCTGTGCTCTTCACTCCTCGACAGGCACTCTGCCCCCTCGCGCCCGTGCTGGCATGGTGCCAAAGGCGTGCGGCGCACCGCACAAACAGCCGGCAGCGCTTGTCCACAGGGCTGGCCGCGCGCAGGGTGAACACGTACGCCGTGTTCATCAACACCTACGCCTCGGACGGCAAGACTGTGACGCAGGCGGACGCCATGGCGATCCCTGCGGCCCACAGGCGCGCCCCCGCTCCCGCTGCGGTGGCGTTGCAGGGTTGAGCGGACGGCGGCGCATCGAGTGTGCGCCGCTGTGCCAGCGCAGTGAGCCGAGCGATGTGACGAAGTCGGGCTGCTGATCTGGTGGCGCTTAGCAATGTAGCACAGCATGAGTAAGTGGCAAGCGGTGCCGGCGGAGCGTCTGTGCTGCGCACTCTGCGGTGTCAGGGAGCAGCGCTTGGCAGCACTGGGGGCGCATGGTCTTGCAGGGCTGAGTAAGAGCCGTGCCGGGGTGCTGGGACGCTCCGTGGTGCTGTGATCACCCGCCTCATGCGCGGGCTGCCTGCGCAGGTGGCTGGTCGGCGCGTACTACATGCTGGTCACCATCCTGTCGGTCGGGTGCGATACCCGCTGCCAGTGGCATGGGCGCAACCCTCTGCCAGTGGCATGGGCGACCGCGCTCGCCCCGCATGCTCGCCGCTGCCCGGCACCGCGCCTGCCGCCTGTCCTCGCTTCCCTCAGCGAGGCCGCGGCCTGTTGCCTGTGTGCCTTGTTCCAGTGGCTGCAGGCGCTGGCCTGCCGCCTGCCAGGGCCGCCGCTGAGTTTTTACCCTATTCCTATCCATATAACCGGTGTGCGGCCGCGCGCAGGTATGGCGACATCACGCCGCAGACGCAGATTGAGACAGTGGTGCGCGCGCAGCCTGCGTGTTGAAGGGGTTGCGATGTGCGTGCATGGTTGCTGCTGCGTGCGGGCGCCCCTGCGAGGTGCCAAGCCTGCGCGGTTGACGCGCTGCCCGACGACCCAAAGTCGAATGCATGGGTAGAAGGCCGCCCGCTCGGCGTGGGCCTCGGCTCTGCCTGGCCTTGCCCCTGGGCGGCGCGCTGATAGGGCACGTGTCTGATGGACAGCTGCGCAGCGGCAAACAAAGCGCTGCGCGCAAGACTGGCGCAGGCCGCCGGCCCGATGCGGGGGCGCGCCCGCCCCGGGCGCCGCGGCCCCCGGCGCCCGCCAGCGCGCGGTGGGAGCATGGTAGGGTATGGTAGGGTTTGGCCGACGCGCCCGGCGCGGTGCCGCGCAGGTCGCCATGGCCTGCATGATCCTGGGCATCATCTTCTTCGGCATCCTGCTGGGCTCCATCGCGGAGGCGCTGCAGCATATGAGCAAGGAGTCGGAGCGCGTGGCGCGCTACCGCGCGCGCATGGAGGTCGTCGACAAGTGGATGGCCAAGCGGCGGCTGCCGCTGAAGCTGCGCTCGCGCATCGGGCACTACTACGCGGAGGCGCGCGCCCGCGCCGCGCGTGGCGTGTTGGGAGGAGGGGCGGGAGGGCGGGCGGCTCCTGGTGCATGTAGTAATCAGCCCTGCTGAGTGCTGTCGGGCGCGGCGTGGTGCCGCGCCCTGGGTCGGACGCGAGCGAGTGCGTTCGTGTGCCACCACCAGCGAGGCACCTCACAGGTCTGCACGTCAGGACGCGTAGTGCACATGGGCGTGAGGAGCTTGGCACATGCGCAATGCGCAGAATAGGTCCTCGCCCGTGCCCGCCTCCCGCGCTGGGGCTGGCGTCTGTTGAAGCGTGCACGCGGGACGGCCGCCATGCATGGGGCGACCCAAGCAGGCACTGTGCCGGCGCACGACGAAGGCCGCAGCCTGCCTGCATATACCCCAAGCCTAACCAAGCATAATGCCGGCCGCGCAGAGTGTGTGAACCACGTGACGGGAAGTAAGGAGGTGGTGGTTATTGGAGCCGCACATGCTGGAGTGGTTCTAAACCTAATCCTAATGCGCAGGAGTGGGTGACGCATGTGGAGGGCAACGAGGAGGTGGTCATCATGGAGGAGCTGCCGCACACGCTGCGGCGCGAGATCGCGCTTGTGGTCAACCGCAAGATCTTCGAGCGCCTGGCGCTCTTCTCCGACTTCCCGGAGCGCGAGCTGCGCGCCGTGGCCAACATGATGGCGCCGATCAAGGCGCGCGCTCGGCGCGCATGGAGCAGGGCGCTGCAACAGCGTGGAGCAGGGCGCTGCAATGCGTTGCAGTCACCCGGTTCATGGCAGACAGTGTGGCATGAACCGTGTCAGACTGACAGTGACAGTGTCAGACTGCAAGGAGGGCACCCTGTGATGGCAGCTGTAGCAGAGTGGTCGTCCACGCTCTGAGCTGGGTGCAGGCAGATCGCTGCATCTATTTGTTGCTTGAGCGTCACAAGCGCCGACGGGGAACGCCCGCGCGCGCGCAGTGCCCTGCCGGCATCGACATCTGCGTCGCGGGCGACATGGCGGACTGCATCTGGGTGCTGCACGAGGGCGAGGTGCGAGGCAGCCCTGGCCAGCACGCCGGCGTGCTTCATGGCATGGCTGCTGCGCGCTGACGCTGCATGAGGGCTGATTGCAAGGGCCATGACTGGCTGGCTGCGCGCTGAACCGCGGCGCTCCCTCTGGCCAATGCAGCGCGCCCACCCCTTGCGCGCGCTTCCCGCGCGTGTGCGCCCGTAAGCAGCTGCAGGGCTGCGCCGCTCGCGCATGTCGAACATGTTGTGCTCGGGTGCGTGCGAGGGTGCCTCCCTGCCCTAACCCTAACCCTAACTTGATGACTACCGCCTTGCTCCGCAGGTGGTGGAGGTGGACTCTGACGGGCTGGAGCAGGAGCGGGGCACCAAGGCGCCGGCGCTGCTGTGCGAGACCGCGCTGCTGCAGGAGCAGGACGACAGCTTCGCGTTCGTGCAGCGCTCCTACCGGTGCGGCGCTAGCGGGGCTGCTGCCTAGATGGGGCTGCTGCCTCGCTCAGTCCTTCTGCAAGAGGCCACTGGACGAAGAAATCGGTGTGACTGGCACCAGAGCGTGTGTGACAGCTTGAAGGAGCTGATCCGCAACAGCCTCGCGCCTGCACGACCGTGCACCTGCCTCCGCGGCCGCTCCGCAGCCTGCGCCGGGCGCGCGCGCGCGGCAGCGGGCGGGCTGAGCGCCGGGCTCGCGCGCGCAGGACGCGCTGCAGCAGCCTGCTCTGGCAGCTGCCCATGCGCGACCTGCTCGGCCTGCTGCGCAAGCACCCCGACCTGTACCGCAGCGCGTGCCGCCAGGCCGTGCCGAGCGTGCACTTCGACTGGCTGGCCATCGTCAACAAGGCGCGCGGGCTGCCTGCGCGGGGGGCGTGCGCGTGTCCGCGTGTGGGGCTGCAGCTCCCGCAGTGTCAGGACGCGGCCACTGCTGTTCACTGCCAGGCTGATGGAGACTCTGCCGCCTATGACAAGGGAACAGCTGTGGCTGCCGTGCCGCGGATGTTGTTTGTGCCGTCACTGGACATCACTGTTTTTGACTCCACGACGCCTTGCAGCCAAAGTTGTTGTTTACGTCAGCTTGAGCCCAGAACGCCCAAAGTGGTGTGCACCTGCGGCGGTGAACGACTGATATGCGCCAAGCAGGGCGAAGGCCAGCAAAGTCGCCGGGCTGCGCTATGGCACCCGCGCTCGCGCGGCGCTGACGCGCAGGCTGCGGCGCGCAGTTGGATGGCCAGTCCGAGCTGCAGGCCGCCACAGCCGCGATGCGCGCGACGCCGCTGCCCGCGCCCGCCGGCGACGGCAGGGCGGGGCCGCAGGGCGGCCCCGGTGTGCCCAGCTCGCCCTTCGCGCCGCTGTCCGGCGGCCCGCGCGGCTCGGGCCCGGGCGCGGGCGCAGGCCGCGGCGCCGGCGGGGGCGCGCGGCACGTGTCCGCGAGCCAGGCACGCTTCAGCTCCAGCAAGTCCAGCCGGCGGCTGCAAACCTGAGTGCGGCGCAAGCGCGGCCCGCGGGCCTGTGCGCTGTTCCGTTTTGCGCATGTGAGCCAACGCGCTGTGCCCGGGGCTCGCTGCCTGGTGCTGCAGTGGTTGTCAGCTGGTGCGGAAGCAAGCGTGGCTGCTATGCCATGCTCTGGCCCACTAATCTGCTTGTGCGAGCGCCTGCCTGCCGCGCTTGCGCTGGCAGCATGCGAATGTGCGTTCACTGTCTGATGAGCCGCTGCCACACTCCTTTGGCAGACTGCAGCACTGCTCCCTTCTGATCACATCAAGCCATGGTCTTTGTACGTGTTAGAGCCGCGGCTCGTTGCCAGACAAACTGCAGTCTTGCAGGGTGAAACATAAGCGCGTGTACCTTGTGGCGTTGTTTGCATGGTTTTCTGTCTGCAGGCACGGGCCCTTGACTCACACTCTTCCTTTTTTAAGTATTTGCCACAGACTACAGCTGCATGAGGCGGTTCTGGGGACTATCTGCTGCCAGCCCTGGATGGTCCATGGGGTTGCGCGGTTCTGAGTCTGTTGGACTGACATGACTCTTTACCCCAGGTCTCCTATGTCATACTGATCCTGCATATGATGGCTGCCATGCAGTGAGTGATTGCTTGTGCAGACTCAAATGTGAGCTACCTTGACAGGCTTCGCCTGCACGGCCTGTCCTGTCCTGCTACATGGTTCAGAGCATGACCGGGGTTTGGCGTCAACCTTTTATTCTGACATCTGCCCGGCAACTGCTCGTGCAGAGCACACTGCCGTGTAAAGCACCCCCGTCTGCTTCAAGTTGAAGCCTTCAACATGGGTCAGCGCATGAGCTTTAGCAAGGAGGCTGTGAAATTTGCCAAGTACAGCAGAGGGGCCTTGGCTTTGCGACGCAGGCGCATGCGGTGGGAGTGCGGGTTTTGCTGCAGCTGCAGCGCTGGATTGCACCCCCACGGCGCCCCTCAACATACTGATCATTGCAATCAAGTAAATGAAAGGCCCTGATTATGAAACCTCCACAGGCTGGGAAACCAATAAAAGAACTAGTACTACTAGTGCTACATGGTGGCAAAAGGCAGGCTCGTTGGCCAGAGCTCCCTCTCGCTGTTGCGATCCGTACAAAGGACACACGGACAGACTTGCCCAGTGCTGCAGGGCCTCTGGCCTCTGCAGTAGAAAACCTGGTTTAGAAAGTGAGACAATTTGCAAGCTGAGGTGCTTGAGTCAGCGAGCACTCGCAGCGGGGGGTAATGCGCGACGACATGGCGCACGCACCGCTCATTGGCGGACGCTATGGTGCCGAGCCCGCGCCGCATGATAGCTCGCACTTACGAGCTACTTGCCTTTGCATTACTTGAGAAGTGACCCCACAAGCTCCTGGTGTGCACTCATGCTCTGACCCAAGCTCCGGGTGCTCTTTGCCCCTCAGAGAGAGTGAGGACGCTGGGCAAAGGCGCTTACGGCTTGGTAATCCTTGGAAAGGATGTGCAGACAGGCGAACAGGTGAGCCCGGTCATGTATGCCACCGTGCCACTTCTTCCTGGCTCCCCAGATACACTGCATCTCTGTCCTGCTTGTTAGACGTACATGGTGTCAACGCACGCACGCAGCGAAGCACTAGATGTGGCGTATGCATTTATCACTTGCCGTTGCCGCCGCAGGTGGCAATAAAGTTCATAGAGCGGCGCGAGGTTGTGCGCAACCAGAAGAGCATTCGCAGGGAGATTGTGAACCACTCCGCGCTCTTGCACCCGCACATCATCCAGTTCCGCAGGTACAGCACTCCTGGACTTGTGCTGGTGCAGCTAGGCAGCGCTTTGCGGTCTCTCATGCGTCCTGTGCCTGAACTGGGTGCGTGCGTGTGCTCCACACATGGACCTTACTCGTGCCTGATATCCCCGCAGGTGTGTGGTGACCGAGGTGAGTGGCTGTGCGCAGCGCAGCTCTGCTAGCTTCCTGCTCCCGCTACCTGCTCATGTAGCTGCTGCACTCTTCGAGCGTGCAAGTGTGCACGGCCAGCTTTCACGGGGCGGCAGGAGCATCTGGGGATTGTCATGGAGCTTGCCAATGGCGGCAACCTGTTTGACCTCGTCAGGGAACGGTGCGCTGCACCTTCCTGAATACCGATGAAGAGGGCATGCACAGCATCGGCCACTTGTCGCTGTGGCTGCGGTGCACTGAGTATCAGGGCTTCACGTGCCCCATTGTGCAGGGATGGTTTGAGCGAGAAGGACGCGCGCTGGTTTTTCAAGCAGCTGATGCTCGCGCTAGACTACTGCCACAAGCTGGGTGTCAGCAGCCGCGACATCAAGCTGGAGAACACGCTGCTCGAGAAGGCGCCGGGCCGCCGGCCCATGCTCAAGCTCTGCGGTAAGGGATGTCCAGGCAGTGGTGCACCAGGCTCTCAGAATGAATGAATGCAGGACAGCCGTGTATCAGCCAACTTTGGCTGCGTACGGGCGCAGCCCTAGAGCTGGGCTACGCATTGCAGGTCATAGCACACCGGGACTGGGGTTTCATTTGCACAGAGTTGAGCAATGCCTAGCAGGGCATTAGGTGAGGGCATGAGTAATGAGTGTTTGCACTGTCACACCTGGGTCGGGCATGGCGCAGATATGCGAGCTGCCATGCTCCTTGCAAGGAACTGGCGTGCAGGCAGGCGTGCATGTGAGCAGCTGACACCGCTGATGATAGAGTGTGCCCGGCCCTGCCACACGCTTCATACGGTGCGCTGACAGGTGTGACTCCTAAACTGCCCGCGCAGACTTTGGCCTGAGCATCAACGAGGGCCAGAGCACGCCGCGGTCGATGGAGATTGGCACGCCGGGGTACTGCGGTGCGCTGCCTGTCTTTGGCCAGATTTAGGCGCCTCACTCACTTCTCACAATGCAGACAAGGGGTCATGATGTCATGCAGGCCGTGGTTCACGGGACTTCAATAAAACGTCAGGAGTTGCAAGCTTGATGCATGTTCTGGTCAGGCCTGAGCCTCCAGTGTGCCGCTTGTGTGATCTATGGTGCATGCACCCCCGCGCATGCTGCAATGCATGCAGCAGAAGCAGCAGCTCCTGCCCCACTATGCATGCCTGTGCAGGTGAGGCTGCATTGCCATACAGGCCCCTGCGGTTGTCGGTGCCAAGCGCTCGCCCTCCCAAGCATGCACTGCAGGTGTCGTGCCCCTAACGCCGTGTGGCGGGTGCAGCGCCCGAGCTCCTGCGGATGAGCGGCGGCCAGGCAGTGCACAACTATGACAGCAAGAAAGCAGACAGTGCGGCGCAACCCCGCTTTTACCATGTGTTTCGGCTCATTGCTGGTGGAGGTGGTGGATGTAATCTGAGCTCAAAGCAGCGGCGCCGCTTGCAAGGTCCTAAGCAAGAGTAATGGCCGTCTCTTCTGGCTTGTCCCTTCTGTCGCGCCTCTCAGCTGCGACCTGGTCATGCGAGACTCCTGCGTCATCGCCAGTCATGCTGGCCCGAAGGCCGGCCAGGCGCCTCCTTGCGCTGTGAAGTGCTTCTTAGCATGTATGCTGTGGCACGAAAGGTCCTTGTGCTGAGGGTGACGAGCGCGGGGTGCTGGCAGTCTGGAGCAGCGGCGTCATGCTGTACGTCATGCTCTGCTGTCAGTACCCGGTGCGCAGGATTGCTAGGACCTGCAAGCCCGCATGACGTCATCAGCAGTGTACAGGCTTGTGCACAGTAGTTGTGAAAACCCTGTGGGGTGTCTGCCATGCTGCCTTGATCGATCTCTTAACCAGTCCTAGCAAGTCTGCAGCGCTTCCTGCTGTATCATTGAGACCTCACTGCCCATGTCTCAGCGCACCTCATGCGCAGGGCAGGGCTTGTAAGCAATGTGTGCTGGTGGGCGCAGTTTGACGACCCCCGGGATGCCGTGCTGGGGGAGAAGGCGGCGCAGGTCAGGGCGCGGAAACGGGCGGCAGCTGGTGCGCACTCAGACGCACTGCATTCCGTACTAGCTGGGCCTGACAAGCAGGAAGTGGCTGCTTGCAAACCCAGTCTGTGTCGTGCGTGTGGTATAAGCGGCGTTAGGATGTTCTGCAGAGGCCTTGCATGAGGGCGACGTGGGGCTTTTTGGGCATCTGCTACAGCATGCGCAGAACTCTGCTCACAATGTGGGGTTCATACAGCAGGCTGTGCAACGTATAAAGCGCGGGCTGAGACCTACGAGGGTGCCCCTCCACAGGCCAGTTCGCGTTCCCCGACCGCGTACCGCTGTCGGCGGAGGTGAAGGACCTGCTGGCGAAGATGATCCATGTAGATCCGCTGCGGCGCGCCAACATGGCCGACATCCAGGTACGCCGGGGCAAAGCAGTGTCATGACTTGGCTGTGGTGCTTCAACCTTCTCGTGTGCCTGCTCTGTAGTCACGCTGGACGCAGAGGCTACTCTGAGCTCATCACCTCATTTCACGCTGTCAGCACCCATGAGAGCTGCATGCGTCGGCATCTTAGAAGCCGCAACGGCGGGCTGTGCGCTCAGGCTCATGCCTGAGGGCACCGGGCTGCCCCGCACCACAGCGTGCCTCACGCATCGCCTATGGTCGGGCCTGCGAGTGCGCGCACATCGCTCGCGGACAGCGCAGACAGCCCTGCCTTTGCTCTTGCGCACAGGAAAATGATGCAGCCCGCCGAGCGGAAGTGCGCGCGCGCGCGCGCAGGCGCACCCGTGGTTCCGGCAGGACCACCCGGAGAACCTGGACCTGAACCGCGTCAACGCGGCCTACCTGGAGCTCAGCAGCTCGCGCGCGTCGCCCGAGTTCGCAGAGCGCTCGCAGGCCGTCATCGAGCGCATCATCAAGGCCGTGGCCGACCAGGTGGGCGCGCGTCCCTGCCTCACCCTGCCCACCCCCTTTGGCTCCCTTATCGTGCTCCAGCCTTGTGGCCGCGGCCGACCAGGGCGGCGCGCGCGCGGGCGTCGCCGCGCGCGTGAGCGACGCCGACCTCGACGACCTCATCCACGAGGAGTGGTGAGCGAGGCGATGCGGGCCCAGGACGCGCGCCTGCTCGCGCGCGCGCGGACGCCGCCGCGCGCGTGCGCGGCGCCGATCCGACCAATGTGACCCACGAGGACTGGTGAGAGACGATGGACGCCCGGGCCGCGGCCTGGCTTGCGCGCGCGCCGATGCTGCCGTGCGCATGAGGGACGCCGACCGGCCATCCTGACCCACGAGGAGTGGTGAACGAGATGGTGGGGGCCCAGGCCACGGTCTTGCTCGCATGCGCGCGAACGCTGCCCCGCGCGTAAGCGACGCCGATCTGGACGATCTGACCCACAAGGAATGCTAGAGTAAACAAGATTTCAGACCTGGAGTTCAAGTGCGTGCGCACAGGACGCCACTATGAGGGTGAGCTATGCCGATGTGGGCGCTCAAGTCGTCCTGAGGAGGGGTGGGAGGGCAGGGGGAGGAGTGGCACGTCGAAGGGTGGACACAAGGGAGTGAATGCATTCCACATGCCATTGCCGTGCGCGCATGGGCAGTGCCTGCCTGGACAGCAGTGCATAAGGCGGGTACTGAGCTGTTTGTTCACGGGGGTGAAAGACGCATGTCAAGAGGGAGGGCATTATTATGGTGCTCAGTCACATTGATTTAGCTAGCTTTCCGTTAAATATGATTTGGCACACTTGCCTGTGGTGTTGACACAGTGCGGCCTGTCGCTTACCTAGTACATGTCTCCAATGTCATATTGTATGCGCATGCAGCTTGAGGGTGCCTAGTCACGAAGCTCAATTGGATGCAGGCGCTGCCAAAGCTGGGGCACCTTGCTGCCTGCTTCCAGTGCATGCATGGTGTGCATGACTCCTACCTTTGTACAGGCCCTTCACATCCAGGCACATGCCTCCTGTCAGGCGTGAATTGGGTCCAGATTATGCCTGCATTGATGCAGTTCAGCCAGATGCAGTCTCCGTTTGTCTTGCTTTATTGTGGTCGGTGTGTCCTGTCTTATGCTATGCTCCATGTACTTTTTTCTGGGTTGCTGAATTTTAAGCATATTGTGACAGCCTAACTCTGGCCACTTGCGAGTTGAGCATGGCTGGAGTAGGTGATTGCTGGTGCCAACAGCCAAGACAATCCCATGAGAAGAAGAGTGAAAAGGGTAAGTAGGCCAGGTAGAGGCCGGATGCACCTAATCCACGTGTTCGATAGTTTCCTGTGACGCCAATTTGGCCTAGCTAGCTAACAAAAAAAAAGCAGTGGCCAAGTAAGCGACTTGTGCCAATTCAAGCGCAACACCGACACCTAGAATAGAATCAGCCAAGCGGCTAGCTTCAGCACAGCGCAGCGGCAGAGCACAGGGGAGGGCAGAGCAAGCTGCATTGGCCAAGAGGGGCGCGGGGTGGCGACACAGAGGGCACACGTGCAGTGGGTACGCTGCCCTAGAGCGGAGTGCCCCCCACCGCGCCATTATGAGCGGGGAGCTCCTGTCTACTGCGGAGCGCTATGAAGTGCTGAAGACGCTCGGCAAGGGCGCGTACGGCGTGGTGGCTCTGGCCAAGGACAAGGAGTCCAACGAGCTGGTGAGCTCGCGGCCAGGGGAGCATGTTGTTGGGTTCACGGCGCTGCTGCACGCCAAGGGCACAGGGGAGCAGTCTGAACGCGCTGCGGCGCAGGTCGCCATCAAGTTCATAGAGCGCAGCGAGGTCGCCAAGCACCAGAAGCACGTCAGGCGAGAGGTCGTGAACCACTCCTCGCTGCTGCACCCGCACGTGAGCGCCCGGCCGCACTCGCTCTGTTCACGCACCGGCTGCCAGAGCTGGCGTCGCGGGCCACCAAAGTGCCTGCTCGCTTAGCCGCGTTTGTGCCGGGTCCGGCAGGTCATTGGCTTCAAGCGGTGCGCCGCGAGCGCATCCGAGCGCATGCAATGCTGTGCTGCCTGTGCTCCGTGCGTGTCAACAGCAGCAGGGGCACTGCGCAGCACTCAACCTCCGGTATTTCGCGGAGCAGGTGTCTCATGACGGACAAGTACCTGGGCATCGTGATGGAGTACGCCAGCGGCGGCAACCTCTTCGACCACGTCTCCAAAGGGTGCGAGCTCCGCCACGCGCCCCTGCTTCGCCTGCAGGGCCTCGCCCCCCTCGCCGCGAACGCTCGGGCGCGGGCAGGACGCGCCACTGAGCACACACGCCTGGCATGCTCGGCGCAGGAAGGGGCTGAGCGAGAAGGACGCGCGCTGGTTCTTTAAGCAGCTGATGCTCGCGCTGGACTACTGCCACAAGATGGTGCGCTGAACATGGGCTCTGAAAATGGTTTTTGGCAAGATGGTTTATTCCGGCGCGGGCTGCCGCTCCTGGCTGCCGGCCGCCTGCCCGGCTGAGAACATTTCCGCGTGAGCGCGCGTGCTTGCCCTGCCAGGGCGTGTCCAACCGCGACATCAAGCTGGAGAACACGCTGCTGGAGGCGCAGCACGGCCGGCGGCCGATGCTAAAGCTGTGCGGTGCGCGACCCCGCGCACGCCTGGCGGCAGCGCGCCGCCTGTGCGCGTGCCCGGTCTGGCACCAGTGCCCTGCTGTCAGCATGGGTGCTCCCTGCGGGCTGCCCGGCTGCGCGATGGCAGCGTCTGCGGGCGCGCAGACTTTGGCCTGAGCATCAACGAGGGGAAGAGCGTGGCAAAGTCCATGGACGTGGGCACGCCGGGCTACTGCGCGCCCGAGCTGCTCCTGCGCACCCACATGGTCAGCTCCTATGACGGGAAGAAGGCGGACGGCGCGCCCCCTCTACCCTGCCCCACTTACCTAACCCTAAACCTGATAAGCCCTATGACAGGGGAACGGCATGGCACACAGCATGCCCCCGCTACCTATCGCCTGCGTGCCGGCCAATGGTGTGCTCCCAGGCGTGTTTGGCAGGACACCAAAGGCGCATGACTGCAGTCACGCCCCCGCGGTGCTGCATGACGGGCGAGCTGCACCTGGCTGCCTGGCCGCTGCCGGCCAGTGCTCCGGTGCCGAGCTTGTCGCGCCCGCACGCCGCCAACCACAGCGACTGACAGCCTAAGCTGCCCTGCGCAGTGTGGAGCAGCGGCGTCATGCTGTACACGATGCTGTGCTGTCAGTACCCGGTGCGTGCCGCGCAAGCAGGCCACCTGCGCGGCATAGCTGCGCCGTCTGCGCCTGTGCGCACAGGCGGCCATGCTGTGCACAGCTTGCACCGATATAAGCCATTTTGTTGCGCACCAAGGCGTGGGTGGCAGAGCAGACTGCTTGTTGCGCTGGTGGGCGGTGCACAGGT
>JAABUY010000797.1_pt1 | contig 49659 bp, 46 predicted proteins | sample 5560271 | NCBI WGS metagenome assembly JAABUY01 (sample SAMN10711886, study PRJNA513374) | rock metagenome | isolation source: Antarctica rocks | place: Antarctica: Victoria Land, University Valley | reverse complement strand
TCGCTGCGTGATCGGTGACCGGCGCCAGCAGCTTGACCGGCAGGCCAGCGTCCCTGACTCCGTCAGCGATCCGCTCACGCCAATCCGAGTGGATCTCGCCCGCGAGATACACATTCCAAGTTCCCGCCCTGACCACGGCCCGATCCTATCGACGTCCCCGCACCCCAATGCCGGCCCGCTCGGCCACTACGCCGCCACGCTGCGCGAGCCCAGGCCCGCGCAGCCATCGCGCACAGGCGGCCAGAACCGGCCCCACCCTCGCCCACACACCGCTGGTGCTCGCGCAAAGCGAGGGTCTGCGAGAGGCTAGGGCCCCACGAGGGGGTCCTGGGCTCGTAGCCTTCGCGTAAGTGCCCTGGCTACTCTTAGCCTCTATGGGGATGTCGGGGTTCGGCAACAGCTTGAGCGCCCTTGGCGATGGGAGGTGGGCCGTCGTGGTCGGTCAGCAGGAGCATCGTTGAGCGCTGCAGCGGCCACCCTGCCGCCACCGCTCGTCACGCTGTCGCGACATCCGATCAGATGGTTGCTCAACAAGCTCCAGTTGCTCGGGTGGGCAGTGGTCTTGACATACGTCGGGGTGCTCATCGTCGCCGGGTTGTACTACCTGCTCCTCGAGGTCAATCCCACGATGACAAGGTTGTGGCATCAGGCCGTTAGCGATAACGGTTTGCGCCACGACATCCGAAACGTGGGCGAGGGCTTCTTGGGCGGGCTTCTGGCCCAACAGGTTGTCTGGAATCACTTCAGGAAGCGCCGGCCCAAGAATCGGCTCGACAAGACCGAGATCGCCTTGCACATTCCCAATGTCAAGGATGACCGGCGGCTTTCCCTCGGGTTGGTGGCGGTGCCTTTGCTGGCCGTTGCGTATGCGGTGCCCGGCTTTCTCGCTGCGCTTTGGATCTCGCACAAGCTCCAGCACAGCATTGACCATCTGAACAGCACCGTGTCCGCGCTGCATGTTCATGTGACCCACGCATCGCCGCTGTGGGAGAAGGCAAAGGCCTCGTTCACGCAGAACTGGGATAAGAGGTTGATGGGCTACGGCGCCTCATTCTTCTTCGGGCGGCGCCCGGCGCGAGGGGCCTTTGATGACGTCCAGCTGTGGTTCGCTGAGCGGCGTGTGGCTCTGGGTAAGCCCGTTTGCTGGTACCACCCACCAACGTTTGCGGCGCGCTACAACGACATCAAGAGCAGGGGAGTGACCGCGGCCGAAAGGCACCAAGGTCGCTGGCAGTCGGGCATCATGCTGGGGATCATTGCTGCCAGCCTGGCGCTCGCCGGGCTCGGATGGTACGCGTTGAATTACCTCGCGAATTAGGCAACCGGCTAACACGCCCGGAGCGCTCCTTTCGCGCAAGCGAGCGTCCGCTGAGCCGCAGCGCCCCTGGCCCCTACGCTTCAGCTGTGGTCCTCGGCCAGTTCTCACCCCGAACCCGCGACTGGTTTCAGCGGGCCTTCGAGACTCCCACCCCGGCCCAGGAGCAGGCCTGGCCGGCCATCGCCTCCGGCGAGCACGTGCTGCTCTCGGCGCCCACCGGCTCGGGCAAGACGCTCGCCGCGTTCCTCTGGGGCCTGGACCGTCTGGCCAACCAGCCGGCGCCGGACGGCGAGCGGCGTCCGCGCCTGGTCTACGTCTCCCCCCTGAAGGCCCTCTCCTACGACATCGAGCGCAACCTGCGCGCCCCCCTGCGCGGCATCGGCGCCGACCTGTCCGTCGCCATCCGCACGGGCGACACCCCCCAGCGCGAGCGCGCGGCCATGCTCCGCCATCCGCCCGACGTGCTCATCACCACACCCGAGTCGCTGTATCTCATGCTCACCTCGCGGGCCCAGGAGATGCTCACCGATGTCGAGGCGTTGATCGTCGACGAGATCCATGCCGTGGCCTCGACCAAGCGCGGCTCCCACCTCGCGCTCTCCCTCGAGCGCCTGGAGGCGCTGGGCGACGGCGCGCTGCAGCGCATCGGCCTGAGCGCCACCCAGACCCCGTTGGAGGAGGTGGGCCGGTTCCTCGTGGGGCCCGGGCGCGCCTGCCGGGTTCTCGACGCCGGCCAGCGCAAGCCGCTGGACCTGCGCATCCACGTCCCGGTGGAGTCGATGGTCGAGCCCGAGGCCGGGGCCGAGCTGGACGAGGTTGGAGGAATGGAGGCGACCCGCCGATCGATCTGGCCGGCCATCTACCCCGAGCTGCTGCGCCTGGTGGTGGAGCACCGCTCGACCATCGTCTTCGTCAACAACCGGCGGGGGGCCGAGCGTCTCGCCCTGCGCCTCAACGAGCTGCACGCCGCCGGGGTCCAGGAGGCGGGAGGCCCGCAACCGGTTACCGACATCGCCCGCGCCCACCACGGGTCGCTGGCCCGCGAGGAGCGTGGGGTGATCGAGGACCAGCTCAAGGCGGGGACGCTTCCCTGCCTGGTGGCCACCTCCTCGCTGGAGCTGGGGATCGACATGGGCGCCGTCGACCTCGTGCTCCAGGTCGAGTCACCCAAGTCGGTGGCCCGGGGGCTGCAGCGCATCGGGCGCGCCGGTCACGGGGTGGGGGAGATCAGCAAGGGCCGGATCTTTCCCAAGTTCCGCGGCGACCTGCTCGAGTGCACCGTCGTCGCGCGGCGCATGCGCGAAGGCCTGATCGAGCCGACGGTCGTCCCCCGCAACCCCCTCGACGTGCTCGCCCAGCACGTGGTGGCCATCGCCGCGGCGGCCGAGGAGCCCGTCGCCGTCGACGAGCTCTACGCCCTGGTCACCCGCACCCACTCCTTCGCCGAGCTGCCCCGCACCCAGCTGGAGGGCGTGCTCGACATGCTCGACGGCCGCTACCCGTCGGCGGAGTTCGGCGATCTGCGCCCGCGCATCGTCTGGGACCGGACGGTGGGCACGATCCGGCCCCGGCCCGGGGCGCGCCAGCTCGCGGTGGTAAACGCCGGGACGATCCCCGACCGAGGACTGTTTGCCGTGACCCTGCCCGACGGCCGCCGGGTGGGCGAGCTGGACGAGGAGATGGTCTACGAGGCCCGGCCCGGACAGACCTTCCTCCTGGGCGCGTCGACCTGGCGCATCGAGGAGATCGGCCGCGACCGGGTGATCGTCACCCCGGCCCCGGGGACGCCGGGCGCCGTCCCGTTCTGGCGCGGCGACTCGGTGGGCCGTCCGCGCGCCCTGGGCGAGGCCATCGGCGCCTTCGCTCGCTGGGCTGTCGATCAGACGGCCGAGCTCCTGGAGCGTGACTACGACCTCGACGCCAACGCCGCGGCCAACCTGCTCGCCTTCCTGCGCGAGCAGCAGGAGGCCACGCGCGTCATCCCCAGCGACAAGACGTTGGTCGTCGAGCGCTTCCGGGACGAGATCGGCGACTGGCGCCTGTGCGTGCTCTCCCCCCACGGCGGCCGGGTCCACGCCGCCTGGGCCCTGGCTTTGAGCGCGCGCATCCGCGAGGAGACCGGCCTGGAGTCCGACGCCATCTGGTCAGACGACGGGATCATCGTCCACCTTCCCGACGCCGACGAGCCCCCGGGCGCCGAGCTCGTGCTGCTCGACCCCGACGAGGTCGAGGACCGCGTGGTGGCCGAGCTCGGGGCCTCTGCCCTGTTCGGCGCCCGCTTCCGCGAGAACGCCGGGCGCGCCCTGCTCATCCCCCGCGCCCGGCCCGGCCAGCGCACCCCCCTCTGGCAGCAGCGCCTCAAGAGCCAGAGCCTGCTCGAGGTGGCCAAGCGCTACGGCGACTTCCCCGTCGTCCTGGAGACCTACCGCGAGTGCCTGCGCGACGTCTTCGACCTTCCCGGGCTACGGGCGCTGCTGGAGGGGCTGCACCGGCGCGAGCTGTCACTGGTCGAGGTGGAGACGCGGTCGCCGTCGCCCTACGCCTCCTCGCTGCTGTTCGACTACGTGGCCACCTACATGTACGAGGGCGACACGCCCAACGCCGAGCGCCGGGCAGCGGCCCTGGCCCTGGACCGCGACCTCCTGCGCGAGCTGCTGGGTCAGGACGAGCTGCGCGAGCTGATCGACCCCGGGGCCCTGCAGGCGGTGGAGGACGACCTCCAGCATCGCTCGCCGCAGCGCCGGGCCACCACGCACGACGAGCTGGCCGACGTGCTGCGCCGGGTGGGTGATCTGACCGAGAGCGAGGTCCAGGGCCGGGTGGTCGAGGGGCTCGATGGCGACCGGATGCTGGCCGAGCTGGTGGCCGAGCGCCGGGCGATCGTCCTGCGCATCGGCGGCGAGCGGCGCTGGGCGGCGGCCGACGACGCCGGGCTGTTCCGCGATGCGGTGGGGGCGGTGCCGCCGGGGGGGTTGCCCGACGCCTTCCTGTCCGACGTGCCCGATGCGCTCGGAACGCTCGTCGCGCGTTGGGCGCGGACCCACGGCCCGTTCACCGACGGCGAGCTTCGTGCCCGCTACGGCGTCGACGTCGGCGCGGTGCTGCGCGAGGCCGAGCGCGCTGGGACCCTGGTCCGCGGCGAGCTGCGGCCTGGAGGCAGCGCGCGGGAGTGGTGTGACCCCGAGGTTCTGCGCCGCCTGCGCCGAGCCTCGCTGGCCGCGCTGCGCAAGGAGATCGAGCCGGCCGACCCGCGCGCGCTGGCCCGCTTCTATCCGTCCTGGCAGGGCGTCGACCGCCACCGTGCCGCGGGCGCCGGCCCCGACCGCTTGCGTGAGGTCCTCGTCCCGTTGCAGGGGCTGGCCCTGGCCGCCGAGGTGTGGGAGCGCGACGTCCTGCCCCGCCGGGTCGGTGCCTGGTCGCCCAGCTGGCTTGACTCGCTCTGTGCCGCCGGTGAGGTGGTCTGGGTCGGCGCCGGGGCGCTGGGCCGGTCGTCGGGACGAGTGGCGCTCTACTTCCGTGAGGATGCCGCGCTGCTCGGGCCTCCGCCACAGCGCGGTGGGTCGGTCGTGCCCGAGGGCGTCAACCATGCTGCGCTGCGCGAGCGGCTGGGGGCGGGGGCGTGCTTCTTCACCGACCTGCTGGCCGACCTCGACCTGGCCCCGGGCGAACTGCAGGAGGCCCTGTGGGACCTGGTGTGGGCGGGTGAGGCGACCAACGACGCGTGGGCGCCCCTGCGCGCACCGCGGCTCTCCCTGGCCCGGGGCCCGGCGGCCGCCGGGGCGGGGCGTGCTGGTCGGTTCGGCAGCCGGCGGCGGGGAGCGGCGGCCCAGGTTCAGGGACGCTGGTCGCTGACCGAGCGGCTGTTCGGGTCGGAGGTCGATCCCTCGGCCCGGCGGCGCGGGCTGGCGGAGCTGTTGCTCGAGCGCCACGGCATCGTCACCCGCGAGACGGTGCTGGCCGAAGGCCTGCCCGGCGGCTTCGCCGCCGTCTACGAGGAGCTCGGTGCGCTGGAGACCCTGGGTCGGGCCCGGCGCGGATACTTCGTGGAGGGCATGGGCGGTGCCCAGTTCGCCCTGCCCGGGGCGGTCGAGCGCCTGCGGGCGGGGGGCGAGCCGCCCGAGGAGGCCGGCCCAATCGTGCTCGCCGCCACCGACCCCGCCCAGCCCTACGGCGCGGCGTTGCCGTGGCCGCGGCGCGAGGGCGACGACGACCGCCGCCACCCGGCACGCACGGCCGGGGCCCACGTCGTGCTGGCCGGCTCGGAGCCCGTTCTCTACGTCGAGCGCGGCGGGCGGGGGCTTTCCGTGCTGTGCTCGCTGGATGACCCCCGGGTCGGGCCGGCGCTGGGGGCGCTGGCCGAGCACGTTCGCCGCGGGTCGATCGGCCGTCTCGCCGTCGAGCGCGTGGACGGGGAGCCGGTCGTGGGCGGTCCGCTCGAGGGACGGCTCGTCGAGCTCGGGTTTCGGACGAGCCCGCGGCGGTTGACGCTCAGCGCTTAGCGGGGGGCGGGCTGGGGGCGGGAGGACCGCAGCCGGCGTGGGGTCGGCGCGGGGGCTCGGCGCGGGAGCGGGGCTCTGCGCGGCAGCGGGGGCTCGGCAGCGGGGGCTCGGCAGCGGGGGCCTCGGGGGGTCCCGGACGGAAGGGAATTATCCCTTGACAATACGTAGATGGGGTGGGAGACTAGGGCTATGCCTCCGGTCAACCGCAACAAGCCCGTGCGGGCCACGTCGTCGGATTCGCGCTACAGCCTCATGGACTTCAAGCGCCAGTTCCCCGACGACGCCGCCTGTTTGCACTTCCTGTGGTGCACGCGGTTCGCGCGAGACGGGCACACCACGTCTTGCCCTAGGTGCGGGCAGGAGCGCCGCTTCCACCGCCTAAGCGAGCATCCTGCGTACTCGTGCGACACGTGCGGGCACCACCTGCACCCCACAGCCGGGACGATCTTTGAAAAGTCCTCAACGTCGCTGTGGCTGTGGTTCTACGCGGTCTTCCTCATGACGAGCACTCGCAATGGCCTGTCCGCTAAACAGCTCGAACGTCAGATCGGCGTGACCTACAAGACGGCGTGGCGGATGCTGAACCTCATCCGCAACCACCTGATGACGCCCGGCGAGTCGCCGCTGGCGGGCGAGGTTGAGATGGACGAGACCTACGTCGGCGGCAAGGATCGCGCTGGGCGTGTCGGCCGGCCAAGCCTCGGGTCCGCGAAGGTGCCCGTGTTCGGCATGGTCGAGCGCCAGGGTCGCGTGCGCGCGACCGTCGTGACCGACGCGAGCACGGCCACACTGAGCGAGGCCATCGGTACCCACGTCCTACCCGAATCGATGATCTTCACGGATGAGTGGAGCCCGTACGAGCAGATCGGTCGCACCTTCCAGGCGCACCACCGGATCAAGCACCGGGCCGGCGTCTACGTGGACGGCAACGTCCACACCAACACCATCGAGGGCTTCTTCGGATTGCTGAAGAACGGCATTCGAGGCACCCACCACGCCGTCTCCCGCAGATGGCCTCAGAGCTACCTAGACGAATTCGCATGGCGGTACAACGAACGTCACAACCCACGGTGCATGTTCAACACTCTTCTCCTGCGAGCCGCGACGTGAAGACCGTCATCAAGATCGCCGACCTAGCCGACTCCCGGTCGCTCGTCGAAGACAAACGGTTCGAGGATTGCGAAATCCTTGGCCCAGCAGTCATCGCGCCATTGGAGGGCGTGCACTTCCTCAACAGTTCCTTCGGCGGAAACTTTGAATCCGTCTTCCGCGAAGTGCCACAGGGACTTCCGCTGATCGGCGTCGTGGCCCTTCGGCGGGTGATCTTCGACCGCTGCCAGTTCACGAACATCGGCATCGTCGGAACGCACGAATTCATCGCCATGGCAAGCAAGGGCTTCGTGCCTCCATCCGACGGCTAGCTGTAGGTCAGATCCTCCGCCATCGCCAGCACCGGCGGGTGCGGGCCGGGGGCTGCCCGGTTGTTCTCAACGCGGAAACCCGAGACCATGAGCACGGGTCCCGCTACGCGCCCCAGGTCCGCCAAGAACCGGCTGCTCGTCGGGGCCTCTAGCGCGAGGTCCCCGTCGACCAAATGCTCGACCTGGTAGCCCTCGCCGTCTAGCCCCTGCTCGACGAGGTCGCGGACCTCCTGGGCAGAGTCACCCGCGACGACGAGATCGGGAAGGTCGGGCGAAACCGCCCACCAGCCCTCGTCCTCATGGTGGTAGATGACTCGAATCTTCATTGGGCTCAACCTCGTATCGCAGCGTGAGCGTCGTCCTCAGACAGGCCCACCTTCTTGACAAGGATCTCACGAACGACGCCTGGCGCAAGTGTCGCACCGTCGTGCGCCCAGAACCGCAACGGCGGATAGCCGTTGCGGGACGCGAGCTGCCGGTGCGACCCACTCTGGCGCACGACCCCGTAGCCCAGCGGCTCCCTACACAAAACCGCCAGCATCCTCTTCGCCTTCAGCGACGGGAAGCCCATCCATGCGGCATAGTAACCCTATACGTACGGTCATGGGATAGTCCCCACGACGACGAAATGGCGGGCGCAACGTCCACAACCCCGCGTGGGTCAGGGTTTGAGGCGCCAGCCGCTCTGGACGAGCGCGACGGCCGTCGCGTAGAGCGCTGCCGTGATGCCGAGCGCGACGAGCAGCGCGGCGAGGGGCGAGGTCTCGTGGATACCGGCCCAGCCCTGGCGGGTGGCGTCGACCAGGTAGTAGAGCGGATCGATGCGGGTGATCGACCGCCACGGCTCGTGCAGTCGCTGGGCGGCGTAGAAGACGCCACCCAGCAGCGCCAGCGGGCTGATGACCAGGTTGGCGATGAACGCGTGGTGGTCGAAGGTGTCGGCCCAGACCCCGGTGATGACGCCGAGCGCCCCGAAGACGAGTCCGCAGAGGACCAACGCGGCGAGCAGCAGCAGCAGATCGTGTGGTGCGCCAGTAAACGGCGAGGTGATCAGCGCAAGGGCCAGGGCCGATAGCCAGCCGCGCAGCAACCCGCCGGCCATGTAGGCCATCACGATCTGTCGCGGGCGCAGCGGACTGGTGAGGATGTCCTCGATGTAGCCCTCGTTCTTGGCCTGAAAGAGACTGGTGGAGGCGTTGGCAAACGCCTGCGAGGCGACGGTCATGACGAGCAGCCCGGGCAGGATGAAGCGCACGTAGGGCACGCCCGCGACGGTGTGCAAGCGGCCGGCGAGCGCCCCGCCGAAGATCGCCAGGAAGATCAAACCGGTGATCAGCGGCGGCAACAGCGTCTGCGTCCACAAGCTCAGTACGCGACGCATCTCGCGCGCCGCGAGCGCCCAGGTGGCGCGGCGAAGGCGCACCTCGAGCTCGGCGCTGGACGCCACGGCGGGGATCATCGCATCGCCTCGATGTATGCGCCCTGCAGATCGCGCCCGCCATAACGGGCGATCACCTCATCGGCGCTGCCCTCGGCGAGAATGCGCCCGTCGCGGATGAACGCGACGCGCTCGCAGAGCGCTTGGGCCTCTTCAAGGTAATGCGTGGTCAGCAGCACCGTGACCGACTCGTCGCGGTGCAGCCGGCGCAGGTAGGACCACAGCTCGTGGCGCAGCTCGAGATCGACGCCGGCCGTCGGCTCATCGAGGATCAGCAGCCGCGGGCCGTGCACCAGCGCCCGCGCGATCAACAGCCGCCGGCGCATCCCCCCAGACAGCCGGTGGGGCTTGCTTTTCGCCTTGGCCGTCAGGTCGAAGACCTCCAACAGCTCATCGGCGCGCTGCCCGGCCTGGTGGCGGTCCATGCCGAAGTAGCGCCCGTGGTAGACGAGCACGTCACGGACGCTGAGAAACCGATCCAAGTGGACATCCTGGGGGGCGACGCCAACGAGCAGACGCGCGTCGGGAGCGTCGGCCACTACGTCGCGGCCAAACACGAACAGGCGCCCGACGGGTGCGCGAATCAGCCCGCAGATCATCCCGATCAGCGTCGTCTTGCCCGAGCCATTCGGCCCCAGCAGCCCGAAGAAACATGCGGCGGGAATCTCCAGCGACAGGCCGCGCAGCGCGCACGTCCCGTCTGTGTAGGTCTTCTCCAGGGCCTCAACCGACAGTGCAGCGCCCCGGCGATCAAGCTCAGACACGAGGCTCAGCTTCTCCACTCACCGTTGCCTGAAACGTATACACCTGTCGCAGACAGCCAGCGGTTGCTCGCTGGCGGTGCCGGTCTCACGCGCCCGCAGGCGATGCCGGCTTCGCGGCCAAACCGCCGCCCTGTGGGCCTGTCTTACATGACTTAGCGACCAGCCGCCCCGTCATCGCGCTAGCCATGAACGGTGGTCGCCAGCTGCGGTGCCCGCCCGGGCGGGCGGCCTACCCTCACGGGCGTGGCTGCGACGCCGAACGCCCCCACCACATCGGCGCCGACCGGGCGACGAACGCTGCGCGTCGGCCACAAGGGCGCCGACGGCCTGGTGCCCGGCAACACCCGCGCCAGCTTCGACGCCGCCCTCGGAGCGGGCGTCGACATGATCGAGTTCGACGTGCTCGCGGAGCCGGGAACCGGTCGGCTCGTGATGGCCCACGACGGCGAGCATCTGCGCGGCGCCGAGAGCCTCGAGGAGGGGCTTGGGCATCTCGCGGACGACTCGTTCGCGGGGGTCGAGCTCGACGTCGATCTCAAGCTCCCTGGCTATGAGGCCGAGGTGGTCGCCGCGCTGCGGCGCTTCGGTCTCGCCGGACGCGGCGTCATCTCCACCCAGTACCGGGAGAGCCTCGCCGCGCTGCGCGCGATCGACCCTGGGCTGCGCATCGGCTGGTCGGTCCCGCGGGCGCGCCGCGACTACACCGAGACGTGGTGGTCAGCTCTCACCGCCCGGGGACTGCTCGCGGTCGGACGACGGGTGCTGCCCCGCCAGGCGGCGGCGGCGTTGCGCCGGGGTCGCTGCGACGCGCTGATGGCCCACTGGCGGCTCGTGACACCTGCGCTGGCCCGCGCTGTCGCGGCGGCCGGAGGCGAGCTCTACGTGTGGACGGTGGATGATTCGGCGGAGATAAGACGGGTTGCCGGCCTGGGGGTGGCGGGGATTATCTCCAACGACCCGCGGCTGCTGACCGGCGTCGGGCCGTAGCCCGAGCCTGAGCCTTGCCCATCGGCGCGGCCGCCGCGCTGGGCGTAGTGGTGGCACGGATCTGGCGTCAGCGCGCGCGGGAGCGGGCGCTGGGGGCCGGCGCCTGAGCGCCCACAGCCTTGGTCTCCGCTCGCCGCCAGCCCGCAGCGCCCAGCGCCCTCAGCCCGCGGCGCTGGTGCCCGTGCCCGCCGGAACCCGCCCCGCCACGCCGCAACCGTTGGGCCCGGCCTTCACCTGCGCCGCTGTCGGTGGGTCGTCGGCGAAGAGCTGGGGCAGGGAGACCGACCGCAGGTGACGCTGGCCAAGCACGGGCAGCAGGGTGGTCAGGGCCCGGATGGTCTGTCCCCGGTTCTCGTGCATGAGGATGATCGAGCCGGGGTGCAGCCCGGCCTCGACGTTCCGGATGATCCCGGCGTAGTCGGCGCCGAGCGAGTCGGCCGAGTCGACGGTCCAGATGATGTCGAGCAGCCCCAGACGCTTGGCCGTCTGGTCGACGACCGCGTTGCGTGATCCGTAGGGCGGGCGCATCAGGTCGACGGACTGGCCCGACTCGGCCTCGATCATCCGCTTGGTGCCGGAGATCTGCGACCCGATGTCCTGGGCGGAGAGGGCGGGGAGCACCGGGTGGGTCATCGTGTGGTCGCCGATCGCTGCCACCCGCAGCTCCCGGGGCGTGTAGCCGGGGAAGGACGCCATGCTCTTGCCCACCACGAAGAAGGTCGCCCGCTCGCCCGCCTGGGTGAGCTTCTTGAGCGCTAGATGGGTGTAGGGACCGGGGCCGTCGTCGAAGGTGAAGGCGACCTCGTCACCGTGGCCGCCGCCGCAGTAGACGGGAAGGCCGAGTTGCGCGAGGCTGCGGATGCGGGCGTTGCCGTTCGCCTCGACCCCGGTCAGCGCTCCGGTCGCCGGCGCCGTCCGCGGGGCCCCGCCGTGCCGGGGCGAGCCCGCTGCACCCGTGCCCGCCGAGGCGTGGCGGCCGGTGCTCGAGCCCCCTCCTCCTAGGGCGAGCAGCGCGACGGCGACGATGATGACGGCAGCCAGCGCCCCCAGGGCGCCCAGGACCATCATCCGGCGGCGCCGGATCTCCCGGCGGCGCGCCGAGCGCCGGGCGGCAATGTGGGAAGGAAGGTCGGCCATGGACGTCGGATCCGGGGGTGGCGGCGTGAGTCTAGGCGCGCGGTCTGCTACCTCCCTGCGATGCACGCCAGCGTCGAGGAGAGCGTCGAGCTGCTGGCCGGCGTCCCGGCCTTCGAGACGCTGACCCGCGAGGATCTGGTCCGGGTGTGCCACGTGGCCGTCCCCCGGGCTTTCGCCGCCGGTCACGTCGTCTTCCGCGAGGGCGACGAGTCGGACACCTGCTACCTCGTGCGCTTCGGCCACGCGCGCGCCGTGCGCCAACACACCGACGGCCGAACGCTGACGCTGGCCCGGTTCGGCAGCGGCGAGATCTTCGGGGAGCTGGCCATGTTCGACGCCGAGCGGCGCTCGGCCACGGTGGAGGCGGTGGACGAGGTCGAGGCCCTGGCCATCCTGGGTCCCGACATGCGGCGCCTGATGGGCGAGCACCCCGATATCGCCGTCAAGCTCGTCGTCGCCCTCGGACGCCGGCTCCGCGACGCCAACGCGCGGTTGGCCCGCCAGTCGTTCTCGACCGTCCAGAGCCGCGTCGCCACCGTGGTCGCCGAGCTCGTACACCAAGCCCGGGACGAAGGCGCCTCCGACCCCGTGGAGATCACCACCACCCAGACCGAGCTCGCCCAGCTCGCGGGCTCCTCGCGTGAGTCGGCCAGCCGCTTCCTTGCCGTCCTGGAGCGCGCGGGGGTCGTCGACCAGGGGCGAGGCCGGATCACCGTCCATGACACTCGAGCCCTGGAGCGCTATGTCTACTGATGCGGGTCGGGACGGATCGCGGACGCGCGGGGGTGGATGGGAGGAGGCCCGAGCGGAGTTCTCGGCCGGTGGGGTGGTCGTCCGCGGCGACGAGGTCCTGGTCATCGTGCCCACGCGCCGGGCCGCCGACGGCCGGAGGGTGCTCGCCCTGCCCAAGGGCCACCCCGACCCCGGAGAGAGCCCGATGGAGGCGGCCATTCGCGAGGTCCGCGAGGAGACGGGCGTGGACGCCGACCCCGTGGCGAAGCTCGGCGACGTCCGCTACTGGTACCACCGCAGGGGCCGGCGCCGGCACAAGGTCGTCGCCTTCTTCCTCTTCACCTTCCGCGACGGCAGCGTCGAGGACCACGACGACGAGGTCGAGGAGGCGCTGTGGATGGCGCTGAGCCTCGCCACCAAGGAGCTCAGCTACGAGGGCGAGCGGGAGATGGTGCAGAGGGCCATCGAGCGCGTGGGCCACCGCGCCGATGCCGCTGGAGGCGAGGGCGAGCGCCCCGGGGCAAACGACTAGGCTGCGGACGTGCGCGTCCTGAACTTCTATTCGGCGGTCTTCGCCGACCAGCTCCGCAGCGGGCGCAAGAGCGCGACGATCCGCCTCGGGGACAAGTCGTCGCACTACCACAAGAACGAGTGCATCGTGGTCACGGTGGGCTACCAGCACTCGCCGCGGGAGCGGATCTTCGAGGCGGTCATCGACCAGGTCGAGGTCAAGCGCGTCCGCGAGCTCTCGCCGCGGGACATCGAGCACGACAACCCGGAGTTCCGTCGCACCGAGGAGATGGTCCACTTCCTCGAGCAGATCTACGGGCGCAAGATCGACCTCGAGGATCAGGTGACCGTCATCCGCTTCTCGCGCATCCTCGACACGCCGGACGAGATGCAGCACCGCCTCAAGGGCCAGGCCGGCTACCAGAACTAGCCCCGCACCGTGCCCGTCCTCGGGGGCGCCCCCGCCGAGCGGTTTGGCACTCGTGTTACCGGAGTGCCAACGACCCTTGCCCTTCGCGCCCCGGTCGCTATGATGGGTGCAGGTTGGCACTCTCGCCCTGGGAGTGCCAACGGCCGCCGGCCGACACGGGTCCGCGGGCGGTCTCATCGCATCCCATCCGGAGGTTTTCATGAAGCTCAAGCCGCTCGGCGATCGCCTCATCGTCCAGGCGATCGAGGAGGAGGAGACCACCGCAAGCGGGATCGTCCTCCCCGAAACCGCCAAGGAGAAGCCCCAGAAGGGCAAGGTTCTTGCCGTCGGCGACGGCAAGGTCAACGAGGACACCGGCAAGCGCACGCCGCTTGATGTTTCTGAGGGCGACGAGGTCCTCTACTCCAAGTACGGCGGCACCGAGATCAAGGTCGACGGCGAGGAGCTCCTCGTCCTGCGCGAGTCCGACGTGCTCGCCAAGGTCCAGTCTTAACCCCACGAGGAGAACGAGACCAAATGGCTCATAAAGAACTGAAGTACAACGCCGACGCCCGTAAGGCGCTGGAGGCCGGCGTCGACGTTGTGGCCAACGCCGTGAAGGTCACCCTCGGGCCCAAGGGACGCTACGTCGTCCTCGACAAGAAGTTCGGCGCCCCGACCATCACCAACGACGGCGTCACCATCGCTCGCGAGATCGACGTCGAGGACGTCTTTCAGAACCAGGGCGCTCAGCTCGTCCGCGAGGTGGCCACCGCCACCAACGACGTGGCGGGTGACGGCACGACAACGGCGACCGTCCTGGCTCAGGCCATCGTCCGCGAGGGCCTGAAGAACGTGGCCGCCGGGGCCAACCCGCTCGGGCTCAAGCGCGGCATCGAGCGCGCGGTCGAAGAGGTGGTCGCCGCCATCGAGAAGCAGTCCAAGGAGGTCTCGGGCAAGGATCAGATCTCCCGCGTGGCCACCATCTCAGCCGGTGACGAGGAGATCGGCGACGTGATCGCCGATGCCATCGAGAAGGTCGGCAAGGACGGCGTGGTCAACGTCGAGGAGGGCCAGACGTTCGGCATGGACCTCGAGTTCACCGAGGGCATGCAGTTCGACAAGGGCTACATCTCGCCCTATATGGTCACCGACCAGGACCGCATGGAAGCGGTGCTCGAGGATCCCTACATCCTCATCGCCAACTCCAAGATCGGCTCGGTCCGGGACATCCTGCCCGTGCTCGAGCAGGTCATCCAGTCGGGCAAGCCGTGCCTGCTCATCGCTGAGGACGTCGAGGGCGAGTCCCTGGCCACCCTGGTGGTCAACAAGCTCCGCGGCACCTTCACCGGCGTCGCCGTCAAGGCGCCGGGCTTCGGCGATCGCCGCAAGCGGATGCTCGAGGACATCAGCATCCTCACCGGCGGCGAGGTGATCACCGAGGAGATGGGCCTGAAGCTGGAGAACACGCAGCTCTCCCAGCTCGGGCGTGCGCGCCGCGTCGTCGTGGCCAAGGACACCACCACGATCATCGACGGCAACGGCGACGGCGAGCAGATCAAGGGTCGCATCAAGCAGATCAAGAACGAGATCGAGAACACCGACTCGGACTTCGATCGCGAGAAGCTGCAGGAGCGGCTGGCCAAGCTCTCCGGCGGCGTTGCCGTTGTCAAGGTCGGCGCGGCCACCGAGACGGAGATGCGGGAGAAGAAGCATCGCGTCGAGGACGCGCTGCAGGCGACCCGCGCGGCGCTGGAGGAGGGCATCGTGCCCGGTGGCGGCGTGACGCTGCTCTACGCGGCCGACTCCGTCTCGCTGGAGACGGTCGAGGACGACGACGAGCGCACGGGTGCTCGCATCGTGCTGCGCTCGCTCGAGGAGCCGCTTCGCCAGATCGCCCAGAACGCGGGCCTGGAGGGCTCCGTGGTGGTCAACGACGTGCGCCGGGCCGGCGGGGGCAAGGGCCTCAACGCGGCAACCGGCGAGATCACCGACCTGGTCGCCGAAGGGGTCATCGACCCGGCCATGGTCACCCGGTCGGCGCTGCAGAACGCGGCTTCGATCGCCAAGAACATCCTCACCACCGAGGCCATCGTGGCCGAGCTGCCCGAGAAGGAGTCCGCCGGCGGCGGCGGTGGGGGCGGCATGCCCGACATGGGCGGGATGATGTAGCCAGCGCTCGGCGCCGCGCCGGCGCCGAGACGAGGAAGTGCCCCCGAGGGCCCGGCATCCGCCGGGCCCTCGGGGCGTTCTAGTGGTTCATCCTGTTAGTCCGCGCTCTCATGCTTCGAGTGTCTTGCCGGTGTGTCGAGATTGATCCAGGAAGCGGATCAGATCCCACCGATTGCGAGTCTTTGACGCCATCCCGAGCACCTCGCCGTGATGAACCTTGAGCGCCGCGAACAGGCACTGCGTGCCGTTGCGGGTGTATTCGCTCTCCCGCCGCGCCGGCTGGCCGGGCGCGGGCGGGGTGTCGGGCCTGATCGGCGCCTTGGCCTGGATTCCCGTCTTCTCATCCAGGGAGACGACCAGCACGTTCTCGGGCGGATCGACGTACAGGCCGCACACCTCTTCGCAGCGTTCCTCAAACTCGGGCTTTGAGAAGTCGCTCAAGTAGGAATCCGTATACTGAAAGTATGAACGCCAAAGTGTCCGAGAAGGGCCAGGTGACCATCCCGAAGAAGGTGCGCGATCGGCTGGGCATCCGCCCGGGACAGGTGCTCGATTTCGCTGCCGAAGACGGGCGCCTGACCGCGGTCAAGACCAATCCGGAGAGCCCAGTCGAGGCGGTCTACGGAATACTGGGGCGGAGCATCGATACCGACGCGCTCGTATCCCGACTGCGCGGGGAGCCCGACGCGGCCTGATCACCGCGGTTGACACCAACGTCCTGAGCGACGTTTTCGGCGCCGATTCGCGCTTCGGACCCACCTCCCGCGACGCCCTGGGGCGCTGCCTGGCCGAGGGCGCGGTTCTCGCGTGTGAGGTGGTGTGGGCGGAGGTGGCCGCCGCCTTCCCGAGCCCGCTCGACGCTGCCGCGGCCATGCAACTCCTCACGGTCGCCTTCAGTTCCCTAAACCAAGCCGGCGCCCTGATTGCGGGCGCGGTGTTCGCGCAGTACCACCGCGGCGGTGGCCGACGCGACCGAGTGGTGGCCGACTTCCTGGTCGGAGGGCACGCCCTGGTTCAGGCCGACCGGTTGTTGACCCGCGACCGGGGCTTCTACCGCAGCTACTTCGCTGAGCTTGAGGTGATTGATCCGAGTCCGTGATCGCGCTTCTTGTCCGGGCCGTGATCGTGGCGCGGTCGAGCAGCGGTCGCAGGCGAGTTCTGCGACGCCCGCCCGAGCGGAGCGGCCGGCGCGGCGCGGCGTGGCCCGGAGCGGCGCGCCCGGCGCGGCGGCGCGGCGGCGGGCACCGGGCGAGAAAGGCCGGGGGTCGGAGGCAACGCCCGCGTGGACCTGCGCAGCGTCCCGCCAGCCACGGGTCGCGGGAGGCGGCGGGACGATACGCATGGTGGTCATGCGCTTCATCCCAGCGCCTCGTCTGGCCCAGGCGAGTGGGACGGAGCGCATGAGCTGCCGCGCCGCGCGCCCCCCCTCAGCCCCCCACCCGCTCCGCGAGCCCCTCAGCCCCCCACCCGCTCGGCGGCGCGCAGCCCCCCGCGCGACCACAGGGCCATGAGCAGAACCGCGGCCGCCAGGACGGCCAGGCTGACCCCGATCGAAGCCGGCTCCCCGGCGATGAAGCCGCGGCCGGCCGCGAGCAGGGGCGTTATCGGGTTGATCCTCGCGGCGGTGGAGATCCAGCCGGTCAGGAGCTTCTCGGGCACATAGACCGGGGCCAGGAAGAGCAGGGTGAAGACGGGGATCTGCATCAGCGACCCCGCCTGGATGGTCCGCAGGCGCATGGCCACGCCGCAGGCCCAGAGGGTGGCCACCAGGCTGATCAGCAGGGTGAGCCAGACGAGGCCGAGCACGTCGACCCCGTCGCCGAGCACCCGCATCCCACCGATCAGGCCGCCGACGGTCACCACGGCCGCCGTGAACAGGCTGCGCACCATGGCCGAGAGCGCATAGCCGGCGACGATGCCGCTGCGCCGCGGAGCAGCCAGCAGCAGCCGGCGGCCGAAGCCGACCTCGAAGTCCCGGGCGATGGCAAAGCCGGTGAACACGCCGCCGAAGGCCGCGCTCTGCTCGAGCACGAAGACGTACTGAAACGACGTGTAGCCCGCCCTGAAGCCAAAGCCGGGAACCGAGCCCAGCGACGACAGGCCACCGGCGAAGGCCACCAGGAAGAACAGGGGGAACACCAGCGAGGGGACCAGCACCGCCGGGTTGACGAAGGAGTTGTGCAGCGAGCGCCAGGCGACGCCGCGGGTCACCATCCAGAAGCGGGACGCGCTCACGTCCGCGTCAGCCTTCCGGGCAGCAGCCGCGCCGCGCCGGTGAGCGCGAGCACGGCCAGGGCGGCGGCCAGCCCGAAGGCGAGGGCCAGGGCCCGGCCGTCCCAGCCGGTGATGACCAGCGAGCGGTACCCCTCGATGAAGTAGGACACCGGGTTGTAGGTGGCGATCTCACGGAACCAGTCGGTCCTGATCAGGTTGCGCGGCAGATTCGAGGAGGAGAGGAAGACCAGCACGAAGAGCACGGGGAAGAACCCCTGCACGGCCTCGCTGGAGCCCAGCCAGAGCGCGATCAGCGCCCCCAGCGAGGCGAAGGCGAAGGCCAGCAGCACCGCGAGGGCGAGCAGGACGACGGCGCCGGCCACGCCGGTGGCCAGATGAACCCCGAGGGCCACCCCGACCACCAGGTAGACGACGCCGGCCAGGGCGCCGACGACGACCTGGGCGCCGATCTGCCCGGCCAGCAGGGCCGGAGCGCGCAGTGGCGTCAGCGCCAAGCGGTTGAAAAAGCCGCTCTCGATGTCGACGGCCAGGTCGGTGCCGGCGTTGATCGAGGCGAACAGCGCCCCCTGCAGGAAGGGCACGGCCAGGGCGAAGGCGAGATAGGAGTGGGTGGGAAATCCCGGGATCCGCGTGGCCGGCGTCAGGCCGCCGGCGTTGACCGCGAGGAGGATGAGCGGGAACACCAGGGGGAAGACCACCTGCCCGGGCTGGCGCAGCGTCCGGCGCACCGAGCGCCGGCCCAGGGCGACGACCTGCCCGGCGACCTCAGCGACCACGCGCGCCGCGCCTGCCCCATCGGCGCCCGCCGCCGTCTGTCGCGTCGTCGGTTGCGCCGTCGGCGTCAGCGACGCCCGTCGCAGCGGGTCCCTCGCCCGCGCCCTCCAGCTTGCGACCCGTCTCGGCCAGGAAGACGTCATCGAGCGTCGGCGCGTGGAGCGACAGCGTGCGCAGGTGCACGTCGGCCCGGTCCAGGGCCCGGACCACGTCGGCAAGCTGGGCCTCCCCCCCGGGCAGCGCCACCGAGACGGCACCGTCGGAGAGGCTCGTGCACGCGCCGAAAACCTGCAGCGCCTCACCGAGGCGGCCCCGGTCGGCATCGTCGGCGGGGGTGACCTCCACCGTGGGGCGCCCGACCCGGGCCTTGAGCTCGGCCGTCGTCCCCTCGGCGACGATCCGGCCCCGGTCGATGATCCCCACCCGCTCAGCGAGGACATCGGCCTCCTCGAGGTACTGGGTGGTGAGAAAGACGGTCATCCCCTCCTCGCGAGCGAGCCGGGCCACCTCGTCCCACAGGGCAGTGCGGCTCTGGGGATCCAGGCCGGTGGTCGGCTCGTCGAGGAAGAGGATCCGCGGTCCGTGCACGAGGGCCAGGGCCAGATCGAGGCGCCGCTTCATCCCGCCCGAGTAGCCGCCCACCCGCCGATCGGCGGCGTCGGTCAGGCCCACGCGCTCCAGCAGGTCGTCGGCCCGGCGCTCGCGCTCGGCCCGAGCGGCGATCCCCTGCAGGGTGGCCTGGAGGCGGAGGTGCTCGCGACCGGTGAGCAGTGGGTCCAGGGCCACGTCCTGGAGCGCAGCACCGATGAGGCCGCGCACCTCGGCACCCTGACGGGCGATGTCGAAGCCTCCCACGCGCGCGTGGCCGGCGGTCGGGGGCAGCAGGGTGGTGAGCACGAGCACGGTCGTCGACTTGCCGGCGCCGTTGGGCCCCAGGAAGCCGTAGATCTCGCCCGGCGCGACGTGGAGGTCGATGCCGTCGACCGCCCGCACGTCCTTGAACTCGCGCACGAGCCCCTCGACCTCGATGCCCCGCGGCTCGTTCACGGCCGGAGAGGGTAGGGGGTCGCTGGTGGGGCTCAGCCCGGAACGCCGGTGGGCGGCAACGTCCGAGCGCGGCGAGCGCCGAAGCCGGCCAGCAGGGCGACGGGAACAGCGGCGGCCACGGCGAAGCCGCCCGCCGAGAGCTGGGTGCCGACCACGGCCAGCGCGACGAGCAGCGCGCCGACCCCGAGCCGCGCCCAGAGCACCGGGGCGCGTCCGTCGCGGGAGAGCGCGAACTGGATCGCGCTCATGCCGGCCAGATAGACAGCGGTGCCCAGCGACACCAGCCACACCGTCGCGCCGGGCATCTGCCCGTGGGCCGCGCCCCCGACCAGCAGCTGGATTCCCGCAGACTGGACGACGATCCCGCAGACGACGGGGAAGTGCCCGTAGGAGTAGACGTCGCGCGCCGCGACGCCGATGGCCTCGTGCTCGGCGATGGCGTTGCCCACGACGAGCGCCGCCCGGTCGAAGTACGTCCACCAGATGCTGGCCACCAGCGCGAAGCCACAGACAGCGGCCAGGATCGCCGCCCCGCCGGCCACCGGGCCCACGGCCGAGCCCACCGTCACCACCCCCTCGCCCAGGACGATGATCACGAACAGACCGAAGCGCTCGGGCAGATGGGCGGCGTCGATCGGCGCTCGCGCCAGCCGCGCGCCAAAGCGCACCGGGGCGCCCAGCTCCACGATCATGGCCAGGGCCCACACCACGTAGCGCAGGGGTGCCGGCACCAGCGACGAGGCGAGCCACAGGGCCGCCCCTACCGCGAAGGCACTCCCCAGGGCGGCGGCGACCGCGCGCTGGTCCCCCTCGTGACCCCGGGCGGCACGCACGTACATGACGACGAGCACGGCGCGGACGGCCCCGTAGGCCACGGCCAGCCCGGCCGTCCGCCCGGCGAAGGCGGCCGGAAGCTCGACGGCCATGACCAGGCTGGCGAACATGGCGCCCAGGACCAGCAGCCGGGCGAAGACGGTCTCGTGGTCGAAGCGGCTGAGGAAGAAGACGAAGCCGACCCACGCCCACCACACGGGGACGAAGAGCCCGAGGAAGGTTGCCGCGCCGCTGAGGCTGGGGTGGACGACGAGGCCGCGGCCGAGCTGGGCGACGGCCAGAACGAACACCAGGTCAAAGAAGACCTCCAGCCACGACGCGCGGCGACCGCCCTCCGACGGCTGAAGGTCCGAGTGGCTCAGACGATCTCCGCCAGGGGGCGTGGGCCGGGGCCCATGTACTTGGCCGTCGGGCGGATCAGGCGTCCCTCACGCTTCTGCTCGAGGATGTGGGCCGACCAGCCGGCCGTCCGCGCGCAGGTGAACAGGGGGGTGAACAGGTGGGAGGGGACGCCGGCCAGGTCGAGTACGACCGCCGACCAGAACTCGACGTTGGTGGCCAGCACGCGGTCGGGCTTGCGGGCATGCAGCTCGGCCAGCGCCGCCTTCTCCAGGGCCTCGGCGACCTCGAAGCGGGGCGACCCCAGCTCCTGGCAGGTCCCGCGCAGGACCCGGGCGCGCGGATCCTCGGCCCGGTAGACGCGATGCCCGAAGCCCATGAGCCGCTCGCCGCGGTCCAGCGCCTGCTTCACCCACCGCTCGGCGTCACCGAGCTGCTCGACCTCGTCGAGCATCCGCAGTACCCGCGATGGCGCGCCGCCGTGCAGGGGACCGCTGAGCGCGCCCACGGCCGATGACAGCGCCGCCGCGCAATCCGCGCCGGTGGAGGCCACGACGCGGGCGGTGAAGGTCGAGGCGTTCATTCCGTGCTCGGCGGCGGAGATCCAGTAGGCGTCGATCGCCTTGACGTGATCTGGATTGGCCTCGCCCCGCCAGCGGATCACGAAGCGCTCGGGGATGCTCGCCCCGGCGTCCACCTCCTGCTGGGGAACCGGAGGGCGGGCGGGGCCCCGGGCTGACTGGGCCACGAAGGAGAGGGCCATCACCGAGGCACGGGCCAGGTCATCGCGCGCCTGTCGATCGGAGATGTCGATGAGCTGGCGCATGTTCCACTCGGGGGCGAGCATGGCCAGGGCGGACTGCACGTCGACCCGAGCATTGCCCGAGCGGACGGTCAGCGGATGGGGCTCAGCCGGCGGCAGCCCGGGCGCGAAGGTGCCGTCCACCAGCAGCCCCCAGACCTTCTCGAAGGGGACATGGCCAACCAGATCCTCGATGTCGACACCGCGGTAGCGCAGGGCACCCCCCGCCCTGTCGGGCTCGGCGATCTCGGTGGCGAAGGCGACGACGCCCTCGAGACCCGACTGTACCTCTCCGTTCTGGCTCATCAGCGTCTCCCTGGCGGTGGGTGGGAGCGCCGAGGATAGGTCGCAGCCCCATGGCGCCGGAGCCGTCGGGCGGGGGCATAGGCTCCCGGTGCCGGCGCGCGCGCCGGATGGCCACCAATTCTTCCCCATCCAGGAGCCGCCGTGTCCGATCCAGGAGCCCTGCTCACCCGTCCCGCCCTCGAGCTTGGCGATCTCGTCCGCGCGGGGGAGATCAGCGCCCGGGAGCTGGTGGCGGCGTCGCTGGAGCAGATCGAGGCGCTCAACGGCGAGCTCAACGCCTTCACGCTCGTGGACGGGGAGCGTGCGCTGCGCGCCGCGGAGGCCATCGGGGCCGACGATCCACGTCCGTTCGCCGGCGTCCCGATCGCCGTCAAGGACCTCTTCACCCCTGTGGCCGGGCTCCGGCAGGCGCAGGGATCGGACATCATGGGCGACCGGGTCGTCGCCGACACAGACGCCACGGTGGTTCGGCGACTGCGCGAGGCCGGCTTGATCATCGTGGGGCTCACCAGCTCGCCTGAGTTCGGCATCCTCCCGGTCACCGAGCCACGGCGCTTCGGGCCCACGCGCAACCCCTGGGACCTCGAGCGCACGCCCGGTGGCTCCTCGGGCGGCACCGGAGCCGCGGTGGCGGCGGGACTCGTTCCCCTCGGCCACGGCAGCGACGGCGGTGGCTCGCTGCGCATCCCGGCAGCGTGCTGCGGGCTGGTGGGGCTCAAGCCGAGCCGAGGCCGGATCTCCCACGCGCCGATGCTGGGCGACTCGTTCCTGGTGAGTCCCGGCGTGCTGACCCGGACGGTCGCCGACACCGCGACGGCGCTCGACGCCCTGGCCGGCTACGAGCCCGGCGATGCCACCTGGGCGCCCCCGCCCGCGGCTGCGTTCGCCGCGGCGGCCGCCGCCGAGCCCGGGCGCCTGCGGGTGGCGGTCCTGCGCGACTCGCCGCTCGGCCACGCGCTGGACCCGGCCTGCGTGGCGGCCGTGGATCGCGCCGCCGAGCTGCTCGGCTCCCTCGGTCACGAGCTGGTGGATGCCCCCGCCTTCACCCAGGGCGCCGGGCTGCTGCCCGTGTTCACCGTGCTGTGGGCCGCGCAGGTGGGGGGCTCGGTCGCCTTCTCGGGGATGATGGCCGGACGCGAGGTGACCGAGGAGAGCGTCGAGCCGCTGTCGTGGGCGCTGTATGAGCAGGGGCGCCGGACCACGGCGATCGAGCTGGGCGGCGCCATGGTCACCCTGCAGGCGGTCGCGCGGGCGTTCGTGCGCGAGTTCCTCGCCTTCGACGTGCTGCTCTGTCCCGCCCTCGGGCAACGACCGGTTCGCATCGGCGAGATCGACGCGTGCTCGGCGAACCCGATGGAGGACTTCGCCCGCTCGGCCGACTTCACGCCGTTCACGGCGCTGTGGAACGTCTCGGGCCAGCCCGCCGTCTCGCTCCCGCTGTTCCACGGCGACGACGGCCTGCCGCTGGCCGTCCAGCTCGTGGGCCGGCCGGCCGACGAGGCGACGCTGCTGTCGCTCGCCGCCCAGCTCGAGACGGCCGAGCCGTGGGCGCAGCGGCTGTCGCCCCTGGCCGTCGGCGTGGACCCCGCGCGGTAGGGCGGCTGCCGGGCGAGGCGGGGCCAGCGGCTCACGCGGTGCCCAGCACCGCCGCCATGCGCCGGGGCGTCACGCCCAGGGCCTCGGCGTCGGCGGTGCCCGAGCCCGAGATCATGTCGACGCAGAGCAGGTCGAGCTGCTCGGGGGTCAGCGGGGTGGTCGGCCCGGCACCGAGGGCAAAGGCACGCAGCCCGGCCCGAACGAGGGTGACCGGCAGGCGGACCAACCGCCGGGGGCGCCGCGCGGCGGCGAGCACCTGCTCGGCCACCGCCGCCTGGGTGAGGGTCTCGGGCCCGGCCAGCTCGACCCGCGCCGGTGCGGCCGAGCCGGCCTGCAGCAGGGCCATGAGGCAGTCGGCGACGTCGTCGGCCCAGATCGGCTGGACGAGCGCGCGGCCACGCCCCGGCAGGGGAACCACCGGTAGCCAGGAGAGGCGCTCCAGCGTGGTCAGCAGCCGGTCGCCGGGCGCGTAGACCAGCGACGGGGCCACGACGGAGTGGGGCAGCTCGGCGCTGGCCACCGCACGTTCGGCCAGCGCCTTGGAACGCAGGAAGCGGACAGGGTGATAGGGCGACGCGCCGAGGGCCGAGAAGAAGATGAAGCGCCCGACGCCGACGCGCTCGGCCGCCTGCAGCATCGACCAGGTGGCCAGGCCGTTGAGCTCCTCGATGCAGGCGCGCGGCTGCTCACGGGCCGAAGCGCCGAGGTGGACGACGGTGTCGACGCCCCGCAGGGCGTGGCGGAAGGAGGAGGGATCGGCCAGATCACCGAGGGCGATCTGCACGCGCACGCGCTCGGCCCCGAGTCGCCGGGGATCGCGGACGAGGCAGCGGACGGGCTCACCGGCGACGGTCAGGCGCCGCAGCAGGGCCGATCCGATGCGGCCGGTGGCGCCGGTCAGCAGCAGCACGACAGCGGCGAAGCGTAGCGGGGCCCGGCGGCGCGAGAGGGTTTGGGCGGCGCGCCTAGAATGCGCCGTTCTCCACGCCCCGACCCCTCTCGAGAGCTTTCAATGGCTTATGTGATCGCAGAGCCCTGCATCGGCACCAAGGACAACTCGTGCGTCGAGGTCTGCCCGGTCGACTGCATCCACCCCACCCCGGACGAGCCCGGCTACGAGGAGGCCGAGATGCTCTTCATCGACCCGGAGGAGTGCATCGACTGCGACGCCTGCGTCGAGGCCTGCCCCGTGGATGCCTGCTTCGCCGAGGACCAGCTCCCCGACGAGTGGGCGAGCTACTCGCAGCGCAACGCCGACTACTTCAAGAAGGCCTGAGCCGGGCGGGGCAGGCGCGCCCGCCATCGCGTGGCGGGACTGCTCTTACGCCATGGGCAGCGACATGCCCGCCGGCGCGGGAGCTGCCGCCGCCAGTGGTGGGCCGCTGGGCTCCTGCAGAACCGGCAGCTCCACGGGCGAGAGGGCGATCAGGCCACGAGCAGCCTGATGGATGGCCTGTGACGCGGGATCGTCGGGGTCGGCCAGGACCAGCGGCAGCCCGGCGTCGGCGTGCTGGCGCAAGGGCATGGTCAGGGGCACCGTCCCGAGCAGGGGAACATCGAGCTCGTCGGCCAGGGCCTGCCCACCGCCCTCGCCGAAGATGGCGAAGCGCTCCCCGCCGGGGGTGACGAAGCCCGACATGTTCTCGATGATGCCGGCGATCTCCAGCGAGACCTTGTGCGCCATCTCGGCCGAGCGCCGGGCCACCTTCTGAGCGGCGGGCTGCGGGGTGGTGACGATGACGAACTTGGCCTGGGGCAGCAGCTGGGCCAGCGTCATCGAGACGTCCCCCGTCCCGGGCGGCAGGTCGAGCAGGAGGTAGTCCAGCTCGCCCCAGTCGACGTCCTCGAGGAACTGGGTAAGGGCCTTGTGCAGCATCGGGCCGCGCCAGACCACGGCGGCGTCCTCCTGGAGGAAGAAGCCGATCGACATGATCTTCATGCCGTGGGCCTGGTGGGGGACGATCTTGCGCTCGGGCGAGACACCTGGACGCTGGGCTCCGAGGCCCACCATGCGGGGGATGGAGTAGCCCCAGACGTCGCAGTCGGCGATCCCGACGCTCTTGCCCTCTGCCGCCAGGGCAGCGGCCAGGTTCACCGTCAGCGTCGACTTGCCCACGCCGCCCTTGCCCGAGCCCACGCAGATGACGTTGGCGACCTGAGCCAGCGCGCCATCGGGCAGCGAGGTCCGGCCCAGCTTGCTCTGGAGCGCCGCCTTCTGGCCGTCGTCGAGCACGTCGAAGTCGACGCTGACGCCGGTGACGCCGTCGAGGGCGCCGACGGCATCGCCAACGCCCTTCTGGAAGTGTCCGCGGATGGGGCAGCCGGGGGTGGTCAGCGAGACCTTGACCGCGACCCGGCCATCGTCCGCGATAACGACCGAACGGACCATGTCGAGCTCGACGATGTTGCGCCGCAGCTCCGGATCGATGACGGCGGTTAGGGCCTGACGGATCTGGGCTTCGGAGGTCATGGACCTAGCGTAGTAGACCCGGAGACGACCGTCGGGGCGCCACAGGGACGCCCCGACAGTACTAAGCCCTAAGCGACCGCGGAGACCATCCGATCGGCGGCCTGGCCGACCAGCTTCTGGCCGGTGGCCACGGCGTTCTCGGCCTGAGCGGTGACGATGTCGACCTGACCGCCGACGACCTTGCTGGCGCCGTTGGCCTGCTTGTCGACGTCGCGGCGGACGCTGCGCGCCTCGCGCTCGACCTTGGTCCGGTTGCGCTTGAGCGTCCGCTCGACCGTGCTCTGACGGCGACGCAGCTCGCGCTGGACCCGGGTGCGAGCCTTGCGGACCTCACGATGGCCCCGGCGCTCGATGCGGCGCACCTGGGTCTCGAGCTGGTGCTGGCGCGTACGGAGCCGGCGCGTGGCGCTCTGACGGCTGGTGTACCCCGAACGCAGCTCGTCGACGACCGAGGTCAGGGCGTCACCGGCGAGGGCGACGGCACCGATCTGCACGGCGACGGCGCGCTCGGCCAGGTCCTGGACGTAGCCGACGCCGCTGCGCGCCTCGCTGGCCGTGCGCGAGTTGGCGGCCCGGCGACGGGTCGCCGTGGTGCGACGGCTGGCGGTGCTGCGGGCGCTGTTGCGCGCGCGGGTACCGGCTGCCTTGTTGGCCGTTGCCTTGCGCCGGGTGGCCGCCGCCTTGGCGGCGGTGGTGCGAGGGGTGCCGGAGGTGCTGGCGCTGCTGCGCCGGGGGCCCGACGAGGCGCCGCTGCTGCGGCGGGGACCGGACGAGGCGGCGCTGCTGCGCCGGGTGGTGGGCTTGCGCGGTGTGCTGTTCGCGGCCATTGTGAATGCGTCTCCTAATAGTGCTTTGTCGGATCGCCCGATTGGGCGGATTCGGCGCTCCCGGCACTCCCAGATCCGGCTCTGTAGAGCCAATGCAGGATTTTCGCCGCCGATGTCGTGTCAGGCCGGTTTGAGCTGATCGAAGTAATGTCACAAAGCACTACTAACGCCCCGGGTCGGCCGGGGCAAAGCTCGTTTGCTCTGTCTTGCCCGCTGTGGGAAATACTCGGCGAACACCTGTTTGTAAACCACGGGCGGGGTTGGGTTACCCGAACGTGTGATCGTCTCGTGAAAAGCTCGAAGCGCCTCGCTGGAGCCTGGACGCGCCAGGTTGGCCGTGGGTACAGTTACGCGGATGAGAAAGGCGTTGATCACCGGCGTCACCGGGCAGGATGGGTCCTATCTCGCCGAGCAGCTGCTGGAGAAGGGCTATGAGGTCCACGGGGTCATCCGTCGCTCCTCGAGCTTTAACACCGAGCGCCTGGAGCACCTCTACCGCGATCCCCACGAGGAGCAGGTCTCGCTGTTTTTGCACTACGCCGAGCTGTCTGACTCAAGCCGCCTGGTGCGCCTGATCTATGAGCTCCAACCCGACGAGGTCTACCACCTGGGCGCTCAGAGCCACGTGCGCGTGAGCTTTGACATGCCCGAGTACACCCTGGACACCACCGGGATGGGCACCGTGCGCCTGCTGGAGTCAATCCGCGACGCCGGGGTGCGACCACGCTTCTATCAGGCCTCCTCCAGCGAGATGTTCGGCTCAGCCCCCCCGCCGCAGTCAGAGACCACCGCCTTTCACCCCCGCAGCCCCTACGGCGTGGCCAAGGTCCTGGGCTACTGGACAGCAGTCAACTACCGCGAGAGCTATGACATGTTCTGCGTCAACGGCATCCTGTTCAACCACGAATCCCCCCGCCGAGGCGAGACGTTCGTGACCCGCAAGATCACCCGCGCCCTGGCGCGCATCAAAGCCGGCCTGCAGGACAAGCTCTACCTCGGCAACCTCGACGCCGCCCGCGACTGGGGCTATGCCCCCGACTACACCCTCGGGATGTGGCAAATGCTCCAACACGACCAACCCGACGACTACGTGCTCGCCACCGGCCAGAGCCACACCGTGCGCGAGTTCCTCGCCGAGGCCGCCGCCCTGCTCGACATCGACTGGGAAAAGCACACAGCGATCGACGAGAACTACTTCCGCCCCGCCGAGGTCGACGCCCTGCGCGGGGATCCAGGCAAGGCACGCCAGGCATTCGGCTGGCAGCCCACGGTCGCCTTCCACGAACTCATACGAATCATGGTCAACGCCGACGTCAAACAGTTGGAGGACCAGCTCGCCGGGCGCAGCGTGCGGGTATGAGCCAGCGCCGTGCCCTGATCACGGGAATCGCCGGCCAGGACGGGTCCTACCTCGCCGATCTGCTGCTCGAGAAGGACTACGAGGTATGGGGCATCGTCCGCGCCTCACCCAGCGCCCGCTTTGCCAACCTCGCCGGCATCCAGGACCGCCTGCGCCTCGTCCAGGGAGACCTGCTTGATCAGATGACCCTGCTCGACGCGATCAGCCGCGCCGAGCCGCACGAGCTCTACAACCTCGCCGCCACGTCGTTTGTCCCAGCCTCGTGGCGCCAGCCCGTGATGACAGCGCAGTTCACGGCGGTGGGGGCCACCTCCATGCTCGAGGCGATCCGGATCGTCGACGCCTCCATCCGGGTCTACCAGGCGTCCTCCAGTGAGATCTTCGGCGCCACCACCGACAGCCCCCAGAGCGAGACGACACCGTTCAGGCCGCACACGCCCTACGGAGTGGCCAAGCTCTACGCCCACCTGATGGTCTCCAGTTACCGGGAGCGCTACGGGATGCACCTGTCATCGGGGATCGCCTACAACCACGAGTCACCGCGCCGACCGCTGGAGTTCGTCACCCGCAAGGTCACCCGCGCCGCCGCAGCCATCAAGCTCGGCCTGGCCGAGGAGGTGCGACTGGGAAACCTGGACGCCACCCGCGACTGGGGCTTTGCCAAGGACTTCGCCGAGGCGATGTGGCTCATGCTCCAGCAGCCCGAGGGGGATGACTACGTCATCTGCACCGGGGTGAGCCGCCCAGTCGGCGAGCTCGTCCAGGTCGCCTTCGACCGCGCCGGCCTGGACTGGGAGAAGTACGTGGTGATCGACCCCGACTTCGTCCGCCCGCCCGACCCGGTCCCCCTCGTCGGCGACCCCACCAAGCTCAACGAGCGACTCGGATGGGAGCCCCGGACCAGCTTTGAGGAGATGATCGGGCAGATGGTGGATGCCGACCTGGACAAGCTGAGCAGCGCAGGCCAGAACGCCGCACGCGAGGTGTAGAGACCTCGTCTTGCCTTGCTGGCGCAGGCCCACAACTTCTGAGCGGAGCCTCGCGCGCCCCAGGTGCGCGGGCGCCACCACAGGGCCCCTGCCGGGCGGGCCTACGCGAGTGCGGTGCGGGCGACCCAACCGTCCGGATCGGCGAGCTCAGCCGTGCTCGGCAGCGCCGACGGAGCCGACCACACCCGGTGAAGCGCCGCCGGTCCGTGGCTCTGGGCCACCCGGTCGCAGAAGCGCTTTCCCTCCTCGTACTGGCGGAGCTTGAGCTCCAGGCCGAGGAGCCGGTTGAGCAGCCGCGCCGGGGCCGACTGCGAGCGCCGGCGACGGTCGAACGCCGCGCGCAGGGCGGGCAGGTTGGGCAGCACCTCGACGCCGACGGCGTCCATGACGTGCTCGGCGTAGCCCTCGATGACGGCCATGGTGGTCTGCAGCCGGTCGAGCAGCTCACGCTGAGCACCGCTGGTGACCAGCCCGAGCAGGTCTCCGCGGCGGACCGCGTCGACCATCGCGCGCAGGTCATCGCCGCGCGGCAGCCGCAGGGCGCGGGAAGCATCGAGGGAGACCTCGACGGTCGCCAGCAGCTCGCGCAGCAGTGCCGCCATGTGCTCACGCAGCCAGGGCACGCCGCCGAACTGCAACGCGTGGGTCACCTCGTGCAGCGCCACCCAGCGGATGAGCTCCTCGCGATCAGCGCGCAGGGCGCCGATGGCCTGGTGGAGGTTGGGCGCCACGAAGAGCAGCCGACTCGGCCCGTTTGGCTCCAGCAGCACGAGCTCGTACTGGCCCAGGACCCGCTGGGACAGGTAGCCGAGCAGGGCGCCGACCTCCACGCCCAGGAGCAGGCCGGCGGCGGCGCGAAGCGGGACCTGAAGGGGAGCAGGACCGAGGTTGCGCCCGGCGCGCTCGGACAGCGGCCCCATGACGTCGCGGAAGCCGGCGACGTTGGCGGCGATCCACGTGGGCCGGTCGACCTCCTCGGCCTCGGGCAGCCCGGCCGCCGAGAGCCCGCTGTAGGCCGAAACCCGCTCGGCGCTGTCACGGGCCATGGCGGCCAGGTCGACCCCGAGGGCGTCGAGTGCCGGCCGCCCGGCCACCGTCCCGGCCACCTGCTCGGCCACGCGCCAGTCGATCACCTGACCAGCTCCTTCAGCGCGGTCAGGCCGGGTTCGCTGCGGGCGGCAACGACGGGGGAATGCGGGACCAGGTCAAGGGGCGCGGCCAGCGGCTCTGCGCAGCCGGGGAAGGCAACCAGGCCTCCGGCCTCGCGCACGATCAGCTGCCCGGCAGCCGCGTCGACCGAGCGCGTCCCGCGGAGGGTGACCATCCCGTCGAAGCGCGCGGCGGCGACCTGGCAGAGCGAGAGGGCGATGGAGCCGACGGCCCGCAGCCGGTGGGCGCGTTGGGCCAGGCCGTCGGCGGCCTCGGCCACCCAGCGCGGGTCGGCCGACTCGATGCCCAGCACCTCGAGCTTCTTGCCGCACCGGAGCTCGGCGGCGTCGACGGGCAGGGGCTTGTCGTCGAGCCGGGCCCCCTCCCCCCGGCGAGCGACGAACTCCTCGCCGGTCCCCAGGTCATAGACGAAGCCAAAGGCAACATCGGCCATGGTCGGCCCGTCGGCCACGGCGACCGACAGGGCGTGGTGGGTGATGCCCCGCTTGGCGTTGAGCGAGCCGTCGATGGGATCGATCACCACGCGGACGGCGTCGGAGCCGAAGGGGACGGTGCCGCGCTCCTCCGAGAGCGCGGTGAACTCGGCACCCTGCCCGTGCAGGCCGTCGAGCTCGTCGAACACCGCCTGCTCGGCGCGTTCATCGATGATCAGGGTCCGGTCCCCGCCTTCGCCGTCTCCGACCTCGACGGCGCGCTCGCCCGTGCTCGGCAACTCCGTCAGCAGCGTGCCCACCCGCTGGGCCGCCCGGCGGCAGGCCCCGAGCCAGTCGGCGTCCAGGGCGGCGGGCATCCGGCCCTATTGTGGCAGCGGTGAGCCGCGCCCTCGACGGATTGAGCGCGACCGGGCGGGAGGCGGCTACGCACGGGGTCGGGCCACTGCTGCTCCACGGCGGTCCGGGCAGTGGGCTCTCCCGCGCGCTGGTGGCCCGTGTCAGCTGGCTGGCCGAGCACGGCGAGGCGCCCGAGGGCCTGCTGGTGCTCGCCGCCGAGCCGGCGTCGGCGCGCCGGCTGCGGACGTCGCTGGAGGCCGAGCTGGACGGCCCCTACGAAGAGCTCGCCGTGCACACGGTGACGGGGCTGTGCGGCGCGCTGCTGGCCGGCGAGGCTCCAGCCGCCGGCCTGGACCCCTTCGCCGTACCGGCTGGCGTGGCCGACCGCCTTGCGCTGTTGCTCGAGCACGCCCGCGAGCTGGAGCTGCGCTTCCACGACACCCAGGGGCGCCCCGCCGTGCTGCTCCAAGCCGTTGTCGAGCGGATCGACGGGCTCAAGGGCGAGCTCGTCGAGCCCGAGGCCTTCGCCCGCTGGGCCGCTGCCCTGCCTCGCACCGACGAGGCTCAGCGGGCCCGCGCCGACCGCGAGGGCGAGTTCGCCGAGCTCTACCGGCTTCACGAGCGGCTGCTGGCCGACGCGGACGTGCTCGACGCCGGCGGCCTGCTGTTGCGCTGCCGAGCGCTGCTGGCCGGCGACGCCGGCGCGCGGCAGCGGATCTGCGCCCGCTGGCGACACACCCTCGTCGACGAGCTGGCCGACCTCTCCTTCGGCGAGCTCGACCTGGTCTGCTCGCTGAGCGCCGAGCACCGGCGCCTGTGGGCGTGTGGCGACCCGGACACCGCCGTGCGGCGCCTGCGCGGCGCGACAGCCAAGAACGCCGAGGATCTGCGCGTCAGGTTCCCCGACCTGCGTGAGCTCTCGCTGGAGCAGAGCCTCCGCTGTCCCCAGGACGTGCTGCGGGCGGCGCAGGCGGTGATCGAGCCCGTGGCCGCCGGCGCACGGATGGCCGCCGCCGGGCCCGGAGGCGACGTCGCCTTCTGGCGGTGCGCATCCGAGCGCGCGCAGGCTCAGGCCGTCGCGGCGGAGATCGAGCGCCGGGTCTCCCAGGAGGGAGTTGATCCTGAAGACTGCTGTGTGCTGGTGCGCTCGGCCCGCCGCGAGGGGGCGGCGATCGCCCTGGCGCTCGAGGAGCGTGCCGTCCCGCACACGGTGGTGGGAGCAGGTGCGTTCTTCCAGCGGGCCGAAGTCCGCGACGTCCTGGCCTGGCTGCGCCTGCTCGTCGATCCCACCGACGCCGGCGCCGCCGTGCGGGCCCTCGCCCGACCGCCCATCGAGCTCCGCGCGGCCGATCTCGCCCGCTGCACCCAGATCGCCCGGCGCCGGCGGCTGGACATGGTCACCGCCCTGGTGGCGGCAACCGAGTCCCCGCAGATCCCGCCCGAGGCGCGGGAGCGCATCCTGCGCTTCCTCAAGCTGCACCGCTCGGCGGCGGCGGCGCTTGACACCACTCGTCCCGACCTGTTCGTGCACCGGCTGGTCGAGCGACTTGGCCTGCGCCGCCAGCAGCTGTTCACCGCGCAGGCCGACGTCGTGCAGCGACTGGTGAACCTCGCGCGCCTGGCCGAGCTGGCCGCGGCCTACGTCGGCCGGGCCCCCCAGGCCACCCCACGCGAGTTCGCCCGCTACGTCGCCGCCGTGGCCGAGGTGGGGATCGACGACGACCGCGACAGCGGCGACGGGCCCGCCGGCCGCGGCGTGCGGGTGATGAGCATGGCCGCCGCGCGTGGACGCGAGTTCGCCTGCGTGTGGCTGTGCGGGATGCACGCGGCCCGGATGCCCGGCGCCCGGGGCCAGGCCATAGAGCCCATCGCCGACGGGCTGCTGCCCGAGACCCTGCCGCCCGAGACGCGGGAGACCCATGTCGCGGTCATGCGCCGCCTGTGCCATCTGGCCATGACCCGGTCGGGTCAGACGCTGATCATCAGCTACGCCGAGCGGTCGACCAGCGGCGCGGTGCAGCCGCCCTCGCCGTTCGCCGAGGAGGCACGGGAGGCGCTGGGCCAGAGCTGGCAGAAGCGCACCGAGGAGCTCTTCGGACCGGCCGAGGGCCTGCAGGCGGCCTACGGCGCCCTGCGCGACGAGCTGCTGGCCACCGTCGGGCGGGTGGGAGGCCGCCTGGGGGAGCTGCGCTTCGACACCGATCTGGACATCGCCCACGCCGTGGTTCGCTACCTCGAGCTGCTCAAGCTCTCGGCCCTGCTCGGCCGGCCCGCCGGGCAGTCCGTCGACGAGGCGCTGGCGGAGATCAACCTCCGGCTGGCCCAGGCCACCACCGCGCAACAGCGCGAGATCCTGGAGAGCTCGCCCCTCGACGAGCGCCTACTCGGAGCCGAGCAGAGCGAACGACGCCGAGCCCAGGTCGCGGCCGCGGCCGCCGAGCCGTCGCTGGAGCCCTTCCTCCCTCGGCGCGGTGACGGCCTGCTGCTGTCGGCCTCGGACATCGACACCTATCGGATCTGTCCGCTGCGCTACAAGTTCGCGCGGGTCTTCCGCATCCCCCAGGAGCCGACCGCCAACCAGCGCTTCGGCATCCTCGTCCACCAGGTGCTCGAGCGCTTCCACGGAGCCGGGGAGGGTGGGCGCTCCGGGAGCCTGGCCGGGCTGCTCGGACTCCTGGACGCCGGCTGGCGGCGAAGCGGCTTCGGCTCGGCCCCCGATGAGCGCCGCCTGCGCGCCAAGGCCACCGCGGCACTGACCCGCTACCACGAGCGCTTCGAGAGCGAAGAGTCCGACCCCGTGTGGTTTGAGCGCTCCTTCGCCTTCCGGCTCGGGGGCCATTGGCTGCGCGGGCGCGTGGACCGGGTTGACCGGCTCCCCGACGGCGGCTACGAGCTGATCGACTACAAGACCGGACGGCCCAAGACGGCGGCCCAGCTCCGCGACGACGTCCAGCTCTCGCTCTACGCCGTCGGAGCCCAGGAGGCCTGGCACCTGGACGCGGCGGCGCAGTCCTACTACTACGTCCTCGATGACGAGAAGGTCGCCGTCCCACGCGACGCCGGCGACCGCGACTGGATCGAGCAGACCGTCGCTGAGGTGGCCGAGGGCATCCTGGGCCAGGGCTTCGAGCCCACGCCGTCCTACGCCGCCTGCTCGGCCTGCGACTACCGCATCGCCTGCCCCGCGGCTGAGCGCTGAGTCTCAGCCCGGCCGGGGCCCGGCGGACGGCGCGCGGTTGCGATGCTGCAGCAGCGCGCGGTTGCGGCGCTGCAGCTGGCGCCGGGCTGCCTCGATGACCGTGCGCCGTCGGCGATGACGCGGCTCGTAGAGGGCGACGATGGCCAGGGCGGCGTCGGACTGGGCGGCCAGGGCGTCGAGCACCGCATCGCCGGGGAGCGCGTCGTAGCCCGGCCAGGGCTCGGCCACGGCGATCTCCGCGCCGGCACCATCCTCGGCCCCCGGCTCGGCCACCTCGGCGACGAGCTCGGGCTCCTCGGAGACGTGGGACGGGGCTGGGGGTGGGGGCTGTGGCGGCTTTGGGGCCCGGGGCGGCGGCTGTGGGGCCCGGGGCGGCGGTGCCGGGCGGGGCGGCGTCGCCGGCCGGGCCGTCGCCGGGCGGCGCTGGGCAGCAGCGGGCGGGGAGGATGCCGCCGGCGCGTCGACCGGTTCGGATGCGCGCGAAGGGGCGCGGATCGGCGACGGGCCCGGAGCGGGGTCGGACGACGGCGTCACGAGATCGGCCACCCTGCGCAGAGCCGATCCACCGGTCTCCAGCAGGGAGGCGAGAAGGCGCACGGCACCTGCCGCCTGCGCGGCGGCCTGACCGATGCCGGGGATGCGTGAGACGTTCATCTTGGTCAGCTGCTGGGGCCGCGCTGGCGCAGGAAGCGCTGAAGCTCTCGGGCCAGGACGTCGCCGGCGCCCGTGGGCACCTCCGGGCGCTCCTCGGGCGTGTGCTCGTCGGCGGCGTGCTCCAGACGCTCGACGAAGGCGCGAACGTCGTCGTCGGCGGCGACGGCGAGGTTGACCTGACGCTCGTAATCGGCCGCGGCGCTTTCGAGCTCGGAGCCATCGACCGACACGCCGACGACGCCCTCGAGCTTGCGCACCAGGGCGAGCGCCGCCTTGGGGTTCGGCGCGGCGGCGACGTAGTGGGGCACCGTGGCCCACAGGCTGGCGGACGGAAGCCCGGCCTCGGCACAGGCCGCGTGCAGGACGCCGACGATGCCCGTCGGACCCTCGTAGGTCGAGCCGGTCAGGCCGAGCCGATCGATCAGCGCCTGATCGGAGGCCAGGCCGGTGATCGCCGTCTGCCGGGTATGCGGTACGTCGGCGAGCAGCGCGCCCAGGGTAACCACCAGCTGGATGCCCAGGGCCTCGGCCAGGTCGGTGACCACCCCACAGAAGCTTCGCCAGCGCATCGAGGGCTCGGTCCCGGTGAGGATGATCAGGTCCCGCGGGGCCCGTGGGACCCGCGCGGCCAAGACGTCGACGTCGGGCCAGACGATCTCCCGGGCGCGGCCATCGACAAGGTGGACGAGGGGCCGCGTGGCCTGGAAGTCGTAGAACTCCTCGGGATCGATGCGGGCGAACCGCTCGGCTCCCAGTGAGTCGGCCACGAATGCGGCAGCCGCCGAGGCGGCGTCGGCAGCGTCGTTCCAGCCCTTGAACGCGCAGATCAGCGCGGGGGCGCGCAGGCCGTCGGGGCGGGTCTCCCAGATCAGCGGCGCCATGGGAGATGCGGGCTCGAAAATCGGCGCCGGCAGGGCTCGAGAGGCATCCGCCTCAGGGTAGAAGATGGCCTGGTGACCGTCGCCGGCAGCTCCCCCACCATCGCCGAGCTGCGGGCGGGGGACGAGGTCGCGGGCGGCGTCTACGCGGTGACGCGCAAGGATCGCCTCACCGCGCGCACGGGAGCCCCGTATCTCGCCCTCGAGCTTCGCGACCGCAGCGGGACATTGCCGGCCCGGGTCTTTCGTGCCCCCGACGTACTGGCCAGCCGCTTCGAGCGCGGCGATCTGCTGCGCGTGTCCGGGCGGGTGGAGCGCTTCCGCGACGAGCTGGCGCTCGAGCTCGTCGGGGCCGAGCGGGTGGAGCCGGGATCGGAGCCGGGCGCCGTGCCCGAGCGGTTCCTTCCCGTGGCCTACCGCGATATCGACGAGCTGGAGGGGTTCCTGGAGCACCTGGCGCGCGAGGTCGTCGCGCGCGACATGCGCGAGCTGCTGGAGTCGCTGCTCGGCGACGACGATCTGCGCGCCGGCTGGCGCCGAGCGCCATGCACGCGCGCCGGGCACCACGCCTACCTCGGCGGCCTGCTCGAGCACACGGTGGCCGTGGGGACTCTGGTGCTGGAGCTGGCGCCGCTTCACCCGCGCCTGGACCGCGACCTGCTGCTCTGCGCCGCGCTGGTCCACGACCTCGGGCGCACGGGCGAGTACACCTACGGGGCAGAGATCGGACTGACCGACGACGGACGCCTGCTCGGTCACATCCAGCTCGGCGTGGGCGTGCTGGAGGAGCGCATGGCGCCGCTGCGGATCGAACCCGGGCGCCGCACGGCGCTGCTGCACTGCGTACTCGCCCACCACGGGGCCGACGGGCTGCCGGGGCGGCGCTTCGGTTCGGCCGAGGCGCTCGCGCTGTACCGGCTCAACATTCTCGATGCCAGCGTGAAGGGCGCGCTCGAGCACGGGCTGGGGTGACCGGCCAAGCGTGGCCCACCACTGATCCCGCCACGGTTCCTACGTGGACTCGCGGGAGTACTACGCTCCTGCAATACATGCTGACGCCACTGGGATGTGACAGTTGAGGGTCGTCATCGGCCACGACTTCATGGAGGCCTACGGCGGTGCCGAGCGCATCGTGGCCGAGATGGCCCGCATCTTCCCGGAGGCGCCCGTATACGCCATCACGGGACGCGACTCGGTGGCCCGACGGATGGGCGTGGAGGACCGCTTCACCAGCCTGCTCAAGCCGCGCCGCCTACTGCTCAAGCACTACCGCTTGCTGACACCGGCGTTCCCGACGATCGTCGACCGCCTCGATCTGCCCGAGGCCGACGTCCTGCTTACCTCCAGCTACGCCTTCGCCCACCGCCTGCGGACTGAGAACCGCTCGCCCCAGGTCTGTTACTGCTACAACCCGCTGCGCTTCGCGTGGTCGATGAAGGACCACTACCGGGGCACCTGGGCGGGGGGCGGGCTCTCGGCCCGTGCCTTCGACGTGCTGGCGGCCGGCATGCGCCGTAGCGATCGCCGCGCCTCTGAGCGAGTCGCCCGCTACGTGACCCTCTCCGAGTATGCCGCCCAACAGGTCAGGGCGTCCTATGGACGCGAGGCCGAGGTGATCGGTCCGCCGGTCGACACCAACCTGTTCCGCCCGTCCGCTGACAAACCAGATGACTACTTCCTCTTCTGCGGCCGCCTCATCGAGCCCTACAAACGCCCGGGCATCGTGGTCGAGGCCTTCCGGCGCATGCCCGACCGGCGGTTGGTCATGGCCGGGGACGGCCCCGCGCTCGACCACCTACGCGCGATTGCCCCCGACAACGTGGAGTTCGTCGGTGAGCTCGGGGACCAGGAGCTGGTACACGCGATGCAGCACTGCCGCGCGACGATCTTCCCCAGCCGGGACGATTTCGGGCTGATTCCGGTCGAGGTCGCAGCGTGTGGGCGACCCACCCTGGCCTTCGCTGGCGGCGGTGCGCTGGAGACGGTGGTCCCTGGCGTCACGGGCGAGTTCATGCCCGAGCAGACGATGGAGGCGGTGCTCGACGCGGTTCGCGCGTTCGATGACGCCGCCTACGACCGGGTTGCTGTTCGCCGCCACTCCGAGCGGTGGTCGGTCGACCGCTTCCGTGAGCGGATCACCCGCGTGGTGGCTGAGACCGCCGCGCTCAGCTAAGACCCGGCGCCGCACCCCGCCCTAGAGAGCGGCCGCTCAGCCGAGGGCGATACTGTCGTGTCTCGGGCGCACGCGCGGGACGGAACCGGGGTTGCGATGGGTTTCCGCCTCCGGCGGGCGCTTGTCCCGCGCGGATTTGCTGCCAGAACGGCCCGGATGAGGATCACCATCGTCTCCCCTGCCTACCCGCCCATGCCCGGTGGGGTAAGCGATCACACCCAGCATCTGGCCCGTGCGCTCATGGCTCACAAGGACACGAGCGCGGTCTCCGTCGTCACCTCGCTGACAGCAGGCGCCACCCTGGCGGACCCCACGGTGAACGTCGAGGCGCACCACGGCGATTGGGGCGTGCGCGACATGGCGCAGCTGACGGCTACGGTCCAGACCACGCGGCCCCACGTCGTGGTGCTCCAATACGTGCCCCACCTCTATCACCGGCGCGGAATGGGCATCGCCGTCGCCCGGCTCGTCGTCGCCCTGCGCCGGCGGGGGATCCCCGTGGTGATCGCGGCCCACGAACTCTATTACGGACGACACGAGGGGCTGCGGGTGCTCCCAGCGGGCCTGGTGCAACGCGCAGTGCTCACGACCGTGCTGGCCGCCGCGGACGGAATGGTGGTCACGGTCAGCGATAGGCTGCGGCGGCTGCGGGCGCTGGCGCCCTTCTGGGCGCAGAAGCTCGAGCTGGTCCCGGTCGGCAACAACTTGGAAGCGCTGCCGCCCGCGGACGCGCGCAGATGGCGGACGCAGCAGGACGTGCCCGGCGATGCGCTCGTTCTGCTCTTCCTCGGACTGGCTCACCCCAGCAAGGATCTTGCCACGTTGCGTCGCGCTCTGGATGCCCTGCAGGCGGCCGGCATCGAAGCGCGGCTCATCGTGGTCGGCGGGACCCGTCTGGACCATCCCTGGGCGCGCAACCTCGGCTACCTCGATCCCGCCGAGGCGGGCGCGGCGCTCGCGGTGGCGCAGCTATATCTGCTCCCGTTGGCCGACGGAGCGTCGACACGGCGCGGGAGCCTTATGAACGCGCTGGCCGCCGGCCTGCCCATCATCTCGACCCGTGGCGGCAACACCGACCAGGCCCTCTTCGACGGCGCTCTCGTGTTGGTGGACGCCGAGGACGCCGAGGGCTTCGCGCGAGCGACGGTGGGTCTCGCCGGCGACGCCGAGCGACGCCGGCACCTGGCCTCGGCCGGGCGGCAGCTCTACGAGAGGGAGTTCGCCTGGCCGGTGATCGCCGAGCGCTGGGCGCGCGTGCTCTCCGGAGTGCTCGACGGGTCGGACGATGCGGGGTCGGGGCGCGGCAGCGATGCCCACCCCACGACGAACCAGAACAAAGATGCCACCGCGTAGTAGCCGCCGTTGAGCCAGTGCTCGAAGTTCGCCACCAGCAGCCCGCCGATGGCGAGCAGGAGCGGATCACCCCGCGTCGCGTAACCGCCGAGGATGCGTCCGATGAGTATGACGATCAGGGCGAGGTACACCATCCCGCCGACGAAGCCAAAGCTGACGAAGACATCGGCCAGGTCGTTGTCGGTGATGGCCCCTGATGCCTTACCGCCGGACAGGCGGTCGGTTGCGATGTTCGCAGCACCCGTTCCCTTTCCAAGCGGGGAGGTGATCCCCGCCTGAACCCCGCCGCGGAGGTTGTTCCAGTGACCCAGGAAGGTCGACTGGCTCGGGTCCAGCGGATTCAGCAACCCGCCCACCGAGCGCGCGGTGATGGCGTCACCGGTGCGCTGCGCGGCCTTGTCCAGCGCCGATCCGAACACGAGCGCTGCTCCGTAGACGACCACGAGGCCGGCGAGAAATACGGCGAGTCCCGGGCCCAGGCGACGGCGCCGGATGGCGAAGAGAGCCACGCAGCTGAGCATGGTCAGGACCATCACCGACCGCCCGCCCGCGTAGAACAGCGCAAAGAGCAGCACCGGGATGGCCGCCAGGGCGACCACGCGCCGGTGCATGGCCAGCGCCAGCGCGATCACGACTCCGAAGCTCAGGTAGGCCGAGTACTCGGCGTTGCTGGAGAAGGTGGCAAACGGCCGGATCTGAACGGCGGCCGTCTGGGAGCCGACCTCCAGCGCCTGGTAGCCCGTGATGTTGAACCAATCGAGGTCCCACGGGGGCAGGGTGGTGCGGAAGTGCGTCTGCCATAGCCCGTAGCAGGCGGCGGCGACGGCAATGGGCACCGCTGCCACGAGCAGGATCGTCACCATCCGCCGCGTGGCGTAAAGGCGCCCGAGGAAGAACCACAGCAGCGGCACGCCCAGGAAGATCAGCCCCCCGAGTCCCGCCACGATGCCGCTGCCCCCGGTGGGGTTGAACGCCTCGACGACGCCAAACCCGAGAAGGACCAAGGCGAGCTTCTCTACCCGGTCGGACGTGAAGGGCCGCTTCTGGACCAGATAGGCCCGGTAGATCAGATACATGGCCAGAAGCGGTCCGATGAGCAGAAGCGGGTCGTTGCTGCTCCAACCCGACGGCGCGATGAGCAGACGGCGCGTGAGGGCCAGCAGTGGGACCAGCAGCAGCCAGGTGACGATGGCTGTCCGGGGCGAGCGGCGGGCGAGGATGACCAGGATGGCCACCACGGCCGCCGTGAGGAGAGGGCGGTAGAGGTCCGGACGCTTGACGATGACCCAGGCCAGTGCCGGGCCGAGCAGGGCCAGAGCGGCGATGACCGCCACCGCCGGCGCGGAGGGGGCAAGCCAGGAGCGCGTCAGGGCGAGCCGGCGCACGGCTAGGAGCCCGGGTCAGTAATACCGAGTCTCATTAACGAGACGCTGAGAGCCATTCTGCGGCCCTCCGAGCGATCGCCTCTGGTGATTTGACCCCCGGACCCGGGCCAAAACGGGCTCTTGAGTGGATAGTGACCCACGCTCCTAGGAGGCGATGGCGATGTGCCGGTAGAGATCGACGTAGCCGCGGACGACGGCGCCCGGTGAGTAGGGCCGTGTGGCTTCACGCGCATTAGCCCCTAGCCGGCTGCGCCGCGACCCGGATTCGCTCAGGGCGGCCAGGCGTTTGGTGATCGATGGGACCGCGCGCTCGATGAACCAACCGTTCTCCCCGTCGACGAGGAGGTCCTCCACCCCGCTGACGCGGGTAACCAACAGGGGAAGGCCGGCGGCGGCCGCCTCGAAGCTGACCATCGAGAAGGTCTCGTAGGCCGTGGGCAGCACGAAGGCGTCGGCGGCGGCGAAGAAACGCCGAGGATCGGCATGCGGCCCCACGAGGTGGACGCGTTCAGCGACGCCGTGCTCTCGAGCCAGCGTCTCGAACCGCGAGCGGTCGCCTGATCCGACGACAACGAGCTCCCACTCGGGCGCGGCCACCACGGCTTCGACAGCGAGGGCCAAGCCCTTGCGCTCCCATTCGCTGCCGACGAACAGGGCAACGAGGCCCCGATCACTGATGCCGAGCTCGGCGCGCGTCGTGGTGCGCGCCTGGCGATCGGGCGCGAAGCGGTCGCGATCGATGCCGTTCGGGATCACCTCCACTCGCTCAGCCATGGGCGGAAACGCCTGGCGCAGCTCGCGCGCCACGCCGACGGAGACCCCGACCAAGCGGTCGGTCACCGAGCGGCGATAGCAGTAGCGCTCGGCCGCGACGCTCATCCAGGAGCCGACGCGGGCGTTGAGGCGGTACAGCAAGCCGGCTCGGGCGGCTCGACTGAGGCCGCCCGAGCCGCGCTCGAACGCGGCATGACAGAAGTGAACCGTCGAGACGTCGGCATGGTTGAAGACGATCGCTCCGGTGGTGTGGACGATTCCGCGGCCGCGGCGGCGCAGGGCCAACGAGCCGAGGAGAAAGAACAGCGGGTAGGCCAACGAAAAGGGGCGCGCAATCCCGGGAACTCGGACCCACTCCAGCCGTGCGTGCGACGGAAGTCCGGACTCACGCGCGATCAGGGTCACGCGATGACCCTCGTCAAGGAGCCCTCGGATCAGGAGGCCGAGCTGAGATTCCATGCCCCCGCCGGTTTCAACCGCGTGCGCCACCACGGTGACCTCGCACCCGTCCGCCGCGGAGGGAGTCGACCGACGGGGCTCCGCTGGGTGAACGGCCACGGCTTCCAAGGGAGCTGGACGGGGTCAGTAGCTGTAGGACTGGCTGGGAACTTCCCGCGCGAAGTTCGCAACCAGCCCGTGCACCGGAGCGTCGACGCGCTGAAGCTGCTCGCGCAGCGCGTCGGCCTGGTCGCTCGCCAGCCGGCCCACCCGTCCCACGACTATCACCGCATTCGCGGTACGCATGAGCGCGATGGGGTCAGACACCGCGCCGGCGGGCGACGTGTCGATCACTACCAGGTCGTAGCGTTCCTCGGCGATCGCAATCAGCTCGCGCATGCGCTCGGAGTCCAGAAGGGCGACAGGGTTTGAGGGCACGGGGCCGCCTGGGAGCACGTCGATGACCTGCGGGCGATCCCCGTTGTCGGGCCTTGTGATGGGAACGTTGTGCAGCACGTCAGACAGCCCGAGGTCGGGGTCGGCCAGGTAGCCCGACAGGCCCTTCTCGGCTTTGATGTCCAGGACGCGGCCGAGCGAGGGCCGGCGGATGTCGGCCTCGATGAGCAGGACGCGTGCCCCGGACGACGCCGCGGTCATGGCCAGGTTGAGCGCGACCGTACTCTTGCCCTCCGCGGCACCGGTTGAGGTGACGACGACCGAGTTGACCTCCCGGTCGGCGCGGAGATAGCGAAGGTTGGTGCGCAGGCGCTGGAAGGCCTCGGCCTCGGCGCCGGGAAGATCCTCGAGCAGCTTCTGGCCCTTCTGGCGGCGGAAGGCCTTGCTCTTTGGCACGTTGGCGAGGATGGGAAAGCCGAACGCCGCCTCGAGGTCACCCGACCGCCGCAAGCGCCGGTCGAACTGCTGACGGAGCAGCAGCAGCGCGAGCCCCAGCAGCAGACCGCCGAAGGCCCCGATCGCCGCGTCGCGCTTGGGATTGGGCGCCGTGGGCGAGACTGGCGCGATGGCGCTCTGCAGGATCCGGGCCTGGCCGTCGGTCTCCGCCTGGGCCTGGGTGAGCGCAACCAGGCGGTCGCGGTACGAGGCGTAGGTGGACTGGCCCTGGAACGACTTGGGATGGTGGCGGGCGAACGTCAGCTGGGTGTTGACCTCGTCCAGAGCCTTCTGAATCAGCGCCAGGCTCGCGACTCCCCGGTCCGTGATGTTCTGCTGGGCGACGGCGTTGGCGCCCAGGGCGGCGAGCTGCCCCGACGGCGCCTTGACGGAGATGACCACGATCGAGGAGCTCGGCGCCACGGCGGCCGAGACCCCGGACAACGCGCGGGCGGCGTTGATGGGGCCCACCTGCTTGGTCAGCGCAGCTTGGCTGTGGGCCAGCACGTCCTTGGATGTGACGAGGGCCTCCTCATCGACGGGCGCAGTCGGCGTTGGGGCGGCGAACTCGGCGATCGGCGTTCCCGATTGCGCACCGAGTAGGAGCAGCTTGGCCGAGGCGGTGTACGACTTCGCCTGGGAGCGGGAGAGGGCGTAGGCGACGCCCGCCACGAGGATGACCGCGGGGATTATGATCAGGAGCGCGCGTCGGATCGCGGGCCACGAGACCTGTGCGGCAATGGCGTCGGCTCGCCGGGGTTCGTTCGGGGAAGATTCCATAGTGACTGGGTCGAACGAAGAGGTCGCGGCCGACAGAGGATGAACCGCTCGCTAGCCCTGTATCTTGCTTGCGGGATCCTCCGAGCGAGGCGGGGTGGGCGCCGCCGCAAGGCCCCGGAGTGTACCGTAAAGTGTCCCGGCCTCGGGCGGGTTCGGTTAGATCGTTGGAGCCCGGCTGCCGGTCCGTTGGAGCCGGGCTTCCGGTCCGCGACCGGCCACCGAGCCAACAGCCGGGGGCCGATACGCCAGGCGACAGTGTCAGATCCTCATCGCGTCACCCATTGATGGTGGGCCCGTCCCCCGGCCCGGATCAGGAGCTTGCCCTGCTCTGCGCGAGTGTGGACGCTCGCCGGCGCTCCGCCGGCCCTCGCGTCGAACAGCTTTTGGCGGAGGTGGATTTCGACCTGTTGGTGGCCACGCTCACACAGCACGGCCTCCTAGAACTGGTCGGCTCCCGGTTGGCCGACGTATGGCCCGACCGGCTGCCCCCCAGGTTTCAAACCTGGGTGGACACGGCGGTGGCCAAGCAGCGCTACCTGTCCCTGCTGCACCAGAGCCTGACGCTGAGCCTCACGCAGGACCTGGAGGCGGGCGGGATCCCCGTCCTACCCGTCAAGGGCTCGCTGCTGGGGGAGGCCATCCACGGCGATCCGGCAGTGCGCCCGTCAAGCGACATCGACCTCCTCGTCGCGCCCCAGGACCTCGAGCGAGCTGCGCAGCTCGTGGAGCGGCACGGCTATCGCAGCGCGGCGGTGCCCCGGACCGTCGGGGGGCTCCCCGAGATCCACCTCACGCTGCTTCCTGAGCGGGTGGGATACCCGCCAGTCGAGCTGCACTGGAGGATCCACTGGTTCGACACGGGCTTCTCGGCCAGAGCGCTCGCGCGCAGCCGACGCGACGCCAAGCGCGGTCGGGTCCTCCGTTTGGCCGATGAGCTGTGCATGCTGGCCCTCTTCTTCGCCCGAGATGGATTCGTCGGACTCAAGTACCCGGCCGACATCGCTGCCTGGTGGGATCGATACGCCGCCCGGGTGGGCGAGGCGCCACTGGACCCAGCGCTCGAGGCGCATCCCGAGCTGCGCAGCTCGCTGCTGGCCGCCAGCGTCATGCTGGAGCGTCTTGTGGGTCTCGAAGCTGAGCGCCTTCACTCCCCTCGCTGGCGAAGGAACTTGCGCAGCCGCAGCGCCACGCGGCTGGCCAACTGGCCCGCGGACGGCACGCTGGAGCAACTGGTGGCCGACATGAGCCTCATCGACTGGCTGCTCACGCCGCGACATGGCCAGCGGGCGTTCCTTCGGCGCCACCTCGCGGTGACCCACGCCTACGGATTGGGCGAGCACTCGGGTGCAGGCCGGCCGCTGGCCATTGTCCGACATGACGCGATCGGTCTGATCAAGCTGGTCTACCGCTACGCCCGGAGACTGCGCTGGCTCCGCTCCCGGCTTCGGGTCTCGGCCTGAGCCGGCGCAGGGTCTTACCCAACTACCCCCTGAGGGTGGCGTTCGATGCCGTCGGCCTGTCGGGTCCGCGGTCGGGGCTGGCCGTCTACTCAGATCAGCTCGCCCGAGCCCTCGCCTCACTGCCGTCGGCGCCCGAACTCGTGCTCTTCCAACGGTCGGGGCCCCCGTCGATCGCCCTCCCGGGCCACAACCATCGGATCACATCGCTCGGCGGATGGCGTGAGCGACTGGCACGCCGCGGCATCGTCCCGATCGAAGCGACCCTCCCAGAGGTCGATCTCGTGCACTTCCCCGACGTGCAGACGGCGCGTACCAGGCGGCCCTGCGTGGTTACCGTTCACGACCTGGCTCCGTTCCGGCTGCCGGAGCTCTTCCCCGATCTCTACCCCGATGTGCAGAACCCGAGTATGGCCGTGTACCGGCGAGCGATCGCGGGGGCGGTCGCCCGCTGTGACCTCTTCATCTGCGTCTCCGATGTGACCCGGAGCGAGCTGCTGGACCGATTTGGGCTCCCTGAGGAGCGCGTCGTGACCGTGCGGTCGGGCGTGCGGGCGCCAGGGAGGCCGCTGCAGCGACGCCCGGCGCGCGAGCGTTTCCGACTGCTGATGGTGGGACGAGTCGAATTTCGGAAGAACCTACCCGTGGCAGCCGAGGCGGTGAGAATTCTGCGTTCCCGCGGCATCCCTGTCGAGCTGGACGTGGCGGGCGACGTGACGAACAGTGAAGCTCGAGCGGTTCAGAGCCGGCTCGAGCCCGAGGCGGCGGCTGGCTGGCTGCGCTGGCACGGAGCCGTGAATGACCAGGCTCTGTGGCGATTGCTCGAAGAAACATCCGTCCTGCTCTACCCGAGCCTCTATGAGGGCTTTGGGTTTCCAGCGCTCGAGGCCGTGCGGTCGGGCGTGCCCACCATCGCGTCCGACATCGCCGTGCACCGGGAGACCCTGGGCGGGATCATCCCTCTGGTAGCTCCCACCAGACCCGAGGCGTGGGCTGACGCGATCGATCGGATGCTGCGGGGAGCTCTACGAATTGCCGACGACGCCCTAGCCCAGCTCGAGCGCCGCGGCATCAGCTGGACCGCATGCGCCGAGGGAACCGTGGCGGCCTATCGACGAGCAATCCTCGCCGGCTAACCGCCGCGCTGCGTGGCAGCGAACCGCTCTACGTACTCACGGAAGATCGCCTCGGCTGGGGCAAGGGCCCGATCCCAGCGGAAACCCTGGGCCAGCTCGCGGCCGGCCGCGCCCAAGCGCCGCGCCCGCTCGGTGTCCTCACACAGCTCGGCGACCCGGGCCGCCAGATCGGCCGGCGTCTCGGCGGTCAGGCCGTGGGCGCCGTCGATGAAGCCGACGCCGGCGACCCCCAGGGTTGTGCCCACCAGGGGACGGCTGGCCGCGAGCGTCTCAAGCACCTTCAACCGCGTGCCACCCCCCACCCAGATCGGCACGACCACCACCCGCGCCGAGGCAAGGAGATCGGCAATGTCATCAACCAGTCCGACGACCAGCACTCGAGGGCCCGCGATGTCGCCAAGCAGCTCCCGGCTGGCCTGCCCGGCGATGACCAGGCGGGCGTGGGGTCGCAGCCGAGCCAGGACCGGCCACCCCTCGGCCAGGAAGCGCCGAATGCCGGCCAGGTTGGGCCCGTAGGTCATCTGACCGAAGAACACGATGTCCTCACCCGGGCCCAGCGAGGGATCGACCGAGAAGAGCCGATCATCGACCCCGTTGGGGGCGACGACCACTCGGGGAGCGACCGCGCGGAAATGGACCGCATCCTGCTCAGAGACACACAGCACGACGTCCGCGACGGCACCCACCCGGCGCTCTGTGCGCACGAAGCGGTGGGTGTGGTAGCGCTCACGCAACCGGGCAACGCTCCGCGGCGGCATCGACCCGGCGTGCATCCACATGACGTTGGAGTCCACGTTCTGTGCACTGAGGATTCGCGGTACGGTCCACCGGTGCAACAAGTAAGCGCTGTCGGTCACACCTTCGACCTGCACCCATGCGGCGCCCTCGCGCTCCAGGTCGGCCATGCGCGCGACAAGCTGGGACGAGTGACGCGCCGGGCGCCGCCGCAGGTGCTGACGAATCCGGTCGCTGGGCCGATCGAGCCCGTCCGGAACCACGTGGGCGTGCAGATCGAGCGCCGCCAGGCCGTCGGCAGCGCCCCGCTCGGGGTCCTCAGTCGTGAAGTAGTGGACCTCGGCCCCTGCCCGGGCGATAGTCTCAAGGATCCGCAGCGTGCGCTTGACTCCGCCCGACGCCGGTGGGTAGGGGTAGTGCGGCCCCATCACCACCGCCCGAGGAGCCTGGGGCTGGCCCGTCATCGGGGGCGGACACTAGCGCCACACCGCTGACGGCCCGCGATCGGCCGCCGGGATCCTCTGATCACCATTGGGTATACCCGACGGGGTCGCTTCCCGAATCGCCCATCGCCCACCAGGGTGTGCGGGCGACGCGAGTGAGGCGCCCCGCCGCCGTCATTCGTGCTCCGGCACTACTCCTGCCGAGTTTGGCTGCTAGCGGCGGAGTGGTGCTCACTAGGCTCAGGCTCGAGCTGGGCAACGACACACTGGGTTAAAGCGGGATAGCCGCGTCCTAGAAGGAGCCCGCCGAGTCCCGCCTGCACTCGCTCGGCATCGAAGACCGCGAATCCATTGAGTTCCTCCGGATCGCCGTGGACCAGCCGGAATCCGCACCTCGCAAGTAAGGCTTCCACATTCACGTTTTCGCCCCACTCGTTGCGGGCGCGGCTCGTAAAGGGAATGAGGTCAATAAATAGATCGAGGGTGCATACTAGCCACCCACCCGGTCTCAGTATCCGGCGGGCCTCGCGTGCGAGTTCGTCAAGATCCTCGCTGGCGAAGTGCTCTAAGACGGATACCGCGAGCAGCAAATCGGTGTCCCCCTCAGTGAGCCCAGCGTGGGCAATCGTCGTCGGGCGAAGGTCAACCTGGCCGAAAATGCCGCTCAAGCGGGCGTGTCTCGCTTCGTCTAGGTCGAAGCCCACCCCCGCCGCGTCAAGCCCTGGATCAACGTTGATAACGCGATGCCCCTGCGATGCCAACGTGAACTGGAGACCGCTCAGACCCCCGCCAAGCTCGACGATATTCAGGCAGCTCCCGATTGAGGCCAGCTGGTCAGCAGCCCAGGGGTATTCGAACTCGCGAGTTGTGTTGTTTCCCTGCCACGCGTACGGGCCTCGCCACCGGATAGAGGCAGCGGCGCGTGTCATCCGTTTGATCCGACCTAACGGGCCCGCCATCGAGCGCCCGTACGGCGCGTGGTGGCTCGCATTCCATTTGGCGTACGCTTCGGGAAGTTCTTTCCGAGCAAGCACGGCCACATACTGTATCTACGCTAGACCTGAACTGGAGGTACGAATGCCTCTTGCAGTTGTTTCGACGTCCGGTTGGCGCCCCCCATCCCCGGCCGGCCTCGCGGCCAGGCGCATCTCTCGGGCATTCTGGGCTGTCTCGCCGCTCACAAGGACGTGATCGTCTCGGTCACGCTCGGCGCCCCTATCTCAAGCCTCGCTGACCTCCGGAACTACGTGAAGGTCCAATTGAGGAACCCGCTTCGTGGAGCGCCCGATGCCTCCACGGTCGGGGATCGCGATCGAGATGGGCGAGCCCCGGGCATCATAGGGGGCATCTTGCGCACTCCGGGCGAGGCGTCCGCCTGATGGTCTCCGATCACCGTTGGACGGACGACCGCAGTGGCGCAGGTTGGTGACGAGCGCGCGCCTGAGCTCACCAGCGCAATGTTCCGTTAGTCGGTTGCGGCGTTTGTAGGGGACTTTTGGCACGGTGTTGTCGTGGCGCGCGCGGCGGCAGCTATCGAACTTTCCGGGGAGGAGGAACGGGAGCTGCGGGCTGTGTTGCGCACGCCTTCGGCGTCTCAGCAGCAGGCGTTGCGGGCCCGGATCGTGTTGCGGGCCGCTGATGGTGTGACCAACACCCAGATCGCGGAGGAGGCCGGCGTGTCGTTGCCAACGGTTGGCCTGTGGCGAACAAAACTTCCTGTAACGGCGTCTTGATGGTTTGGCCGACGCGCCACGGTCTGGGCGCCCAAACCGCACCAGGTCCGCTCGTTCAAATTCTCCAAGGACCCCCAGCTCGCTGAGAAGATCATCGACGTCGTCGGGCTCTACATGGCGCCGCCCAAGCGCGCGCTTGTGCTCTGCGTCGATGAGGGACCCAGATCCAAGCCTTGGATCGCACCCCAGCCGACGCTCCCGATCAAGGGGGCGCTCAGCGCGAATGACCCACGACTACAAGCGCAACGGCACGACCAGCCTCTACGCGGCGTTGGAGATCGCCACCGGCGAGGTCACCGGTGCCTGCTACCCACAACATTGCCACCAAGAGCTCCTCGCGTTTCTCAACACGCTCGTGAAGGCCTATCCGCGCCGGCCGCTGCACGTCGTGCTCGACAACTCCTCCACCCACTGCACCCCAGAGGTTCAGCGCTGGCTACAACGCCACAAACGCGTTCACTTCCACTTCACCCCGACCAGCGCATCGTGGATGAACATGGTCGAGATCTGGTTCTCGATCCTGACCAACCAACAGGTCCGCCGCGGCGCCCACCACGACGTCTCTGAGCTCATCACGGCGATCGAGCACTTCATCGAGGGCTATTACGGGGAGCGCCAAATATAGCGGTCACTGCGCGTACCGGATCAGGGGTGCTGTGAAATAGTTGGTGACGATCGTCTTTGTGCGCGTGTTGAGATAGTCGATGGTCATGTCCGTGAGCTC
>JAABUY010000796.1_pt1 | contig 49733 bp, 55 predicted proteins | sample 5560271 | NCBI WGS metagenome assembly JAABUY01 (sample SAMN10711886, study PRJNA513374) | rock metagenome | isolation source: Antarctica rocks | place: Antarctica: Victoria Land, University Valley | reverse complement strand
CGGTGATAAACGAGAACGACACCACCACCACCGACGAGATCTCCTTCGGCAACAACGACTTCCTCGCTGCACAGGTGGCGATCCTCTTGGGGGCGCGGCTGCTGCTGCTGCTGACCGACGCCGACGGTGTGTTCACCGCCGACCCTCGCAGGGCCTCCAGCGCCCGGTTGGTCCCCGAGGTGCACGAGTTCGTGGGGCTGGAGGGACTCGACATCGGCCACCAGACCTCGCCGCTGGGCTCGGGGGGGATGCGCTCCAAGGTGGTGGCCGCCGAAATGGCCACGGCCGCCGGCATCGCCACCGTGATCGCGGGCGGCCTGCATCCGGAGAGGATCCCGGCCGCAGTGCACGGGGAGTCGGTCGGCACCCGGTTCGCGGCACGCGCGGGGCGCTACTCCAGCTTCAAGCTGTGGTTGAAGTACGCCAAGCCGACCCGTGGCCAGGTGATGGTCGACGGCGGCGCGGCGCGCGCGCTCCGGGACGGGGGCACCAGCCTGCTGCCCGTCGGCGTGATCGACGTGCGGGGTCACTTCGGGGCCGGTGACGCGGTCGAGGTTTCCCACGAAGGACAGGTCGTCGGCAAGGGGATCTCCAACCTCTCGGCCGGCGAGCTGCGCTCCGTGCAGGGGCTGAAGTCGGCGAGGGTGCGTGAGCTGCTGCCCGCGGCCACCGAGGAAGCCGTGCACCGGGACTATTTCGTGCTGGCGTAACCTCTTCGGGAATGGCCGCCACCGCTACCTCGCTCACCGGTCTGTGCACCTCTGCCAAGGAGGCCTCGCGCGGGCTGGCGACGCTCGACTCCGGCGCCAAGAACGATGCGCTTCTGGCGATTGCCGCGGCGCTGGTGGAGTTCGCCCCCGAGATCCTGGAGGCCAACGTCCGGGACCTGGAGTCGGGAGGCGAGAACGGGCTATCGCAAGCACTGCTGGATCGCCTGGCGCTGGACGAGCGGCGCATCGCCGAGATGGCGGCGGGGGTACGCAAGATTGCCGCGCTGCCCGATCCCGTCGGCGAGGTGATCGACGGGTTCCGGCTGGGGAACGGCCTCGACGTGCGCAAGGTGCGGGTGCCGCTGGGCGTCGTGGCGGTCGTCTACGAGGCGCGGCCGAACGTGACCATCGACGCGGCGGCGCTGTGCCTGAAGTCGGGCAACGCGATCATCCTGCGCGGCTCGAGCTCGGCCAGTCACTCCAACGCCGTCCTCGCCGGCGTGGCGGCCACAGCGGCCACAGCCGCGGGGCTGCCCTACGGCTCGCTGTCGCTGGTCGCCGGGGGAGGCCGCCAGGAGCTGAGCGACCTCGCCACTCAGACCGGCCTCGTCGATCTGATCATCCCCCGCGGAGGGGAGGGTCTGAAGGCGGCGCTGAAGGGGGTGGCCACCGTGCCGGTGATCTACGCCGCGTCCGGCAACTGCCACATTTATGTCGACGCCGGCGCCGACCTGCAGGCGGCGGAGCGGATCGTGCTCAACGCCAAGCTCCAGCGGCCCGGAGTCTGCAACGCGGTGGAGACGTTGCTGGTCCACCGCGACATGGCCGAGAGCTTCCTGCCCGCGCTGGCGCCGACGTTGCAGCACGCCGGGGTCAGGCTGCACGGTGACGAGCGGGCCCGTGCCGCCGCGCCGCAGGCCGGGATGGAGGCCGCCACCGAGCAGGATTGGGACCGGGAGTACCTGGCGCTGGAGCTGGCCGTCGGCGTCGTCGACGGCGCCGCCGAGGCGATCGCCCACATCAACGCCCACGGCAGCGGTCACTCGGAGGCGATCCTCACCCGGGACACGGCCGCGGCGCGGGCCTTCCAGCGGGGCGTGGATGCCGCCTGCGTCTACGTGAATGCGTCCACTCGCTTCACCGACGGGGGTGAGTTCGGCATGGGTGCCGAGATCGGGAACTCCACCCAGAAGCTCCATGCTCGCGGCCCGATCGGGCTGCGGGAGCTGTGCACCTTCAAGTACCTAGTCGAGGGCTCCGGGCACATCCGCTCGTGAGCCCTGACCCGGCGTGCGCCTCGGCATCCTCGGCGGGACGTTCAACCCGCCCCACCTCGGTCACCTGATCTGCGCCCAGGAGGCCCACCTCCAGCTGGAGCTCGACCGGGTGCTCCTGATCCCTCCCCGGCTACCGCCGCACAAGACCGTCGAGGACGAACCGGGCCCCGAGCATCGGCTGGAGCTGTGCCGGGCCGCGGTGGGCAAAGATCCGCGCCTGCAAGTCTGCGCGCTGGAGGTCGAGCGGGAGGGATCGTCCTACACAGTCGATACCCTTGAGGAGCTGCATCTTCAAGCACCGGATAACGACCTGTTCTTCATCGTGGGAGCCGATGCCGCCGCCGGACTGCCCGGCTGGCGGGAGCCCGAGCGGATGCTGTCATTGGCCACGCTGGCGGTGGCGCGGCGGCGCGGGACCTCCCGGTCGAGCGTCCACGAGGCTCTTGGTGAGCTGCGCGGAGCGGAGCGGACCCGGTTCTTTAAGATGCCGCGCATCGCGCTCTCCTCGACGCTGATCCGGTCCCGCGTGCGGACTGGGCAGCCGATCACCTACCTCGTCCCCCCGGCGGTCGAGCGATACATCAATGAGCACGGGCTCTACAGGCCTAACGGAGGTCCCGTCCCCACATGAACCCGGAACAGATCGCCAGCACCATCGTCGAGCTCGCCGCCGACCGCAAGGCCGTGGACATCGTGCAGCTCGACCTTCGCGGCATCATCGCCTACACCGACTACTTCGTGATTTGCACCGGCCGCAGCGACCGCCAGGTCAAGGCCATCCACGACGCCATCCACGGCGGGATGAAGTCGGCCCACGGGCTCCTGCCCCGCAAGGTCGAGGGCGTCAGCGAGGCCCACTGGGTGCTGATGGACTACCTCGACGTGGTGGTGCACGTGTTCACGCCCGAGACCCGTGAGTTCTACCGGCTCGAGCAGCTGTGGGGCGAGGCGCCGGCGCAGTCGATCGCCGCCGCCGCCGCTGCTCCTTAGCCCACTGGACCACAGGCTGCTACAGCGCCGCCAGCAGCTTTGGCGCCACTTCCTTCTTGCGGCTCATCACGCCCGGAAGCTCGATCGTGCTAACCGCTGAATCCTGACCGAAGCAGCGGCCCACGCCCTTGCTATCCCCGGCCGCGAGGAGGTGCGTTCCCTTCTCCAGCACGTCGGTGATCATCAACGCGTAAAGGTGGAAGTCCCTGCGCTCGCGCTCGGCGCTCATCGCCTCCAGCAGCTCTGAGGAGCGCTCCAGCAGTCCCGTGCCCACGACCTCGATCTGCGCGATGCAGATCGTCTGGTCCCCGCGGACCTGGTACTGCTTGGCGTCACGGCTGATGATCTCCGCTGCGCTGACCTCCGAGACGTCCGCGGTGGCCTCGAACATCTCGCGCCCGAGCTGCTCGGCATCGACGGCCAGCACCCGTTCCAGGTACTCCACCACCGCATGATCACGCTCGGTGGTGGTGGCGGAGTTGAGGATCACGGTGTCTGAGAGCACCGCTCCGAGCAGCATCATCGCCGTGGCATGGCTCGGCTCCAGCCCGTTCTGGCGGAAGCGCTCCACCACCAGCGTGGCGGTGGAGCCGACGGGATCGAAGGTGGCGGTGACCGGGATTCGGGTTTTGATCGAGCCGATGTGGTGGTGGTCGAGGATCTCCACGATCTCGGCCTCCTCGACGCCCGGAACGCTCTGTCCCTCCTCGGCGTGATCGACGAGCAGGACGCGCCGGCGCGGGGGCGCCACCAGGTCCGAGCGGCTGATCAGGCCGACGGGGCGCTGGTGAACGTCGACCACGATCGCTGCGCCGTAGTGGATCTCCTTGATCTGCTCCGAGACGTCGGCCACCAGGTATTCCGTGGTGACGGTCAGCGGGTCTCGCTCCATGAACGCCCGGCATGGCGCAGCCAGCGTGATCATCCGGGCGGAGACGTAGGTGTCCAGCGCGGAGACCACCACCGAGGCGTCGTGCTCCCGGGCGAGCTCGACCACCTCCGCCGCGGGTCGTGCGCCGTTTGAGACCACCAGCAGCGCCGCGCCGAGCTCTATCGCCAGCCGCTGTGCGTCGGGGCGGTCGCCGGTCACCACGACGTCTCCCGAGGAGATGCCGCTGGGCGTGGCCACGTCCATCGAGTGCGCCCACACCCGCCCGGCCAGCCGATGATCCTGGCCGGTGACCAGCTCGCCCTCCAGCACGTCGACCACCGCGGCGACCTGCGTCGGGGTCTCCTGCAGGGTGCTGGTCTCCCGCGTTTCACGGATGTAGCGCCGCGCCAGGGCGCGCTCGGTGAGCACGCCCTGAAGGGCACCGTCGTCATCGACGATCGGGACCAGGTCGAGTCCCGCTCGCGCCATCTCCAGACCGGCCACGCGGATCGGCTCCGAGCAGCGCGTGACCGGGAACTCCGACTGCATCAGGTCGCAGGCCCGCGGCAGGACGTGCGGCAGGAACTGGGGCTCGGCGGCCCCGCTCCGCTCCAGCACCCAGCGCGTCTGCGCGTTGCAGTCACCCAGCCGCACGGCGACGTACTCGTTGCGGGGGTCGATGCGGCGCTTGAGCTCGGCGTAGCCGATCGCGGCGGCGATCGAGTCTGTGTCGGGGTTGCGGTGACCGGTGACGTAGATGCGTGGCACGGATGCGATTATCGTCTCCACGGGCCGCTCTGGGCGCGCACCCGCGACGAACTGCAAGCCTCACTCGTGTAGTTCCAGCGTGCTGTCACGACCGCCGTGGCGGGCGAGAAGCCACGGCGCCGCCAGGGCCGGACGAGAAGCATGGAGGGCGATGAACGCGCCCAGCGAGCTGATCTCCACCGGCGTCTCATGCTCGTCATTGACGATCCTCAGAGCGGTGACCCCCTGAACCCCACGATCACGCTGAACAGCTCCACCACAGGGCGCGGCCATCAACGTCACAGAACCTTCGATGCCGAGGTCGATCTCACCGTGACGATCCGGCGGATCTCCCTGCTCTCGCCGTTGTTCGATGCCGCCTCCCGGGCCGGTGCCGACAGCTACTCCGGCCCGAACTTCGACTTCAGCGACCCCTCCGCAGGTCTCGTGCAGGCCAGCGACGCGGCCCTGGCGGACGCTCGCCGGCGTGCCGATGCGGCGGCGGCCCAGCTCGGCATGCGGGTGGTGGGGGTGCAGTCGGTCGACCTCGATCCATCGAGCTCGTCCCCGCAGTCCTCGGCCGGTGCGCCGGGCAGTGGCAGCGCCCCAGGCGCGCGCAAGTTGACTACGCCGACGCTTCCGGGGCGCCAGGAAGTGGACGCCGACGTTGACGTCGTGTACCTGCTCGGCACCTGAGGCGCCGACCTGCGCGCGTGGTGCGGCGCGCGGGATGGAGTGGAGCATGCAGCGGGCCCCAGTGGTGCCGGTTGCACTCGATCATGCTGGTCCCAGGCGGACCAGGGGCCGGTCGCGCCGGGTGACCGTCAGCTGAGCTCCAACGGCCGCGTTGATCCATCCAGTAGCTGAGCTGGTCCCGGAAGCGGTTGACGCCGACCTCCGCGGGGAGGTCGACCGAGGGTGGAGTGGAGCTAGGGGGACTCGAACCCCCGACCTTTCGGCTGCCAGCCGAACGCTCTCCCAGCTGAGCTATAGCCCCGGCGAAGTCGTACTGATCAGCAAGGTTAATGCACGCTCGCTGTGAGTTGCGGGCTGGGGTCAGCCGCAGCCGGATCTCCTGTCGCTCCACGCATAGGGACGCCGGCATGAGGAAGGCTCGGTCGAGCTCCCCGCAGTAAATGCCGAACAGGTCGACTTCGCCCTCCCGGTAGCTCGTGAGCACGTACCCGGATGGCGAGCAGCTGGAGCCGCCGATGCGGGCTATGACCACGTCTCCATCCAGTCCGAGGCGCCCCCACTTGCACTGCACCCGCAGCAGCCGGCCGGCGATGTCCAGCACCAGATCGGCGCGTGAGTGCTCGCCCAACGGCCGGTAGACCTCGACCCCGAGCTTGGCCGCGGCGGCGGCGATCTCCAGCTCGGCGATCGCACCCTTCTGGTTGCTGGTGAGCATCGAACATATGTTCCTACTCGGGTCGGATGGATGCGACCGCCGCGTAGCACGCCGTATCGTAGGCTCTCGGCTCATGGGGGCCGAGAGCGACTCCTCCTCTGGGGATCTGCCGGCCGGTGGGCAGCCGGGCATCACCCGGACGTCGTTCGCAGTTACAGATACCAGTTGCCGCCGGGCGAGGATGTCATCGACCCCGCCACTTGGGCGGGCTCGGTCCCACAGGTCAATGGAATCGCTCCCCCCGGGTTCGCGTCGGGTGCCAGAAGTGGTTCAACCTGCTCTGGCTGCTTCCGATCGGCTTCCTGCTGCTCATCATCGCGGTCGCGATTGCCAAGGGTCTGCGCGGTGAGCCCTCCGTGCAGCGGTTCATCAGGCAGTACCCGGGGACCGTCCAGGCATCGCCCCCGGCACGTACGGCGGGTTTGCCGGCGTGGGTGGATCTGCAGCATTTCCTCAACCTGTTCTTCATGATCTTCAGCATCCGCGCCGGCGTTCAGATCCTGTCGGATCACCCACGGCTCTACTGGACCCGGCACTGCACCCCCGGCCGGGACTGGTTCCGGATCCAACGGCGGGTCCCCGAGGATCCCTGTGGACGGCCAAGCAGGATTCGATCAGCCTTCCGGGTCAGGTGGGCCTGCCGGGCCTTCGCCACTCGATTGGCCTGGCCCGCTGGTGGCATCTCAGCGTCGATGCGCTGTGGCTGCTCAACGGCGTGATCTTCTACGTCCTGCTGTTCGCCACCGGTCGATGGGAGTCGCCTGATACCGACCAGCTGGGACGTGTTCCCCAACGCGCTCTCGACCTTGGTCCAATATCTGTCTCTGAACTGGCCCGCGGAGCACGGCTGGGTGGCCTACAACCGCCTGCAACTGATCGCGTACTTCACCACCGTCTTCCTCGCCGCTCCGCTGGCCCTGATCACCGGCCTCGGGATGTCCCCGGCGCTGTCAACGCGCTTCAAGGCCATCAGCAGGGTCTTCAGCATCCAGACGGCGCGCTCCCTGCACTTCTCTCGTGCTCGTCTGGTTTCTGGTCTTCATCGTGATCCACGTGGCGCTCGTGTTCACGACGGGGGTACTGGTCAACCTCAACCACATCTACGCGGGACGGACCGACGACAGCTGGGTCGGGTTCTGGCTGTTCGCCGCATCGATGGTCGTCGTCATCGCCGGATGGGTGGCCGCGACCCCATTCACGATCCGCCACCCCCGCGTCGTGCAGCGGGTCGGCCAGGCGATCATCGGTCCGGTGCAGCACCTGTTTGAGCACGTCGACCCCAAGCCCGGGAAGTACAGCGAGAGGGACATGTCCCCGTACTTCTGGCACAACGGCGTCTACCCCGAATCCGACGAGTACAAGGCGCTGTTCGACGGGAACTTCGCCGATTACCGGCTGCGGATCCATGGGCTCGTGGCACATCCCGTCGAGCTCGACCTCACGCAACTGCGCGGGGCTTTACCCCACCACGAGCAGATCACCCAGCACTTCTGTATTCAGGGGTGGTCCGGCGTCGCCAAATGGGGCGGGGTCTCGATGCGGACGATCGTGGATCTGGTCCAGCCGCACCCCGAGGCGAAGTGGGTCGTGTTCTACTCTCTCGGCGAGGGAGCCGACAAGGGCATCTACTACGACGCGCACCCGATCGAGCACATGCGCCACCACCTCACGATGCTGGCTACGACATGAACGACGCACGCCTGCCGTACGGTCATGGCGCGCCGCTGCGTCTCCGCAACGAGATCGAGCTCGGCTTCAAGCAGGTCAAGTGGATCAGAGGGATCGAGTTCGTTGCCCACTACTCGGAGATCGGCGGCGGCTACGGCGGCTACAACCAGGACCACGAATTCTTCGGGTATCGGCAATCCATCTAGCCACAGCACGTTTCGAGCTCACTCACCGTCCCGCACACCTGAGCCACGGAGGAGATCACATGAAGAACTGGGCGATCACGAGCCTGGATTTGAGACCACACGCCCCGGAGATCCTCGACTCCACCGATGATGCACGCGCGATCGCCCTGATGATTCCCGCCGGCGAGAGCTTCGACGACCACCAGGTCCACGAACGGGCGTGGGTCACAGTGCTCGAGGGCGAGGTGGAGATCACGACCAGTGCCGGAGGGAGCATCGTCGGCGGCGCCGGCCTGCTGGTCGAATTCGATCCGAACGAGCGCCACGCCGTCCATGCGCGCTCCGACGCCCGACTCCTGCTGCTGCTCACGCCGTGGCCCGGCGTCGGCCACCCCGGAGCGATGACATTGGACGAGAAGGCGACCGTGCGGCAAGACGCCGCCGAGCACGTTCCGCCGAGAGCTAACTGAGCGGGGCTCGCTCAGATCAGCGTGACGCGGATGAGGGGAATGGAGGCGAGGCGTTCGTCGGCGGTTATCAGCGTGAAGTCGTGAGCCAGCGCTGTCGCTGCGATCCACAGGTCGTTCGCCGGCTGTCTACCAGTGGCCGCGCGCAGTTCGCCGTAGCGAGCCGCCACCGAGCGCTCGATCGGGATGATCACGGTCTCGGCGAGCACAGCGGTGAGGCGTCTGAGCCTCTGTGCGCGAACGGTGTGCTCGCGGGCCAGCAGTACGCCTGCCTCCAGCTCGCCCACGCTCACGACGCTGACGATCCACGGCTCATCGAGCGTCGAGGTGGGCGCGCTCACGAGGACGCTGGTGTCGATCAGCGCGGTCGAGCAGTCCAGGGATCGCTCGCTGCGGACGCGTCGGCGTCTCGGAGCGCCTGAGGCTCGGCTGCCCAGGCAGCGTCAGTCGAGTCTCGGCAAGCACAGCGGCCAGCCGGGCCGGCGGGCCGGGCTTGCGAGTGTCAGCCAGGGCCCGAGCGCGGCAACGGGTCGACCACCCACGGTGATCGTGAAGTGCTCGCCCTGTTAGCGCGTGAGCGCGCGCAACTCCTCGGCGCGCTCGCGGGGAGGGTTGACAGACGCGACGTTGTAGTCATCCACATCGCTGAGCGGCACCGACCATTCGCCGGCTGCAGCGCGCGTCGACCCCGTGGGGGCGAAAGACCAGCCGGTCGCCCTCCACGGTGAGCTTCCCGCCGACCGACCGTGCGAGCTCGTCACCCGGTTGGCCCGATAGTCGAACGACGCCGGGCTAGTGCTAGTAGCCATGAGGCGAGCGTTACCCGGGTCGGGGATCCCGAATCGGTGGGGAGTCCGGCTCCACGTGGTGCATCTGGCTCCACATATCCGGGAGCAGGATGCGCCACCCCCCGCTACGCGGATCCGCGTAGCGTGGAGGCCGGGGCCTATCGCGGCGGGATGAACTCCGGGACTTCGAGCCCGTCGGCAGCGGAGCCGCCGCCGGCCCGGGGGCGCGAGGACCCGCCCCGGGGAGCATCCCCGCGCGCCAGTGACTCCCGTGGTTGAGCCACTCCGGTCGCTTTCTCAACGCGCTCAATCTCCGTCACCATCCGTGAGTGGATCTTCTGCACGTCGCTCAGCAGGCGCTCGGCGTTTGATCGCAGCGCATCGCCCATCTCCCTGAGGTTGTCCACGAGCTCCAGGCCCTCACCGCGGACCTCGCCGGCGGTGGCCTGCGCCTCGCGCAGCATCTCCCGCGCGCCCTGCTCGGCTTCTTCGCGCACCATCGTGGCTTCGGCGCTCGCTGCGGTCAGCGTTGAGTCGGCGTTCTCCTGGGCCCGGGCCATGATCGTCAGCGCTTCGCCCGTGGCTGCTGTCCTGGCCTGCTCCCCCTCGGTACGAGCGGCGTCGAGCACCTGCGCCGCTTCCCGCCGCGCCTCACCCACCAGCTCTGACACCTCCGCCTCGGCGGCCTGGACGCGGTTGTCGGCGGCCCGGTCGGCCTCGGCAATCCGCTCCCGCAGCTGCCGCTCGGCCTCGGCGCGAATGCGCTCCGCGGCGGCCTCGGCGGCGGCGACGATGCTCGCCACGCGTTCCGCTGCCGCGGCAGCCCCGCGCGCTCCGTCCCGGGCGATGCCAACGTGATCGGCCACGGGGGGATCGTAGAGCCGCCGCCGGCCGCAGAACGCAAGAAAGCCACCGCGGGTCGGCGCGGGGACGGCACAAGTAACCTCGAGGGCACCGATGGCAGAGCGCCGCTACGACCCGACGCAGATCGAGCCCAAGTGGCAGGAGCTGTGGGCACGCGAGCGCACCTGGGAGGTCTCCGACGGCGAAGCCGCGACCACCGGCCCGCGCGGCGCGGAGCAGAAATCCTACGTGCTGGAGATGCTGCCCTATCCGAGCGGCGAGCCGCACATCGGCCACCTGAAGACCTACGCGCTCGGGGACGCGATCGCGCACTTCCACCGCCGTACCGGTCGCCACGTCCTGCACCCCATGGGCTACGACGCCTTCGGCTTGCCAGCCGAGAACCACGCCATTCGCACGGGGGTGCACCCGCGCCGATCGACTGACGAGGCGATCGTCGCCTTTCAGAGGGCATTTCGCTCGTGGGGGATCTCGATCGACTGGTCGCGAGAGATCGCCACCCACGAGCCGAGCTACTACCGCTGGACCCAGTGGATCTTTCTTAAGCTCCTGGAGCGCGGGTTGGCCCATCGCAAGGAGGCGGCGGTCAAGTGGTGTCCCAACGACGCCACCGTGCTGGCCAACGAGCAGGTGATCGATGGACGCTGCGAGCGCTGCGGCGCCGAGGTCGAGCTGCGCCAGCTGGAGCAGTGGTTCTTGCGCATCACCGACTACGCCGACCGGCTGCTCGACGACCTCGATGAGATCCAGTGGCCCGAGCACGTCAAGGCGATGCAGCGCAACTGGATCGGGCGTAGCCACGGAGCCGAGGCGATCTTCCGCTGCGAGGAGCTCGGCATCGACTACCCGGTCTTCACCACCCGCCCCGACACCCTGTTCGGCGCCACCTTCTTCGTGATGGCCCCGGAGCACCCCGACGTCCTCAAGCTGGCCTCCGGGAGCGAGCACGAGCCGGAGGTGATCGCGTACGTCAACCACTCGATGAACGAATCCGCCGAGTCCCGCGGCGACGCCGAGAAGCCGAAGACCGGGGTGGCGCTCGGCCGCACCGTGACCAACCCCGTCACCGGGGAGCAGATCCCGATGTTCGTCGCCGACTACGTGCTGATGGAGTACGGGACCGGGGCGATCATGGCCGTCCCCGCCCACGACGAGCGTGACTTCGCCTTTGCCCGGACCTTCGGGCTGCGGATCAAGCGGGTGATCGAGGACCCGGACGGGGATGAGCTGCCGTTCACCGGCGACGGGCCGATGGTCGGCTCGGGCGAGTTCGACGGGATGCACAACCGCGAGGCCTACTCGGCGATCGTCGACTGGCTGGACCGCGAGGGTCGCGGTCACGCGTCGGTGAGCTTTCGCCTGCGTGACTGGCTCGTCTCCCGGCAGCGCTATTGGGGCTGTCCGATCCCGATCGTGTACTGCGAGCGCTGCGGCATGGTCCCGGTCCCCGAGCACGACCTGCCGGTGGAGCTGCCCGACGTGGAGGACTACAAGCCGCGCGGCCGCTCGCCCCTGGCCGCCGCCGAGGAGTGGGTGAACACGGACTGCCCCGCCTGTGGCGGTCCCGCTCGTCGGGAGACCGACACGATGGACACCTTCGTGGACTCCTCGTGGTACTTCCTGCGCTACTGCGACGCGCGGAATGAGAACGCGGCCTGGGACCGCTCGGTGCTGGCCCGCTGGATGCCAGTGGACCAGTACATCGGCGGGGTGGAGCACGCGATCCTGCACCTGATGTACGCCCGCTTCTTCGTCAAGGCCCTTGCCGACATGGAGCTTCTGGACGTGCAGGAGCCCTTCCAGGCGCTGTTCACCCAGGGGATGATCCTCGGGCCCGACGGCCAGAAGATGTCCAAGTCCCGCGGCAACGTGATCAGCCCGATGCCGATCGTGGAGCGCTACGGCGCGGACGCCGCACGCTGCTACATCCTGTTCATCGGCCCGCCCGATCAGGATGCGGCCTGGAATGAGAGCTCGCTGGCCGGCGTGCACAAGTTCCTCGCGCGGCTGTGGCGGCTCGGCGAAGCGGTGACCGAGCACCAGCGTGACAGTGCCCCCGAGGACCCGGTCGCGCCCCCGTTGGCCCCCCAGGGCGACTCGCTGACCCTGGTGCGCAAGGCCAACTGGGCGATCGAGAAGGTCACGCGGGACATGACCGGTCGCTTTGCCTTCAACACCGCACTGGCGGCGATCATGGAGCTGGTCAACGAGCTCTACAACCCCGACTTGAAGGCCGACGCGGGGGCCAGGCGCTTCGCGATCGCGACCGCGGCCTCGCTGGTGTTTCCCTTCGCTCCCCACCTCGGAGCCGAGGTCTACGAGATGGTGTCCGGACGCCGGGTGTGGGAGGAGCCCTGGCCTGACGCCGACCTGGCGATGCTCCAGGCCGATACCTTCGAGCTCGTCTGCCAGGTCAACGGCAAGGTGCGTGACCGTGTCGCGGCCCCCTCGGGCGCCGCCCGCGAGGAGCTGGAGGAGCTGTGCCTGAGCGCTCGCGGAGTACAGGCGCACGTCGACGGTCACGAGGTGGTCAAGGTGATCGTCGTGCCGGACAAGCTGGTCAACGTCGTCGCGCGCTGAATGGCGCCGGCCCGGTGTCCGACGCGCGCCTAGTCTGATCGTCACCAGCCGCTCCTAGACTGCGAGCGGTGGCGAGCTTCAAGCCGGCATACCTGGTCCATGGCGACGACCACGGCCGCATCGCCGAGCGCCGGGGCCGTCTGCGCGCGCTGGCTGAGTCCGAGAGCGGCGTGCAGGGGGTGGAGCTGCTGGAGGGCGAGGACGCCACCCCCGAGGCCGTGGTCTACGCGCTCAGCGCGATGACCTTCGCCATCGGCCGGCGCTTCATCATCGTCGACGGGGCGGAGCGCTGGAAGGACAAGGAGCTGGAGCCGCTGGAGGCGGCGCTGGACGGGCTCCCGCCTGACACCACGGTGGCGTTCTTCGCCCGGGAGGACAGCCGCAGCCGGGCGCCCAAGCGACTTCACGATGCGGTGCAGCGCACGGGGGGGGAGGTCAGTGCGCAGGCCGGCGTCAAGCTATGGGAGCTTCCGAAGTGGGTGATCGCTCGCGCGCGGGAGCTCGGGCTGACGCTTCAGCCCGATGCCGCCCGAGCCCTGGTGGCGCACGTCGGCGAGCGTCAGCAGCGCCTGCTGCGTGAGCTGGAGAAGCTCGCGCTGGGCGCCGGCGCCCAGGAGGATGGTGGCGGTGCGACTGTGGACGTGGCGGAGATCGACGAGCTCACCGCGGCCTCGGCCGAGCGGCGCGCCTGGTCGCTGGCCGACGCCATCGTCGCTGGCGACGTGCGTGGCGCGGTGCGGCTGTACCTGGCGCTGCGCGGCCAGGGTGAGCGGCTGCCGGGACTGATCTACTGGATGGGGCAGCGCGTGCGCATGGCCCACGACATGGCGCGGGCGCTTGAAGAGGGCAGGCCCGCCTCCCAGATCAAGCGGGAGCTGCGGATGCCGGCCCGCGCCGCCGAGCGGCTGATCGCCGATGCGCAGCGGACCGGACTGGAGCGGCTGCGCGGTGCCGTGGCGGAGATCGCCGACCTGGAGCTGGCCTCACGGGGCGGGGGGAGCCGGGGGACCGGCGAGGACACCGCGGCATTACTCGCGATCCGCCGGATCACGGCGGCGGCGTAGGCGCCTCCCGAGGCCGCTCAGGCGGCGCTGGCGCTGCGGCGCACGCGCGCGGCACGGGACTTCTTGCGCGCGGCGGTGTTGCGATGGAGCGCGCCGTGCTTGACGGCCCGGTCGATCGTCTGCACCAGCGCGCGATGCTCCGTGTCCGCGGCCGACTCGTCACCTTCGCCGACTGCGTGCTCCAGGCGCCGGAAGTAAGTCTTGACCCTGGAGGTGTAGCGACGGTTCTCGACGCGCTCGCGTTCGGCGCGCAGGATGCGCTTCTTCTGTGAATGGATGTTGGCCATGGAGGGGGGGCAGCTCAGGAGAAGATCGCGGCCGGCTTGCCGCGGATGCGGCCGTACTATAGCGGCCCCGTGGAAGACGATCCGACCGTCGGCCCCGCCGATCCGACCGCCGGCCCCTCCGCGGACCCTGCCGTCCCCGCCCGGCGCCGGCTGAGCGTCAGCACCGCGATCTTCGCCATCGCCACCGGGTTCTCCCGCGTCGCCGGCCTTGGCCGTGAGGTCGTCGCCGCCAGCCTGTTCGGCACCGGCGGGCCGGCGTCGGCGTTCACGATCGCCTCGCAGATCCCGAACCTGATGTCGAACCTGTTCGCCCAGGCGGCGCTGTCGGCGGCCTTCGTTCCCGTGTTCACCGACCTGCTCCAGCAGGGACGCAAGCGGGAGGCGTTCCGGTTGGCCTCGACCCTGTTCTGGATCATCCTGATCGCGCTGGGGGCCCTGACGGTGATCGGGATCCTGGCCGCCGGGGTGATCATGCCCCTGTTCACCGGCAGCACGTTCGACCACTCGCTGAATTCGCTGACGGCCGGGCTGGCCCAGGTGCTGTTCCCGGTCATGCTGCTCCTCGGGCTCACCGGGCTGCTCGTGGGGATCCTGCAGTCCTACGACGAGTTCTCGGTCGCGGCCATCGCCCCCGCGGTCTGGAACCTGGTCATCCTCGTGCTGCTGGTGGCGCTGCACGGCCAGTTCCACGGCGACAAGCAGCTCTACGCCTACGCCATCGCCTGGCTGGTGGCAACGTTCTTGCAGCTGCTGATGGTGGCCTCGGCCCTGCGCCGAATCGACTTCCGCCTGCAGTTCTCGGTGAACTGGCGGGATCCGCGCGTGCGTCAGGTCTTCACCCTGATGCTGCCGGTGACGATCGGGCTGGGGATCGTCAACCTGGATCAGCTCCTCAACTCGGTCTTCGGCACGCTCGTCTCCGCGCAGGCGCCGCGGGCGATCGAAAACGCCTTCCGCATCTACATGCTGCCTCAGGGCATCTTCAGCGTGGCGGTAGCCACGGTGCTGTTTCCCACCCTCAGCCGCCAGGCGGCCAGCCGGGATGTCGCCGGGATGCGCCGGGCAGTGGGGAACGGCATGCGCCAGATCAACCTGCTGCTGATCCCGGCGGCGGGGCTGATGATGGTGCTGTCCTCGCCGATCACCCGGCTGGTCTACCAGCGCGGGCACTTCGGTCCGCAGTCGACTCACCTCGTCTCCGTGGCGCTGTTCTGGTTCGCCCTCAGCCTTCCCTTCGGCGGGCTGAACCTGCTGCTCACGCGGACCTTCTTCGCGGTCAAGCGCCCCTGGATCCCGACGCGGCTGGCGGCGCTCAACATGATCGTCGACGTGATCGTCAGCGTCGCGCTGTACAGCCACTTCGGCATCGCCGGCCTGGTGATCGGCACCGCGGCAGCCAACGCGGTCATGACCTGGCTCCAGGTGCGCCGGCTGAAGCTCGGTTTCAACGGCCGCCTGGAGGGCGCGCAGACCGCCATGATCACCGTGCGCATCCTCGTGGCCTCGGCACTGCTGGCGGGGATTTCGTGGATCCTGTGGAAGGGACTGGACGCGGTTCTCGGGCGCTCCCTCCCGGCTCAGGTGGTCGCGGTGGGCGTGGCGATAACCGCCGGCATCGCGCTCTACGCCAAGGTCGTGCTGGCGATGCGGATCCCCGAGGCGCGGCAGATCGAGCGCCTGGTGGTGGGCCGGCTGCGGAGGGGGTAGTCCCCTTCAGTGAGCCTCTACGAGCGTCACTTCTCCGACCCCCGCCGCGAGCGTGCCTTCCTGGGCGCCGTGGGGTTCACCTCCGCGCTTGGCACCGCCCGCGCGATCACCCACCTGATCCGGGCGGGCAAGGGACCGTTTGGCAACATGAGCGCCGGCGGCACACACCTGCACCACAGCACCTTCGGCATCTTCGGCCTACTGGGCATCGGCTACCTGTGGAACTACCAGCTCGGGACCGGCACCGGCCACCGCTGGGGCTCACGGGCGACCGCCACCGGCTACGGGATCGCCGCGGCGCTGACGCTCGACGAGTTCTCCCTGTAGTTGGATCTCCAGGACGACTACTGGGACAGGCAGGGCCGCAAGTCGATCGACGCGGTGGCGCTGTTCGCCGGGCTGCTGACGATCGGGCTCACCGGTGGCAGCGCCATCGGTGAGCTGGCGCAGCTGCGTAAGCACGTCTGAGAGCCAGGTCCGGGGTCGCGCAGGGGTGACCCGCGCAGGCCGGGGGCGAGCCGGCGCGCTCCGAATACCCTCTGGGAAGGCATGTCCGACCAGGCCCACATCCGCAACTTCTCGATCATCGCCCACATCGACCACGGCAAGTCGACGCTGGCCGACCGCATCCTGGAGCTCACTCATACCGTGGATGCCCGCTCGATGCGGGCTCAGCTGCTGGACAGCATGGACCTGGAACGGGAGCGGGGCATCACCATCAAGGCCCAAGCCGTGCGGGTCTTCTACACCTCCAGCAGGGACGGCCAGACCTATCAGCTGCAGCTGATCGACACCCCCGGCCACGTCGATTTCACCTACGAGGTCTCACGCTCGCTGGCGGCGTGCGAGGGCGCGCTGCTGGTGGTCGACGCCTCCCAGGGCGTCGAGGCACAGACGGTGGCCAACACCTACCTGGCGGTGGAGGCCGGCCTGGAGCTGATCCCTTGCCTGAACAAGGTCGACCTGCCCGGTGCCGAGCCCGAGCGGGTGGCGGGGGAGGTGGCGGATCTGATCGGTGAGCCGGCGGAGGGCGTCAGGCGGATCAGCGCCAAGACCGGCGCGGGAGTGACGGAGGTCCTCGACGAGCTGATCGCGCGGGTGCCGCCCCCCGCGGGCGATCCGACCAAGCCGCCGCGGGCGCTGATCTTCGACTCCGAGTTCGACCAGTACCGCGGTGTGATCGCCTACATCCGCGTCGTCGACGGGACCTTCACCAAGGGCGACGCGATCGTGGCCATGCAGGCCGGTACCGAGAGCGACATCGACGACATCGGCTTCTTCACCCCGGCGATGATCTCCACCCGCAGCCTCAGCGCCGGCGAGGTCGGCTTTCTCATCACGGGGATCAAGGACGTGACCCACCTTCGCGTCGGAGACACCCTCACCAGTCGCAAGGAGGCCGCCGCGGAGCCCCTCCCCGGATACCGGGAGGTCAAGCCGATGGTGTTCTGCGGCCTCTTCCCGATCAACTCCGACGACTACCCCGACCTCCGTGACGCGCTGGAGAAGCTGAGCCTCAACGATGCGGCCCTCTCCTGGGAGCCCGAGACCAGCGACGCCCTCGGCTTCGGCTTTCGCTGCGGCTTCCTCGGGCTGCTGCACATGGACATCGTGCGCGAGCGGCTGGAGCGCGAGTACGACCTGGAGCTGCTGACGACGATGCCCAGCGTGGAGTACGAGATCACGCTCATCGACGGCGCCATCGAAGTCGTCCACAACCCCACCCAGATGCCCGATCCGGCCCGGGTGGCCGCGGTCCGCGAGCCATACATCCGCGCGTCGATCCTGACCCCCAAGGAGTATGTGGGGCAGATCATGGAGCTCTGCCAGGACCGCCGCGGAGAGCATGCCGGGATGCACTTCCTGTCTGAGGAGCGGCTCCAGCTCACCTACGACCTGCCGCTCGCCGAGATCGTGCTCGACTTCTTCGACCAGCTGAAGTCGCGCACCCGCGGCTACGCCTCGCTGGACTACGACCTGACCGGATTGCGTGAGTCAGACCTCGTCAAGCTCGACATTCTGCTGGCCGGCGATCCGATCGATGCGCTGTCGATGCTCGTGCACCGCTCCAAGGCCTACGCCGCCGGCCGGACGCTCACCGAGAAGCTGCGCGAGAAGATCCCCCGCCAGCAGTACGACGTGCCGATCCAGGCCGCGATCGGCTCGCGCATCGTCGCCCGGGAAACGATTAAGGCCTACCGCAAGGACGTCATTGCCAAGTGCTACGGCGGCGACATCTCCCGCAAGCGCAAGCTGCTGGAGCAGCAGAAGAAGGGTAAGCAGCGCATGAAGCAGGTGGGACGCATCGAGGTGCCCCAGGAGGCGTTCCTGGCGGTGCTGGAGTTGGGCGACAGGGGATAGGGCGCGGCGGCCCTAAAGGGCGCCGCGCCGGTTTGCCAGGCGCAGCTCGGTGCGCGACTGGCGGCGAGCGCAACCGTGCCGTCGCCGGCCGAAGAGCCACCAGGCGACAAGGGCCCACATCGCCCATGCGGCTGCCAGCCCGGTGATCACCATCACCGCCAGCGCGATCACGGCCAGCACCACCACGGCCACCACCGCTGTCACGGCAACCGTGGCCACGGGTGAGACGTTGCGGCGCCGCCGTGCCACCGGACTTCCTCCGGGGAGGTCGGCCACGAGCGGATCGAGCTCCGCGTAGGTGCGGGCCCGGAGCGCGTGGGCCAGCCGCCCCTCGAGCTCCTCCGCCAGTAGGCGACCCTCTGCGGCTGCCTGGCGCAGGCGCTCGGCGACCTGCTCCCGATCGCCATCGGAGGCTCGCAGGTGCCCGCGCGTGACCATGTCCTGAGGCTAGCGCGAGGCGAGGTCCCCGGCAAGCTCCGCCTCGGGTCGCACGCAGTAGGTCCCTTCCGAGAAGCCCTCGCTCTCGATCCCCAGCGCCCAGTTGCTGCGCGCGTGCAGGTTCTCCAGCGCGATCGCCATCGTCAGCTCCACGATCTGGCGCTCGTCGAAGTGGCCGCGCAGCCGCTCGAACAACTCCTCGGAGACCTCCACCGGGGTGCGCGTCATCGCCTCGGCGTACTCCAGCGAAAGTCGGTCGAGCTCGTCGAAGCGCTGTGACTGCGGCCACAGCGCCAGCTCGCGCAGGTCGTCCTGGGGGATCCCGCTGTCGCGCGCCAGCATGGAGCCGAAGTCCAGACACCACTCGCAGCCGATCAGCTGCGCGGTGCGCAGCATCGCCAGCTCCTTGGTGGCGATCGGCCACAGAATGGGCGAAGCGCGTGGAGGCGAGCGTGATCGCGCTGTAGCCGGCCAGCAACGGCCGGTGGTGAGCGACAACCTCCGTGGGCTCCAGCGCGCGGCCGTACATGCGTCGCGCGGAGGCGAAGATCAGCCGGCGGACGGGGTCGAGCCCGTGAGGCTCGGCGGGCTTGATTCGGGCCATCGTTCCATCTCCTGTCGTGGTCGGTTGCTCAGCACCATCGCCGCCGCCACGAGGACGATCTCCAAGACGAAGCCACCCAGGCTGGCGAGGTTGTCGGCGGTGGAGAAGCTGCCGGTGGTGGTCAGGTGGTAGGCGAGATGGGGCAGCGTGGCGGCCAGGAAGGCGGCGCCCGCGGCGCCCACCAGCATCCGGGACGGTCGTGCGGCAGCAGCGATCAGCAGCACCGCCAGGCCCAGCTCAGCGGCGGCGTAGTCGCGCACGAGGTGCTCGTTGTAGGAACCGAGCGCGGCCACCCAGTGGTGACCGCCCCCGGGAAAGCTCTCGAAGAACCCGCGCGGTGCCACCAGGCCCCAAACGCCCACTTCAGCCTGCGCGGCGGCGACCAGCGCCAACCCGATCCGGGGCGCCGCGCTCACGCGGCCACCGAGCGCGAGCCGGTGGCCATGGCGCTGGCCAGCTCTGCGGCCGCGGTGCCGCTGGCCCACGCGATCTCCGACAGGCACCCGGGTGCGGCGACCATGTCCCCGGCCAGGAAAACGCCTCCGCCGCGATCGACACTGGGGCGGTCGCGCCAGGTCTGACCGGGCCAGTCGAGTGCGCCCGTGCGCCCGTCCATCAGCTGCCGCCGCCGCCACGTCTCCCGCCCCCGCCAATCCGGGTAGGACGCGTCCAGGAGCCGCTCCAGCCGTCTGGCCGCCGCTTCGGTCGACTCACCGGGAAGGACGGGCATCTGCGCCTGGATCAGCTCCTCGCCCACGGGCGCCAGCGACGGGTCGGCGGCGGTGTAGCGCTCAACCCAACCCGTCTCCTGGAGGTCTACGACCACGAACGGATCCCCGCGGCGGCGCCGGAGCGCAAGGTCCAGGCACACCGACTTGCCGCTGCGCCACCGTAGGCTCTCGTCTCCCAGCAGCCGCCGGGCATCGTGCAGCTCGGTGGCGACGATTACGGGCGGCGCGGGGAGCTGCCCGACGCGCTCGCCCGTCTGGATCTGAACTCCCAGGCTGAGCGCTCTGGTGCTCATCCGCGCCACGATCGAGCTCCAGCCCCCCAGCGGGAAGCGGGCGCTCGGAGGCCCCGACAGCAACCCGCGCACCATCGGCTCCCAGAGGAAAGCCGCCGACAGTGCACCGGGGTCGTGGTGATAGGTGAGGATGCCGGAGCTGCGCGCGAGCGCGTCCGCCGCCTCCTCCCCGACGTGCGCGCTGGCCCAGCTGCGGAAGTCGAGCTCCACCGGGGCGCTGCGGCCGCGCAGACGCAGCGCCGCGACGGCGGCGCCGATCGCGGGCACGCGACGGATCTCGTCCTGCCAGCGGAACCGCACTCCGGAGAGCGGCGGGCGGACGTGAGGCGGAATCAGATCGCGCTCGGCTAGCCAGTGCCAGAACGGGCTGACCGAGAGCACCGCGTGGGGTCCGAGGTTGACCTTGTAGGCGCCGCCGGTGCTCCGGGCCCGGCCGCCGAGCTCGGCTTGGGCTTCCAGAAGCCGGACGGGGACGCCGCGCTCGGCGCAGGCGATCGCCGTCGTGAGGCCTGCGATCCCGCCGCCGATCACGGTCACCGTCTTCACACTCGGCACTCAAGCGGGAAACTGGCTCGCTGTTAAGGTCCAGTTGTGGACGAGGAATCCGAGCCACTTCCCGGGCGCGGGCTGTTGCTCTCGCTCCAGCGGGCCGGGGGCGTCTCGCTGCACGAGCAGCTCGAGCGCTCGCTGCGAACCGAGATCCGCAGCGGTCGACTGCCGGCGGGAATGCGGCTGCCCGCCTCGCGTACGCTGGCCCAGCAGCTCGGCATCTCCCGGGGCGTCGTGCTGGAGGCCTACTCGCAGCTGACGGCGGAGGGGTACCTGATCGCCTCACAGGGTGCGCCCACACGGGTGGCCAGCGCCCCGACCGCTGAGCGGGCACCCCTGCCCGCGGCCGCGCTCCACCGGCCCTACAGGATCAACCTCGACCCCACGGTGCCCGACCTGGCGGGGTTCCCCTGGCGTAGCTGGGCCCGCTCGTTGCGCGTGGCCCTCTCCGGTGCGCCCTTCGACGCCCTGGGCCGGGGGGGACCCGCGGGGCCTCCCGGGGCTGCGAGACGAGCTGATGAGCTATCTGAGCCGCGCCCGTGCGGCCGCCCCCGAGCCCGAGCACACCCTCGTCTGCTCGGGCTTCAGCGAGGGCTTCGCGGTGCTGTGCCGGACACTCCGCGACCGCGGGGTGGAGCGGATCGCGATCGAGGATCCGGGCTGGCTCTCCCACCGGCTGATCGCCGAGCGAGCGGGCTTGGAGGCCGCCCCGGCAGCCGTCGACGATCAGGGGCTGGTGGTGCCAGAGCTGTGGGATTCCGGTTGCGAGGTGGCGCTCACCACCCCCGCGCACCAGTTCCCCACCGGAGCGGTGCTCTCCTCACGCCGTCGGGCCGCCCTGCTGGAGTGGGCCGAGGAGCGCGACGGGCTGATCGTCGAGGACGACTGCGCCTGGACCGTGACGCGGTGGGCGCGCTTCAGGGGCTCATCCCCGAGCGGGTGGCCGCCATCGGCTCGCTGAGTAAGCGGCTGGCGCCGGGCGTGGCGCTGGGATGGATCCTCTCCCCTTCGTGGCTGACCGGGGCGCTGACCTACGAGAAGGGGGCCGGAGGGGCGAGCCTGCCGGCGATCGAGCAGGCGGCGCTGGCCGACTTCCTCGCCCGCGGGGCGCTGGAGCGCCATCTGCGACGGGCGCGACTGACCCTGCGAGAACGCCGGGACGCGCTCCTGAGAGCGCTGGCGCGGGAGCTGCCCCAGGCGCGGGTGATGGGCATTCCCGCCGGGGTGTTCACGTTGGCGGTCCTTCCCGCAGGACGTGGACGAGGATCGGGTGGTGAGCCGGGCCACCGGCCAGGGGCTGCTGGTGGAGGGGCTGCGGACCGACCGATCGATCGCCCGTGGCCGCCCCGGCCTGGTGCTCGGCTACGGCAACAGCTCACCTGATGCCCTCCGTCACGGGGTGGAGGTGATCGCCGCCTGCCTCGTGTGAGGATTCGATCGTGGATCATCTGTTAGGCCGCCGCTCACGGTATGGTGCACGGCCGATGACCGCCAGCGCCAGCGTGATCGGCAAGAGCTACGAGCCGGTCACCTATGCCGTCGGCCGGGAGAAGATCCGCGAGTACGCCGCCGCGGTCGGCGAAACCAATTCCCTGCATCACGACCTGGAGGCTGCCCGAGCGGCTGGGTACGCCGACTTGGTGGCGCCGCCGATGTTCGCGGTGGTCTACGCGGGGCGTGCGGTCATCCCGGCGCTGTTCGACCGCGAGGTGGGCATGGACTTCTCGATGATGGTCCACGGCGGCCAGGAGTTCCGCTGGGGGCCGCTGGTGATCGCCGGCGAGGAGATTACGACCGTCGCCACGGTGGCGGACATCTCCGAGCGGGGCGGCGTGAGCTTCTTCGTGTTCAGCTCGACCTCGGAGAACGAGCGCGGCGAGACCGTGGCCCTCGGCACCTGGACAAACATCGTCAGGAGCGGCGGGTGAGCCTGGCCCCCGGCGACCGGATCGAGCTGGAGGTGACGCCCGATCCCTACGTGACGGTTCGCTACGCCGGTGCCTCGGGGGACTTCAACCCGATCCACATCGATGAGGAGTTCGCTCAGCGGGTCGGGCTCCCCGGGCGGATCCTGCACGGCCTGTGGACGATGGCCCAGGTGGCCCGGGCGCATACCGAGGCGGCCGGCGGCCCGGGGGCCCTGGCGCGGCTGAGCGTCCAGTTCCGCGGGATGGGCGTGCCCGGCGAGCCGATCGTCGTGAGCGGCACCGTGCGGGAGGTCGCCGGCGACACCGTGATCGCCGACTCCGAGGCGCAGCAGGGTGGCAAGCGGATCATCCGCCGCGCCGAGGCCGAGCTCCGGCTGTAGCCCAGGGCTGCCGAAGCCGGCCGACCTACAATCAGGCCGTGCTGACAGATCGTCAGGAGATGGTGCTGCGCAAGGTGGTGCAGGAGTACTCCTCCGCCGGCTCCCCCGTGGGCTCCAAGGCGCTGGCGGCCGGAGTGCAGTGGGGTCCCTCGACGATTCGCCACGAGCTCGCCAACCTGGAGGAGCGCGGCCTGCTCGCCCATCCTCACACCTCCGCCGGCCGGATGCCGACCGAGGCCGGCTACCGGTACTTCGTGGACCGCCTGCTTCCGGCGGAGGACTCCGCTCCCCCGCTGTCGCTTTCGCTGGTTCGCCGTGAGCTCGACGAGGCGATGCGGATCACCACCGAGACGCTCTCGCAGGTCACGAACCTGCTGGCGATCGTCACCGCCCCGCCGATCGAGACCTCCACGGTCAGGCACATCGAGGTTCTCGTGCTCCAGCCGCAGGTGCTGATGGTGGTCGTCATCACCTCCACCGGCGGCGTCACCAAGCGCCTGTTCACCTTCCCGGAGCCGGTTGACTCGGGCCTGGCCGAATGGGCAGCCGCGTACTTCAACGAGCGCCTGGTTGGACTCGGGCTCGGGGCGCGGATGCTTCACCAGCGCCTGCACGACCCTTCGCTGCCCAGCCGGGAGTCCAAGTTCCTCCAGTCGCTGGCGCCGGTCTTCACCGAGCTGGAGGAGACCGCGCAGGAAACGCTCTACGTCGAGGGCACGGCACGGCTGCTGGGCTTCGGCGACGTCTCGGAACTGAACGCCCTGATGGACATGCTCGAGCGCCGCGTGACGCTCCTGGGGGTGTTGCGCTCGGCCCTCTCCCAGCGCGATGTGCTCGTCCGCATCGGGACCGAGAACGACGCTCCGGCGTTGCGCTCGCTGGCGCTGGTGACGGCGGGCTACGGGTTGCCCCAGCGGCGGCTGGGCGCCGTCTCGGTAATCGGGCCGCTGCGGATGGACTACGCGCAGGCGATCCGCACCGTGCGCGAGGCCGCCAAGCAACTGTCGAGCTTCATCACGGATATCTATGACGAGCGCTAGGAACATGCCGCGGGATCCCTACGACGTGCTGGGTGTCACCCGTCAGGCGGGCGAGGCCGAGATCAAGAAGTCCTTCCGGCGGCTGGCGCGCGAGCTCCACCCCGACGTCAACCGGGATGATCCCGAGGCCGAGGCGAAGTTCAAGGAGGCGGCGGAGGCCTACGAGATCCTCTCCGACGCCGACCGCCGCGCCACCTACGATCGCCATGGTCACGAGGGGCTGCGCAGCGGCGGCTACGCGTCGAACTTCGAGAGCTTCGGTTCGGTGTCGGACATCTTCAACGCCTTCTTCGGCGGGGGGAGCCCGTTGGGCGACATCTTCGGGGGAGGCGGCGGCCAGCCTGGCGGCGCCACCCAGGGGGAGGACGTCGCCGCGGCGGTGGAGCTGAGCCTGGCCGAGGCCGCGCGCGGCAGCCGCGTCGAGGCGAAGTACGACCTGGTGGCCCCCTGCGAGCACTGTCACGGCAACGGCGCCGAGCCCGGCACGCCGATCGAGACCTGCGAGCGCTGCGGCGGCAACGGCCAGTTGCGCGCCATCTCGCGCACCCCGTTCGGTCAGGTCGTGCGGGCGGCGGCCTGCGACGTCTGCCATGGAGACGGGAAGGTTGCCCAACGGCCGTGCGGGGTCTGCCGGGGCCATGGACGCCGGGTGCAGCGCGCCGAGGTCTCCGTCGACGTGCCCGCGGGCATCGCCGAGGGGCAGCGCATTCGCCTGGGCGGCCGCGGCCACGCAGGCGAGCGCGGCGGTCCGCCCGGAGACCTGTACGTGCTCGTGCGCGTGCGCGAGGACCCGCGCTTTGTGCGCGACGGCGACGATCTGGTGACCGCGGTCGACGTCTCGGCGCCCCTGGCGGCGCTGGGCACCACCGTGGAGGTGCCGACCGTCGACGGTGCGGTGGAGCTGGAGATTCCCGCCGGGACGCAGCCCCACGAGACGCTGCTCATCCGCGGGTCGGGGATGCCCTCGGTGCGGGGGCGGCGCTCGGGCGACCTGCGGGTGGTCGTCAACGTCGTCGTTCCCCGGCACCTGAAGCCGCGCCAGCGCGAGCTCCTGGAGCAGCTCTCCGAATCGATGACCGAGCACAACCTCCGCACTGAGGAGGGCGTCTTCTCCAAGCTCAAGCGAGCGCTCGGCGGTTGATCCGCCTCGCGGTGCGCGTCACCGGTGAGCACGCGGAGGTGGTGCTCGCCGAGCTGCTGGAGCTGGCGCCGAGCGGGGTCGAGGAGGTCGACCTTCCCGGCGATCGGGTCGAGTATGCGGTCTACGGACCACCGGGCGAGCTCCCGTCGCTGCCTGATCTCCGCGCCGCCGCCGGCGAGGCGCTGGTGGAGATCCACACCTCGGAGGTGGACGACGACTGGGCGGAGCGCTGGCGCCAGTTCCATCGCCCGGTCGTGCTCGGCGACAGGCTCGCCGTCCGGCCGCCCTGGGAGCCGCCCTCGCGGGCGGCGATCGATCTCGTGATCGACCCCGGGCAGGCCTTCGGTACCGGTGCCCATGCCACCACCAGGCTCTGCCTGGAGCTGATGCTCTCGCTTCCGGCGGGGGGCTCGTTCCTCGACCTCGGCTGCGGCTCCGGAGTGCTGGCGATCGCGGCGGCCCACCTCGGCTGGCAGCCGGTGCTGGCCCGGGACAGCGACCCGCTGAGCGTGGAGGCCACGGCGGTCAACGCCCGGGCCAACGACGCCGTGGTGCAGGCCGCGCGCCTGGACCTGCGCTCAGAGGAGCTGCCCGAAGCCGAGACGGTCGTCGCCAACCTGCTGGGGCCGCTGCTGCGCGCCCTGGCCGGCCGTCTGCGCGACGCGCCCTCGCCGCCGCGGCGCTTGATCGCCAGCGGGCTCCTGATCGGCGAGGCCGACGAGCTCGCGGTCACGTTCGCCCGCTGTGGCCTGGGCGAGACAGAGCGGCGAGAGCAGGGGGAGTGGGCGGCGCTTCTCCTGGAGCGATAGCGCCGAGCGCTGCGTCGGTCGCGTGGACAATGCCCACGCGAGGATGCTGGACATCGGGCCGATGACCCGGTTAAGGCCACCGAGCATGCTCTGCTCACCTTGTGAACCTCAACCCGCTCGCGATCGGCGACAGCTTCGGTGGCATGCTCCCCGCGCTCGTCGCTCCACTTCAAGCCTCGGCGCTGGTTTGGTGTCCGAGTTCTCTCCGGGCTCGGCACGCGCCGTCCCGAGGACACCGTGGAGCGATGTTCCGAAGGAGCACGACGGCGCGTCGATTGCGAGCGGTAGCCACTTACCCGTAGGGCGCCGCGTTCGGTTAGGGTTCCCCGCGCGCCGGCTTTGGCGTGAGGACGAGCCAGACGGCGAGGAGACGGTGCGCGATGCTTGAGCTGCTGGCCGACGCTCTGGGAGCTGACGGCGCGGAGGAGGCTCGCGGCGCCGCGGCGCTGCGCCTGCGAGTCCGGCTGTAACCGGCCGCAGGCCCGGGCGCCCGCGTGATGCCCCCCTCCTACAGCGGCGCCGATGGACCGGTCTACCTAGACGAGCAGCGACGGGTCGAGGATGCGGTGGTGCCATGCGTGCTGCTTGACAGCCAGGCCTCGCAGTCCAATCGGCTCGAGGAGGCGCTGCTGCTGATGATCGCCGACGGGCAGCTGCGCGTGCCTGACGTGATGGTCGATCAGGCCGAGTTCGGCAGCCACTCGGCGCTGGAGTTCTCCCATCGCGTCTTCGACGCGTGGGTCGAAGACGCGCTCGATGGCGGACGGCGCTTTGGCGAGACTAACCGCTATGAGCGTCTGGCGAGCGTGATCAATCGCGGCGTCGCGGGTCCCTGGTCGAGCTGTTCCCCGTCGGGCTGCTGCTCGGGTGCTGGGCCTCCCGGCGTCACAACCCGCAGGGCTCGACGCGGATCGCCCGTGCGGTCACGAGCGAGATTGTCGGCTACGACGTGATCAAAGGCGAGCGGGCATCGAGCCGGATCGACCTCCATCACGTTGCGGCTGGCGTGCCGCTGGTGGATTCGAGCTCGACTCGCTTCGAGGTGCTGGCAGAGGGCGCAAAGGGCAAGACTAAGCCGCCTTCGAAGTTCAACTATGGCAACGTGACCCCGAAGGCGGCTGCCCACGGAGGGGCGACGGTTCCTTACGCGGAGCAGTAGACGGTGGTGTCCCTGGCTGCGCTGCGAGCCGTACGCACCGCCGAGCTGGGCGTCGAGGCGCCGGGGGACCCTGCCCGTGACCTGGCGGCGCGGGAGCTGCTGGCGTTGCTGGCTCTGTCGATGCTCGAGGCCCAGGTGGAGCTCGGGTGGGATCTGCGGTCGGGGTGCCAGCTAGTGCCCCAGGGCGAGCCGGCCGTGGAGCTGGTGGGGCGGCTCGGCGCGCCGATCGCGTCAGCGCCGCTCCACGGTTTGGGCGCGGCCCAGGCGCTGCGCGCCAGAACCCAGCGCGCGGCTGAGATGGCCTGGGCTGGGGCGTGCCGCCAATCGAGCTTGTGGCGTCCGAGCCGCAGCTGGAGCTGTTGCGCCGCAGCCTCGGCCTTGCCACTGTTGAGCGGGGCGAGGGATAGCCGGTCGTGCTCGCGGTGCGCTGCGAGCTGCTGCTGGGCAGCTACCAGGCGCAGGACCCCTTTGGCGGCTCTGAGGCGGCGGAGTGGCCACCACATCCCTACCGGTTGCACGCGGCGCTGGTCGGAGCCGCCTGCGAGGCCGGGGGAGAGCGCCCCGCCGCCGAGGATCTCGACGTGCTGCGGTGGCTGGAGAGGCAGGGGCCGCCGAGCATCGCCTGCTCCGCGACGGTGTCGCACCGGACACAGGCAACCGTCTGGGTACCGCCCAACCCGACGCGCGGTGCCGAGTGGGACCGGTACGTAAAGGCCGGCAGCGCCGTCAACCGCGTCGCCCGAAGCATTCCCACGGCAGTCCCGGAAGACCCGGCGGTCGGGTTTGTGTGGCCGGATGCGGAAGCGCCTTCCCACGCGCTCTGGCGACTTGTCGAATCGATCGGCTGGCTCGGGTCCTCGCGGTCGCCCGTTGCTTGCGCGGTCACGGCTGAGGCGCCACCGGCTACCTTCCTTCCCGACGCGCGCGGAGAGTGGCAGGCACGTGTCGCGGCGAAGGGCTTGACCGACGCGCTTCTCAAGGGTCGCTTCCACCCACCCGCAGCCGGTCAGGCCGCCGGTCATGGGCTACCGACTACGTGGTGCGCGCCGCGCCGCGCGACCGGCGATTGCCTCAGCACCGTTCTCAGCGTTGCTCGTGCGCCGCGTGACCGGCGCCGTGCAGGAGACCGCGGAGGCACCGCTGGTTGCGGCCGCGCTGCGGCTGGCGGGGACCGGCTTCGTTGAAGTTGCGCCGCCACCAAAGGCACCGCTGGCGTCGGCCCGGCGCACTATCCTGGGAGGGGCATGACCCTCACCGAAAACCTCCGCGGCGACATCACCACGGCGATGAAGGCCGGCGAGAAGGAACGTGTCGGCGCGCTGCGCCTGGTGCTCTCCGAGCTGCAGAAGGCGGCCAAGGAGGGCTCTGAGGACGAGCTGGCTGTGCTCCGGCGGGAGCGCAAGCGCCGCCTTGACGCCGCGACCCAGTTTCGGGACGGCGGCCGGCCTGAGCTGGCCGGCCAGGAGGAGGCCGAGGCCCGGCTGATCGAGGGCTACCTCCCCAGCGAGCTGAACGACGCCGAGCTGGAGGCGCTGATCCAGAGCGCGATCGCGCAGACCGGCGCCAGCTCGCCGCGGGACATGGGCCAGGTGATGAAGGCCGTGATGACCAGCTCCGGCGGGCGCGCCGACGGCCGGCGCACGTCCGCCCGGGTGCGCGAGGCGCTGGGGGCCTGAGAGCCCAGTGCGCGCACAGCTCGAGCTCGACAACTCCGTCGCCGCTGAGCTGGCCGGGAGCAAGGACGCCATCTTGCGCGCCCTGGAGGGTCATCTCGACTGCGACGTCTACCTGCGCGGCAACGTCCTCACCCTGGAGGGCGACGCCGCCGCCGTGGAGTCGGCTAGCACCGTGGTGCGGGAGCTCGCCGAGCTGGTGGAGCAGGGCCACGAGATGGCCCCGGACACGATCGAGGCCGTGACCAGCGCCCTGAACGAGCACGAGTCGCCCTCGCGGATCCTGAAGGACGTCGTCTGGCGCCATCGCAGCACCAAGGTGGCGCCCAAGACCGTCAACCAGAAGCGCTACGTCGACTCCATCCGCCGCAACACGATCACCTTCGGCATCGGTCCCGCCGGCACCGGCAAGACGTTCCTGGCCGTGGCCCTGGCGGCGGCGGCGCTCAGCCGGCGCGAGGTGAACCGCATCATCCTCACCCGCCCGGCGGTGGAGGCCGGCGAGCGGCTCGGCTTCCTGCCCGGGGACCTGATGGCCAAGGTCGACCCGTACCTGCGGCCGCTGTTCGACGCCCTGCACGACATGCTCGAGCCCGAGCGGGTCAGCCAGCATCTGGAGCGGGGGGCGATCGAGGTCGCGCCGCTGGCCTTTATGCGGGGACGGGCACAACCGCTCTCAAGCGGCGTGTTGACGCCGTCGGGCTTCCGCTCGATCGGGAGCCTGCGCGTCGGCGACCTGGTAATTGGGTCTAGCGGTAAGCCGACGCCGGTGGTCGGGGTCTACCCACAGGGTCGCAAGGAGGTGTTCCAGCTGCGAGCCCAGGATGGTGCCTCGACGCTCTGCTGCGCGGAGCATCTCTGGCTCGTCTCCACCGCGGCAGATCGCCGGCGAGACAAGCCGGGGCGCGTTGTCAAGACGGGTGAGATGATCGGACGGCTGCGTACGGCCCACCAACATCGTTTTGAGCTGCCGTTGCTGGGGGCGCCGGTCGAGTTCGAGCCTCGGGACATCCCGATGGATCCGTACGCCCTCGGGCTGTTGCTGGGCGATGGCCGTCTCACGACCACCACGACACCCACCTTCGCGACGGCCGATCCGGAGCTGGTCTGTGCGCTAGAGGAGTCGCTCGACGGGATCGAGCTGAGGCCAAAGGGCGGTGTCGACTACACGCTTCGCCACATCCACGGCCACCGCGGCGGCGTGATCGTGGCCAATCCAGTGACGGCTACGCTTCGGGAGCTGGGACTCGCCGGCACGAGGTCCTACACGAAGTTCGTGCCCGAGCAGTATCTGCACAACAGCTCGGCGGTGCGACTGGGGGTGCTCCAAGGGCTCTGCGACAGCGATGGTGGCCCTGTCAACCAGCGTGACCGGACGTGCCGGATCCAGTACACGACATGCTCCGAGCGTCTGCGTGATGATGTCGTCTTTCTCGTTCGATCGCTGGGAGGCGTCGCCTACTGGCGTCGGCGCCAAGCCGCTGGGCGTCGACCCGGATTCGTCAACCATCGGCCGGTGGCGCATCGACGGGATGCGTACATCCTTGATATCCGCCTGCCTAGCGGAGTCGAGCCGTTCCGCCTCGCGCGCAAGGCAGGGCGCTACCGCGACCTCGGCGGCGGTCGCCCGATGCGCTTGGTCGATGCGATCGAGCCGATGGGAGAGGCGGAGACGGTCTGCATCCAGGTAGCAGCGGCGGATTCGCTGTACGTGACCGACGGCTTCTTGGTCACCCATAACACCCTGAACGACAGCTTTATCATCCTCGACGAGGCCCAGAACACCAGTCCTGAGCAGATGAAGATGTTCCTCACCCGGCTGGGCTTCAACTCGCGGATCGTCGTCACCGGCGACGTCACCCAGATCGACCTTCCCCGCGAGCAGGACTCCGGGCTGATCGTCGTGAACGACATCCTGGCCCAGGTGGAGGGGATCGAGTTCGTGCGCTTCGGCGACGAGGACGTCGTGCGCCACCAGCTCGTCCGGCGGATCGTCGCGGCCTACGACGAGCACGCGCAGCGGCTGGCGCCGGAGCTGCGGCCGCGCAAGCGCGCCTAGGCGCTCGGCGTGTTCGACGTAGAGGTCATCGGAGTGGCCGAACTAAGAGCGGCCGGACCAACCGGGGTCGAGGTGGAGGAGCTGTGCGCGCTGGCGCTGTCCTCGGCGGGAATAGCGGCGGGGCACGTGGCGGTGCAGTTCGTCGACGAGGAGCGCATGCGGGAGCTGAACGCCCGCTTTCGCCGGGTCGACTCCCCCACCGACGTGCTCTCCTTTGGGGTTGACGAGGGCGGCGACAGCGCCGGGCCGCGGGAGCTGGGCGACATCGTCATCTGCCCAGCGCACACCCATGACATCCGCGAGGCGGTCGTACATGGCGCCCTACACCTCACCGGCATGGATCATGAAACGGATGAGGGCGAGATGCTGGCGCTGCAGTCCGAGCTGATGCGGTGGGTGAGATGAACGACTCGGGACCCGCCTCTGGCGGCGTTCACACCCGCTCGGGCTTCGTCGCGCTCGCCGGGCGTCCCAACGTGGGCAAGTCCACGCTGGCCAACGCCATCGTCGGCTCCAAGGTCGCGATCGTCTCCGACAAGCCGCAGACCACCCGCCGCGCCATCCGGGGCGTCGCCACCGGCCCCGATTGGCAGCTGGTGCTCGTCGACCTGCCCGGTGTCCAGCGTCCGCGAGACGCCCTCACCGAGCGGATGCAGCGCCGGGTGGAGCGGGAGCTGAGCGACGCCGATGGCTGCCTGCTCGTCCTGAACGCCCAGCAGGGGGTGGGACCGGGGGACCGCTTCATCGCCGAGCTACTGCGCCCCGCGCAGGTGCCGGTGGTGATCGCGGTCAACAAGATCGACCGCGCCGAGCAGGCGCGCACCGTCGCCACCCTCCACGACGCCGAGGCGCTGGACGTCGCCGATGAGATCTTCGCCGTCAGCGCCCGGACCGGCTCCGGCATCCCCGCGCTGGGCCAGCGGCTGGCGGAGCTGCTGCCGCCGGGCCCCTTCTACTTCTCCGCGCGTCAGCACTCCGACCAGACCCAGGAGGTGGTGCTGGCTGAGCTCGTCCGCGAGCAGGTCCTCGCGCGCACGCGGGAGGAGGTCCCGCACGCGGTGGAGGTCGAGATAGAGCTGGTGGAGCAGTCCCGGGAGGACCTGGTCAGGATCGAGGCGGTGATCCTGACCGAGACCGAGTCTCAGAAGGGCATCCTGATCGGCGCCGGGGGACGGATGGTGAAGTCGATCGGCGTCGCCGCGCGCCGCGCGATCGAGCGTCAGCTGGAGCTGCGGGTGCACCTGGAGCTCTCGGTGCGGGTGCGCCGGCACTGGCGGGCGGACGAACGGCTGCTGGACCGGTTGGGGATCGAGTAGAGGGTGGATGTCCATGGCTGGCGTCCATGGACCTGGTAATCTTGAAGCGTGAGGATGATCGGTGCCGGTGAGTTCAAGCAGGTCTGCTTGAGGCTGCTCGACGAGGTTGGGGTGTCGGGCGAGCCGATCGTGATCACCAAGCGCGGCCGGCCGGTGGCGCAGCTGGCGCCAATCCCGCGTGAGGACCTCGAAGATTGGGCGGGATCGCTCGCGTCGTGCGGCCGCATCGATGGAGATCTGATCGCGCCGGGCCTCTCCCCGGGGGAGTGGGACGCGCTGCGAGGTTGAGGCTGCTGCTCGACACGCACGTGTGGCTGTGGCGGTTGCTGGCTCCCGAGCGGATCTCGGATCCCGCCGAGCAGGCCATCGCGGGTGACGGCAACGAGCTGTTCCTCTCCCCCATCTCCGTTTGGGAGACACTCGTGCTGGCGCGCAAAGGTCGGCTGACGCTGCTGCCGGATCCTCACCAGTGGGTCGTCGAGGCGCTGCGGCGGAGCGCGCTGAGATCGCTTCCACTCACCCACGACGTCGCGCTGCGCAGCGAGCGACTGGCGGGGCTGAGATCTCAGGACCCCGCCGACCGCTTTCTAGTCTCGACGGCGCTCGAGCACCAAACGGCGTTCATCACCGCCGACCAGGCCATCCAGGCGTTCGCTCCGCTGCGCACCATCTGGTAGCGCGGGCCGGGTCATCTGTCGCGGCGACCTAGAATCCAAACCCCCATGGACGACCGCGATGTGCGATACGACGAGCGCGGCCTCGTGCCGTGCGTCGTCCAGGACTGGCGCAGCGGCGAGGTCCTGACGCTCGCCTATATGAACGCCGAGGCGCTGCAGCGCACGCGCCAGACCGGCGAGATGCACTTCTTCAGCCGCTCGCGGGGGGAGCTGTGGCACAAGGGCGCCACCTCGGGCAACACCCAGGCGGTCAGGGCGCTGCGCCTGGACTGCGACGGCGACACCGTGCTGGCGCTCGTGGAACCCGCCGGGCCGGCCTGCCATACGGGGGAGCGCACCTGCTTCCATCGCGGTGACCTTGATCCCGCCGCCCCGCACGAAGCGCTGCCGGCGCTGCAGCGCACGATCGCGGCGCGGGCGCGCAGCCGGCCCGAGGGCTCCTACACCGCCAGCCTACTGGAGGACCCGGCGCTGATCGGCGCCAAGGTGCAGGAGGAGGCCGAGGAGGTGACGCGGGCCGCGCGGGAGGAATCCGACGAGCGCGTCGGCGAGGAGGCAGCCGACCTGCTCTATCACCTGACCGTGCTGCTGGCCGGCCGTGGCCTGGCGCTTGACGACGCCGCCGAGGTGCTCGATGGCCGTCGCCGGCGCTGAGGGGACGGGGGTCGTCCCCTCGCTGGAGCAGGTTCGGGAGCTGGCGCGCCAGTACAACCTGATCCCGCTGCGGACGACCTTCATCGACGACTGCCAGACGCCCGTCTCGGCGTTGTTGAAGCTGCGGGATGAGGGACCCTGTTTCCTGCTGGAATCGGCCGAGCAGGGTCGCGTGGGGCGATACTCGTTCATCGGCTTTCGCCCGCGCACGGTGCTGCGCTGGTCGCTGGGGGAGCCGGGCGACCCCTACGCGCTGGTGACCGAGGAGCTCCGTCGCTACCGGGTGCCGCCGCTGCCGGGGCTGCCGCCCTTCGCCGGCGGCGCCGTGGGCATGTTCGCCTACGACCTCGTCCGAACCGTGGAGTCGCTCGGCGCCCCCAACCCGGACACGATCGGGATCCCCGACCTGGCGCTGATGCTGACCGATGGGCTCGTGATCTTCGATCACCTCAAGCACACCGTCACCGTGCTGGCGCACGTCCTCGCCGACGACGAGCTGGAGAGCTCCTACCAGCGGGCGCTGGAGACAATCGCGGAGGTCCGCTGGCGGTTGGCGGGCCCTGTGCCGCGGGCGTCGCGCCCGCCGGGCCGCGACCGCCTCGCCCCCGAGTTCCGCTCCAACGTGGAGCGGGCGCAGTTCGAGGCGATGGTGGAGCGGATCATCGAGTACATCCGCGCTGGCGACGCCTACCAGGTGGTGCCCTCCCAGCGGTGGTCGGCGCCGGTGCCGGTGGAGGCGTTCTCCATCTACCGCGGCCTGCGCGCGGTGAACCCCAGCCCCTACATGTACTTCCTTGACTTCGGAGACTTTGAGCTCGCCGGGGCCAGTCCCGAGCCGCTAATCACGGTCGCCGGCCGGCGGGTCTCGACCCGGCCGATCGCCGGGACCAAGCCGCGCGGCGCCACTCCGGAGGAGGACGAGCGCATCGCGCAGGAGTTGCTGGCCGACCCCAAGGAGCGGGCCGAGCACGTGATGCTCGTGGACCTGGGGCGCAACGACCTCGGTCGGGTGTGCGAGTATGGATCGGTCGAGGTCGAGAACTTTATGACCGTGGAGAACTACAGCCACGTGATGCACATCGTCTCCAGTGTCGCTGGGCGCCTGCGCCAGGGTGTGGGCGCGCTCGACGCGCTGCGCTCGGTGCTGCCGGCCGGCACCCTCTCCGGTGCGCCCAAGGTCAGGGCGATGGAGATCATCGACGAGCTGGAGCCGGTCAAGCGCGGCGGCTACGGGGGCGCGATCGGCTACGCGAGCTACTCCGGGGACCTCGACACCTGCATCCACATCCGCACGGTGGTGGTCAAGGACGGGATTGCCCACATCCAGGCCGGCGGCGGCACCGTCGCCGACGCCCAGCCCGCCTACGAGTTCCTGGAGTCAGAGGCCAAGGCCCAGGCGGTCCTGCAGGCCGTGGAGCTGGCGGTGGAACAGGCGGAGTGGCCGTGACGCGGTTGGGCGAACCGTAGAAGTATGCGGAGGCTCCGCCTCAGCGGTGTGCTCGCGGTGCTGGCGCTAGCACTCGCGCTCGCCGGCACCGCCACCGCCCGGCCGTACCTTCCGCCCCCCGGAAAGGTCTTCACCGGTCTCACCGGCGGTACGCGCATCGGCCCGTACGAGCGCATGGTCGGCAAGCACCCCCCGGTGTTCGAGATCTTCATGCGCTGGAACACTCCCACGGGCTGGCTGGCGGCGCCCAACCGCGGCCTGCGGACGCGGCTGGCGCTGCACATCGGCACCGCCAGCGGCTACGGCGGGGCGGGTGTGATCTCGCCGGAGGGGATTGCCCTGGGCCACAGCGATCGCTTCCTCATCGCTCTGGGGCGCAACCTCGCCCACCAGGGGCGCATCGCCTACATCCGCCTGATGGCCGAGATGAACGGCTACTGGAACGCCTACGCCGCCTTCAACGCCGATGGCACCTCCCGCGGGCTGGCGAACTCGCCGTACTTCTATAGGCAGGCGTGGCGGCGCACCGTGCTGATCCTGCGGGGCGGCCGCGTGGGCGGGATCGACCGGAGGCTGCGGTCGCTCGGGCTGCCTCCGGTGCGGGAGAGGCTGTCGCCGCGAGCCCGGCTGGGCCGGCCGAAGGTGGCCTTTCTATGGGTGCCCCAGGACGCCGGCAGCCCGGACATCCCCGCCAACTCCCCCCGCGCGTTCTGGCCCGGCGGCGCCTACGTCGACTGGGTGGGCACCGACTTCTACGCCTCCTACCCGAATTTCGCCCTGCTCGACGGCTACATGGCGAGGTTCACCGGCAAGCCGTTCGTGCTCTCCGAGTGGGCGCTCTACGGCGCCGATGATCCCGCGTTCGTGGCGCAGCTGTTCGCCTGGGTCCGTGCCCACCCCCGGGTCCGCATGCTCAACTACTACCAGGGCTTCAGCGCGGGCTCGACGCCCAACCTCACGCACTACCCGAGGAGCCGCCGGGCGTTGCGAGTGCGGCTGCGCTCGGCGCGCTTCCCCGCCTATGCGCCGGAGTACGCCCATCCCCAGCGCCGTCGCCGCCATCACAAGCCGCCGTCTGAGCGGCCCTCGCTCCCCCCGAGCCCAGCTCAGCCGCCGACTCCCCTGGTGCCGTCGCCGCCCGGGGCAGCCCCGCTGCGCCTGTGCCTCCCGCTCGTGCCGTGCTTGAAGCTGTAGCAGGCCGGGATGCGCATGTGGCACCGGTTACCTTTGACGGCTTGCGCGTGCTGGTCATCGACAACTACGACAGCTTCACCTACAACCTCGTCCAGTACCTCGGCGAGCTGGGTGCGACGGTGGAGGTCGTGCGCAACGACCACGCCAGTGTGGACGAGCTGCTGCTGCGTGGGTATGACCGCGTGATCGTCTCCCCGGGTCCGGGGACGCCGGACCAGGCCGGAATCTCCCTGGAGGCGGTGATGCGCTTCCCGCAAGCCGGTCTGCCGACCCTGGGCGTGTGCCTCGGCCATCAGGCGCTCGTACAGGCCTGGGGCGGCCGCGTCGTCCGTCACCAGCCGGTTCACGGCAAGACGACGGCAATCGAGCACGACGGCCGCACCATCTTCCGCGGCCTCCGGGATCCGCTGGAGGTCGGCCGCTACCACTCGCTGGTGGCCGATGCCGCGCTCCCGGAGGTGCTCGAGCGCAGCGCCTTCGGGGGGGAGGTGGTGATGGCGGTGCGTCACCGCCGACTGCCGGCGGAGGGCGTGCAGTTCCATCCCGAGTCGGTCCTCACCGAGCAGGGCCGGGAGTTGCTGGGCAACTTCCTCGCCGGCGGGCGATGACAAGCGAGGACCTGCTCACAAGCGCGATCGACGCGCTCGCCTCCGGCCGTGACCTCAGCCAGGAGGACGCCGCTGCCGTGCTCTCGGAGATCATGGCCGGTAACGCCACCGAGATCCAGATCGCCGGCTTCCTGATCGCGTTGCGCACCAAGGGGGAGACGGTGCCCGAGCTGGCGGGACTGGCTCAGGCGATGCGGGCGCTGGCAGCGCCGGTGTCGGTGTCCGCCGGTGATCTGCTGGACACCGCGGGCACCGGCGGCGGCCGGCGCACCTTCAACGTCTCCACCACCGCCGCCCTGATCGCCGCCGGCGCCGGCTGCATCGTGGCCAAGCACGGCAACCGCTCGGCCACCGGCCTGTCGGGCTCGGCGGATCTGCTCGAGGCGCTGGGGGCCCGCATCAACCTGGGTCCGCAGGCGGTGGCCCGGTGCATTGAGGAGGTCGGCTTCGGCTTCATGTTCGCCCCCGCCCACCATCAGGCCACGCGCTACGTCGTGCCGGTGCGCCGCGGTCTGGCCGTCCGCACGATCTTCAACTTCCTCGGACCGCTGACCAACCCGGCCGGCGCCACCCGGCAGCTGATCGGGGTCTCCGATCCCGCCTACCTGGAGACGATGTCGGGAGCGCTGGCGCTGCTGGGCACCCGCCACGCGCTCCTGGTCAGCTCCCACGATGGCCTCGACGAGCTCAGCATCGCCGCCGCCACCGAGGTCATCGAGGTCACCGGCACCGACCTCTGCCGCTACACGGTGGAGCCTGAGGACGTCGGCCTGCCCCGCGCGGCGGCGGACTTCACCTCCGGCGGCGACCCCCGCCACAACGCCGAGGTCACCCGCCGGATCTTCGCCGGCGAGCACGGGCCCTCCCGGGACCTGGCCGTGCTCAACGGCGGTGCGGCGATCTACGCCGGCGGGGGCGCCGACACGCTCGCTGAGGGCGTTCTGGCCGCGCAGGAGGCGGTCGACTCCGGCGCGGCGGCAGCGGCGCTGGCGCGGTTCGTGGCGCGGACCCGGGAGCTGGTTGAGGCGTGAACCGGCTGGCGCCGATCCTGGCGCAGACGCGCTTGCTGGTCGCCGAGCGCCGACGGACCGTGGGCGAGGCCGCTCTGGAGCAGGCCGTCCTGCAGCGGGCGCAGGACGGGGACCGGCGCTCGTTCCTGGAGGCGCTGCGCCAGCCGGGGTTGTCGCTGATCGCCGAGCACAAGCGCCGCTCCCCCTCGGCGGGTGCCATCCGAGAGGACGCCGCGCTGGAGGAGGTCGTAAGCGCCTACGAGCGCGCGGGCGCCTCGGCGCTGTCGATCCTCACCGAGCCCCACAGCTTCGGCGGCTCGCTGGAGGACCTCAGCCGGGCGCGTGAGCGGACCTCGCTGCCGATTCTGCGTAAGGACTTCATCATCGATCCCTACCAGGTCACCGAGGCCTTCGCGGGGGGCGCCGACGCGATCCTGCTGATCGTCGCGGCGCTGGCGGAGCGCCAGCTCGCCGGCCTCCAGGCCCAGGCGCTCGATCTCGGCCTGCCCGCGCTGGTGGAGGTCCATGATCACCGTGAGCTGGAGATCGCGCTCGCCTCCGGCGCGGGGCTGATCGGGATCAACAACCGTGACCTGGCCACGCTCAGGGTCGACACCACGCGCACCGCGCGGCTGCTCGCGGAGATTCCGTCCGGTACCACCGTGGTGGCCGAGTCCGGGTTCAGCCGCCCCGAGCAGCTCGACGAGCTGGAACAAGCCGGCGTCGATGCCGTGCTGATCGGCGAGGCGCTGATGCGCGCGCAGGACATCGAGGCCGCCTGCCGGGCGCTCACCGCGCGCCGGTGAGGCGGTTGGCACGGCCTACAGTGTGAGCCGTGGACCCCGCGTCGCCCAGGATCAAGTTCTGCGGCATCACGACTCCCGCCGACGCCGTGCTGGCGGGGGATGCCGGTGCCTGGGCCATCGGGATGATCTTCTGGCGGGGCTCCCGGCGCCGCTGCAAGCTCTCCGACGCGGTGGCGGTCGCCGCCACGGTCCGCAGACAGGTGGAGCTGGCCGGCGTGTTCGTCAACGCCCGCCTGGACGAGGTCGCCCGCGTGGCAGAGGACGCCGGCCTGACGCTGATCCAGCTCCACGGCGAGGAGGGACCCGCCTACTGCGCCGAGGTGGCGCGACGTACCGGTGCCCGCGTGATCAAGGCCGCGCGCGTGCGCGGCCGGGCCGACATCCAGGCGCTCGCGCCCTTCCACACCGATTTCCACCTGCTGGACAGCTACATGGAGAACGTTCCCGGGGGCACCGGCGAGACCTTCGCCTGGGAGCTGGCGCGGGGTCGCGCCGGGGGTGCTCCCCTGATCCTCTCCGGCGGCCTGGTGCCGGATAACGTCGCCGCCGCGATCGAGGCGGTGTCGCCGTTCGCCGTCGATGTCGCCACCGGGGTGGAGCTCAGCCCCGGGCGCAAGGACCCCGAGAAGCTCCGAGCCTTCGCCGCGGCCGTAAGGTCAGCCGGCGCTCCCCCGGCGCTCACCGCGGCATGACGATCGTCGAGCACCGCTTCGGCCCGTATGGCGGGCAGTACGTGCCGGAGACGCTGATGCCGGCGCTGGCCGAGCTCGAGCAGGCATGGCTCCAGGCCAGTGAGGATGCCGGCTTCCGCTCCGAGCTGGATGCGCTGCTGCGCGACTACGTGGGACGCCCCTCGCCGCTGTATCTCGCGTCCCGGCTGAGCGAGGCCGCCGGCCACCCCATCCTGCTCAAGCGCGAGGACCTCAACCACACCGGCGCGCACAAGATCAACAACGCCCTCGGCCAGGCGCTGCTGGCCGCACGCATGGGCAAGCGCCGCATCATCGCCGAGACCGGCGCCGGCCAACACGGCGTCGCCTCGGCGACCGCCTGCGCGCTGCTGGGCCTGGAGTGCGTGGTCTACATGGGCACCGAGGACATGCGCCGCCAGCGGCCCAACGTCGAGCGGATGCGGCTGCTGGGCGCCACCGTGGCGCCGGTGGAGGTCGGCGCCCGCACCCTCAAGGAGGCGGTCTCGGCGGCGATTCGGGATTGGGTGGCCAACGTCGAGACCACCCACTACATCATCGGCTCGTGCGTCGGCCCGGCCCCGTTCCCAGCGCTTGTGCGCGACCTGCAGCGCGTGATCGGTGACGAGGCCCGCGCCCAGGTCCTGACCGCCGCCAGCCGGCTGCCGCAGCGGGTCGTGGCCTGCGTCGGCGGCGGGTCGAACGCCATCGGGATGTTCACCGCCTTCGCCCAGGACCAGGAAGTGGAGTTGGTCGGCGTCGAAGCGGCCGGTGAGGGAATCGACAGCGGCCGCCACGGCGCGCCGCTCACCGCCGCCGGGCTCCCCGGGGTCCTCCACGGTGCCTTCTCGGCGATCATGCAGGACGAGGACGGGCAGATCCAGGAGGCGCACTCCATCTCGGCCGGCCTCGATTACCCGGGCACCGGCCCCGAGCACGCCTGGCTGCGAGACTCCGGCCGGGCCCGATATGTCGCGGTCACAGACGAACAGGCGCTTGAGGCCTTTGCCCTCACTTCCCGTCTGGAGGGCATCATCCCCGCACTGGAGAGCTCGCACGCTCTCGCCTGGGCGCTGGCCAACCGCGACAGCGGGCTGGACCTGGTGTGCCTGTCGGGCCGGGGCGACAAGGACCTGGCGGAGGCGCTGGAGCGGCTCGACCAGCAGGGCGAGATGTGAGCGGGGGGGCGACGATCGCCGCGGCCTTTGCCGCGGCCCGCCAGGAGGGCCGCGCGGCATTGATGCCCTACATGATGGGCGGGTTTCCGGATTTCGGGCGCTCGCAGGAGATCGCGCAGGCCTACGCCGACGCCGGCGCAGACCTGGTGGAGCTGGGGGTGCCGTACTCAGATCCGCTGGCCGACGGCCCGGTGATCCACGCCGCCGCCGGCCGGGCGCTGGCGGCGGGGGCCAGGCTCTCCTCCGTGCTCGATCTCGGTGCCGGGCTGGCGACCCAGGTTCCGGTGGTGGTGATGTGCTACTTCAACCTCATCCTGGCTCAGGGGCTCGAGCGGTTCCTCGACGAGCTGAGCGCGCGCGGGATCAGTGGCGTGATCGTCCCCGACCTGCCGCTGGAGGAGGCACCGGAGGCGCTCGCGGCCTGCGACGAGCGCGATGTGGCGTTGGTGCCGCTGGTGGCCCCGACGACTCCTCCCGAGCGCCTGCGCCGGATCGGTGCGCGCGCTCGTGGCTTCCTCTACACCGTCTCGGTCACCGGGACGACCGGCGAGCGCAGCTCGCTGGGCCGAGGGCTCGGAGCGATCATCCAGAGCGCCCGCGCCAGCACCGAGGTTCCGGTGGCGGTCGGCTTTGGCATCGGCACTCCCGAGCAGGCTCGCGAGGCCGCCACGGCTGGCGCGGACGGGGTGATCATCGGGACCCGCCTGGTCCGCGAGGCCGGCGAGGCCGGGGATCCGGCGGCGGCGCTGCGCGCTCTTTTGGGCGGATTTGCCAGGGCGCTGCGCGAGCAGCCCGTCGGTTAGCATGGTTTCCCGATGGGCCTGATTCTCACCGCCACCGCTGGCCTGAGCCTGTGGATCATCCTGTGGGCCGTGGGCGTCTCCGGCTTCGACGCGATCCTCATCGTCGTCATGATGGTGCTGGTGGCGATCGCGGTGCGGCAGCTGACTCCGTTCCTGCCGGGCCGGCGGGACTAGCCGAGCAGGCCTCGGTGCGCCGCATCGCGCTCGTCGGGGGCCGTGCGCGGCTCCGTGCCCGAGGGCCCCTGGTGGCCGCTTGCGCGGTTGCGGTGCTGAGCGCTGGATGCGCAGGCGCCGCGGGCACCTCGAGCGTGACCGCCACCGGTCGGAACCTCACGATCTATCTCAGCGCGCCCGTGGGCGCCGGAAGTAGTCACCTCGCCCAGGACGTGCTCGACGCTGAGAGCCTGGCCTTCAGCCAGAAGGCCGGTGAGGTCACGACCTTCAAGCTCTCGCTGCAACGGCTGTCGGCGCCCAAGCCCTCCGACAACGCCCGTACCGCGATCCAGAACACGGCGGCGATCGCCTACCTGGGCGAGATCATGCCCGGGAGCTCCGCCGAGACGATCGGCATCACCAACGCCCAGCAGCTGCTTCAGGTCTCACCGACTGACACCGCCGTCGCCCTGACCCGGGCCACGGCCGCGGTCCCCGGCGCTCCGGCCAGCTACCTCGAGTCCCAGAAGACCTACGGGCGGACTTTCGCCCGCGTGGTGCCGAGCACCGTTCAGGAGGCGCACGCCCAGGCGACCCAGATGCAGGGGGAGGGGGTCCGGAGCCTCTACCTGACCGACGACGGCACCCCCTACGGCCGGGCCCTGTCGGCCGCGGTCAAGGCCGACGCCGCTGGGATGAGCGTGCGCACCGGCCCGCCGCAGGCCAGCCCGTTCTCGAGCGCCGGCGCAGACGCGCTGTTCTTCGCCACGGCCTCTCAGCCCGTCGCCCGAGCCCTGTTCACTGCGGTCGCCGCGGCCCACCCCACCGCCAAGCTGTTCGGCTCCTCGGCGCTGGCCGATCCCACCTTTGCCGCCTCGCTGGGCGCCGCCCGGCTCAACCTGGTGGTCTCGGCGCCCGGGCTCGCCCCCGGAGCGGCCGCGGCGCGCCAGTTCCTGCACGCTTTCCAGAGCACCTACCACCACGTCCCGGTGCCGCAGGCGGTCTTCGGCTACGAGGCGATGTCTGCGGTGATCGATGTTCTCAAGGAGAGCGGCCCGGGAGCCGGCAACCGCGCTGCCGTGGTGCACAACTTCTTCGCCATCCGCAATCGCCAGGCGCCGATCGGGAGCTACTCGATCGACGTCAACGGAGACACGAGCCTGGCGCCGTTCGTGTTCGAGCGTCTGCGCGGAGGGCGATTCGTCCCCATCGGGCAGCACTAGCGCGTGCGCATCGCTGGTGCCAGGGTGGCCGGGGCTGTCGCCGTCGGCGCCTTCGCCTGCGCCGGTGCGGTGGCGGGCTGTGGCGCGAGCACGCCGCCTGGAGACCGGATCACCGCTCACGAGCTCACGATCTACGCCAGCCTGCCGCTCCAGGGCACCTCGGCGGACAGCGGCGAGGCGGTGCTGGCCGGCGCCAGCCTGGCGCTCTCCCAGCAGGGAGGACGCATCGGTCGTCTGCCGGTCACGCTGCGGCCGCTAGACGACGCCACGGCCGCGCGAGGCGGATGGGATCCCGGTCAGACAAGTGCCAATGCCCGGCAGGCTGCGGCTGATCCCAGCACGATCGCCTACCTCGGAGACCTCGACTCCGGCGCCAGCGCAGTCTCGATCCCGGTGCTCGAGCGCAGTGGGATACCGCAGGTCAGTCCCACCAGCACCGCGGTCGGGCTCACCTCCGGTGGCCCCGGCGCCTCCCCGGGGGAGCCCCAGAAGTACTACCCCACCGGCGAGCGCACGTTCGTGCGCATCGTTCCCGACGATGCGGCGCAGGCGCAGGCTCAGGTGGCGCTCCAACGCAGCGCCGGCTGCACCTCCACCTATGCGCTCGACGATGGCGGTGTCGACGGGGAGGCCTCCGCTGAGAGCTTCTCGCAGATCGCGCCGAGCGCTGGCCTGCGACTGGCGGCCGTGGGAACCTTCGATCCGGCCGCGAGCGACTTCACCCCGGCCGTGGCCGCCGTGGCCGCGACCGGCGCCGATTGCGTGCTGCTGAGCGCCCGCGCGGGACCGGCGGCCGTGGCGCTCACCGAGCGGCTCGCGGCGGCGCTACCGCGCGCCAGGCTGTTCGCCACCGCGAGCCTGGCCCACGACGCCTACACCGATCCGCGGCAGGGAGGGCTGCCGGCGGCGCTCGATCCGCGCGTGGTGATCACCTCGCCTGCCCTGGGCTTGCGGGCCTACCCCGCCGCGGCGACGCGCTTCCTGGCCGGATATCAGGTCCGCTCGCAATCGCCACGGTTTCCCACGCTGGCGACGCGATCACGTTCAGGAGCGCGGCTGCGGCCGGGCTCGGGGGCGGGGTTGGCGCTTCAGGTTCGCTCGGGGTCACCCCCCCCGGACGCGATCCTCGGCTACGAGGCCATGAGCCTGCTGCTGGGCGCGATCAATCGCGCCAGCGAGGATGGCCGGCGCGCGGTGCGTCGCACGCGCGTGCTGGCGGCACTGTTCGCCACTCGCGAGCGCCACAGCGTCCTGGGCACCTACAGCCTGACCTCCGCCGGGGACACGACCTTGCGGCGCTTCGGCGCCTACCGCCTCGCCCGGGGACGCCGGTACTTCTGGCGGGTGCTAGACGGCTAAGCAGGTTCGCCGCGCGATCTGCGCGCGGCCCGCCGACACCGGTGAACGTTGCGTTAGGGCGGCGCCGGGGCGGGAGCAGCCCGGCCCGGGCACATTAGTCTGATCCTCCGAGACCGAGTAGGCCAACCGAGGACCGCGCGAATTTTCACCAGAGCTATGTCCGGATGTCTGCTGGCGGCGCTGGTGCTCGCGGTGGGCGGCTGTGGCGGCGCCAGCAGGCGCGGCGACGGTAACGGCGGTCCCCATGGGGCGGCCAACGTGGTGGAGGTCTACTCCAGCCTGCCCCTGCGTGGGCCGCCGGGCGCCCACGGTCGCGCGATCCTGGGCGGCATCCGCTTGGCGCTTCATCAAGCCGGTGGCCGCGCGGGTCAGTACACCCTGAGCCTCCGATCGCTGGACGCCTCCGGATCAGCCGCTGGGGGCTTCAGCCGGACCCGGGTGACGGTGAACGCCAGAACCGCCGCCGCGGACACGAGAACCGTCCTGTACATCGGCGACTTCGACTCGCAGGCGAGCGCGACATCGATCCCGATCCTCAACGAGGCGGGGGTTCCGCAGATCAGCCCCGGGAGTACGTATGCCGGCTTGACCGTCGCGGGGCCGGGCACCCGCCGGGGCGAGCCGCAGGAGTATTACCCCGGAGGTCGCCGGACCTTCTTCCGCATCGTTCCCAGCGACACGATGCAAGCGGTGGCGGGCCTGGAGACGATGAAGCACGACGGCTGCACGAAGGTCGCGGTGGTCTACGACAAGCGCCCCTACGGCAACGGCCTGGCCGCGATCCTGCAGCTCGACAGGTCCAGGTACGGCGTCGACATCGTCTCGGACACCGGCATTCCCTCAAGCCAGCGACTGCGCGCCTACGCCAGGTCGCTCAAGCGCCTCGGTGTCGACTGCTTCTACTTCGCCGGGGTCTCCTCGACCCGCGCCGTCCAGATCACCCGGGACGTGAACGCCGTGCTTCCGGGGGCCAGGATCCTCGGCGGGGAGGGGATCTGCACCAGCTCGTACACCAACCCGGCGGACGGCGGCGTACCCGCCGCCGTTGCCCCGAGGATCGAGTGCACGATGGCCGTGCAGAGTGCGGTCTCCTACCCGGGCGCCGGGCGCTTCCTCGATGCCTACAGAGCCCTGTACGGGGCCGGGGAGCCGGATCCATACGCGATCTACGGCTACGAGGCGATGAAGCTCGCGCTGGACACGATCGCCTCCCTCGGGTCCCAGGGCAACGACAAGGCGGCGGTGCGGGCGGCGCTGCGGGCCACCAGGACTCGCCAATCCGTGCTCGGGAGCTACGGGTTCGACGCCAACGGCGACACGACGCTGCGCTCCGTCGGCCTCTATCGCGTCGACAGGAACGGCCGACCCCGGTTCGAGCGGCAGGTGGGCTGAGTCGCCCTGACCGGCGGTATCGGCGCGACTCGCTCTTGGGGGCCGCTCACGGGCACAAGTGCACGACGACCGAGCACCCTGATCGCGTACGCGCGTTCTTGCTCCTCTGGGGGGCTCGCAGTGTCACAGGCCTCCGGGAGGGCTGCTCGCCGTGCACTTGTACCCCCGCGCGTGGTGCTCACATCCGTTCAGAGCGCCGTGGCCGGAGGAGTTCGCCCCCCCGACCGCAGGCATTCGCCCCCCGACCGCGGGAATTCGCCCGCCGACCCGGGGAATTCGCCCCCGGGCCGCCGCTACCGGCCCGGCATCAGGCGCAGCTCCTCGGTGGAGGCGAAGCCCATCTCCGCCCCCGCCTCGGCGGCGCCGCTGGCCCGAGCCTCCTCCGCCACCGCCGCGGCCACCGCCGCCGCCACCTCGCGATTGAACACCGACGGGATGATGTAGTCCTCGCGCAGCTCCTCCTCGACGACGATCTCCGCAATCGCTCGGGCAGCGGCCGTCTTCATCGGTTCGCTGATCTGCCCCGCCCGCACGTCCAGCGCGCCGCGGAAGATGCCGGGAAAGGCCAGGACGTTGTTGATCTGGTTGGGGTAGTCCGAGCGCCCGGTGGCCACGACGCGGGCGTAGCGGGCCGCCTCCTCGGGCGAGACCTCCGGGTCGGGATTGGCCATCGCGAACACGATTGATCGACGTTCATCGCCGCCAGCGCCGCCCCCGGTAGGACCCGTGCGCCGGAGAGCCCGATGAACAGGTCGGCGCCATCCAGAACCTCGGCGACGCGGCCCGAGCGACGCTCGAGGTTGGTCGAGGCGCACAGCTCACGCTTGACGGCGTGCATCGAGCCGTCCAGGAAGTCCTCCCGGCCGGCGTGCAGCGCCCCCCGCGAGTCGCATCCGACGATGTGCCGGGCGCCGGCGGCCAGCAGGATGCGGGTCACCGCCACCCCGGCCGCACCCATGCCCACGACCACGGTACGAATGTCCTCGATCCGCTGCCCGGTCAGCTTCAGGGCGTTCAGGAGGGCCGCCAGCACCACGATCGCGGTGCCGTGCTGATCGTCGTGGAAGACGGGGATGTCCAGGGCAGCCTTCAGCCGGTCCTCGATCCCGAAGCACCGGGGCGAGGAGATGTCCTCCAGGTTGATGCCCCCGAACCCCGGCGCGATGGCGCTGACCGCGGCGACGATCTCGTCCGGATCGCGCGTGTCCAGGCAGATCGGAAAGGCATCGACTCCCGCGAATTCCTTGAACAGCATCGCCTTGCCCTCCATCACCGGCATCGCCGCCCGCGGGCCGATGTCGCCGAGGCCGAGCACGGCCGTGCCGTCGGAGACGACCGCCACGGTGTTCCGCTTGATCGTGTACTGGAAGGCGCGATCGGGATCGTCCCGGATCGCGCCACACACTCGGGCCACGCCCGGCGTGTAGGCCATCGACAGGTCGTTGCGCGTTTTCAGCGGGCTCTTGTTCTGCACCTCTATCTTGCCCCCACGTGCAGCAGGAAGGTGCGGTCGGTGGTGTCGAGCACCCGCGCCCCGTCCACCCCGTTGACCGCGTCGGTCAGCCGCGGCCACTCGCCGGCATCGCCGGTCTCGACGGTGATGTCACGGACCGTGTGGGTGCCCTCGACCTGCACCAGGTCGACGGCGCCGATCGTGCCGCCGGCGTTGCCGATGGCGCTGGCCACCTTCCCGAGCATGCCGGGCCGATGATCGATCTCGACTCTGAGCGTGAGGCTGTACTGGGCGCTGGGGCTGCTGGGCACGGGGGCGGATAGCCTGACAGACGATGCCCGATGAGCTCTTCCTGATCGACGGAAACAGCCTGGCCTACCGTGCCTTCTTCGCGCTGCCGGAGTCGATCGCCACCTCCACCGGCGTGCCCACCAATGCCATCTTCGGCTTCGCCTCGATGCTGGTGAAGATCCTCACCGACTTCGGTCCCAAGGCCACGGTGGTGGTGTGGGACGCGGGGGACACCGGGCGCAAGCAGGTGTACGCCGAGTACAAGGCGCAGCGCTCCAGCCGGCCCGACCTGCTCAAGGAGCAGTGGGCGCACCTGGCGCCGCTGGTGGAGGCCTTCGGCTACCGCAACCTCGCTGTCGCCGGCTACGAGGCCGACGACGTGATCGCGTCGATCGCCCAGCGCGCCCGGCTCGCCGAGCCCCAGATCCCGGTGATGGTCGTCACCGGCGACCGCGACGCCTACCAGCTGGTCGACGACGGAGTGCGGATCATGACCACCTCGCGCGGCATCACCGACACCCGGGTCTACGATCGCGAGGGGGTGCTCGAGCGCTACGGGATCCCGCCGGAGCTGGTCCCCGACTTCATCGGCCTCAAGGGCGACACCAGCGACAACATCCCGGGAGTGCCCGGGATCGGGGACAAGACGGCCTCCGACCTGCTCCAGCGCTTCGGCTCGCTGGAGAACGTCCTGGCCAGCATCGACCAGATCAGCGGTGCCAAGCGCAAGCAGAACCTGGTCGAGCACTCCGACGCGGCGCGCATCTCCAAGCAGCTGGCCACCGCCAAGCGGGACATCCCGCTGGAGCTCGACGTGGGCGAGTACGTGTCCGCGGCACCGGATCGCTCGCGCTTGCGCGACGTCTTCCGGCAGTTCGAGCTGCGCGACCCGCTGCGGCGGCTGGAGGAGGCGCTGGGATCCGCCGAGGCGGCGGCCCCGGCCCCGGCCGCGGAGGCCGCGATCACGGCGAAGCTGCGCCGCGTCGCGCTTACGCAGGTCAGGAGCCTCCCGCACACCGAGACCGCGGTGGCGATCCAGCTCCCCGAGGCTGCGCAGGACGCCCTCTTCGCCGCCGATCCGGCCATCGGGTTCGGCCTCTACGCCGATGGCGCCGGGGAGGTGCTGGTCGGTACCGCCCCCTCGCCCGAGGCGCTGGTGGCGGCACTGGGTACCCGCCCGGTGATCGCCCACGATGCCAAGTCGCTCGGCGAGGTACCCCCGCGGCTGGCCCACGACACCGAGATCGGGGCCTACCTGCTCGAGCCCTCCCGGCGCGCGTACCCCTTCCGCGAGCTGTGCGAGGAGCGCGGACTGGCCGCCGAGGTGGAGGACGAGGCCGCTGCCGATGCGCTGCTGACCCACGCGCTCGCGGCCTGGCAGCGGGAGGAGATCCGCGGCCGGGGCCTTGCCGATCTGCTGGAGCAGGTGGAGCTGCCGCTGGTAGCGCTGCTGCGCCAGATGGAGCAGGCGGGGCTGAAGCTGGACACCGAGCGCCTGCGCGACATCTCCGCGCGCGTCAAGGCGGAGGCCGATCGCTTGGAGCAGGAGATTTTCGTGCTCACCGGCGAGGAGTTCATGCTGGGCTCTCCCCGGCAGCTGGAGGAGATCCTGTTCGGCAAGCTGGGCCTGTCCCGCAAGCGCCGTGGCAAGACGGGGTTCTCCACCGATGCCCGCGTGCTGCAGGCGATCCGTGACGAGCACGAGGTGATCCCGAAGATCGAGCGCTGGCGGGAGCTGACCAAGCTCGCGCAGACCTACCTCGACGCGCTGCCCCAGCTGATCGCCGCCGACGGCCGCCTGCACACCACCTTCAACCAGACCGCCGCCACTACCGGCCGGCTGTCCTCCAACAACCCCAACCTCCAGAACATCCCGATCCGTACCGAGCTGGGCAGGGAAATTCGCGCCTGCTTCGTGGCCGAGCCCGGGCACCTGCTGGTGTCGGCCGACTACTCCCAGGTGGAGCTGCGGCTGCTCGCGCACATCGCCGGCGAGGACGTGCTCAAGGAGATCTTCCGCCGCGGCGAGGATGTGCACAGCGCCACCGCGTGCCGCGTGTTCGGGGTGACTCCCGATCTGATCGACCCTGGAATGCGTTCTAAGGCCAAGATGATCAACTACGGCATCGTCTACGGTCTGTCCGCCTACGGCATGGCCGACCGGCTCGACATCCCCCAGAGCGAGGCTGACGAGTTCATCCAGCGCTACCTGGCGGGTTTTCCCGCGGTCGGTCGCTTCATCGAGGAGACGATCACGCAGGGGACCGAGCACGGGTACGTGTCCACGCTCTTCGGCCGCCGGCGTCAGGTGCCGGAGCTGCGGGCGCGGCGCTGGGAGATGCGCAAGCAGGGTGAGCGGTTCGCGGTCAACATGGTGATCCAGGGCACCGCTGCTGATATCATGAAGGTCGCGATGGTGCACGCTGGCGAAGCGCTGGAGGCGGCGAGCCTGAGGACCCGCCTGATCTTGCAGATCCACGACGAGCTTCTGCTGGAGGGGCCGGCCGATGAGTCCGAGCAGGTCAAGGAGATCGCGGTCAGGCAGATGGCCGGCGCGTTTGCCATGGACCCGCCGCTGGCCGTCGAGGCGGGGATCGGGTCCGATTGGCTGGCCGCCAAGTGACTCCTGCACGGATCATCGGACGGGCGGCCGCCGCGCTGGTGGCGGTGGCGCTGGCGCTGGCTGGCGGCGCATCCGC
>JAABUY010000794.1_pt1 | contig 49823 bp, 40 predicted proteins | sample 5560271 | NCBI WGS metagenome assembly JAABUY01 (sample SAMN10711886, study PRJNA513374) | rock metagenome | isolation source: Antarctica rocks | place: Antarctica: Victoria Land, University Valley | reverse complement strand
GACCGAGTCGACGCTGGCCGGCCCTTCGGGAACGTCCGCACCGTCATGCACCATATGGGTGACCTCCTGACAGGGCCGCAGCCGCCCATACGGCTGCTATTAAAGCCCTGCTCAGGAGGACATTTAATAGTCAGGCTCGGACGGAACCGGCCCCGTCATTCGGTGGATCCAGGCTTAGAGAATGAGCAACGCTGGGCTATCCCCCGGACGCCCGCAGTCCCAGCGCGAGGGGGTTGAGCTCGCGGGCATGGGCATAGGCCGCGCGTGCCGCTGCCCGGTTGCCCAGGCGGATCTCAAGGTCACCGAGCAGCGCCCAGGTCACGTAGTTCGAGGGCTCCTGGCGCAAGGCGCGCTCAACCGCCGCGCGCGCCTGCGCCCCGAGGTCAAAGTGCGCGAGCGCCGCCGCCTGCGTGTAGTACCCCGACACGGCATGGGGGTCGAGCCGCAGCGCCCGGTTGGCGTCGCGCAGCGCGGCGGCGGGGTCACCAGCCAGCTCGACGCGCGCGCGATCACGGTAATAGCCAGACAGCACCTGGCGGCTGAGGCCTGCACCGGCCACAGCGACCATCGCCGCGATCGCCGCCGCTGCGACGATGCCGGCCCTGGGCCAGCTTGATCGCGACGCGGGCTCCGCCGGTCCAAGGTCCAGTGGCGCGGCGGGTGCGATGCGCGTCAGTGCGACGATGGGGGCGAGTGCGATCGCGGTGACGCCGGGCAGCAGGTGCATCCAGTCCACGCTGGTCTGCGTCAGCCACGCGACAGCGCCACCGAGGCCGGCGACGAGCAGGCCACGAGTGGCCCCGGATGATCTCGCCGCCGCGCGCAGCCTCCAGGCCGCGAGGGTGATTCCGGCGATGAGGGCCAGCACCAGCGCCCCGCCGACCAGCCCGAGCTCGCTGAGCGCCTCCAGCTCCAGGGAGTGCGGCTGACGGATGTCCTCGGTCGTCGTGCGCTCGCGCAGGTAGGGCACCGGGTAGCCGCCGGCGCCGAGTCCCGCCAGCGGGTGCGCCCGCCAGGCCGACCAGGCGATTCGCCAGTAGTCGTAGCGGTTGCCCCCGCCTGAGAACAGGCGTGAGTCCGCCCCCGGGCCGGCGCCGGTCGGTTCCGCGAGGTGAACGAATGCGTGGGCCTGGACGCGTACGGTGTGGGTGATGCGGCCGGCCTCGATCGCCCCGACAGCCAGCGCCGCGAGCGCGAGCACGGTCAGGCAGGCGCTGGCCAGGCGACGGCCGCTGTCACGCGCTGGCCGGCGCGCCTGACCTCCAACCGCCAGTGCCCACACCAGCCCGACGGCGATGCTGGCCGCCAGCGAAGCCCAGGCGGCCGAGTGGACGACGCCGGCCGAGAGCAGCGAGCCGTGCGCGTGGCGGTAGACTCCGAGCAGCGCGGGGGCGGCCGCGGCGACTCCGGCGGCCACGCACAAGAGGGCCCAGGCGCGTCGGAGACGCCCGGGTGCCATCGCCAGCACGGCCACCGCGGAGATCAGCACCGCGAGCGCCACGCCGCGCGACTGGGACAGCACCGCCAGGCAGCCCAGCAACGTTGCTCCTGCTGCACCGGCACCGGCGAGAGCCGCCCGTCGCTGCTCGGCCAGGGCGAAAAAGCCCCAGAGGCCGATGGCGAACACGCATCCCTCGCCGTTGATGTAACCGAGCGGCGCGTTGAGGCGACCGGCCAGGAACAGCGACGCCGGGTCATGGCCGAGCATGCGCGCCACCACGCTCACTGCGACCACCGCGATCCCCGCGGTCACGCCACCACTGAGCAGTAGTGCGCGGCGCTCGCCGCGCACGAGCACCATGACCACACCGGCCAGCGCGGCGAGCACCAGCCAGCGATCGGCGTTGACCAGTGCGCCCTCCGGGGAAGGCGACCAGGTGCTCGAGGCGAGGGACCACACCCCCAATCCGGCCAGCCCAGCCAGCAACAGCGCGTTGGCCGCGTTTGGGCGTGGTGGCCGAGCGATCAGGCCCGCAGTGAGCAGGGCAACGAGGGCGAGTCCAACCGGGGCCCAGAGGTCGGCGTCGTAGTAGCCCGAGAAGAGCGGGCTCAAGCCAGCGCCCAGCCCGAGGAGGCCGATGAGCCACAGCGCCGGTCGTCGCCAGGCCGGCGGAGCCCGCGGGAGCGCCAGCCCGGGGCCCAGAGCGGACGCGAGCCTGGCCTCCTGCTGCTCGAGAACGGTGATCGCGGTGGCGGCCACGCCCAGGTAGAGCAGGACGGCGGGGAGGATCAGGGTGGCGCCGTCCTGCACCGCGACGATGGCCAGCGCGGCGAGCATCGCCTGCATCGAGCCCAGCGTCACCGCCACCGCCCGAGCCGTGCGCAGCCGCCGCCGCGCTCGGTGGGTGAGATGGTCGCGCCCTCCCGTCAGGATCGGTATCCCGCGACGCCGACGCGAGACAACCACCAGCGTGGTGTCCAGGACGGGGATGCCCACCAGCATCACCCCGATGGTCAGTGCCTGCCACTCGCGCACCGCTCCTGACGCGCCGATCATGACCAGCGACGCCACCGCGAAACCGATCGGCATCGAACCGCCGTCGCCCAGGAATATCCGCGCCGGAGAAGCCAGGTTGTGGGGCAAGAATCCCAGACACGCGCCGGCCAGCCCGGCGGCGGTCACCGTGAGCCAGGGGTCGCCGCGCACAATGCCGAGTGCGGCGACGGCACCCGCGACCACCAGCGCCATGGTCGATGCCGCGCCGTCCATGTTGTCGAACAGATTGAAGGCGTTGATCACGCCCACGACCCAGACCGCCGTCACCACGAGATCGATGCCCGAGCCCATGCCCAGCCGCCAGCCGAGGTGGAGCGCCCACAGCCCTACGGCCGGCGTGAGCTCGAACGCGACGCGCAGGCTGGGGGAGACCGTGCGCCGGTCATCGACGGTCCCCACGCCCCACATGAGGATCACGCCCCCCAGCAGGGGAAGGGTGCGACGGAGGTCCCCGGTGGCGATCAGGATGCCCACGGCGACAAGCACGAAGCCGCCCATGACCGCCGCGCCGCCCAGGTACGGCGTCGGCCGGCTGTGGCCCTTGTACCCAACCGGGCGGTCGTAGAAGCTCGTGCGTTCAGCCACCCGGATCGCGAGCGGGGTCGCCGCGTAGACGAGCATGGTGCCCGAGGCCAGGGTGATCAGCACGAGGACCGCTTGCATCCGAATTGCCCTATACGACGAGGTTGGTCTTCTCGAATTCGATCACGTCGGCGAGGATGCCATCGAGCGTACGGGTCAGCTTCCCAGCGCCGCTTGAATGCGGCCTATGTCCGGGACGCGACGCTGCATGTCCTCGAAGCCTCCTCGTAGGCCTCCTCGTAGGGAACGGTCACGATCTTGGACTCCGACCCCGTCTTCTCCAGCACACGCTCGGCGAGCGCCCGAACCGTGATCTCGTCCGTGGCACCCACGTTGAACACCTGTCCCCACAGCGCGTCGCTGTCCATTACGTCGGCCAGGGCGCGCACGACGTCGGCCACGTGACAGAAGCAGCGCGTCTGGCTTCCGTCGCCGTAGACCTGCAGCTCGCGCTCGGCCAGCGCCGAGCGGACGAACTTCGGCACCACCATGCCGTACTGGCCGCTCTGCCGGGGGCCAACAGTGTTGAACAGGCGCACCACCACGGTGGGCAGCCGGCGTTCCTTCCAGTAGGCCAGGGCTAGGAACTCGTCGATCGCCTTCGAGCACGCGTAGGACCAGCGCCCGCGGCTCGTTGGCCCGGTCACCAGATCGCCCTCCTCGCTGAACGGGATGGCGTCGGACTTGCCGTAGACCTCAGAGGTGGAGGCGATCAGCACCGGCTTACGCTTCTTGCCGGCCAGGCTTAGCACGACCTCGGTGCAGTGCACGTTGGTCTCGATGGTTCGCACCGGCGACTCGACGATCAGCTCGACGCCCACCGCGGCCGCGAGGTGGAAGATGACGTCGGCGTCATCGACGAGCTCGGCCACGACCGGCCGCAGCGCGCAGGAGTCGATCGTGTAGTCCAGGCGCGGATGCTCGCGCAGGTGGCGGATGTTCTCGATCGAGCCCGTCGAGAGGTCGTCGAGCAGGTGGACCCGGTGGCCGCGCTCGAGCAGCAGGTCGGCCAGGTGCGAGCCGATGAAGCCGGCTCCGCCGGTGATCAGGCAACGCATCCAGAAGAGATTGTGACATCTGCGGTCGGCCGTGCCAGGGCGTTACGCGAAGCGAATCGCGCGTGGCCCAGGCGTCTCGGGGGGCGGGCCGCTCGTTGGGGCCGTGTAGGCATCGACGCCGCGAGCTGGCCGGAGGCTGTGGATGGAGCCCTTCCGGCGACTGATGACGGCGTGTGCGACCCTTCGACGCCGCATGGACACCCAGGGTGCTGGGCACAGCGGATGGGGGAGTGGAGCGGAGTCTCCACGGCTGCGCATCTGCTTTTACGCAGCGGTGAAGGACCGGCGGCTGTTCGACGTCGTCGAGTTCTACCGCCAAGACATGCGCGCGCTGCGCGACCTCGGCCACGACGTGGTCTGCGTCAATCGTCCGGCGGGACTCCGGGGCCGGTACGACGTGTTCTGGGTCTGGTGGCCCACCAGCGGCATGCCGGCCGTCGCCTGGGGGAGGCTCCGGGGTCGACCGGTCGTACTCGTGACGGCAATATCGGATCGGGATACCACGGCGTCGGGAATGGGCTCCAAGCGGGCAGCCGCCAAGCTTGCCGCGCGGTTGTCGCTCGCCACGGCGAACCTGACGCTCGCCAGCTCCTTCGACACGGCGGCGGGTCTGGCGGCCTACCGCGTGCGGCGCCTGCGAGTGGCTCGACTCGGGGTCGACACCGCCTTCTACCGACCTGGGGATGCTCAAGTCGGCGAGCCGTACGTTGTCACGGTGAGCCACCTGACCCCCGACAACGTGTCGCGCAAGCGCATCCTTGACGTCGTCAGGACGGCCGCGGTGCTCAGAGACCGCGCCATACCGTGCCGCTTCGTGATCATCGGAGATGACCGGCAGGCTGGCGCCGACCTGGTCCGCGCAGAGATCGCACGCCTCGCCGTGCCGGACTTGGTGAGTCTGACCGGGCGGCTGGAGGCCGAGGACAAGCGCCGACTCATTGCTGGGGCCCGCGTGTACTTCCAGCCGACGCAATACGAGGCCTTCGGCCTCGCGATCGCCGAGGCGATGGCGTGCGGAGTGCGCGTCCTAACCACCGCGGTTGGCGCCGTGCCCGAGGTGGTGGCCCAAACCGGCACGCTTCTCCCGTCCCAGGCCGGCCCGCCGGAGTTCGCTTCCCAATTGATCGCGCTGATGGGCCGTCCGGCGGGCTCGGTCGCCGCCCGCGAGCGTGTGCTCGAGCACTTCTCCTACGAGGCTCGCCGGCGAAGCGTGGCCGCGGCCCTGACCATGGTCAGATCGCCAGGCGCCCAGCCCGCCGCCGCTCGTCAGGGTGAGACAGAACTCCGGCGCGTCGAACGAGGCGCAGGCTCCGCGACGGCGAACAGGCTCGGGGCCAGGACGACACGTCGGCGCGAAACGCGGTAGAGCAGCCGACCGAGGCGATCGAGCGGGCGAGCCAGGCGCCCATGCCAGCCAACCGGCTCTGTCGAGCTGACCTGGAGTCCCGCCCGCTCGAGCATGGCCCGAAGCGACCGGTCCGAGAAGTTGTAGATATGGGTGTGGGGCAGGATCTGCGTAACATAGAAAGGTGAACGTCGGAGCAGCCACGGGCGTAGAAGCCGGCTCAGCGGCGATCGTGCGAGCACCCAGTACTTGAGATGAAAATAGTCAGAAGCAGGCACTGACACTGCAACCAGGCCTCCTGGAGCCAGCCAACTACGCATAGTGCGAAGCATGGGGGTGGGATCACACACGTGCTCGAGCGTCTCGAACGCGGTGACGTACGCGAATTCGCCTGGTGGAAAGGGGGCACTGTCGAGAGGTCCACAATGCACCGGGGCAGAGTCGCCCCATCGGGCGCGGCTGATGGCGGCGTACGCGGTGGAGAGCTCGATTCCGTGAGGAGCCACGCCGCTTCTCTTGGCCAGGTCGCCGAAATCTCCAGTCTGACAGCCCACGTCGATAAGGGCGTCGCCCTCCTCGGGCGGACGAAGTGAGCTCAGGCGACGCCAGTGGTGTTCGAACTCGGGTTCGCGCCCGGCGACCAGTTCTGCGTGCTCCTTGCCGGACGCCTCCCCGGAGGTCTCGGGGGTCTCACCCGCGTACACCTGGGCAAGGAAGTCGTCGGTCACCGCGCTGTCTACGTAAAGCGTCCCACAGGACCTGCATCGCGCAAAGCGATAGACGCCTTCAGGCAGCAGGGGTCGGCCCTGGCGTTCCTCAACCGGTTCCTCGTGGGCGATGACCGGGTTGTCGATCACGCCACAGATGTAACAGGGTCGTTGGGTTCGGTCGCCGGGCCGTCGGCTGTGTCTGCACCGGGGCGCGATCAGCCGTCCGGTTGCCCCTGCTGATCCGAGGAACACACGGAGGAACATCCGCGACCAGCGCTGCGCTTCGACGCGCCGATGGGAAACGAGGACGCCGGTGGCCGCCCACGCGAGCGCGCGGGTGAGTGCCGTGACGGTCAGGGCCATACGTACCGCGACCGCCCGCGATCGCCTCTCTGCTCCGAGGAAACGGACGAGACCATCGTGGGCGAGCAGGAATCGCCGAGCGTCGAGCGGTTGGTTGCCGCCGTGGTGAACAGCGATCGCCTCTGGGTCGAGCACGACCGCAAATCCGGCTTGCCGCATGCGGTACTGCAGGTCGATCTCCTCGGCGTAGAGGAAATATCGCGCGTCAAAGCCGTCGCACCTGCGCCAGGCCTCTCGATGGATGAGCAGCGCTACACCTGTCGCCCAGTCGACGGCTCGCGAGCGGTCGTACTTGTAGTCGCGGCAATGGTAGTCTAGAGAGTGCCCGATCACGGGCAGTCGATCAAGGCCCAGGGATTCCGCAAAGAGGCGCGGGATCGTGGGGAAGCGGTGAGCTGATGGCTGGGTAGTGCCGTCGGAGGCGATCAGCCGCGGGGCGGCGACGCCCACCCGGGGATCGCGATCCAGTGCGCGCGCCAGTTGCACGAGACACCCGGGTTCGAGCGCAGCATCGGGGTTGAGCGCCAGGATGGGTCCGGACTCCAGGGCTTGTGCGCCCGAGTTCACCGATGCCCCGTAGCCGATGTTGCGATCGAGGGCGAGGACTCGTACCGACGGCCAGCGTGCTCGCACGAGCTCGACCGTCCCGTCCGTCGAGTCGTTGTCGACGACCACTACTTCGGTGTAGACGCCTGCTTGGGAGAGGACGCTCGCCAGACAGTCGTCGATCCATCGCTCGCTGTTATAGGTAGGGATTACGACCGCGACGCGGCAATCGGCAGACGTCACGGAGTGATCCCAGGGAATGGTTGGCGGCCGGCGCCGCTCGTTGAGCTGAGACGCAGCAGGGAGCGCGGTCGGTGCACTCGCGGCGATGTTAGGGCAACGCTGGAGGCGCCCGAAGGCAGAAAACACCCGGGCGCCCGCCGCGGCGTGTCTCGCGTAGGGTCATGCGGCACCGGATGACCACTGACCCAACCGAGTCACGTAGCCGCGGGCAGCGTCGCAGGTTTGAGCGCGATCGCGGGCCGACGGCTGGCCAGATCGCGAATGGCGCGGTTCGGAACGCGGGCCCGCCGCCCGTGGACCCGGAGTGAGGGGGCGGCTGCGGATCGGCGTAATCCTCGGCCTCGGCCTGGTCACCGCCCGAGGCGTCCTCGCGCTCTATTACCTGCTTCTGATCCACAGGATGGCGCCGGGGGACTACGGCGACTTCGCGTACGCCATGTCGATCCTGGGCGTTCTCGTGATGGTCAGCGACGGAGGGTTCTCGCGGCTGTTGCTCCGTGATGTTGCGCGTGCGGGCGCAGATCGGGGCCGACGGGTGTGGACGTTGCTGGCCGTACGCACGGCTTGGGTGGGGGCCATCACGCTGATCGTCGGCATCGCGTCCGTCGCGGGGGCCTTCAGCTTCAGCGACGCCTTCGTGGCCTGGATGCTGGCCTACATGACGCTGGAGGCTGGCGGCGCCGGGTTCGACGCTGCGGGTCAGGCGGCGGATCGTCCCTGCCTGGTCTCCGGAGCGCAACTGGCGTCCGCGGTGAGTCTGGCGGCTTGGGGCGTCGTGCTGCTCGTGTGGAAGCTGACGCCGAGCCTCGCCCTCGCTGGGCTGGCGGGAGCCTCGGCCGTGCGGCTGTTGGCGCAGGTTCCGGGCTGGCTCCGGGAGCGGCCGGCGCAGCGCTGGTGGCCCGGGCTCGCGCGAGCCCGGGGTCTGCTCAAGGAGGCTCTCCCCCTCTTGATTCTCGCCAGCCTGACGGTGCTCTACTACCGGCTTGATGTCATTATCCTCCATCTGCGGCGTGGCTCCGTCGAGACCGCATCATATGCTGCCGCCTACCGTGTTCTCGACGCGGCGGTCACGCTGGCGGGCGTCGCATTTACGGCGATCGCTCCGCACATGAGCCGCGTGCTGGCGGACCACGAACAGGCGGTGTGGCGCGAGTGGTGTCGGTATCTCCTCGCGGTGGGACTCTTGGCCGTCCCGGGAACCATTGCCATCGCAGCCGCAGCCGAGCCACTGGCGGGCGTGCTCTTCGGTCACCGATACGGGCGAAGCGCCGGAGAGAATCTGGTCCTGCTCTCGCCCGGGATCGCCTTCATGGCGATGCAGATCGTCAACGCCTCCGTGGTCCTTATGTCGAGCGACCGGCGGGCTGTCGTGCGGCTGACCCTGTTCAACCTCGCCTTCAACCTGGTCGTGACCTGGTTTTTGGTGGGAGCGGACGGCGCGCATGGCGCGTCGATTGCCACGTCGGTTGCCGAAGCAGTCACCTTCGTCGGGTTTGCCGTACTCGTGCGACGTCGGCACCGCAGCTCGCCGAGCCCACATGGGTGATCACATCGTCGCGCGGTGGCCGGGTCTGGCCAGAGTCGCCCGTTGTGCGCCCCTGCGACTGCGGCGCCAACGACCGGCCGCCGAGCCCGTGGCGCCATCTCTCGATGGACTTCGCGAGCCACTGGTCGGACTGGCGGTGCGATCCCCCCGCGTCCATGCTCTCCGGCTGGCCTTCGGAGCCATGGTCATGGGCAAGGTGAGCCTGGTGCTCGTCCTGGTCACGGCGAGCTGGCTGCTCGGACAGCCGGCCATCGCCTGGTCCCAGCGGGCGCGGTCTGCTCGGGGCCGCGCACTGGCGTGACATCCTGAGGTCTGTGACCGGTACGACCGCCCTCGCCGGGTCACACGGCGGGGTGCGACGCGGTATCGGACGCCTCGAGTTTGACGCCCAAGGCGCGCAGACGGACGAACGGGCGTGCGGCGAGGCTGGCCATGGCGCCAAGGACTACCCAGTGATAATCGTCCCACCAAAGGTCGTAGGTGGCGTTCGACACAATGAATCCCACGTAGGTAGCCAACAGGCCCGATACCAGCAAACGGTCCCCGGGGGTTAGGCTGTCGCGGAGCATCTGGACCAGCGTCATCAGGGCGACAACTGCTGCAGCGATGAGAAACGCCACGCCCAGTCCGCCACGCTCGGCAGCGGCGGTGAGGTACGTCGAGTCAGCCACCGAGGTTCGCTGAGGGTCGTGCAGGCGAGTCCCGAGTGAGCCCGGCCCCGCGCCGATCTCGGGCGCCGCGGTGAACGTGTCGTACGCGACCGTTACCGAGTGCGTATGGGCCGAGTCGGACGTCGCGTTCACCGCTGCCCGGCTGTTGAGCCTCGCCAAGACATTGGGGATACCCGGAGATAGGGCGGCGAGGGCGGCGAGAGCAACTGCTGCGGCCGTGGCGATGGCCCGCCTTGACAGGTGCCCCGAGCGCTCCGCACGAATCGCCAGCGTGCCAGCGACGAGGGTCGCGACCGCCGCACCAAGCCACGCGGTTCGCGAGTAGCTCGTCAACAACCCCGCACACGCCGCGACAGTCACGGCGGCGTACGCCGTCAGATCTCGCTGGTTTCGCTTGAGGTAGGCAGTGATCGCCAAGGCCAACGCAAACCCGAGCACGATCATGAGATAGACTCCATAGTGATTGGGGTCTCCGAAGCTCCCCTTGGTGCGAGCTGCCAAGCCGTTGATGCCAGCTGGCGGCTCTCTCGACACCTCGAGGCCCGCCGCAAGCGGGAGATTCCCGAGCAGTGGCAACTGCGCAGTGGTGCCGAGTGCCGGCGCGAGCGCCTGCCAGGCCCCGGCGAGGATGGGCAGGGCGGAGCCGAGAGCAAATGCGCGGGCGAAATGGGCAAATGTGGACCGGAGGACGACGTCGGCGGTGATGACAATGGCCACCAGCGCGATCAAGGCGGTCGCGATCAGCCGACCGCCGAGGAACGGATTCACCGGATGGATGACGTAGGAGACGGCGAAGTCGAGTGTGATGAGCAGATAGGCCACTCCCAGTCTGCTTCTGACGAGCGCCGCGTAGCGCCGAGGGGCTCCCGTGGGAGAGCCACGCGAGCTCGCCAGCGAGACGATCAGGCCGAAGGCCAGAGAGAGGCGGAAGAGGGAGAGGCTGATGCCACCGACACTCGTGCGGTAGACCTCGAGTGGGGCTGTGACCGCGATCAGATAGACGGACGTGTGGTTCCAGTCGCGCCTGCACCCGAGAAATAGGCAGCCCGCGATGCCCGCCTCCACCGCCAGCAGGATCGCGATTGCGTTCACGAAACGGCGGGCTTCATCAGCGGGGACCGGATCACAGCATGCCTCAGCGAGCGGCGAGGGCTTCAGGCGCGCCGACCTGGACACCGAGCAGGCGGGGATCGGTGGCGACGCTCGCCAGGGGCTGCGGAGTGGTGAGCGTGACCTGCGCACTTGCCCCCGGAGCGACGAACGGCCCCACGGTGATGGGCCGCGACTCACCTAAGGGAGGGATTCCGACCGTAACGGGGGCATTGCCGGGCGTCCGGAACACCAGGGTGCGTCCCGCTGTCAGCGACTGGCCGACGAATCTGAGCCAATATCGATGAGGAGTGGGCGAACCGAGGAGCACGTCGATCTGGGCCGTGCTCTTCATCCAGTTGAAGGGGCCCCCGCCGGACGGGGTCTCGGTCGGGTAGAAGCCCTGACCCGGCAGCACCATCAGGGGGCTCGGACCAACACGCAACGACGACAGGAAGAGCGAAAGCCTGCGCTTGTCTCTCGTGCTCGGACGCTCGGCAGGGGGAAAGGCGGTGAGAGCCAAGCTGGTGGCCGGGGGCGGGAATGCGATGGGACCGAACTCAAAGGTGTGGGAGAGAATGAGACGCAAGGGGTCGTGGCGGTGATACGCGGGAATGAGCACGTGAAACGCGGCGGCTCCGGGCACGGCGACGGCCAGGTCCCTTGCTCGGTTCAGACTGACCGCGCGGAAGCCGATCCACACTGGCTTTTGCGCTGCCTGCAGGGCGATGCGCGCGTTGTCTCCCATCCATTGCCAGCCGAGGTCGGCAAAGCCAGGCTCGACGCCCGACGAGGAGATAAGCCGAGCCATGGCATCCGGCGGACCCGCGGGCGGCGGCCTGTAGGAGTTGAAGCTCGCAATCTGCGTCACCGAAATCAGGGCTGCAGCGGCCGTTGCCACCATCGCGACGGGCAAGGTCCACCTCCTGAAGACGGCTGGCTTCGGCTTCCTCATCACGTGGGTGCTGGGGTGCGGGCCGGGGCGCCCCGGATACCGCGCACGTGTGCTAGCTGTGCGGGAGCGGATCGTAGACGACGGCCGGGTGTTGGGGGTCGGTTGGCCGGGCATCGCCAGGGGCTCCCGAGCAGCCCGGTGGTCTCGCGCGGCCGGGTTCCGAGGCGGCGGCCCGGGGTTCCGGCACCTATCCTGTCCGGCCGCATGCGCCAGCTCCTCCAGAACGTCGCAACCGGCGACATCACCGTTGAGGACGTCCCGGCGCCATCGGCCACGCCGGTCTCGCTACTGGTCGAGACGCGCTTCTCGCTGATCAGCGCCGGGACCGAGAGGTCTGCCCTCGACCTCGGTCGCAGCTCGCTGGCGGGCAAGGCGCGCGCCCGACCTGATCTGGTCCAGAAGGTCGTCGAGTCCGCTCGCACCGAGGGCCTGGCGAGCACCTACGCCAAGGTGCGCGGACGCCTGGGTGAGCCGAACGCCCTGGGATACAGCCTATCCGGCGTCGTGCTGGAGTCTTGTGCGGATGGACCCGCTGCGCCCGGGGATCTGGTCGCCTGCGCGGGTGCGGGTCGGGCCTCCCATGCCGAGATCGTCACCGTGTCCCGCAACTTGTGCGCCCGCGTCCCTGATGGTGTTCGAGCCGAGGATGCTGCGTATGGCACGGTGGCGGCGATCGCCCTGCATGGCGTTCACCTGGCCGAAGTCGGGCTCGGCGATGTGGTCGCCATCATCGGTCTCGGGCTGGTCGGGCAGCTGACGGTTGAGATCCTGATGGCCGCCGGCTGCCAGCCGTTAGGGATGGACCCCGATTCGCACCGGGTCACCCTGGCACGCGAGATCGGCGCGTGGGCCACCACGGATGCAGCCGAGCTGGACGCTGAATGCCGACGCGTGACGGCGGGACGCGGAGCCGACGGGGTCCTGATCACGGCAGCCAGCAAGTCGGCGGCTCCGCTGGCCACCGCCACAGCGGTGGCCCGCGAGCGGGCCGTGATCTGCGTCGTGGGCGACGTGGCGATCGAGTCGCCGCGAGCGCCGCTGTTCAGCAAAGAGCTGCGTCTGGTCGTCTCGCGCTCCTACGGGCCCGGCCGCTACGACCCCTCCTACGAGGACGGCGGCACCGACTATCCGGCGGGCTACGTCCGATGGACGGAGGGTCGCAACCTCGAGGAGGTTCTGCGCCTGATGGCAACCGGGAAGCTGTGTCCCGCCCGTCTGACCACGCACACAGTGGACCTCGAGGACGGTGAGCGGGCTTACGCGCTGCTGGATGGCGAGGAGCCCTCCCTCGGCATCCTTCTGCGCTACGCCGAGGAGCCGGATCGCTCCTCGCAGGTCCGGCTCACGGCTTCGCGTCGAGCCGGTCCTCGGCGGCATCGGAGCGCGATCGGCGTGATCGGCGCTGGCGCGTTCGCCCGCGGGGTGCTCATGCCCCGGCTGGCTCGCCACGCAGACATCGTCGCCGTGGCGACAGCCACCGGCCTCTCGGCTCACAGCTCGGCTCGTCGGTTTGGAGCGTCGCTCGCCACCACCGACGTGGCTGCCGTCCTCGAGTCCCCCGATGTGGACGCGGTGGTGATAGCCACCCGTCACGACACCCACGCGGAGTACGTCGTTCGGGCCCTGAAAGCGGGCAAGGACGTGTTCACCGAGAAGCCCTTGGCCCTTGATGAGCAGGAGCTGGCCCGTGTCGAGCGCGCTGCCGCCGAGTCGGACGGGATTCTGATGGTTGGTTTCAACCGCCGCTTTGCCCCTTTGGCGGGCGAGCTCAGGCGGGGGCTGGCGGATCACGGACCCCTGGTGATCGAATACCGGGTCAACGCAGGCCGGCTCCCTCGGTCACACTGGACCCACGATCCAAGCGTCGGGGGAGGACGGATCGTGGGGGAGGGCTGTCACTTCGTGGACTTCGCGGCCTACCTGGCGGGCGGGCGTCCCGTCCACACCCAGGCGACGGCCGTCAGCGGCGGCTCCGAGCCGCGTGAGGACAACGTGATTGCCACGTTTTCTCTGTCCGACGGATCCGTGGCGTCTCTTGTCTATGCCGCCTTCGGCGACCCGGCGTTGCCCAAGGAGCGCGTAGAGGTCATGGGCGAACGGGGTGCGGCGATTCTCGACGACTTCGCCCAGCTGCACCTCTTCACCCAGGGGACTCAGCGCACCGTTCGCGGAAAGCGCGACAAGGGACACGCCGCCGAGGTCGACCAGTTTCTCTCGGCCTGCCGCACCGGCCAGCAGCCCTGGCCGCTTGAGGACATGCTGGCCGTGACGCGCGCGACCTTCGCCATCCGCGATGCCGTCCACGCCTCGGGGGCGTCGTGACGTGCGCGTGCTGCTGGTTTCGCAGTTCTATGCCCCGGAGATTGGCGCCACGCAGAACCGCATGCAGGCCTTCGTCGACGGCCTGGTGGATCGCGGTCATCAGGTGTCGGTGATCGCGGAGCAGCCCAACCACCCGGTCGGGGTGTTTCACGCCGGCTTTGGTCGACGGTTCGTGATGACTGAGCGCGGCCCGCAGCACACCATCCGACGGCTGTGGGTCGCCACCTCACCACGCAAGACCACGGCATCACGCTTGGCGTTCTACGGCACCTTCGCGCTGGGTGCCGGCCTCGGCGTTCTGCTCGCTCGGCGCCCCGACGTCGTCCTCGCCACATCACCCCCGCTTCCCGGCGCCCTCGCGGCCGCGGGCGCGGCTCGCCTGCGCGGTGTGCCGTTCGTGCTCGACGTACGCGATCTTTGGCCGGCCGCCGCCGAGGCCCTGGGCGAGGTCTCCGACCGTCGGGCCATCCGTGTCCTGGAGGCCGCTGAGCGCTGGCTGTATCGCCATTCGACGGCGGTCACCGCCACCACATCCCCCTTCTGCGAGCACATCGACTCGGTCGCTGGCCGCAGCCTCAGCCGACACGTCCCGAATGGTGCCCTGGATGCGCTGATCGGCCCGGAGTGGCCCGAGGCTCCGGCCCAGCCGCCCTTTGTCATCGGATACGTAGGGAATCTCGGCATCGCCCAGGGCCTCGGCATCATCCTGGATGCTGCCGAGCAGCTCCGAGACGAGCCGGTGACGTTTGCGATCGTCGGCGGCGGGCCGCTGGGCGACTTGCTTGCCTCCGAGACTGCCAGGCGGGGAATCGACGCGGTCGAGCTCAGCCCACCGGTCCCCGTGCATGCGCTCGGTCTTACTCTGTGTCGCTGCCATGCGCTCGTCGTCCCCCTCGGCTCACATCCCGTGCTCGGACAGTTCATCCCTTCCAAGCTGTACGACGCCATGGCCGTGGGCCGACCCGTGATCGTCGCGGCCCAGGGTGAGGCTGCGGACTTGGTAACCGAGGTCGGGTGTGGGGTGGCTATCGCGCCAGAGGACGGGGGGGCGCTGGCGGATGCGATCAGGCAGCTCTCACGCGATCCGGCTCGCGCAGCCGAGATGGGCCGGCGCGGCCGCGCGGCCGCGCCGGGCTTCTCCCGCGGCGCCCAGATCGACCGACTCGAGCACATATTGGCCAGCGCCGCTGGGTCTCGGCACGGCCTCACCGCGGCGGGGTGACTCCGCATGTGCGGGATTAGTGGGATCGTCTGCCGTAACGGGGACCGAGTCACCTCGGACAAGCTGCGCGCGCTCAGCGATACGATGGTGCACCGGGGCCCGGACGACGAAGGGCTGTGGGTCTCGCCCGACGGACGCGCTGGCCTGGCGCACCGTCGCCTGTCCATCATCGACCTGAGTCCGGCGGGCCGCGCTCCGATGGGCAACGAGGACGGCTCGGTCCAGGTGACCTTCAACGGCGAGATCTACAACCACGCCGAGCTGCGTGCCGAGCTGCAGGCGCGCGGACATCGCTTTCGGTCCAACTGTGACACAGAGGTGCTCGTGCACCTCTACGAGGAGCACGGCGATGAGATGGTGCACCGTCTCATGGGAATGTTCGCGTTCGCCATCTGGGACGAGCGCCGCCGCCGCCTTCTCCTCGCCCGAGACCGCATGGGCATCAAGCCTCTGTACTGGTGCGATGGCGGCGGTCGCTTTGCCTTCGGCTCCGAGATGAAGGCGCTGCTCCCCCTCCTGTCTCGCCGCGAGGTGGATCCCGTCGCGCTGTCCCAGTACCTGACCTTCGTTGCGGTGCCGCCGCCCCGAACGCTCGTCGCCGGGGTGAGCAAGCTGGCTCCCGGCAGCGTGATGGTCGTCGATGAGGATGGAGTGGGCACCCCGACTCGCTACTGGGATCCGCTCGGGTTCCGAGCGCGCTACGACGGCGTGCCCATCGACTGGGCCGAGGAGCTGCGCTTCCGCCTGGAGCGCTCGATCGACAGGCGGATGATGAGCGACGTGCCGGTCGGGGTCTTTCTCTCCGGGGGCGTCGACTCCTCGACCAACGTGGCGCTGATGAGCCAGCTGAGCGACGAGCCGCTAAATACCTTCAGCATCGGCTTTCACGGGGATGAGTCGTACAACGAGTTCGACTGGGCTCGCCGGATCGCCGAGCGGTACCACACCAATCACCGGGAGACACGAATCGACGCCCGGGATCTATGGCGCTTCCTGCCCGAGCTCGTGCACCACCAGGACGAGCCGATCGCCGATCCGGTGTGCGTGCCACTGCACTTCGTCGCCAAGCTGGCCAAGGAGTCGGGCGTGACGGTGGTGCATGTGGGCGAGGGCGCGGACGAGCTGCTCGCCGGCTATCCGACCTACGTGGAAGCGCATCAGCGGCAGACCGAGCAGTGGCCGCGACTGCGCGCGCTTCCTGGTGTGGTGCGCACGGCCCTCGCCTCGGTGGCGCGGGCCGCGGGATCCCGAGTGCCCGGGCGCGAAACCCATGTCGAGGCGCTCGTCCGGGCTGCCCAGCCCGACGGGCAGTTGTGGTGGGGCGGAGCGGTGGCCTTTTATGAGCTGGGCTTCGACCGCATCTCCACCCCAGAGCTGCGGAGCGCGATCGGCGGCGCCCGCCCGCGCGACGTCGTGGGCGCCATCGACGCCGATGCGACGGCCTACGGCGCGCCGTCAGACCTGGCCCGGCTGATCTACCAGGACCTGCGTCTGCGTCTGCCCGAGCTGCTGCTCATGCGCGTCGACAAGTTCACGATGGCCAACTCGGTCGAGGCCCGCGTACCGTTTCTCGATCACGAGCTGGTCGAGCTGGCGATGGCCATGCCTGACGCCGAGAAGATCACCGACGGAGTGGGCAAGCACGTCCTCAAGCGCGCGGTGTCAGACCTGCTCCCGCCCGAGATCGTGTGGAGGCCCAAGCAAGGGTTCGGCGTGCCCGTCTCCGCATGGTTCCGGGGTGAGCTTGGCGACGAGCTGGGCAAGCAGCTCGCCGGCTCCTCTTTGCGGGAATTGGGCTACATCGACACGCAGGCGGTGGCTCACCTGTTGGACCTGCACCGTAGCGGCCGAGCCGACCGCTCATTCCAGCTCTGGAACCTGCTCAACCTCTCAGTCTGGCTCGATCACTGGATCGCATGAGACGGATCCTGGTGGTTGTGGGCGCCCGCCCGAACTTCGTCAAGGTAGCCCCGCTCATCCACGCGCTGCAGACCGTCGGAGACCTCGACATTCGCCTGCTCAACACCGGTCAGCATTACGACCGAGCATTGGCCGGCTCCTTTCTCGAGCTGCTGCACTTTCCCAGGGCCGACTACGAACTGGAGGTTGGCTCCGGCAGCCACGCCGAGCAGACGGCAGCCGTCCTGATCGGTGCTGAGCGAGTGCTGGTCGAGTGTGCACCCGACCTGGTCGTGGTGGCCGGGGACGTGAACTCGACGATGGCCACGGCCCTGGCGGCCGCAAAGTTGCACGTGCCCGTAGCCCACGTGGAATCTGGTCTGCGCTCGCGCGATCGCGCGATGCCCGAGGAGATCAATCGCATCGTGACCGACGCGATAGCTGACCTGTTGTTGTGCACCTCCGCCGATGCGGTCGAGAACCTGCACGGTGAGGGCATCGCCGACGACCACATTGCCTGCGTCGGCAACACGATGATCGACTCGCTGCTCGCTCTCGAGCCTGCGGCCGCGGAACTCGACGCAATCGAGCAGCGCGGCCTCGAGCCCTACCGATACGCCCTGGTCACGCTGCACCGGCCTTCACTCGTTGACCAGCCGTCGTTGCTGGAGGCCGCGCTCGACGTGCTGACCGACTTTGCCCAACGGATGCCTGTGGTCTTCCCTGTGCACCCGCGGACCAGAGTGGCTCGGCGCGCGCCTGGGCTCCATATCATCGAGCCCCTCGAATATCTTGAGTTTGTCGCGCTCATGCGCGAGGCACGAGTCGTTGTCACCGACTCCGGGGGAGTGCAGGAGGAGACCTCCGTGCTCGGGGTGCCCTGCCTCACGTACCGGGCCACGACCGAGCGCCCAGTGACGATCGAGCGAGGCACCAACCGGTTGGTTGATGCCGAACCTGCGGTGTTGCGCAAAGCGCTCGAGGACGAGCTTAGCCGCAGCTTTGCCTCTCCGCCCGCTCGGCCGAGCATCCCCCTGTGGGATGGCCACGCGGGTAACCGGGCGGCGTTGGCCATCCAGGAATGGATTGCATAGCTGAGCCTGAAACCTCAAATCGCGACCGCAAGCTCCTCTCCGCTCCGACGACGCAGGCGCACCGTGCGTTCATCGAGGACGGCAGTCGCTCCGGGTCTCAGCAGCGACCAGCCGAAGGGCTCGTCGGGAGCGGCCACCAGCTGGCGCTCCCACGCTCGGCTGGGTCGAAGGCATCCAACGTAGGGCGCGACACGGATGTCGACGAGGCGCGCTTGGGGTCCCGGTCCGAGCGCGTTCACTGTCACCGGTGAGCCTGCATCCGGGGCGAGCGGGAGCCGTGCCGATACCGCGCGTCGGTTGCCTCCCTCGAGCACGTCGACGACCACAAGCCCGTCGCCCGGCATCCAGCAGAAGGTCCGTCGATGCACCGAAGGCCGGTAGCCGTCGTGCCAAGCGCTCACCACGACGGCATCATTCACGAATCGCAGTGGACCGCGCTTCACTGCAGGGAGGGACGCAGCACGGAACGTGCCCCAAAAATCGCATTGGTTAAGGCCGTCCAGGGCAACGGTGGAGTGCACTCCCGTGCTGCGTAGGCACTCTCGAACAGCCCCCGAATAGGAGCCCGCTCCGGGGTCGACGATGAAGGGGCGCCCATCGAACCAGACAACGAAGCCTAGAGCGTCAGCGTGAGCATGCGCGGGCAGATGACGCGGGCCGAGCGGTCCCACGTCGAAGACTGCCTGGTCTCCGCCGTGCCGGACGACCAGGTAGCCGCTTTCTGCTAGCTCCTCGACGGCGGGCCGGTCGGGCTCGACGTCCAGCATCGGCCCATCCCAGCTGTCGCTGAAGCGTGGCACTCGGCCGTCGGGGCCAGCCAGCACCCGGAGCCACGCGCACAGGCTGGCCCGGGCCTCGCTCAGCCACTCCGGCTCCCGGGCGCCCGCGCGGGAGATAATTGTGGCCAGCGAGTCCAGGTCGGCCAGCACCTCGCGGTGATAGGAGGGGCTTCGCTCCTCGTGACCGCCGTCGGACAAAAGCTGGCGTGCGAGCTCGCGGCCGAGCAAGCGAATCCCGGGCATCAACAGCCGACGCTCGTCTAGACAGTATCCTGATGCCGTCAGTGCTGTCGCGTTTCGGAGCACGTGGTTGCCACCTACGTCGTGCTCAACGCACCGCTTGAGGTAGAAGGCCTGGCGCAACAGGAGCCTGAGCGCGCTCTCGTCGAGCAGCCCTGACCCCATCGCGCTCAGCCAGGCAAGCAGCCGTCCGCTGAGAGGGTATGGGTGCCACTGCGGATAAGCCGGTCGGCGGTGGTGTTCGAGCCAGTCCTCGATGACCTCGCGCCAGAAGGCGTCGCCGTGGGGGTCCCGGGGTCCGGCGAGGTAATCAGCCAAGTCGCCGAATCCATGCAACTGGAAGAGGAACAGCAGTCCATCGCGCTTATCGGACCAGAACAGTGGCGCACCCCAGCAGCGCTCCCGACCGCTGGAGCAGAACCTGGCGCTCAGATGAGGTGGACTCTGCGGGCCGGACATCGCCGCCGCGGCAGCGAACAGTCCAGCGGCGTGATCGGCCCTCGCGTGCGGCGTTCGCTCGGGCAAGCCGACCGCCAGAACCTGGGCGGGGGCAAGGCGCCGGGCGCGATAGACGATTTGGCGGGCGCGCAGGTTGCGCGCCGCATCGGCGTACCGCCGGGCGGCGAGAATACGCATGCCGGGACTCTTGCATCCCCAGGCAGGCGACCCAGCGACCAGATCCTGGTATACAGTGTCTGGGGTCCTCCCACCTGGGCAGACCGACGAAAACGAGCCGCGAGGAGCTGGACATGCTGAGCCGATCTGCCCTGAGAGTCGTGCCCGTCGCCGTCGGCGCCTGTACCGCACTGGCCCTGTCGGCCCCCGCCGCACAGGCAGCGCCGGGCGTGACCACGGGGGCGGCGAACAGCGTCACGTCGAGCTCCGCGATCGTGAACGGCACGATCGACACCGGCGGGCAGGCCTCGCAATACGCCTTCCAGTACGGGACCACCACCGCCTACGGTCAGCAGTCTGCGGCCCAGACGATCCCGGCCGGGCAGCGCGTAGTGGCCGTATCGGCCAGGCTGGGCGGCCTGAGGCCGAACACCACCTTTCAGTACCGGCTGGTCGCCGCTGGGGCGACGGGGAGCGTCTACTACCCGGTTTCCTTCACGGCCGGGGCCAACGCGACCTTCAAGACCAGCTCCGTCGGGCTCCCGAGCCAGCGCGACTTCATCACGGGCTCGTCACGCCTTCGGCAGAGCCGCGGCGTCGTCACGGTCCGTATCCGCTGTGTGAGCCCGGCCGGCAATTCGTGCAAGGGGCTGACCACGCTCAGCATTCGCAGTTCGGTGCGCATTCGCGGCAGGCTGCGCCGCATCACCATCCGGGCCGCCCGCACCTCGTTCTCCGTCCCGGCAGGCACGACCCGCGTGGTGCGCCTGCGCCTCCAGAGAGGGGTGCTGCGCACGCTCAGGCGCACGGGCACGCTGCCCGCTCGGCTCGTTGCGTTCAACAGCAACGCCAGCCCGCGGTTCGTCGGACGCAACGTTACGCTGCTCGGCTGAGCGGCTCAGGCGCCTGAGGAGCGGAGCGTCGGCCGCTGAGAGCCGACGCGCCGCCCGCGCGCCACCGCGAGGCGGATGGCGCGATCGGCTGCCGGCCGCTACCCGCGGGCGAACGCGAAGAAGCCGGGCTTGGGACTGCCGTCGCTCCGCAGCAGGCCGCCGGTGGTCGCCGGCGGATCGTCGCTGAGATGGATCCAGCCCAGCGCATAGATTCGCTTCCATGCCCGAGACAGGCGAAGCGCGTCGCTGATCCACAGCGCCTGCGTTTGCTCCGAGACGTATGCGTTGAACTCGTTGTCGGGGGCGGTCGGGATCGTGAACTCCGACAGGAACAGGCGCAGGCCGGGACGCAGATAGCGGTCGAGCAACGGGGTCAGCCGCGGCAGGTCTGAGAAGTCCACATCGCCGAAGGGCGAGGGAGGATTTGAGAAGCTCGGTTCGCGAAAGCCGAACGGGTTGTGGGCGTAGAGGTCCATCCGGGGCGGGCGCCCGTCAGGGAGCTTGAGGTTGGCGATCCACTGCTCGGTGTCGATGAGGCCGACGGTGTAGGTGTCGCCGCCGATCACCAGGTTGTGCCGGCTCACCGCCTTCAGCTCGCCGTAGGCGACGTCCAGCAGGCGGGCGTAGATGTGGGGCGCGCTGCGCTGGGCCCGGTTGAGCGCGACGCCGGGCGCCGCCTTGACGATCGGCTCGAAGTTGCCCGCTCGGGTGGGCTCGCCCCAGATCATCCAGAGGTGCACGCTGCGGTAGCGCCGCGCCGCCGCCCGGGTGAAGTCGGCAAAGTCGCGTGGGCGCTTGGGGGCCCAGTCCCAGGCGTGTCCGCCGTTCGCCCAGCCGGGCGCGCCGATGACCTGGAGGAGCACCCTCATGTGGTAGCGCCGGGCCTGAGCAACCGCGACGTCGAGCTCGGGCGGCCAGCGGTAAGCCTGATCGCGGGGGTCCTGCGGCCGACGCGGGCGCACCGGAGCCACGCTCGCCCAGGGCAGGTCGGCCTCGTAGATCGACGCCCCGAGCCGGTGGTAGGTCGCAAACTGGCTCACCGGCCCCCACATCCCCTTGACCGCGGCGGCGGCTGGGGAGGCTGAGGCGGCGCAGACGAGGAGCGCTGCGACCACGCCGCGCCGCAGGTTGCTTGCGCCGATCATCGCGAACACGTTAGCTGTCCCCGCTTCATGTCGATAGGGTTTGCCGACCTCGGGTGGCGTGGCCATCCAGAACACCGCTTAGAACCCTCGATCACAGAGGAGCCTTCAATCACAGAGGGTGCCGAGGCATGCGATTCCTAATCACAGGTGGTGCGGGCTTCATCGGCTCGCACCTGTCCGACGCGCTCCTCGGCCAGGGCCACCGCGTTCACATCCTTGACGACCTCTCGACCGGGTCGATGGAGAACGTCGCCCATTTGAAGGCCCATGACCGGTTCGGCTACACGATCGACTCGGCGGCCGACGCCCGTCTGGTGGCTGAGCTGGTCGACGAAGCCGACATCGTGTTCCATCTCGCCGCGGCGGTCGGGGTCGAGCTCATCGTCGAGAGCCCCGTGCGAACGATCGAGACCAACGTCCACTGCACGGAAGTCGTCCTTGCCCAGGCGGCGAAGAAGCGGCGCCCGGTGGTGATCGCATCGACCAGCGAGGTCTACGGGAAGAGCACGGCACTCCCGTTCCGTGAGGACGGCGACCTGACGTTGGGCCCCACGAGCATCGGTCGCTGGGCCTATGCCTGCTCCAAGGCGGTGGATGAGTTTCTGGCCGTGGCCTATTGGAAGGAGCGAAAGCTTCCAACCGTGGTGGTGCGGCTGTTCAACACGGTTGGTCCGCGGCAGACCGGGCTGTACGGCATGGTCGTTCCACGCTTCGTACGTCAAGCCCTCGCAGGCCAGACGGTGACGGTGTATGGCGACGGGCGTCAGCAGCGCTGCTTTTGCCACGTGTCGGACGTCGTGAAGGCGCTGATCGACCTATCGATGAACGCTGAGGCCAGCGGGGAGGTCTTCAACATCGGCAGCGAGGAGGAGATCCGCATCATCGAGTTGGCCGAGAAGGTCATCGCGATGACCGACTCGGAGTCCTCGATCTCGCTCGTCCCCTATGACGAGGCCTACGAGGAGGGCTTCGAGGACATGTTCCGTCGCATCCCGGATACATCGAAGGTCAGGGCGCTCACCGGATGGGAGCGGACGCGCTCCTTGGACGACGTCATCCGCGACGTCATCGAGTCCCACCGCACCGCCTCGATCGTTTGAGACGGCAGGCAAGGCTCGTCCTCCCGGCCACCGCCGCAGCCGGAGGCAACGACGCCGACGGTCTCGGTCGCCCCAGGTGACCGGCGCGGCGCTCACGGAGCGCGTCACGCCGTGGTACGGACCAGGAACGACAACGGGGCCCCGGACCCCGCTTGACGCGCACCGGCGACTGTCCCTGTGGCCCAGGTTCTGCACGGAGGTCGCGAGCGCCGCGCTCCCGGTCTGCAGGGTTCTCAGGGAGGTCTGCACGCTGGCCACCCTGGGGTTCAGGCTCGTGAGCTGGGTCAGCGCGTCGCTCGCCGCCTTGCCGGCGTTGGTAGCGGTCCTCTGCGCCTTGGCGATGTTGATGTTCTGCCGGCGCTCGGCGGCAGAGGTGCTCGAGGCCTTCTTTTGCTTCTTCCTGGCCGCCTGCGCCGGGGCAGCGCTGACGCAGAGGGCGCCTACCGCGAGCAGCGCGGAGGCCTTTCGGAGATGGGGGATGGGGTTCCTGGGGGTTGGTGATGAGGTCACGCGCTGGCGTCCTCGCCACGCCCCGCGCAGACGGCGACTCCGCAAAGAGCCGCCACGCGGCGGAGGGTACGCCCTGCCGGTTCGACGTGCGCCAGGCCGCTCATGCCCCGCCGGGCCGGGGGAACTGCGAGGTGAGGAAGCGGTCCCACAGCCCGTCGGTCATCAGCTTGCGCTGGCCGATGAGCACGTGAGCCGACGGGGTCACCCGGTAGCGGATCTTCGGGTGACGGGCGGAGATGGCGCGCTCGATGGTCTTGGCCACTGCCTCGGGCGGCCCACCGAGGCGGGCCAGCGGCCCCTTCTCATACGCCCCCACGGTCGCCGCCGCCACCGCCTGGTTGAACAGCGCGTAGGGCCCCTCGGTCGAGCCCGACTCGGTGATGGAGCCCACCACCGCCGTGTCGAAGTTGGTGCGGATGGCCCCGGGCTGGATGATCACCACGTCGACCCCGAAGCCCTTGACCTCGAAGCGCAGGGCGTCGGAGATGGCCTCCACGGCGTACTTGGTCGCGTGGTAGAAGCCCCCTCCCGGGAAGGTGAAGTTCGCCCCCATCGAGGAGATGTTCACGATCTTCCCCCAGCCCTCGGCGCGCATGCCTCCGAGCACCAGCTGGCAGCAGCGCACCAGCCCGAAGACGTTGGTCTCGAACTGCCGGCGCACCTCGGCCATGGGCACGTCCTCGATCGCCCCCGACTGGCTGTAGCCGGCGTTGTTGATCAGGACGCCGACCGCCCCGTGCTCGTCCTCCACCGCGCGCACCGCTGCCGCCATGGACTCCTCGTCGACGACATCCAGCGCGAGGGTTTGGCAGCCCGCCTCCCGCAGGTCGGCGATCGCCTCGGGCCGGCGCGCGGTGGCGTAGACCGTCCATCCCGCACCGGCGAGGCGGGCGGCGGTCGCCCGGCCGATGCCCGTCGAGCAGCCGGTGATCAGCACGGGCCTTGCGGCCTGGGACGACGTGGTCATGAAGGTGACGCTCCTGGTCGGGGCCGGATCCCCGGATGATCGCCGATGGGGGAGTCCGGGCGGGTCACAGGTCAGCGCGGCGGCATGCGCAGCGCCCCGTCGAGTCGGATGACCTCGCCGTTGAGCATCGAGTTCTCCGCGATGTGGCACGCGAGCTGGGCGTACTCCTCGGGACGGCCCAGCCGCGAGGGGAACGGCACCTGCTCCCCCAGCGTGGCCCGCGCCTGCTCGGGCAGGGCGCCCAGCAGCGGGGTATCGAACAGACCCGGGGCGATGGTGACCACCCGGATGCCGTTGCCAGCCAGATCCCTGGCCGCCGGCAGGGTCATGCCCACCACCCCGCCCTTGGAGGCCGAGTAGGCGATCTGGCCGACCTGCCCGTCGTAGGCGGCGATGGAGGCGGTCTGCACGCAGACCCCGCGCTCGCCCTCGGCACCGGGCTCGTTGCCAAGCATGGTCTGGGCGGCGAGGCGCAGGACGTTGAACGTCCCGATGAGGTTGATGGCGACGATCACCGAGAAGGGCTCGAGCGGGTGAACGCCGCGGGAGGAGGCGGTCTTCTGCGCCCAGCCCGTGCCGGCGCAGCACACCGAGATCCGCAGGCCTCCCGTGCCCTCGGCCGCGGCGAGCACGGCTGCCTGGACCTGGTCTTCCTCGCGCACGTCGCAGGCGACGAACCGCGCGCCCAGTTCGGAGGCCATCGCCTCGCCGCGCTGCGCGTTGACGTCGGCGATGGTCAGGCGCGCGCCGCGCGCCTCGAGGGCCCGGGCCGTCGCGGCACCCAGCCCGGAGGCCCCGCCGACGACCAGCGCTCCACGTCCTTCGATCTCCATGCCGTCTCCCGGTCGTGTCGAGGAACGCCGGCGCCGCTCGAGCGACGGCGTCGCCCGCACGGTTACGGGCGGGCCGGGACGCTAGAGGATAGGCTGCTCAGCTCGGGGCGGCTTCGGCTTCGGCTTCGAGCGCCAGCGCACAGGAGTTGATGCAGTAGCGCTCGCCGCTGGGCGCCGGTCCGTCCGGGAAGACGTGGCCGAGATGGCCACCGCAGCGACGGCAGATCACCTCGGTGCGCTTCATGAACAGCGAGCGGTCGGAGCGCAGCTCGACGGCCTCGGCCACGGCCGGCTCGGTGAAGCTCGGCCAGCCCGTCCCCGACTCGAACTTCGCGTCGGAGCGAAACAGCTCCGCGCCGCAGCCGGCGCACCGGTAGCTGCCGCTGCGCTTCTCGTCGTTGTAGGCGCCGGTGAAGGGCCGCTCGGTGCCCTTGCGGCGGAGGGTCTCGTATTGCTCGGGCGTGAGCTGCTCACGCCACTCGGCGTCGGTCTTCTGCACGGTGGTGTCCATGGCCCGATTCTGCCAGCTCCGCCTAAATTCAAGCTAGGGGCGGGCCGGCGCTGCTCACCGTCGCAGGATCGTCTCGGCGAAGCTCACGAGCATCCTCGCTCGCCGAATGGCTGCCAGGAGATCCGAGCCGCTGACATCGAAGAGCCCATAGTGCGCTTGGTCCTTGAGGTTCAGCAAGCGCCGGAGTACGTTGGCGACCGTCTTGCCACCAGGCTCGATCTGGTTCAGGAGATCCTCCGCCTCGTGGTGGTCCTGCCCCCGGCGAGCGGCGACCGAGCGCCTTGCCGCACGCTGCATCCGAGGCGGCGATCCCGGCCAGAACGGCGAGGGCGGCGGCCACGCTCGCGTACTCGGGATCAGCCTCCCCGCCGACGAGCTCCGCAACCTCCTGGAACGTCTTGGCATGTTCGAGGCGCCGTTGCGCCTGTTCCTCCGAACAGGGCTGGGTCCTCCCGCCACGCGACCCGCTCATCCCGACGCTCCGAAGAGCGCGGCCGGGGCAGGTCCCGCGAGGGTGACCGCGTCAGTTGCCAGTTCGGCCAGGATCGGAGGCGCCTCACGGCCGAGGCGCGGCAACTCGTCGCCGCCGACCTCCGCGACGCTCATTCGGTTCCCGCTCCAGCGCTTGACCCTGATGGCCAGGGTGTCGACCTGCTCTCGCCAGCGATCGTCGTCGTCGGAGACCCCGGCGGGTCGGACGATGAAGAGATCGACGTCGCTCGTCGTGTCGCCGTCCCCGCGAGCGACCGAGCCGAAGACGGAGGCGTGAACCGGAGCCGGGACCCAGTCTGCGAACGCTTGCTGCAGGCGCTGGATCAACTCCCCGCGGAGGTTGGCCAGCGCCTCGACCGCAGGCGTTGCGAGATGGTCTCGATTGAGCGTGTAGAGCAGCGCCCGACCAGCCTCCTGTCGGTCGACGAGTCCGTGCTCGGTAAGGCGATTGAGAGCCTCCAGAGCGCCGCTGTGGCTGGCACGCCCAGCGAGGCGGGCAACCTCGCGCCCGGTCAACGGGCGGTTGGTTCCGGCCAGCACCGAGAGCACTGGGCCCTCCAACGTTCGGCCGAGTGCCGTGTAGGGTCGGGAGACATCCATATGGACAGTATACCGTCCGTATGGAGCAGTGGACAGCCATACGGACGGCGTACCGTCCAAGCTGGCCCGCCGCGGACCGACCGCGGCCTTTCAAGGCGCCACTTCACCACCAACCGACGCGGGGCGCCGATGCCCTGCACGCCCTCGCCAGGCCGGCGCGCGGCGGAGGGCTGGCGAGGGCCTGCACGTCTGCTCTGCATCGCCTCGCCAGGCCGGCACGCGGCCGAGGGCTGGCGAGGTCGTGCACGTCGGGACCCAGCGAGCGGCTCGATCGCCGGCTGAGGGCAAGCGACTGCGGGCGACGCCTACGCGAGGGCCGCCGCCGCCGCCGGGTCGCCCCCGGGCTGCTCGGCGCCGGCACCGATGAAGTCGCGCGCCCGCACGAGGGCGAAGGCGAGCACCCCGCCGACGATGGCCACCACGGCGCCGATCAAGAAGACCTGATCCAGGGCCGAGGTGAACGCGACGCGGGCCACGTGGTCGACGAGGCCACGGGCGCCGGGCGGCACCCCGGCGATCGCCTGGCGCGCTCCGCCACCGGCGACCGCGATGCCGAGCTGGTGGCTGAAGGTCGCGCTCGGCGTGCCGGCCAGCAGGCCCGTCATGCGCGACTCCACGCTGTGCTGGAAGACGGCGCCGAGCGCAGCCACGCCGGTGGCGATGCCCACCTGTCGAAAGGTCGAGTTGATGCCCGAGGCCATCCCGCTCCGCCAGGGCTCGACGACGCCGACCGCCGTCGAGGCCAGGGGCGGATTGATCAGGCCCACGCCCACGCCCGCGATCACGAAGCCGGGCAGCAGCGCCGTCCAGCTCGACGTCGCGTCCACACTGCGCATGAGCAGCAGGGCCAGCCCGACGAGGAGCAGACCACCGCCGAGGAAGGCGCGGGCGGGCAGCCGGCTGGAGAGCTTGCCGGCGATCGGGGCGACGAGGAACGACAGCAGCGTGGTGGGCAGGAAGCGCAGGCCGGCGTCGAGCGGCCCGTAGCCGAGGATGGACTGGATGTACAGGGTGAGGTAGAGGAACAGGGCGAACATCGAGGCCGACAGCGCGAAGGCGGCGATCGACGCACCGGCGAAGGTGGGCTTGCGAAACAGCGAGAGATCGAACATGGGGTCGCGCCGGCGGGCCTCGATGACGAAGAAGGCGACGAGCAGGACCACGGCGCCGGCTAGCAGGAGGACGATCTGGGTCGATCCCCAGCCCTCGTTGTTGCCCCGCACGAGGGCGAAGATGAGCATGAACAGCGCGGCCGAGAAGGTGATCAGGCCGCCAAAGTCGATGCGGGGCGCCGAGGGGGGCCGTGCGTTGACCAACCGGGTGAAGGTGATGGCCAGCGCGCCGATGCCGATGGGCACGTTGAGGTAGAAGATCGACTGCCAACCGAAGCCATCGGTGAACAGCCCGCCGACCAGGGGCCCGACGGCCACGGCGCCGCCGGTGGTCGCTCCCCAGGCGCCGAAGGCCGTGCCCCGGTCGCGACCCTGGAACTCCTGGGCGATCAGGGCCAGCGAGGTGGCGAACATCATCGCCCCGCCCACGCCCTGGACGCCCCGGGCCACGTTGAGGACGATGGGAGAGCCGGCCAGGCCGCAGCCGATCGAGGCGATGGTGAAGACCACCAGCCCGGCAGAGAAGATCCCGCGACGCCCGAAGATGTCCGACAGTGACCCGGCGGTGAGCAGGAAGGCAGCGAGGGTCAGCGAGTAGGCGTCGATCACCCACTGCAGGTCGGAGAAGCTCGAGTGCAGCGAGTGGGCGATGCTGGGCAGCGCCACGTTGACGATGGTGACGTCCAGCAGGAGCATGAACGTCGCCACGCAGACGACCACCAATGTCCACCACTTGCGCTCCATGAGCAGCGAAGCCTAGCGATGCCTTCTTCTAGGCTGCGGCGCCTCGTGGGCCGTCTCCGCCGCTACCCGGGCATCGCGTGGGTGGCCCTGGGAACGCTCGTTCTGCGCGGGGTCTACGGGCCGGGCTATGTGCACTACGACGCCCTCTACTCGCTGATCTGGGGGCGCGACCTCGTCCACGGTCGCCTGCCGCCCGACTTCGCCGACTCACATTCGCCCACCGAGCACCCGCTGGCCAACGTCCTGGCCGGCCCGATCTCCCTTGCCCACCTCGGCGGCCTGCGGACCCTCGACTGGATCTCGCTGGTGATGCTGGCCACCCTGGCGTGGATGGCCGTGCGCCTGGGACGAGCCCTGTTCACCCTCCCCATCGGCCTGGGCTTCGCCGCGCTGCTTCTCACCTGTCCGCCGATCGTCGAGCAGATGCTGATGGCCTCGATCGACGTGCCCTTCCTCGTGCTCATCCTCTGGGCGGCGGTGCTCGAGGCCGAGCGTCCCCGCCGCGGTCTGCCGATCGTCGCCGTGCTCGCCGTCTGCGGCCTGCTTCGCCCCGAGGCGTGGCTGCTCGGGGCCGCCTACGTGCTCTACCTCTCCCCGCGCCGGGACTGGTCGGGTCGCCTGCGCCTCGGCGGCCTCGTGCTCGTCGCGCCGGTGCTGTGGGCCCTCTTCGACCTGGCCAGCGCCCACGACGCGGCGATCTCGCTGACCGGCACGCAACGGGCCGGGCACCAGACCCAGGCCCAGCACTCGCTCGGGGCGGCCATCGTCCACGGCCCGCAGACCCTGGCCAGCATCCTGGGAACGGGGATCAGCGTCCTGGGCATCGCCGGCGCGGGACTCGCCTTCGCCGTCCGGCGACGGCGGTCGGCGGTGGCCCTGGTCCTGCTCGGCCTCGGGCTCCTGGGCTTCTTGGGACTGGGCGCCGTGGGGCTGCCGGTGATCCCCCGCTACGCGTTCGTGCCCGCCCTGATGGTCGCCCTGTTCTGCTCCTACGCGGTCTTCGGCTGGGCCGAGGCGCCCCCGGGGAGCACCGTCCGGCGGGTGTGGATGATCGGCGCCCCGCTGCTCCTCGTCGCCCTGGTGGTCACCAACGCCCGCTACTACACCCACCGACTGCCCCAGCTGCGGCGCGCGGCGACCACCCTCTCAGCCGACGACGGACGCCTCGATGCGCTGCTCGCCACCCCCGCGGTGCGCCCCCTCATCCAGGGCTGCCGCCCCCTGCAGCTCCGAGACTTCCGGGCCAAGCCCCTCGCCGCCTACCTCATCGGCGGCCACGCGCGGGACTACGTCCAGCTGCTGCCCCAGCAGGTGGCCGGGCCGGGCAGCTACCTCGAGCACATCCCCGTCCGCGGCGAGCCGGCGCTCCCGCCGGGCTTTCGGACCGTGTGGGGCGTGCGTCACTGGACGCTGTCGAGCACGTGCCCGAGCGCGCCGAGCGGCTGACTGGCCGGACCGGCCGGACCGGCCGGAAAGCCAGCTCGCACACCGAGCGGTCCCCCTTCGGCCTGACCCAACCGTTCACTGTCGCCCCGGTTCCGTACCCTGGCCCGGTGCAGCACTTCGTCCAGTCGGGGACCGGCGCGCCGCCGACGGATGGCTGATCGCGAACACGTGGACGGCGACGCCCCGCGGTGGCGGCGCTCCCTGGCGGCGCTGCTCGCCGTGCTGATTTCCGCGTTCGGGGTGGTCTGGACGAATTCGGTGATCCAGATCGTCGGCGACTACGGCACCGTTGACGAACGTGGCGTGGTCATTCAGGCGGTCCTGGGGTTCGCCGGCGTCGGCCTGCTGCTCCTCGGCGTCGCCAGCGGCTGCGTGTACGCGGCGCGCGGCGTATCGAGGTGGGGACGCCGGGCACGCCGGGCGTGGCTGCTCATGCTGCCGTTGCTCCTCGCCTGGGCGTTCTTGGCCTTCGCCATCTCGATCCGTTGACGGTGCCGATCCTGAGTGATAAAACCTCGTGTGTGGAGGACTTGCTTCCCGGTACCCAGCCCAGGTGAAGGCAGTGAATGGGTGAATCCGAGCCAGAGAGCCGCGCTTGCCGCCGTGCTGGCGGCCGTTGTGGGCGTGATCGCCGGAAGCTCTGGGGCTTTCGGCGGATCGAGATCCTCTCCACCGCTGGCGACCCATCGAGTTGAGCCCTGTGGGTCGACGGAGGCTCGCTACACCGTCGTCGATCTGGGGCGCTCGTTTCAGGGGCTGGCCTTGCGAGACAGCGCAAGCCTCTGCGAGACAGCACCACCGTCGGTCGGCCCTCCGGCCCCCGTGCGCTACTCATCAAGGTCCTACGGCGACTGCGTGGCGGTGAGCGAAGCGGGGTGCGCCCCGCCGCTGCAGATCGAGAGCTGGCCAGAGTGCCGACGGGATCTCGCCTCGTATTCGGCGAGCGATGAGATCAGTCGTACCGTCCTCCGGCACCATTTCATTACGCTTCCGCAGCGTCCCGAATTGCCGGTCGCCTCATTTGAGGGAGGAACCCGGCTCGAGCTCTACACAGGAAGCACCACCGTGGTGATCAGCGCCGACTCGCCAGCGCTTGCCTACGCCGCCGCCATCCAGGCGGCCAACCACGCCGGGCTATCGGTTTCCTTCCCGATAGCCAGCGCTTCGGCCGCCACCGTTTCATCGGCCCTCCGGCGGCTTGCGGCACGCCGGATTCCGCCGCCGGGCACCGCCCCCGTGAGCGCTCATGCCGCGAGCGCTTCTTGCGTGTCACCGGTGACACGATGAAACGCGTCAGCGCGCTTCTGTTCGTTGCCTGCGCGCTGCTTGGTGGGTTCGTCGTGTCGGCGAGCGCCGGCCCTTCAGCCCCCTACAAGAGATTTGGGCTCAGCGCCCCGTATACCTTCAACGGGTGCGGAGGCGGCGCGCACTATGTTGATCCCATCAACGTTCTCTGGTTCGGCCCCAATGCCGTTGGCAGCAAGGTGGCGCACGGGCTTGAGGTGTGGGGCAAGTGGACTCACGATGACTACAAGAGTCCCTTCACGAACGCCACCCACGTAGATTACCAGTACATCGGTCAAGCACTGAGCGGCGCATGCCGTAGGGACAGCGCGCAGCGAGCCGACGACTGCGCTGCCTGTGATCGCAATCACGTACGGCTGTTTTCGACCACTTCGCGGGCCAACCGCACGTACATCGTCGGTGACGCCCATCATGATCAAACCGTCATCTCGCCGGGCTCAAACTGCCCAGTCGGCGGCGCGGGACACGTCGCCAGCGACTTCAACGGGCCACGAGAGGACATCCAAAAGTTTTGGAGCGCTCATAACGAGCGCACGTATTACCGGTACTGGGGCAATACGAGACCGCTGAAGCAGTGCGACGACAGCTTCGCTCACAGCAACGGATACGTCCTCTATGCCGGAACGTGACGTTGCTCTTGGCGTGCGAACCCGGATCGTCGTCGGGTTGTTGACCGTCTCCACGGTGGCGCTCACCGCCTGTGGCAAGAGCTCCACCCCACCGTCGCCAGCGGCGGCGGTGCGTCAATCCTTCGAGCAGCTGCGCCGGGCGGTCACGGATCGGAACGTCCAAGCTACGTGCGCTCTGGTAGCGCCAGCCGGGGCGGATGCCCTTCCGATTTCAGAGGCGGCCCAGGCGCTTCCCGCATACGCGAAGGACTGCGAGCACGGCTTCGGACGGCGCGGAGAGTTCGAGAGCATGTCGAAAGGACTAGAGGGACTCGCGCCCGGCCCCGTCGCCATAAGCGGCCGCCGGGCTCAACTCCAGGTATCCGGCCCCGGACGACCGCCCGGCGCGCTTGGCTTCGTCCTCGTGGCAGACCGGTGGCGGCTCGCGTTCCAAACACGATGACCTCCGGCTGGGAGATCGCGGCGCGGACGGCACCGTTGGCGGCGATCATGGCGCTTGCCGGCCTGGCCGGCGGATCGCCCTCGACGGCTGCCGCAGCGGAGCGCAGCTCCGCGAAGCCCGCGCGTCTCGACATGACCTTCAGCTCGTCGGCTGACTCAGGGCTCAACACGCCGGACGGAGCGGCGCCCGGCTCAGACCAGACTCCTTCGTCGGGACCGCTGCCCAGCGACCCGTCCGACCCGTCGTCGCAGCCCGGTGCACCGAGCAGCGCCCTGCCGCCTCCGACAGAGCCGCCGCCGGGTCCTCCCACTGGGACCACCGGCCCGTCCGATCCGTCGTCGGCGTCCGATCCGTCGTCGGCGTCCGATCCGTCGTCGGGGACCTCATCGCCGTCCTCCGATCCCGCCGGAGCGACCGATCCCCCAGCAGCGACCGGGGCGGGGACGCCGTCCAACTCGACCCCGGCTCCAGTCCCCCTCGTCGCTCCGAACCCAGCGAGCCCGGCACCTCCGGTGCTGCCCCCGCCCCCGCCCCCGCCGCTGCCCACCATCACATTTCGAGGTGCGGTTTCCCTACCCGGGCACGTTCATCGTCACCACCTTGTTGTCGTACGCCACCGTGCCCGCCCGACCCTGCGTATGTTTCTGCGCACGTTCCGCGCGGTGCGCAGCTCGCCCGTGGGGCATGCCTACCGCACAGCGACGACGGCACACACCGCCCAGCAGCGGACCGCGGCGTACCATCGCGTGGCGGTCTCCGCGCCAGCGGCGCGCTGCTCGTTCCCACCCTGCTGACACGGATGGCTGGCCCGACAGCAGCGGCTCGTCTTTGGCGACGGCCGGTAGTCGCCCTGGTCGTCGCTGTCATCGGCCAGACCGCCGTGCTGGACCCCGGTCCGGCTGTCGCCGCGCCGGTCCCGGTGATCGGGCTGGTCAATCCCCTGGCCGCCAGCCCCCGGCCGGTGGCCAACGGCACCAACGCCTCGGCGGCCGCCCAGGTGCGGGTGCGCTTCGTACGGGGTGGGCACCGCCCGGCCAGCCAGGTCAACGTGCTGCCCACCCGCCGGGCGCTGGTCAGCGGAACGATCCAGGATCCCCGCCACCGCCCGATCGCCGGGGCGGTGCTGCTCATCGTGGTGCAGTTCGACGGGCAGCCGGCCGCGGCGGTGGCCGGAGCCGTGCACTCCGACGGCCGCGGTCACTTCGCCTTCCCGCTGCGCCCCGGGCCCAGCCGGACCGTTGCGATCGTCTACTACCCGGCCAGCATCTCGACGGCCTACCTCACCTCCAACGCCCTGCGCGAGCGCGAGGCCACCACCATTCGCCTGGCCGTCGCACCCCACGTCGCGCGCGGCGGGCGCAGCGTCCACTTCCGCGGCCAGGTCGTCGGCGTGCGCGGCGTCAAGCTGCTCGTCGCCCTCCAGGTCCTGCGCGCCGGCGCTGGCTTTCAGACCTTCCGGGTCGTGCGCACCCGGCCCACTGGACGCTTCGACGCCGGCTTTCGCTTCTCCCGCGGCCCGACCGCGGCCTACCGCTTCCGGGCCCTGGTCATCGCCCAGAACGGCTTTGCCTACGGCACCAGCGTCAGCCACTCCACCTTCGTCCTGGTGCGCGGCTGACGGCGCTCGGCACCGGTGGCCAGAGGGCGCGCACTAGGCTGACCCGTCCTCTCCATGGCCACCGAGACCCCGAGCCCCGCCGCCGCAACCCGCGGCGCCTCACCGCCACCGGCGAAGGGATCGGATCGTTCCGCCGGCACGTTGGGGCGCCGACGCCGACCAGCCTGGCTGCTCGAGGCCGGCGCGGTCGTGGTGCTGGCCGTGGTCATCCGCCTGCTCTACGGCCGGGGCTGGGAGCACTACGACTCGGTCTACTCGCTCATCTGGGGACACGACCTCGCCGGTGGCCATACCCCACCCGACATCGGCGCCCTGGCCTCCCCCACCGAGCACCCGCTGGCCAACCTCGTGGGCGCCGTGCTCGACCCCCTGGGCTTCCATGGGCTCGCTGCCCTGGAGCTGATCAACGTGCTGGCCCTGGCCATAGTGGTCTGGGCCGCCTTCCACCTCGGGCGCACGCTGTTCAGCGCGCCGGTGGGCGTGGCCTTCGCCCTCATCATGCTCGTCGCCCCCAAGCTGGTCGGCCAGACCATCGAGTCCTCGACCGACACCCCGTTCCTCGCCCTCGTCCTCGCCGCCGCCGCCCTGGAGGCAGCGCGACCTCGACGCGGGTGGGCGCCGATGGCCCTGCTCGCCGTGGCCGGGCTGCTGCGGCCCGAAGCGTGGCTGCTCGCCGGCCTCTACTGGCTGTGGGTGGTCCGGCCGGCGAGCTGGCGCTCGCGGATCGGATTGGCGGTGCTGGGGGCGGCACCCGCCGTCGCCTGGCTCGGCTTCGACGCGGCGGTCACCGGGGACGCGCTCAAGTCCCTTCACGGGACCCAGGCCGCCGCCGCCCACATCCACCGTCCCATGGGCCTGGTCACCGCCGTGCGCCAGGGCCCGGGCGACCTGGCCGGCGTGTACGGGCCCTGGATCGCCGCGGGGGGCTCGTTGGGCTTCGTCGCCGCGCTCGGCCTGCTGCGGCGCCGGGCCCTACTGCCCGTCGCGCTGATCGCCGTTGGCTGCGGGGCGTTTCTGGCCATCGGCCTCGCCCACCTGTCGCTGATCTCCCGCTACCTGTTCGTCCCGGCGACGATGGTCGCGCTGTTCTGCGCGGTGGCCATCGCCGGTTGGAGCGCGCTGGAGCCCGGCCACCGGCTGCGGCGGCCGTGGATGGTCGCTGGCGCCGTGGTGGGGATCGCCGTGGCGGCCGGCTTCGGCGTCCACGCCGCGCGGACGCTGCCCGGACTGGTCAGCGACGCTGCCCGGACCTCGCGTGACGACGGTCAGCTGCGCGCCCTGGTCCGCGACCCGGCCTTCGGCGCCGAGCTCGCCCGCTGCGGGCCGGTGCAGACCAACGACTTCCGCGCGCGACCCATGCTGGCGTTGCTGCTCGCTACCCATCCCGAGCGTTACGTGCTGGTTCACGTGCGCTCGGCCGTGCGCCCCGGCGGAGGCTACCTCGAGTCCGTCCGTCAGCCCCACGCCGGAACGGTGGCGGCCGGGATGCGGATCGTCGACCGTCGGGGAGCCTGGACGCTGTACGACGGGTGCGGGGCGTTCGAGTGATCCGGGCCTCGGGTCGCCGAGCGTGCGCGCCTTCGTCACCGGCGGCTCAGGGTGGTCCGGCAGGCGGCCGGCGACGCCCCGAACCCGTCCGCTGCCCGTTCTACCGTCCGCTGACGATGGCGGTGCGGGAGCTCACCGACGGTCAGGCGGTCGCGCAGGCGATGGTCGTTCGCAACGCCGAGCGTCGCACCCGGCGGGGGGGCGGCTGCTTCTTGCGGTTGGAGCTGGGGGACCGCACCGGGACGCTGACGGCGATGGTCTGGGAGGACGTCGAGGCGACGATCGAGCTCGCCGGCCCGGGCGCGGTCGTCCACGTCAGCGGACGCTACGAGGTCCACCCCCGTTACGGGCCCCAGCTCTCGCTGCGCAGCCTGCGCCGGGCGCAGGAGGAGGAGTACGACCCCGCCGAGCTGCTCGACGGCCCTCCACGCTCGGCCGAGCTGATGGAGGCCGACCTGCGGGGGCTCATCGCCACCGTGCAGGATCCGTGGCTGCGCCGCCTGCTCGAGCGCATCCTGGGCTCCCAGGCGCCGGCGTGGGCGCGCTACCGCGAGCAGCCCGCGGCCAAGCACTACCACCAGGCCTACCGCCATGGGCTGCTCGAGCACTCGCTCGGCGTGGCCGAGGCGGTGAGCGCGATCTCCGCGACGTTTCCCGGCATCGATCGCGACGTGGCGGTCACCGGCGCGCTGCTGCACGACATCGGCAAGCTCGAGGCCTACGCCTTCTGCGGAGCGGCGATCGATCTCACCGATGCGGGGCGCCTTCAGGGCGAGATCCCCCTGGGCTACTACCGGGTCCGGCGCACGATGGAGGAGCTCGAGGGGTTTCCCGCGGCCACGGGCGAGGCCGTCCTGCACATCATCCTCGCCCATCACGGCTCGCTGGAGCACGGCAGCCCGGTACTGCCGTGCACGCGCGAGGCCACCCTGGTGCACATGATCGACAACCTTGGAGGCCGGTTGGGCTCCTTCGACCGCCTGGAGAAGGAGCTGCGCCAGGGCGAGCGTTGGTCGGGGTTCGACCGCGCGCTCGGGGGCGGGGCGTACTTCTCCGAACGGGCGGCGGCGTAGGGCGAGGGGCGCGGGCGGGCCGGCGGCGGCGGTCGAGCAACGCCCTCCCACGAATCTGCGCAAAGAGCGGCGCAAGTCAGACCCCCTACGCGCGCGAGCAGACGGGCGCCTCTATCTTGGCCAGCGATGGCCAAAGACACCGAGAAGCTCATCCGGCAGCTCTCGCTGATCTCGTTCCTCATGGCCGAGCGCCGGCCGGTCACCGCGCTGGACATCCGCAGCGACGTCGAGGGCTACTGCGGGATGAGCGAGGATGCCTTCGCCCGCCGCTTCTACGCCGACCGGGCCGAGCTGGATTCGCTGGGCATCGAGCTCACCGTCGACCGGCCGGTCGACGGTGCCGCCGAGCAGGAGAGCTACTCGCTGGCCCCCGAGCGCTTCCACCTGCCGCCCATCGCCTTCTCCGACGGCGAGCTGGCGGCGCTGGGGACCGCCTTGCACCTGCTCGACGGCCGCTTCGCCTACGCCGAGCCGCTGCGCCTGGCGCTCCAGCAGATCGCCTGGGGGCGGCCGAGCCCCCTGCGCGCCCCCGAGCAGCAGACGGTCAAGCTGGCCCTCGCTCCCGAGGCGGGGGGCCAGGAGCTCGCGGGCCACCTGCAGAAGGTCGAAGCAGCCATCTTCCGGCGCAAGACGATCATCTTCGACTACTACTCGCTGGGCCGCGACGAGCTGGGCAGCCGCCGCATCGACCCCTACCAGCTCGTCTACCAGGGGGGACTGTTCTACCTCGTCGGCCACAGTCACGAGCGGGACGCTCTGCGCGTCTTCCGGCTGTCGCGCATCCGCGGCCGGGTCTCCTACGCCACCAAGGCCGAGCACGACTTCCAGCGACCCGAGGACTTCGATCCGCGCGACTACGCCGAGCGCATCGACTGGCAGCTCGGTGAGCCGGTCGGCGAGGCCGAGATCCGGGTGGCCGAGCGCGTCGCCTGGCAGGTGGAGCGCCACTTCGCCCGCTTCGGCACGCTGGGAGCGCCGGACGCCGACGGGGAGCGCAGCTTCGTAACGGGCTACGCCAACGCGCGCCAGCTCATCTCGTGGGTGCTGGGGCTCGGCGGCCACGCCCGCATCGTCGCCCCGGCGGAGCTGCGCGACGAGCTCGACGAGCGCGTGCGGCTCGTCGCCGAGCGCCATCGCGAGGACTTCACGCCGGCTGCCGCGGTGCCGGCCGCCGCGGCGGCCGCTGAGAGCCCCGCTCCGGCCCGCGAGCGCGCCGACCGCGAGTCGACAACCATCCGGCCCGAGCGCTTCGCCCGGCTCGTCACCCTGGCCACGCTGCTCATCGGCGCCGCCCGCGAGGGCCACACGGTGCCCGGCGCCGAGCTGCGCGAGCGGCTGCAGGTCTCTCCCGAGGAGCTCGAGGGGGACATCTCGGTCCTGAACATCGTGAACTTCGGGGCCGGCTCCTACGTCCTCTACGCCACCCTGACCAACGCCGACGTGGTCGAGGTCGACCTGGAGTCCTACTCCGACAGCTTCGACCGCCCGGCGCGACTGCTGCCCATCGAGGCCAAGGCGCTGATCGCGGCGATCGACCTGCTGGGCGACCATCTGCCCACCGGCGCGCTGGCTTCCGCGCGCGGGAAGATCGTCGAGGCCCTGGGGGAGGACCCAGCCCAGGCCGGACTGCAGATGGCGCCGGCCGCCGCCGACGACTCCGAGCACGCACGGGCGATCTCCCTGGCCGCGGCCGAGCACCGCGTGATCGAGCTGAACTACTACAAGGAGAACGAGGACGAGTTCTCCCAGCGGCGGGTCGAGCCCTACGCGCTGGCCAACGGCCGGGAGGGCTGGTACGTCATCGCCTTTGACCCCTTTCGCGACGGCCTGCGCCACTTCCGCCTGGATCGCGTCCGGCGCGTCGAGGTGACCGACGAGCGCTTCGAGCCCCGACCCGAGCTCGACGTCATGGACGAGGCGGCCGATGCGTGGCTGCGGACGGGCGAGGTCGAGGCGGCCCAGACCGCGCGGCTGTGGATCTCGCCCCAGCGCGCGCGCTGGGTCCGGGAGGAGCGCCGGGTGGTGGCCGAGCTCGAGGACGGCGCGGTGATCATCGAGCGGTCGTTCGCCGGCGCGGACTGGCTGGCCCGCGAGGTGCTCAAGGAGGCCGGCGACGCCGTCGTCCTCGAGCCCGCCGGGGCCCGCGGGGCGGTGCTCCGCGGCCTGGATCGCCTCTCCGTGCCGACGCGGGCCTGATCCGCCGCCCTCGCGGCACGCGACAGACCGCCTCTAGGCTCTGGCGCCGTGACTCGCGCCTTTGCCTTCCTGGCGGCGCTGCTGCTGGTCATGGTGGCGCTCGGGGCGGCCGGCGCCCACGTCAACTCCGACGAGCTGGCCCGGGCCGCGGGTCGGGGCATCGTGGACATCGCGCGGGCGGCCGGCCATCCGTCTCAGGCGGCGACTTGCAACTCCTCCTCCGCCGATGGTCCGCGCAGGGCTCGCACGACGTGGTCGAGCGCACTCTCGCTGGTCGGGTCGCGGCCATCGGTCACCGCGCCGATAACGCCGCGCTTGCGGTGCAGGACGCCCGCCATGTGCTTATCGATCGTGTCCGGCGCGAGCAGGTAGTAGGCGGTCACCGCGCCGCGCTGGCCGATGCGGTGGCAGCGGTCCTCGGCCTGGTCGTGGCGCGCCGGGGTCCAGTCGAGCTCGAGGAAGGCGACGTTGGAGGCGCGGGTGAGCGTTATCCCCTGCGCCCCCGCCTGCAAGGAGCAGACGATGAGCGGCGGTCCGTCGGGATGCTGGAATTCCTCGATCGCGGCCGCCCGGGAGGTGGCATCGTCGTCACCCAGCACGTGCGCCGCGGCGGGGAAGCGCCCGAGCAGCGCCTTCTAGACTTCGCGATGGTGGGCGAAGACGATGAGCGGCTCGCCGGAAGTGACGAAGTCCCCGATCCAGGCGAGAGCAGCACGCAGCTTGCCGCGCGCGACGAGCCGTCGCAGATAGTTGAGCCGCGCGAGCTGCTCCGCCCGCAGCGCCGCCGCGACCCGTGTCTCGAGTGTGCGCAGGTCAAGCGGCAGGGTGTGCAGCCAGGCGATCACGTCCTTCTCCGCGAGCCGGTACTCGTGCTCGTTGTCCAGCTCCATCGGCACGGTGGCCAGGCGCTTCGGTGGGAGCTGCGGCAGTACTTCCGTCTTCGTGCGGCGCACGTAGCAGTGGGCGCGCAGGTGCCAGTGCAGCCGCTCCAGGGCCTGCGGTCCGCGGAAGCGCCGGCCGAGCCGGGCGCCGCTTCCGAAGTTACCGAGACCGCCGATGAGCCGGAGCTGGGCGACGAGCTCCTTGGGCCGGTTCATGATCGGCGTGCCGGTGAGCGCGAGCCGCAGACCATCGTCGCTGACCCGCTCGGCCAGCGCGATCGCCGCCTTGGTGCGCTTGCGCCGTGGGTCCTTGCAGTAGTGGGACTCGTCGAAGACCGCCGCCCGGAGGCCGCGGTCGGCGAGCCTCCCCGCATGCGCCTCGACGATGTCGTAGTTGCAGATCACGAGATCGGCCTCCTGGGCCCCGGCGCGCTCCCAGCCATCCGCCGAGCGTCCTTCCACGACGGCGACGCTGCGCCCAGGCAACCAGCGCTCGCACTCCCGACCCCAGACCAACTTCATGCTCGCCGGGCAGACGACGGCGGCGGGGAAGGCGCCGTCGAGATGCAGAGCGGCCAGCGCCTCGACTGTCTTGCCGAGCCCCTGCTCGTCAGCCAGGAACGTCCGCCGCTGCAAGAGGGCGTAACGCACGCCGGCGCGCTGGAAAGGGCGCAGCTCGCCGCCGAGGCCGTCGACCTCCAGCTCGGCGTCGTGGGCAAGCGAAAGCGCGACCGTCGCCTCCGCGCGCGCCCGCTCGGCCTCGAGCTGCTCGAGCCGCCGCACCGCGTCGGGAGCGGCCCGCAGGTCGGGAAACCGGTCAAGTACCTCGCGGAGCGCAGGGGCGAGAGCCGGATCGGCAGGCAGTCCGAGCACGGTGGCTTGCAGCTCGTAGACGCAGGGCTCGGCGCGCTGGCCCACGACGGCCGCCTCGGGCAGCGCCTTGAACGCGTCGGCGGCGCTCAAGAGCCAGTCCGTCCGCAGCTCGAAGCGCGGCTCCCCCTCGTCATCGCGCCCGACCAGGAGCGTCGCACCAGCCGGGCGCTGGCCGGCGGCGAGCGCGGCGAGCGCGGGACCGTCGGGCTCGAGGCCCGGATGGTCGCGCAGGAGCGCGACGCTCGCAGGCTCGCACGGCAGCAGGAAGGTGTCGGGCCCCCGGGCGATCGCCCGCTCGGCGATCCCCGGTGGCGCCTCGCCAGTATGCGAATGGACGACGAGGACCGGCTCCCCGTCGCGCTCAACGGCGGTTGCGCAACCCGTCCACCGGCCGCGATGGGCCTCGAGCCACTCCGCGACATCGTCGGTGATCGCGAGCCAGGGATGGTCACCCAGCAACGTGTCGAGCGCCGCGGCTGACACAAGGTCAGCCGGCACGACCCAGACGCGTTCCGCGCCGTCGAAGCGCCTCCCCGGGATACGCTTGATGGCCGTGGTCAAGTCGGCATCGAACGGGAAGGTGAACACGAGCTGCGGCCCGCCGGCACCGGGGCGCAGCCACACATGCGCCGCGCCGGCGAGGGCAGCGCGCCCCAGCTGGGCGATCAGCGCGTCAAAGTCCGCGTCGTCGGGCGCGCGGCGCAGGTTCGTCATCGGCCGCTGGGAGAGACCCAGCATCGCGGCGACCGTGCGCGGGTCCTCCCACGCGACGCCCGGCATCGCGAACCGGTTCCGCGCTGCCTTCAGCGCACGCCAGTAGGCAGGATCGCGCTCGTCGCCCAGACGGTAGCGCGGCTTGGCCACGCCGCCACGCCGCGGTGGCTCGCCGCGCCCGCAGCACTTCTTGTACTTCACGCCGCTCCCGCACGGACACGGCCGATTGCGGGCTGGAGCCGTCACAACGGCAACGCTAACGGCTCGACCAGCGGAACCCGGCACGGCCCTCAGCTCGCGGCTACTGCTTCGCTGGGTCTGCGTGCCCTCTGGATCGCACGCACGCGGGGCTCGGTCGTGGCCGTGAGGGTGGCCGACGCGTTCGGTCAGCAGCTAGATCGATTGCGACCGGATTCACTCTCAGATCCTTCCGAGACCGGCCTGTCCTCCTCACGGTGGCCGCCGGTGACGACGTCGCGGGCGCGCTCCATCATCCCGCGATCCCCCCGCAAGCCGGTGGTGCGCTGAATGTCGTCCTTGACCCCGACGATGGTCTCGTGGACGGCCCCGACCTCACCCGCGAGGTCATGGATGACGCGCTCCATGGTGGCGAGATGGTCGGCGACCGGCGCAAGGATGTCGGAGAGGGCGCCCACCTTGGCGCCCAGCTCTTTCGTCGTGCGGTTGAGATGCGACTCTTCGCTCTCAAGCGCCACAACCACGTCATGGACGGCGTCGAGCCGGGTGCCGAGAACCTCCTCGAGGTGCTCAAGCGCCGGCAGCAGGTCGGGCAGCGGCTCGGTCTGCTCCCGCACGCGGGTGAGCTCGAAGCGCATCGGGCGCAGCTCATCGAGGGCCTGCAACACCCTCTCGGGCAGACGCAGCGGGGCGAGCAGCCCCGCGAGCACGCTCCCGCTTCGACCGCCCGAGGTCTCGTGTGTGGCCACGATATGCCGCCGCTCAGAAGCGCGAGGCGGGCCGTTGCTCGAGTTCAACCATGCGGCGACCCTACATCACGTACCAGTGCATTCCCGCCAGGCTGCGACGGTCACCGCGCCCCCCAGCTAGCCTACCGTCGGTATCGCGCTACTCTGGGTACGTTGGGAAGGGTCGTCAGGAAACGTCTGCGCGAGACGGGAGCCAAGGTGCCAGCGAAGGTCAAGTTCTACATGTTCCCCGGCTCGAGCTCTGTCTATACGGGCCGCTTGATGCTCGACCACAAGGGCATCGACTACAAGCTGGTCAAGCTCCCGCCGGGCGCGCACGCGTTCATTATGCTGGCGCTGGGCTTTGAGACGATGGGCGTACCGGCGCTCAAGCTGGGTCGCCGGCGGGTGCAGGGGACGCGCTCCATCTCGCGGGCCCTGGATGAGATGGTCCCGGAGCGGCCGCTGTTTCCGGCCGACCCGCGGCTACGCAAGGCGGTCGAGGATGCCGAGCGCTGGGGCGAGGAGCTTCAGAACGCGACGCGGCGCATCTTCTACTGCGGCGCCAGGCGCGACCGCCAGGCGTTTGCCAGCGTGGTGACGGCCGAGCGGGGGCTTCCGATGCGCCTGGTCTTGCGCGCGGGCGCGCCACTGATCGTGCGCCTCGCATCGGGCGCCCACCACGCGTCGGATGATGCCGGGCGCGAAGACCTCGCGCTGCTGCCCGAACGCCTCGATCAAATCGATCGCTGGATTGGGGAGGGCCGGTTGAATGCTGCGCAGCTGAACGCCGCCGACTTTCAGATCGCGCCGAACGTCTCGGCGTTGCTGCTGTGCGAGGACCTCGCCCCGTTCATCGCCGGACGCCCGGCCGCGGTGCTCGCCCGCCGCGTGGCACCCGACTACGTCGGACACCTCCGCCGGGTCTTCCCCCCGGACTGGCTCGCGCCGTTGCAGCTGAGCGCGAGCCCGCACGTCGCTGCTCTGCCGGTCGGATCCGAACCGCTCCCGCCAGCGGCGGGCGTCGTCGATGGCGAGGCCGCCACGGACAAGCGCCCCGGCGCATGAACCACGACCGCAGGTCAGACGACAGCTCGTCGCGACGCCGGCCCGACGCGGATCAGTGGCCCGGAGGCGGCTGACCCGCTCCGAGCGCGCGGCGCTCACGCGGCGCGACCTGCTCAAGGCCGCTGAGCAACGCTTCGGGCGCGACGGCTACCACGCCACCACCCTCGACGACATCGCCGAGGACGCCGGCTACACCAAGGGCGCCGTGTACTCGGCGTACTGCAGCAAGGCCGGCCTGTTCCTCGCGCTGCTCGACGCCGTCATCGATCGGCGCCTGGCGGAGACCCGCGCGCTGCTGACCCAGCACGACAGCGGCGCCGAGCTGCTCGCCGCGCTCGCTTCTCAGCCCGTCGAGGCCCGCGCCACCCAGTTCGTCCTTCTCGAGATCGAGTTCCTGGTCCACGCATCCCACCAGCCCGCGCTGCTGCACGAGTTCTCCCAACGCTACCGACGCCTGCGCTCCAGCCTCGTGCAGCTCGCCCCGGCCAGCACCCCGCTGGGCCCCGAGGCGTGGGCGACCGTGACGCTTGCGCTCTCAAACGGCCTCGCGCTCGAGCGTCTCATCGATCCCGACGGCGTGCCCAGCGACCTCATGGCCGCCGTCCAGTACCGGATCGTCCGACCCGACCGCGGATGAGCGTCCGATCCCGATCGTCGACGCGACACCATCGACTGCTTCACCCGAGATGCCGGCTTTCAGCCCGCCGCCTCGACATAGGCTCCCGACGGCGCCCCGGACAGGGCAAACGCCTCGGCGATCAGCTCGTAGGAGCGCCGGCGGGCGGCGTGGTCGTAGGTGATGCCGACCACGATCACCTCCTCGGCCCCGTACTCCGCGGCGACCGCCTCCAGGCCGGCACGGACGGTGTCCGGCGACCCGAGCACCGCACGGCGGCGCCGTCCGGAAGGGCCACGCTCGTCCGTGTCTTCACGACCGGCCAGAAAGCGCTCGGCCTTCTCGATCGGGGGCACGGGGATGTGAAGGCCCCGGCGCAGCAGCGCCATGCTCATGCGGCTCGAGGTCGCCAGACGGTGGGCCTCGTCGTCGGTCTCCGCGCAGATCGCCCAAACGGCGACCGCCACCCGGGGGGCCCCCCGCGCCGCCGAGCCGGCGAAGCCCGCCCGGTAGCGCTCGACGCTGGCGCCGGGATCGGGGTTGATGAAGTCGGCGAACGCGTAGGGCAGGCCTCGCTCGGCCGCCCAGCCGGCGCTGTCCGACGAGGAACCCAGCAGCCAGGCCTCGGGGCGCTCGTCGCCGCCGGGCAGCGCGGCCAGTCGGCGGAAGGGGTCATCGGGCCCGAAGCGGTCATCCAAGTAGGCGAGCAGCTCGGCGAGCTGCTCGGCGAAGTCGTCAGGGGGAACCTGACGACGGTCGCGCTGCAGGGCCAACATCGTCACGCGGTCAGTGCCAGGGGCCCGGCCCACGCCCAGATCGATCCTGCCGGGGAACAGCGCGCTGAGGATGCTGAAGCACTCCGCCACCTTCAGCGGGCTGTAGTGGGGCAGCATCACCCCGCCGCTGCCCACGCGCAGCCGGCTGGTGGCCGCCGCGATCGGGCCGATCAGCACCTCGGGGCTGGCGCCGGCCAGCATCGGGGTGCCGTGGTGCTCGGCCACCCAGTAGCGGTGATAGCCCAGCCGGTCGGCCAGGCGGGCGAGGTCGAGCGTGTTGGCCAGCGCCTCCTGGCCCGAGGAGCCCTCGGAGATGGGCGACTGATCCAGGATGCTGAGGCGCAGCGGGGCGATGGGTCCAGGCTAGCCCGCCCGGCGCCACGGACGATCAGCCGCTCATGCCCGCCACCGTCGCCAGCCCGAGCGCCGCCACCCGGGCGACCGCCGACGCGCTGGCCCGGGGCACGGCCACTACGCTACGCGCCGCGATGAGCCGCCGCGAGCAGATCACCATGACCGAACCCGAGGTCGCCGCCCTGCTCGTCGAGGAGCGGACCGTCATCTGCGCCACCAACGGGCACGACGACTGGCCCCACCTGATGCCGCTGTGGTTCGTGGTCCGCGACGGGGAGCTGTGGTCGTGGACCTACGCGCGCTCCCAGAAGGTCTCAAACCTCGAGCGCGACGACCGCTGCAGCCTGCAGGTCGAGGCCGGAGACGATTACCAAGAGCTGCGCGGGGTGTTGATCAAGGCCCACGCAGTCATCCATCGCGACACCGATGTGGTGGCCACCCTGGGCAGCGAGATCCTTGGCCGCTACACCCCCGTCGGCGACGGCGAGCTGACCCCCGAGGTGTCCGAGATGGTGCAGCGCCAGGCGAGCAAGCGGGTGGGACTGCAGTTCGTCGAGCAGGCTCGAGCATCGTGGGACCACCGCAAGCTCGCCGGGACCTACTGACCATGGTCGAGCCCCTGAAGGGCCTCATCCTCTCGGGCGGACGGGGCACCCGCCTGCGCCCCATCACCTACACGTCGGCCAAGCAGCTCGTGCCGGTGGCCAACAAGCCCGTGCTCTTCTACGGCCTGGAGGCCATGGCGTCGGCCGGCATCGAGGAGGTCGGGATCATCATCGCGCCGGAGACCGGCGAGGAGATCCGCGCCACGGCGGGCGACGGCGAGCGCTTTGGCCTGCGCATCACCTACATCGTCCAAGGGGAGCCGCTCGGGCTGGCCCACGCGGTGCTCACCGCCGAGCCGTTCCTGGGGGACTCCTCATTTGTCATGTACCTGGGCGACAACCTGCTGCAGGGTGGTATCGACGAGTTCGTTGCCGACTTCCGCGAGCACGCCCCCGACGCCCTGATCCTCCTCACGCCCGTCCCTGACCCCGAGAACTATGGCGTCGCCGAGCTGCGCGGCGGCGCCGTCGCGCAGCTGCGCGAGAAGCCGCCCGATCCGGCCACCGACCTCGCCCTGGTCGGGGTGTACATGTTCACCGCGCGCATCCACCATGCGGCGCGCACGATCGCCCCGTCCGCCCGCGGCGAGCTGGAGATCACCGACGCCATCCAGCACATCGTCGACGCCGGCGGGCGCGTCGAGCCCCACGTGGTCCGCGGCTGGTGGAAGGACACCGGGCGCCTGGAGGACATGCTCGCGGCCAACCGCCTCGTGCTCGACACGGTGGAGGCCCGCGTCGAAGGCGAGCTGATCGATACCCAGGTCGATGGCCGCGTCGTCGTGGAGCCCGGGGCGACCCTCGAGCGCTCGACCGTCCGCGGGCCGGCGATCATCGGCGCCGGCGCGCGGCTCACCGACGCCTACGTCGGGCCCTACACCGCGGTGGGCGAGGGCTGTGTCATCCGCAACGCCGAGGTCGAGCACTCGATCCTGCTCTCCGGATCCTCGGTCTGCGATCTGGCCGGGCGGATGGAGTCATCGCTGCTCGGCCGCCAGGCGTCGGTCTCCCGCTCCGAGCGCCAGCCCCGGGCCTCGCGCTTCATGGTGGGCGACAACTCGGAGATCTGGCTGCTCTGAGCTGATTGGCCCTCCGCGGGGCCACAGCGTCGGGTCGCCTCTACGCTCCGAAGATGCGCATCCTCGTCACCGGCGCCGCCGGGATGCTCGGTCGCGACGTCGTGGCCGCGGCGCAGAACGCCGGCCACGAAGCGATCGCCCTGCCCCGCGCCGACCTGGACATCACCGACGCCGCCGCCTCTGAACACACCATCGCCACCGCCCGCCCCGACGCGCTGATCAACTGCGCCGCCTGGACCGACGTGGACGGCGCCGAGGCCGACGAGGCGCAAGCCAGCGCGGTCAACGGCGCCGGCGCCGGCCAAGTGGCGAACGCGGCAGCCGCCGCCGGCGCGCTGACCATCCAGGTCTCCAGCGACTACGTCTTCGACGGGACCACCAGCAAGCCGATTCCCGAGGACGCCGCCGTGCGACCCACCTCGGCCTACGGCCGCTCCAAGCTGGCCGGCGAACGGGCGGTGGCCAGAGCGGGCGGGCGCTGGATGATCGTGCGCTCCTCCTGGCTGTTCGGCGCCCACGGTCCCAACTTCGTGGCCACCATGCTGCGCCTGGCCGGCGAGCGCGAGGAGATCGCCGTCGTCGAGGACCAGGTCGGCTGCCCGACCTACACCGGCCACCTCGCTGCCGCGCTCGTCGAGCTCGCGGAGTCCAGCGCCGAGGGCATCCACCACGTCGCGGGAGCCGGAGCGGCGAGCTGGAACGCGTTTGCCCGCGAGATCTTCGCCCAGGCCGGGCGGGGCACCCGGGTGCTGCCCTCGAGCACGGCCGAGCAGAACCGTCCCGCGCCCCGACCGGCGTACAGCGTCCTCGGTGTGACCCGACCCGACACGCCGCGTCTGCCGGCCTGGACCGACGGCCTGGCCGCCTACCTCGCCGAGCGCGAAGCCGAGGTGCACGCGTGAGGCTCCTGGTCTGCGGCGGCGCCGGCTTCATCGGCTCCAACTTCTGCCGGGTGCGCCTGCGCGAGTCCGACGACGAGCTCGTCGTCCTGGACAAGCTCACCTACGCCGGCCGCGAGGAGAACATCGCCGACCTCCTCGACGGCGGGCGCCTGCGCTTCGTCCGCGGGGGCATCGAGGACCCCGACGCGGTGTCTGGGGCGATCGAGGGTTGCCACGCGGTGGTCAACTTCGCCGCCGAGACCCACGTCGACCGCTCCATCGCCGAGCCCGACGCCTTCGTTACCACCCACGCCCAGGGGACCCACGTCCTGCTCGAGGCGGCCCGCGAGGGCGGGCTGCGCTACCTGCAGGTCTCCACCGACGAGGTCTACGGCTCGATCGCCGACGGCTCGTTCACCGAGGAGTCCCCGCTGGCACCGTCATCGCCCTACTCGGCCACCAAGGCCGGCGCCGACCTGCTCGTCGCCTCCTACCACCACACCTACGGCCTGCCCACGGTGATCTGCCGGGGCTCGAACAACTACGGCCCCTACCAGTATCCCGAGAAGCTCATCCCGCTGATGGTGCTCAACGCCCTGGCCGGTGACCACCTGCCCGTCTACGGCGACGGGCTCAACGTGCGCAACTGGCTCTACGTCGAGGACTTCGGCCGCGCCATCGCCACCGTGCTGGCCCGCGGCGAGGCCGGCGAGGTCTACAACGTGGGCGGCCCCGACGAGTGCCCCAACCTCGAGGTCGTGCGGCGCATCCTCGCCCTGTGCGACCGCGACGATGAGCTGATCGAGTACGTCACCGATCGGCCCGGCCACGATCGCCGCTACTCACTGTCCTCGGCCAAGGTGCGCGCCCTGGGCTGGGCGCCGCGCATGCGCTTTGGGGAGGGCCTGGAGCGCACGGTGGCCTGGTACCGCGACAACGCCCCGTGGTGGGAGCCGATCCGCTCCGGCGACTACCGGGCCTACTACGAGCGCCAGTACGGGCGCTCGCTGCGCAGCTGAGCCCGCCACCCGGGGGAGTCAGACTGAGCGCCGGGGCGAGCACCGGCGCCGCCCTGGCGGCGATCGCCGGGGAGGTGGAGAACTGCCGTGCCTGCCCCCGGCTGGTCGCCTGGCGCGAGGAGGTGGCGCGTACCCGGCGCGCCGCCTACGCCGACCAGGACTACTGGGGACGACCGGTGGCCGGCTTCGGGGACCCGCAAGCCCGCATCGCCGTCCTGGGCCTGGCGCCCGCCGCCCACGGCGCCAACCGCACGGGGCGGATCTTCACGGGAGACCGCTCGGGCGACTTCCTCTTCGCCGGGCTGCACCGGGCCGGGCTGGCCAACCAGTCCACGTCGGTGGCGCGCGATGACGGGTTGCGCCTGACAGACTGCTGGATCACCGCGGCGGTGCGCTGCGCGCCGCCGGCCAACCGGCCGGAGACGGCCGAGCGCGATCGCTGCCTGCCCTACGCCCGGCGCGAGCTCGAGCTGCTGGAGACCGTCCGCGTGGTGATCTGCCTGGGCGGCTTCGCCTGGGACGCCGGGCTGCGGCTGCGCGCCGCGCTCGGGGAGGCAACGCCGCGGCCCAGGCCCCGCTTCGGACACGGCGCCGAGCTGGCGGGTGAGCGGTTCACGCTGCTGGGCTGCTTTCACCCTTCCCAGCAGAACACGTTCACCGGCCGCATGACGCCGGCCATGCTCGACGGCGCCCTCGCCCGCGCGCTAGGGCTGGCGCGCGGCCCGCGGCTCAGACCGGCAGCTCCGCGGGCGATTCAAGAGCGCGAAGACCCATGAGAAATGAGATGAGTGGTCGGTCGGTCGGGATACTGGCCGGTGTGATCTGCCGGTGTGCTCTACGACGCTCACGCCGCCGAAGCGCGGTGAGCGCCTACTCTTTCACCGTCGCGTAGCGGAGGATCTCCACGACCTGCTCCGGGGTCTGTGCTGTCGCCATCGCCGCGCGGTCGACCTCCTTCAGCGCATGCGAGAGCTCTGCGTCGTGGAGGGTGACGATGGGCTTTCCCAGCGCGGCCGCGAACCCGGCATCGAAGGCAGCGTTCCATTGCCTGTACTTATCACCGAAGCGGACCACCACGACATCGGCCTCGC
>JAABUY010000792.1_pt1 | contig 49948 bp, 66 predicted proteins | sample 5560271 | NCBI WGS metagenome assembly JAABUY01 (sample SAMN10711886, study PRJNA513374) | rock metagenome | isolation source: Antarctica rocks | place: Antarctica: Victoria Land, University Valley | reverse complement strand
GACGGTGACCACGCGCGAGGAGGCCGTCATGGAGCTGAGCCTGGAGATCGAGCAGAACTCGTCCGTCACCGCCTGCCTGCGCAACTTCAGGCGCGCTGCGCTATCCTAGCGCTGGGGCCCCATCCTGTCTGCCTTCTGACTGGCTGCGCGACTGAAGGTCCGCAGCGCAGCTGCTGCTGGGAGCCCCGTCGTGCTCGCCTCCAGACTGGCTGTGCAACCTGGACATGACGCCGTCCCGCCGACTTTGAGGCTGCTGCGATGCTGCGCCTGCATACAGGCCAGAGCTGTGCCCTGCAGATGGTCTTCTGAGAGCGTGGGGGCAGTAACAGCCTGAGCGCACGCGCGCGGCATCAGCAATGCGTTGGAGGAGGCACATGACGCATTAGACTGTCTCTTCTGGCGTGCTGCTGCCTGCAGAACCTTCTCGGTTGTTTGGTGCTGCAACCAGGAGCGAGAGCAGCCGCGACAGCCAGCAGCACCGGCACGCGCGACCGACACGGCGGGCGCGAGCGCGCAGCTCGACGGCGATGCTGGAGGCCGACGACAAGTTCTTCTGCAACTCGTGCCGGTGCCTGCAGGAGGCGCAGTGGCGCATGAAGATCAAGACGCTGCCGCGCGTGCTGTGCCTGCACCTGAAGCGCTTTAAATACATTGAGCAGCTGGACCGGTGCGCCCCCTGTTGTTCGACCAACAACGCGTGCAAGAGCAAAGCGTGGTAGCACGATGGTCAGCCGGCCTTGTCATCAAATGTGAACAGCTTTATTAGGTTCTATTAACTTGGCTGCGCTGGGAGCTGTACTGTCAAGGCGGCCGACCTTTTATGTCCTCAGCGCCCTCTAACCACATGTCGATGTCGAAGCAGAACCGAGTGAACAGGCTGTTTGGTTTTGGTGCCAGAGGCCAGGGGCGTTGCTCAAGATGTAACCTGATGCCTGATGGAGATGGTGTGCTGGTGTGTTGCATGCTCGACACGGTGTCAGTGCTTAACCCCCCCGGATGCGCGCGCGCCAGGCTGCGCAAGCTCATGTACCGCGTGGTGTTCCCGTTCGAGCTGAAGCTGCGCAACGTGGCCGACGAGTGCGACGACGCGGACGACGTGTTCCACCTGTTCGCCGTCGTGGTGCACGTCGGCAGCGGCCTGAACCATGGTGCGTCGGAAGGTCCCGTGTGAGCCTGTGCGTTCCTGCAGATGATAGCGGTGCATGTCGGCAGCGAACCGAACCAAAATATGTGATGGGGACATTAATGCTCCATGTGCATGCCTGCAGGCGACAGGGCTTCTGTGCTATGTGCGCCCGTTGCGCCATGCTGATGCTGGAGCACTGCGCGCGCGCAGGCCACTACGTGGCGTTCGTAAAGAGCGCGTCGCACTGGCTGTTCTTCGACGACGAGACGGTGGAGCCCATTAGCGAGGCGATGGTGCAGACCGCGTTTGGGTCGCCGCAGGTCCGGCCCCGCTTGCGATGCCTGGTCTGCATGTGGCTGTGCGTGCAGCTGCTCTTGCTGCTGGAGTGTGCTCGGCGTCAGCGGTCTGTGCGCTCTCTGCTCATGCGTAGCGTCGACAACCGAGAAGCAGCGTCATTCATTCGGTCTGTGCTGATATCATGGCTTGTCGATACCATAAACATGTGATGTGGACTGCGTGCCCGTTGCTCGGCATGTATCGTGTTGGCCTCCCTTCTGCACTTGCTCAGCACATGCTCACACACTCGCCTGAGCGAGGATCGTCTGAACAACCACGCAGGAGTACTCATCCAGCATGGACCATGGGTACATTCTGATGTATGAGCGCCAGCGGCCCGGCGAGCGCGCTGACGCTGACACCGACCCCTTCGGCGGTCCTGACGACGAGGCGGGGGCGGGAACGCCACAGCCTGGCAGGACGGCGTAGGCATCTCGGGCTACCTGCAGAGTGTGTGTGGTCGAGCAGCCTGTGCTACTGGCTGTGTTGCTTTAATTTCCTGGGTGCGATTTATATCAGTGTGCTGATGTGCTAAAAAGTCACGTGGCGGTAGCAGCGCTGTTCGTCCTCTGCCGAGTAGGAGTGTTAGAAAGTACTTTGCCTACAGGGCTTGCTCTTGCTGGTAGCTGTAGTCTGTGCTTATTGCAAGTGTGTCTGGTACAGCGAATCGGGCGTGTTTTGGGGTCAGTTATGCGCAGCGTTGTGCGCTCACCAGATTGTTATGTTGTTGCCCGTGTCTGTGTTGTTCTGCGGTAATCAGTATGGTATACCCCAACCTCCACTCACGGGCTTGGATGCCGGAAAACAGGAAAGGCAGCAGGAAGCTGCTCTCCTGGATGCTGTCCAGTCAGAACCCGAGGTAAGGTAGGGTGGCCTCCATCTAGGGTCAACCCATGTAGGCTGGCTCATCAGCAGTCATCACACTTGAATCGCCAGTACTCTCTCAACCGCCACTCTAGCTTTCAGCACGCTGCATTAGCTCAAACACATCTACGATGGCTGTCTCCTGGGTGTATGTGCTGGTGGCGGCCGTCCTGGGCCTGCTCGCCCACAGGCGCGTCTCCTTGTCTCTTGTCAGATCGTGTATGTGCGCAACATTGGCCACCACGCACCAGGGTGTAGCGCTAGTAGCCGCACATATGCTTGCACGCATGCATGGGTTCCCACTTCAGCAGACCTACATGCCAACCATGTAGCTGGCTGGCTTTGCTTGTTTCAAAGGCCGACTGTGTTCCTGCAGCTGTATGTGACCTGTAAAGAGCGTCGGCTCAAGCCTTTGTGTTGGGTGCATCAGCACCCGCAGTCGCACATGAAAACTTTACTCATGGGCCCCTCTGGAGGCAAACCCAAGCCACAAAGCCGTTGCCACTGACTTGTGCAGTGCCCTCCCAGATCAGTGCTGGCAGCGCTGCGACCCAGAGCAAATAGATGACGTAATTGGCGTGCGCGGCGCAGCGCGGGCGCAAGCCGCGAGCTGCAGCAGTCGACGCCGAACGTTGTGCGGGCCAAGAACGACGCAGGCATGTGCTACAAGGCCGAGGGCTTTTTCGGCGGTGCTGACCGCAAGGAGTGCCAGAAGGTGGGCCAGTACACGTTCTACTACACCTGCTGCGAAGAGGGTGCGCCCGACCACCCGCGCGTGGCAGCGCACGAGCTAGATGTTTGGCACGTGTGTCAGGAGCAGTGCGTAACTGGGGGCCGTGTGGCAGTGGAAGCACTGGTTGCCGACAGCTTCCTTCACGCTGGAAACTGAAGACCTCAAGCACTCACGCTGCGGAGTTAGAACCTGGGCGTGCGAGACAGCAGCAGTCCTACTGTCTGCAGCTGCTCTCGGATTCGCAGCCTGTGCCTGGCAGGCTCTGAGCAGCAGGGGGCCTGGGCGTGAGCGTGTGATCCCAGCTCCTTGCCCACGCATTGCCACAGCAGAGTGAGCTCCGTCACGCTGGCAGAGCTGACCGCGCTGTACACGCGCTGCAGGCAACCAGCAGGACGCCGTCAACCGCCTGTTCGACCCCAGCACCTTCCGCCGCGTGTTTGGCGGCAACGACTGCCTGCAGCGGCCCGACACGCTGGTGTCAACGTGCCGCGGCTCTAAGGACCACGAGTACTGGTGCGCAGCATCCCGCGCAGTGCCTGGAGCGCCACGCCGTCTGCTTATGCGGCCCTGCTGTGCTGTGTGTTGGTGCATGTGTATTGATACACGTACGCAATCGCCACCAGCTTAATTTCCATGCACGTGGTCTGAAAGGGGGTGTGATGTGTTCGCACTATGCGCCGCAAAGTTGTGACCTGGCAATTGTGCTAAGGAGTTTTAGTGTTTACGTTAGCGTGCCAATCAAGAAAGGTCTGTATGCTTTTCTATGAACAGCTTCTGAAGCTCGTGCTTGCTTGCGCAGCTGCACGCGCAAGAAGGCGTGAGGAGCGCTCGCACCGTTTGACTGGAAAAGACTTGCTGCTTCCGGCTGGGACTGCCCGCTACGCGTTGCCCAGCAAACCTTTTGCACATGACATCACTTGTGCACTCTATGAGTTCCCAGTCCTTGCACACTCTATGAGTCTGCAGTCTCTTCAGCAGTGCTATTTGAAGTATGTACCTGCGGAAGTGTGTTCAGGCAAGCAATTTTGTGAGCACGGTAGGTGCCTAAATTGTGATCGACCTGGGCAGATGAGTGTCGAGAATAGTTGCTTTTAGCAAGATTGATTTGCGTGTCTGGCAGACTTGCTGGCTGACTTTCGGCACGCCTGTGAACACTAAGTATATGCCTAGTGTAATGCAACACCTACGCTCATGTATACCATATATATCACCGCATGTGCCTTGCCACTCTCAGGATTGCATATGCTCTGAAAAAACGCTCATGTATACCATATACATCACTGCATGTGCCTTGCCACTCACAGTATTGCATGTGCTCTAAAAAAGCCACTCACAGTATTGCATGTGCTCTAAAAAAACAAGTCCTGAGCTCCAAGCAGCTCATGCCAGCTTATGGGTTCACAGCAGATTGTGAAGCTGTTGTAAAGAACTGTCTTCTGCTTCTGTGTATGCAATACTTGCACACTTCACTTCCTGCAGCAGGCCTGCGCAAACAGGTGAATGCAATTCCAGTAAACCTTTACATCAGGCTTGACACTAGGCAGTTGTCGCCTAGGCCGTATCACCAGGCTTTGCTACAGTCTGGTTGCTGGCAACAGAGTTTAGTAAGCAGGGTTGAGGTGATGTCTGGCCAACGCCAAATGGCCAGCTGTGGTGGACTTCTCGCACCATGGGCAGCACTGGGAGGATACGGAAGCGACTACTAGCTTGAATAGGGAGCGGCGAACGTGGCGGCACTTGAAGGGTTGAAGCTGCGCGCGATGAACTTGCCCACAGCGTCCAGCGCAAGATGTGTCCGCCGCAGTGCTTGCACAGCGCCGGCGCCCCTGTGCAAGCGCCTTGAGCAGCCCACGTGCAGCCCAAGGCCGTACAGGTTCGTGCTGCGCGTGCTCGCTAAAAGCCGGACCGCTAAATGTTGGACACCTTGTATAGGGACATTGCTGCCGGTCGGGGCTTTCCGCGTACGTTCCTGTCCCCCGAGCGGACCCGTGCTCAGTTCCTTGTGCGCGGGGCGCAGGTATAGCGGGCGCGCCGCAGCCCGGCAAGCCCGGCGGCGCCTGCAGCCGGCTGCGGCCGCTGCGCCGGAGGTTGCGAGCCTGCCTACGCCCGCGCCCGTGCCGGACCTGCCCGAGCCGACCGGCGAGTGGAGCCTGCTGCCCTGGGCGGAGACCGCGGAGTTCCAGCGCGACCACTTGGCCTGGGCGCACAAGCGGTGCGGAGCCTGCTTGGGACGCGGTGCAAACGAGTGCCTGGAAAGGAGGTGGGTGCGCAGGCTGCTGCTGTGGGCATGGGTAAGCTCCGGAGTGCGAGTCCTGAGCGCCAGGGTGTACTCAGAGCTTGCCGCCCCCCACAGTAGCGTGCACCTGCGTGCAGAGACGGTCCTGTGATTGCAGGCAAGAGGAGGCCTGTCGTGTGTATAGAGCAGTGTGCGAGTGCAGGCCGTGTGATGGCCGGACGCTGGGTGCTGTGGAATAGGCTTGAGAATGCTGGCGCAGGATGCCGCGCAGTCACTCCTGTGTTGCACGAGACGCGTCCTAGCACACCGCTTAGGCGAGCCATACGGCGCCCTGCTTGCACAAGCAGCCGACGCGAATGCTCGTTTTTGGGCGTCACCGGCTTGGCCGGGCTGTCTGAGCGTGCGCGCAAATCGCCGGATGTGCTCGTAGGGCTGACGTGCGGCGCGTGCCATGCGCAGGGTGCAGAAGCATGGCCCCGTGTTCGCTAGCAACCTGTTCGGCAAGCAGATGGTGGTTGTCACGGACTTTGCCGGCATCGAGAAGGCGCGTGCCGCGCCCAGCTGCCCTGATCGCCTCGCTCTCAAGGCACACCGCGCCCGACGGGTTGTGACCGGGCTGGCCGCGGCGCAGGTGCTGGGCGGCGACTTCAAGATCTCCGAGTGCGCGCGCGCCCGCGCCCCGCTCGGGCCTGCTTGCAGGGCGCGGCACCGCAGATGCGGCTCGCTGCAGTGCTGTCTGGCCTGAGAGCAGTGCGTGGGCTGCATGACAGCAGGCGGCTGCCTCGCCTTGCGGCACGCTTGGCTGCTGCGCACCAAGGCATCTGGGCCAGAGTGTACAGTGGGCGCGTCTGGACGCAGGTGGGCGGTCGCGCCGTCGCTGGAGATGCTGATGGAGCCCAGCCAGATCGACCCCTCCCGCGACAAGGCCGCCCACATGAAGCAGGCACGCACACTCATACCGCAGGCGGCGAGGCGGGCCCGCTGCGGGGCTGCTTCGCCAGAGGAGGGCGAGCAGCGCGGCGGCGCGCCTGCCGCCCTGCAAGCAGGAGCCCGTGGCTCGGTCGGCATGGAGGACAGACGAGCTGCATGGGTTGCTTTCGTGCACACGCTGACGCGGGAGTGTATGGTGGAGCCAGGCCGTCGGGGAGTGTGCTGCGGCTGTCAAGGGCAGGGACAACAGCGAACTGAGATGAGTGCGCCTGCGCGCGCCGCGCAGCGGCGGCAGCAGGGCGCCGCGTTCACGCCGGAGGCGATGGATTCGTACCTGCCGCGCGTGGAGGCGACCTGCCGCGGCTACCTGGCGCGCTGGTCGCGCCAGGACGCCGTCAGCGTGCAGGACGAGGTGCGCCGCGCGCTCGGCGCTACGCAGCACACGGGGCCGGGGCAAACCCTGGGACAAACCTTGAAGTAAATTCTAAACAGACCCCGTGCGCGCGCGGCGCGCAAGGTGGGCAAGCTGGCGTTCGACTTCAGCGAGGGCCTGGTGGTCGGGCTGGGCCTGCCGCCGGGCCCGGAGCGCGAGACGCTGCGGCTCAAGTGGGCCGAGTTCAGCGACAACGTGTTCACCTACACCGTGCGCGCCCCGTCCCGCCGCGCCCGCGGCACGGGGGCGCGCACGCTTGCGGGGCAGCTGGCGGCAGCGGCTAGCTGCATGGTCAGCTCGGCAGTGCAGCGCCTGCTCACAAATTGAATGGTAACAGACGTCACGCACTCCTGTACATTGAGACTCCTCGCCTCCTGCTCAACACCGCCAGCACCGTGCCTGCTTCTCGCCACACAAATGCAAGCCTGCCAGCCATGCGAGCCACCGTGACAGCAGCTCACGCCGCAGCGCCGCGGGCGCCGCGCAGCTGGACCTGCCGGGCACGCCCTTCTACAAGGCCAAGGCGGCCAAGGCGTTCATCCTGCGGCGCATCGCGCCGCGCGTGGCCGCCAAGCGCGACGCGATGCTGGCGGCGGGCGCGGCCGCGGCGCGCACGACGCTGCTGGAGCACTACATGGGCGCGCGCCTCGCCGATGGCGACGACCTGGACACGCACTTCCTGTCGGCGCGGCCCGCTGCATATTCTTAACCCTAACCCTTAATATTAAGTTTTTATTTCGTTGTCTGCTGCAGCGTACCGAGGGATGCGGCAGGCAGCCTGGCCTGCTGGGACCGCACCTGCTGTGCAGGTGGGGCGGGGCCTGAGGCGAGGGCGCGCCACAAGCACAGCGCCGAGCGGGGAAACTGCGTGAGAAGGGGCTCTCTGTGAGGCTGCAGTGTGCATGTCGGGCTGGCTGCAAGCGCATGTGGAGCAGACGGGCGCGAGGGCGCGCCAGGGTTGAGCCCGGGGTGAGCGCGGACAAGTGGCAATGGGCTGGCGCCCGCCGCCAAGCGGGACCCCGTGCTGGCGACAGCAAGCGGCGGGGCTGACAAGCGCGGCCGGGTACTAACCCTAACCCTGTTGCAGATGTCAGTGCTGATGCTGATGCTGGCGGGCAGCGACACGTCCAAGATGAGCCATAAGGTGCTGCTGGGCGTCCTGCCGGACCTGCCGCAGCCGGTCATCGACAGGGTGCGCGCCCTCGCTGTGAACTCGGCGGCCCTGACGGCAAGCCGCAGGGTGCTGCTGGGCGTCCTGCCCGGTCTGATGGCGGCCCATGATCAGCAGGGTGCCCACCCGTGCATGTATGCCTCGCCTGCTGTCCTATCATGGTCGTTGCTGCCACGGCGCTCTACACAGGCAGGCACGGCTGCCAGCGGGCGTCCCGCTTGTCTGCACCAGACCACAAGTGGCAACAGAACAAGTCTTTTTTCAGGCACCTCCTGGCTTGCCTTGTCGTCTTGCCCGCCCACACGGGGCAGTCGGCAGCAAGGTCGCACACTGCGCTGGCGTCGGCTTGCGGGCGTCCCCGGGGCAGCTCAAACGCGGGGAAGAGCGCGCGCTGGCAGCGCGGCGTTGCTGGCGCCGGCCTGCGCCCATCTGACGGGGGCGAGCTTTGCACCGCAGATGCGCGAGGAGCAGCGCGAGGTGGTCGCGCGGCACGGCCCAGCGCTGACGCGCGGCGCGCTGGCGGACATGCGCTGGGCGGACGCCATGGCGCGCGAGGTGCTGCGCCTACGCGGCCCGGCCGAGGGGCTGTTCCGGTGCGGCCCGGCCGCGCTCCCTGTGGGGAGCTCCCTCACAGCGGTTCCGAGGAGGCTCGGGTGCCTCCGCGGGTAGAGGCTTCTGCTAAGTTGTCAGGGCGTGTGCGTACAGCAGTGCATGACTGGGCTGAGAGGCTGTGTTGGTGCTGCTGCCTGCGCTCCCAGGTGTCACGGCACTTCGGAGTTCGAGAGATTGTTACGGGAATCTTGCGCAGTTGCAGCAGCAAAGTAACAACGCATAGCAACATACAGTGCTTCCAGAGGTGCTTCCTGCCCGCGGGCTGATCTTGCAAGTGGTCGACACTCTGCGCATCGGTCCTGCAGCGTGCCACCCTATGGGACCATCCCTATGGGACTGTCCCTCCTGCACTGCAGATCTGCGGGGCTGTGAGGCGCACGGCTGGCGCTTTGGCAAGCACGCCGTCCTGCGACCTGCGCCTCGGCTGCTTGCAGCTCGAGGCGCGCGTCGCGCGCGTCTGGCAGGCGCGTCCGCCGCGGCAGCCTCAGCCAAGCCAGGCAAACCAGTGCAGGCAGTGCAAGCAGTGCAGCGCCGGGCTCACGCCCGCCTGCCCCCGCGCCGCAGGATTGCGAAGCAGGACTTTGAGCTGCACGGGCGGCGCGTGCGCAAGGGCGCCAGCCTGTACCTGAGTGGCCTGTACGCCAAGGCGTGCGACGGCCGCGTGTCGGCGGGCGACCACGTGGCCACCCCCATGCCCGCGCACATGGACATGGCCGACCTGGCCACCTCGTTCCAGCCCGAGCGCTGGCTGGGGCCCGAGCTGGACAAGGCGGTGCGCGCGCGGCGTGCGAACGTGGTTAGGGTATGGTACGGTTAGGATAAACCCAATAGGGACAGGGCGCGGCATGTATAGCTACATGGGTGGGGTGTTCACGGACGCAGCCGGTCTGGCCACTCCCATGCGCCGCAATCGCTGGTGCAGGCTCGAGCTGGACTGGGGCGGGCGCGCGCGGGGTTGCGCTGACGCGCGTGCGCAGTTGGCACTTGAGCCCGGCAGGTGTCACGCGTGTCCAAGCATGCTGGCATGGTGACGGAGGCGCGTGCGTGACGTGCATCGCGCGGTTTCTGCAGCGTGGGACAGACTCGAGGAAAGCTGGGCCGGCTGACAGCTGTTAGCTGCCTGGCCTTATTGGGGCGCCTACCCTTTGGCATGCGCGGTGTGTACGCCTGGGTGTCTATTAATTAGCCGAAGGCAGAGGCCAGCGCGTGCAGACTCCGCACACCGCCCGTGTGCTGGCCTGCATCTGCAAGCGTATCGGCATGGCGGCGGCCATGCCCCTCGCACCGCGGCACCGACGCGGCGCGGCCGCGCGCAGGCGATGGCGACGTTCGGCATGGGCGCGCACTTCTGCCTGGGCTACCCGCTGTACATGCAGGCGCGGCCCCGCGCGCAGCGCCGCGCGCCCCGGCGCCGTGCGCACGTCGCGCATCATGTTTATGGCGCGCGTCGGCCGAGCGCGGGCTGTTGGAGGGGCAAACCGTGCATTCGTGTGCTCGCGAGCTGCCGCAGCTGCCGCGTCCCATACATACGGGGCGTGCGGTCAATGACAGGGGGGTGGGGCCGCTGATAAAGAGCCCGGCTGAGCAAGCCATGTGTCCGGCCGCATGCGCCCGCGCGCGGCGCGGCTCGTGCAGCCGCGCGGCGAGGGCCTGGCATGCGCGGCTGCTCCGAGCGCGAGCAGTGCAGACCCGCAGGCATGGGAGCGAGCGCGCGCTGCGCAGCGCGGCGCGCGGGCCTTGAGCGCGCGAGCCTGCAGCTGAGCGTGTCGGGTGACGTGCTGCAGGGTTAGGGTCAGGGCGAGTAACCCTAACCGTCTTGCGCCGCGTGCCAGGAGGCCAAGGTGCTGCTGGCGCTGATCGGGCGCGGGTACGATGTCGAGGCCGTCGGCGGCCGCACCGACTGGGGGCCCGGCGCCGTGGCGGCGGGCGGCTGCCCGCGCGCGCCGCTCCTGCAGCGCTACCGCGAGCGGCAGTACGTCTGACCGCGACGTGCGGCTGACCTGGCTGGACAGGCGAGCGGGTCTCGGGGGTCGCTGCACAGCGCCCGCGAGTGCTGCCGTGCAGTCCGGGCAAGGCTTGGCCGCGAATCCGCGCAAATCAGCGCAGGCATTCACACCATGGGGCCGGCTCACATGCACGCCCGTGGCAGCGCAATTCCGCTCAGCGTCGAGCGTGCGGCAGGCCAGGTGCGAGACAGGTCACGAGGTTGCAGCGCAGCAGCAGCTACGCGCCCCCGTCAGTGCCTCCTGCAGGACCTCGTGCAGAGCATGGGTGCGTCCCTTGGCAGGGACTGCGCCGGGCATTGAGGGAGGTTGGCAACAGCGCTAGCTTGCAGGTCCCCTGTACCTCTTAGTTAGGCATCTGCCCACGTACGGCAGCCTCGTAGTGTGTGTCTGGCTGCAGCGTCTGCTGCTGCTTGTTGGCATCATATAGGCACGGGGCCTACGCCGCTGCACACACCTGTGCACGGCTTGTGCGCCCTTTCTGTTCCCCCTTGCACCGCTCTTTCTTTTCTTCGACCTGGCTCTGGGTTGTTGCCCTGGTGCCCTGAGGCCTGCTCAAGCTCACCCCTACGCTTCACACAGCAGGCCGGGGCTGGGTGCGAGCGCGGAGGGTGCTCCCAGCAGCATCGCTGTGCTCCCTGGTGGCTCATGCCCGGTTTGGGCGTTTCAATGCGGAGCGCCGGGGAGGTTCTGGTCCAGCAGGTTGCGTCGCCGGGCATGAGGCGCAGTCTGGCATATTCCTTGCTTCACAAATTCAGCAAGTTGTTGAGGTGAGGTGATGGGTTAGGCCGCACAGCAACTGTGTTGTTGCTGAAGAGCTCAGTGTGCTGATATGCAGTGCGAACTCTTCCTGCAACCTTTTTAACGCAGTTCCTTGCAGCGCTTGGCCTTTGCGCTCTCTGTCGCGTCATAATCTCAGGCTCAGCGTGTGGCCGCCCTGACATGCCGCACGAAACAAGAGTGGTGCGGTCCGCACCGTGCAGAGGCCTGCCTGCCGAAGCACTGGACGGCGCCCGGGTGCTTGTTGGAGGATGCACAAACACCTATCTCCAAAAGTGTTATAACTGCTCAACACCTCCATGTCGCATGTCTTATTTTGCTACACATGCATGCCAACCCCGCTGGTGGCCCAAGCGGCCTCCGCGGGCGCGCCGTCCGGCAGCCAGGCACTCTCTATACATGGTGAGAGACCGCTGGCGCAGCTCCTGCAAATCAAATGCGCCTTGTTCGGACCGACTGTGCGTCTGACATCAGTTGCGGGCCACCCGAGGCAATGCCCGACATGTGGCTACCACAAAGCACGGCTGACCGCCCAACTGGCCCACACCCGCGTAGGTGTGCCGCGGCTGCAGCCCTCCTTGCGCTGTAGGGCAGAATGCAGAAGGGAAAAAAGCAGCATAGAAGGGTCAGCGCATCGCGGCTGGATGCCTAATGCGCCCTGCACCGCAGCGAGCGCACTCTGCCCACCCCTACCGCCTGCATCAATTGCTAATCCGCGCCAAGGCGGCCGACACCTCAACTCTGACAGAAAAGCAGGGGGGTGCTTACCATACAAGCCACAGCACCCCCTCCGAGCACCTCTGGCAGGGCGCCAGCTCCCAGCACAGCCCCAGGACTGTGCGCAACACAGCTGGACATCGCCAGGCGCGCTTCGCAGCCACGCTTGTGCTTGCAAGCGTCGGCAGCGCGCGTACGTCGCTGAACAATACACTAGTGCCGCATGCGTGCATGCGGCGAGCAGAAATAAGTAGAAGGGCGTGCAGTCTGCGTGGCCGGCGGCCGCCAGAAGAGGCAAGGCTGCAGCGGCCTCTGCTCGTTCGCCAGGCAGGTAGGACGGCGCTGTGCGCTGCCCGCCACCCACCGCTGCCGGGCGGCAGGCAAAGCAGCTCGCCGCTGGCTTGCACAGCAGGCGCCAGCCCAAGGCAGCATCGCGCTCTCGGAGCGCAGCGGGCGCTGGTGCAGCCGCACGCCCATGAATTTATGGAGGCATTTATTGGGAGGATGGGAGCGCCGCGGGCCTGGCGCTGTGCCGACGGGGCGCCGCTGCCGGCAGCCTGCGGCGGGGGCGCGCGCTCAGGCGCGCAGCAGGCTGCGCCTGAGCGCCAGGCGGCGCTGGGCACGGCGGCCGCGGCCGGCCGCGACGCGGCCGGCCATCATCGCATACAGCGCCGGCTCGGGCGCCGACACCGGCGCCGGGAAGATCTCCGTGGGCGGCCACAGCATCGGTGGCGGCGGCGCCTGCGTTCGCAGCGCAGCAGGTCTTCACTGAAGCGCAGAAGCGCACGCGCTGCGCTGCGCTCGTGGGCGGCAGGACGCTTGCAGCGCTAGCAGGGGGCGGCAGGATGCAGGCGCTTGCCACTCTAACCCTAAACCTAATCTTGGTTAGCAACTCCAGCTGATCCTGGGCAGAGCCGGGTTGCGAACAGGACCGAGATGCGGGCGTCTCGCGCAGTCTTCGGCACCCCTCATCACCCCTGGCTGCAAGGGGCGCGTGCTAGCCGCATCGCGCGGCGCCCGCGCGGGCGGCGCCCGCGCCTGCCACGGGAAGTGCGGGTAGGGCAGGGGCGGCGGCGGCGCGGCGACCGCCCCCGGCGGCGGCGGCGGCGCATTGAAGCAGACGTCGCCGAACTGGAAGTGCATCAGCGTTGCCGTGAAGTTCGCCGAGCTCCCCGCGCTGGTCGTGCCCACCTGCCGCCGCAGAGCCGCGCGTGAGGTGCGATCGCACTGGCAAAGCTGCGTGTGGGGCCGCGGGGCGCCTGCGTGAGGGGCCGCGCAGGCCGCCGAGCGCGTGCGGCCGCAAGCGGCGGAGCAGCTGCGTCTGCTTGACAGCCGCCGCCGCGAGACGTGCGCTGGGCCCCTGTGAGCCGGGGTGACTGCGCAGCGTGCGCGACGCCGCAGAGCTGCACGCTCGCTTGTGCGACACTCTGGGCTGCTTGTGTCCCAGTGAACGGTCTCGCAGGGGCGGTGCCCGCGTTTGAGCCCGCCGACCCCTCAGCATGCCAGCGCGGGCTGCGACCAGTGCCAAAACCGCAAAGTTGCTGTCAAAAGCCAGCCTCCTCACTTTGCGCTGCTGTGTCGCCGGCGGGCCAAACTTTGTTTGGTGCTTTGAATTTTAAACACGCAAAAAGCGGCGATTGGCGTCTCAACTGACGCGAGGCTGCACGTGCATCTTCTTCTAGCCCCAGGCGCAGCGCGTCTCCGTGGCGCAGTGCAGGCAGGCGCACAAGCTTGAGCCGGCGCCTGAAGTCACAGGGTGCCGCAGCTGGGGAAGCTGCACAGCGCCGCAGCGCAGACAGTGCCGCGCAAGCCGTGGCGCAGTGCGCAGTGTGGCTCAGATATGTGCGCCCAGCCAGGCACGCCTCAGGAGCCCCTGCGCAGTCGATTGCAGGTGCGCGACCATATGGACAGGTTGCGACAGCTGCGCGCGCCTGGGAGCAGACGGTCGCCGCCTCCGAGCAGAAGCCGCACGGCGCCGCGGCGGTGGGGCATATGTTGACGCAGACGGTGAAGTTTGGCGTGTTGGCAGGCTCGCCGCTCATCGGCATGCACTGGAAGATGGCGGACGTCGCGTGCGAGCACTGACCCTGGTGCGTCTGCTGCAGCAGCCGGTGCGCGCGGTCGCCGCGCGGCGCTCCTGCGCGCCCGCGGCGCCGACATCACACATGCGCGTATGCACATGTTGCTTTACACGCAGGTGGCACCCTGCCGCAGGTCAGACAGAAGGTGAAAAATTGAAACGTGAGCCAGCTGGGGGCAAATAACGCGGTGGATGGTTGGTTGCTAGAAAGTATAGTGCAAGATGGGGGGGGGCGCTCACTGACTGTGCACTGCGCGGCCACCAGCAGGCACGCCCCCACCGCAAACAGCAGGGCCCTGGATGGCACCATTGCTATTTGCCCGCTCCGCCTGCCTCTGCGCCAGTAGAGAAGTCTCAGGGGAGTGCAGGGAATTGATATTGCCAGTTGTCCAATTCAGCCTGATCTGGCTCACCAAGAGGGCCTTGGCCTGAAGCAACAGGGTCAGTATGTGAACAGCATGCGACTCAGCTGAGCGACATGTGCTATGTTGCATGGCATGAAAGGGGCGGCTGACAGAGGGAGACGCCATGCGCCCGCCTCAGGCTCAGTGCAAAACACGCATGAGGGGGTCTTGGCTGCAGCTGCACATGGAGATAGGGCGGACTCCAATACTTGAAGGGAGGAGCACGCCCCTCAGACCTGTGGGCGACCCCTAGTGCTTACAGACATGTGTCAATTCCTACACCCTCAACACCTGACATCCAAGTACGATTGCAACACCGTCGGGGATCCGCACCAAAGCACAGTCGCAGTACGAGACCCTGCACTCCCAGCCCCGCTGCTTCACGGCACAGCCACGCTTGTTCGGGGCGAATGCGGACAACAAGACCACAGTGGCACAGATTTTCTGATTGGGTCTGCCCAGAATGCGCTCAGTTCCCAGCATGCAGCTGCATTTGCAGGCGCACCTAGCCTAGCGGCGGGCAAGCTCTCCTCATGGCACTGCGACCGTCACAGCATGGGTTGTCGCTGTCAAGCGCGCGCACCCAGCGAGGGACACAACTATATCTGGCCCTGTGGCAGAAACGGTGGGCACCCATGCGGCAGCCAGCAAGCAGTCCCGCAAGCACCAGCGGCCGGGGCGCTCAGCAAGATACGTCCCGCATGGGTGCCAGCCCGCGCCCGGGCGCCCAGCTGCGGAGCAGGACCCACCGCAGGAGAAAACAGCTGGGACGCCTGATAGCTCGGCGGACATAGTCAGTGCGCAGTGTGCAGCACAGGGCCGCAGACCCGGCCGGCGCCCCGAAAACAGCATGTGTGCCTGTGCACAAGCGGGCACGGACACAGGCAGCGGCTCGCCAGCGCCTTTCATGCTGGGCGCCCTCATGGCGGGTCATTTGTGTGCACTCCCGGGGGTGCTCCAGGTGCTCTGGCGCCCGCTGGTGCAAGGCCGCAGCAGCGACAGACGCAGACATTGTTGCCGCCCGCTGGCCGGCGGGCCCGGCCGCGCCGAGCCTGCAGCGCCATGCACCAAGCACTGCACGAGCGTAGGCTCTTGAAGGCACTCTAAAAGGCACTCTAAAGGGCGCAGACACACGTGCTTTTGTGGCGTAACAATCTAAGCCTCCTCAACTCCCACACCGCCCTGCTACTGCACTTCGGGCACGACCAGCACGCGCCAGCATTACCGCAGCTTGTTGAACATACACAATCCCACCTAAATCATGCCCGCCCCGTGATGTCACCGCACAACAGTTGCACACTCCTGCAAACGCCCGTCTTTCGCCTCCGTTCACTCACCGCTAGAAGTACCTGCACTGTAGTAAGCGTTGCACCTAGGACATTGTCGCCCACCAAACAGCTGTGCTGCGCAGGTACCCATCCACCTCACAACTCGACCATCATCGGCGAGCGCACATCGCGCTTTGCGCCGGCCATCTGCGCGCAGCAGGCGGGCGGGCCCGCCGGGCCCCCCTCGCCTGGGGGGCTGAGGCCCCCCGCCGCCTCCACGCTGCGCACGGAGTCTGCCACCGCGCTCGCCGCGCCCTCCTCGCTCGCGCCCGTGCCCGCGCTCGCGCCGCTCATGCCGCTCATGCCGCTGTGCGCGCTAGTGTCCCCGCCCCCGCCGGCGCCCAGCACGCTCAGGTGCGCCGCGCCGGCGGAGTCCTCCAGCGAGCGCGGCATCAGCAGGTTTAGCGGCGCGCTCGGCCGGCCGCACGGGATGGGCGCGGTCGTCGGCGGCGGCGGCCGTGCGTCCTTGCCGCTCGGGGCCCCGCCGCCGTCGGCCTCGGCGCTCAGCAGCGGCAGGCGTGCGGGCGCGGACTGCGCGTCGCCCGGCGCGGCGCCGCCGCCGCCGCCGCCCCCGCCGCCGCCGCGCACGCGGATGGGGATGCTGGCGCCCGCGTCCGCCGCGCCCGCGCCCCCCGCTCCGCACCCGCACGGGCCGGAGCCCCGCTCGCCCAGCAGCGCCTGGATCGCCGCCGAGCGGCCCCGTTGCCGCCCGCGCATGCCCTCCGGGTCTGGCGCGCGTGGCACGCAGGCCGCCGACGGCCCCAGCGCGGACCCTGATCCCAGGCTGGGCTGCGGGACGCTCAGCAGCGCGCGCAGCGCGAGCGGGTCGCCCCAGGGGTCTAGGCCGCGCGCGCTGGCGGCGGTCGCGCGCGCCGCGGCGGCGCGCGCGCCCTGCCGCGGGCCGGCCAGGCCGGCGCGGCGCAGCACGGCGACCAGCCCGGCGTCGTTCAGGAAGTCGCCCTCGCTCCTGCGCGCGCGCGCAGCATATACCGGCTTAGGGTAAGGCATTTACCTTAACCGCTGCACCTGCCCGCATGCCAGCGCCCTCTGTTGACGGCGTCGTGCTCGCGCTGACCGCCCGTTCGCACCCAGGTCGGTGAATGCTCCAGGCTCAGGTCGCCGGAGCTCCTTGAGCAGGCAGCAGCACGGCGGGCCACTGGACCCAGCTCGCACTCTAGCACAGGCCGCGCCTTGCCCAAAACGCATGCACTCGACTCGCAGCACCTCCAAGGCGCCGGTGCAGGACGCCCGGCGAGCGGCCCTGGAGGGGTTCAGGACCCCGAGCAGGTAGAGGCGCACAGGCGGCGCCCCACATTCATCCAGGCTTGAGCGCTGCGAGGCTCCAGCGCCTTGAGCAACCCCTGAGCACGCCTCTGCACACTGATCGGCGCGCCGCGGGCCGCCGGGTCCCGGCGCTGCGGGGCCGCAGCGCCCCGAGCTCGCCTCTGCAGCAGCGGGCGGCGCACCGCGAGCTGCTCAGGTTCAGGCGCTGCGGGCCGGCGCTGGACGCCAGGCGCGCGGCGATGGAGGCCGAGCGCGGCAGGCCGCCGCGTACGCGGCCCTCGCCCGCCGGGCCCGCGCTGCCGCCGCTGCTGCGGCTGCGCAGGCCGGACCCGGCGCGGCCGGCGTGCAGGCTGTCCTCCGCGCTGGACGTCCCTGCGCCACCCGCCAGGAGACATTGCCACCTTGAGCTCCAGACATGAGAAACCAGACATAAGAAACAAGCTTGGAAGACACCCCAGCCTGGGGCGCAGCGGCCTCCTGCAAGCAGTGCGAGGCGGCTCGAGCGCCCTCCGCCGCTCGCGCCGCGCCGGGCGCGCTGCCGGGCAGGCCGCGCCGAGGCGGCCCACCGTTCTCTCCCCCGCTGCCGCAGTGCGCCCGCCGCCATCGAAACCGACGGCATGCGGTGGGTGTTAGGTGCATCCTAAGCCTACCCTAACCCCGCGCGCCGCCCGCGCGCCCGGAACCGCACCCGTGTGCGCAGAGGGCGAGGCGGGGAAGCGCGGCGGCGGCGCGCCCGAGCGCCGCGGCGTGCTCGACGGCGTATACAGCAGCGCCGGCAGCGACAGTGCGCCGGCGCTCCACTCGCCCGACGGCGTCACCTGCGCGCGCGCCCCGCAGGACCCCTGCAGGCCGCCCGCTGCAGGCGCGGCGGCGGTCGGCGCGCCGCCAGGGCTGCTCACCTGCTCTCAGCAGTCCTCGGGTGCCATGTGACACTTTGTTGCGCAGTAAGCTGTGACGTGCGCGCACAGGGCGCAGCGAGCTTGTCATGACATGCGCCGCACAACCAAAACCAAGCGCAAGCAGTTGCAAGCGCGGACGCGCGCGCGCGCCCACTTTGGGGACTGTGGACAAGAGGCCCTGGAAGGTAACCACCGCCACATACTGAGCATGCCTGGCTATTTATAGGGTAAGGGTAGGGTAGTGTATAATATAGAGGGCTGCGCACCTTGCGCACCGGGCGCAGCACCTCCGACACGGACAGCGCGCGCGGCTCCACCGCGCCATGCTCCGGGATGCTGCCGACCGCGAGCGCGCGCGCGCGCCGGCCGGCTGGGCCGTCCAGCCCGGGCGAGCTCTGCGAGCGCGCGATTATGGACACGTCCGCGCCGCGCGCGTCCGCTGCTGCGGGCGCGGCCGCGGCACCGTTGGGCAGCGGCGGCCACCGCGGCGGCGGCCCGCGCGCCGCCGGCTGCGGCGCCGCGCCCGCGCCCGGGAACACAAGCCGCGCGTGCGCCTCGAACGGCGACGCCCTGCGCGCGCGCGTGCACGCCTCAGCTGCACGCAGCGCGCGACCCGGACGCTTTTCCCGCTTGTGAGCGGCGGACTGCAGTGAAGCCCTCGCGAGCGGCCAGCCCAAGGGCAAGGGGCCATGAACGCATGCATGCGCGCTTGGCTGTGGGCCACGGCGCAACGCAGGCGCCAGCACGCAGGCCTGTAGCACACCCGCGCTTCAGCCCTTAATGCATTGTGGCGCAGGCTTGCGCCTGCCCACCTAGCTGGTAGCGGAGCGGGCTGCTGCACCGCTGGCAGGCAGCAAGGATTGCAGCAAACGGCTGGCCATGGCACTGCCAACGGCCACGCGCACCAGCCCGCAGGCAGCGGCAGCGCAGCCACAACGCTGCGCTCCCGCGCGCCGCGCGCGGTGGGCGGCGGCGGCGGCGGCGGCGTGCCGGGGCCGTTAGCCGCGCCGGGCCGCGCGGCAGGGTCGGCGCTCTTACCCGCCGCGGGCACCAGGCCGTCGCAACGCCCCACGCCGGGCTCGGCACTGCTCGCGCCCAGCCCTGATGCCAGGGAGCCTGCTTCGGGCGCCACGCCGGCCTTGCTGCCGCCGGCTGCGCTCGTCGCAAACACGCCCGACAGCACATCCCGGCCGCCGCCGCCGCCGCCGGCCGCCGCCGCGCCCCCGGGGCCGGGCTCTGTCGGGAAGCCTTCCGGCGCGAGCGTGGTGCGTGACAGCGCGCGGCGCAGCTTGGCGCCCTGCGTGCCGCCGGGCGGCGCGGCGGGGCCCGGCGGCGCGCCGCCGCCGCCGCCGTCGCCGTTGCCGCCGTTCGCCGAGGCGGGCAGGGCGCCGTTGGGCGGGTCCGCCTGGCGCGCACGGGGGTGTAGCAGGCTTGGACACAAGCGCTGTGTTGCAGCTTGGCGTTTCATGTCAATGATGCGACCTTGTCGCGCAGCAGCCGCCGATCAGGCATGCCGCAGCATTGCCAACAGTGAAGAGCACATGCATGTGAGCGCAGGCTACTGCCTGGTGGCGCGCTGGCGATAATCACAAGGCACCGATGTACTTCTCCCTGAAGCAGGCAACGGCAAGCTGCGCAGGGCCCCATTGGCAGCACGGAGAAGGAGCCCTGGTGGGGCAGGTGGGGGGTGGTCCTCGTGGCACTATGACTGTCACAGCAGCGCACTGGAGAGTCTGTTGCCCTACAGGGCAACAGACATGGATAGAACAGCAAATACCAACACCTTCACAAGCGAGTCCTTTGTTGCGTGCCGCGCCAGCAGCGCGGGGGCCGCGGGCCGCGCCTCGGCCAGGTACGCGAAGAAGCTCTGGTAGGGCAGCTCGGAGATGGCGTCGCGCGCGGCGCGCATCGCCGGCGAGTTGGCCTGCGCCAGGCTGCGCGCGGCGCGCGCCACGTGCGGCGGCGGCGGCGGCGCCGGGCGGCCCGGCGGCGGCGGCGGCGCAAGCAGCACTACCACAATGCCCACGTCATCTACCAACACCTACGCGCCAGCGACAGGGTAGGTCATGGACGGAACCCCATACACCAGCGCCTGCGCGCCGGCAACAGGGTGCGCTATGGACAGGAAACCCGTCCACCAGCAGCTGGGCGCCGACCCGCGCCGTCTCACTCCGCTGCAGGCTGCACGACCGCTTGGCGCCAGTCGACTTGACTTTCTGTTTCCGCTCCGTTTCCGCTCCGTTCGAAAAGCGGCTTTCAGGCAGGGAGGGGCGGCCGCGGGCCGCCGGGGCGCGCCTCCGGCTGCAGCAGCTTCCAGCGCTCCTGCGCCTCCAGCGTGAGCGCGTCCGCGCAGCTCCAGCCGGGCCAGGGCCGCCGCCGCCAGGCGGCCACAAACTGCGCCACCTCCTCCACCGCCATCACCTCCCACAGCCCGTCCGTGGCCACCACCTGCCGCCCCGCGCGCGCCGCTGCCGCTCAGATTAGGTCAAATGCTCAAATTAGTACGTTAAATTAGCTTGGAACACGGCACGCCCGCCACCCGCGCGCTCAGCAGCGCGCCGCCGCGCAGACAGCACGCTGCAGCATGTGACTCCGTCGGCAGCGGCACACGCCCACAGAGCGTGCGGCGCTCAGGGCGCTGCGCCAACAGCTCCGATGCGTCCTGTGGCCCACGGGCGGCGCAGTATGTGCGGCGCACGCCCTGTATAGACCGGTGGGCCCGGCTGCACCAAGAGCAGTCCTGCGGCGCGAGCGCGCCTTTGCAAACCCCATGAACCCTACCCTGGCAGGGCCGCCGGCGGCGGCCGCACCAGGAACTGGTCCTGCGGCGAGAGCGCATGCGTTGCGAACGTGGGCACGGCGCTGACGCCGAGCGCGTGCGCGAACGTGTCGCCCAGCGAGCGCGACATGGCCAGGCCGGGCGTGTTGGCGTTCGCGCCCGAGCCGTACACGCGGAACGGCCCGACGGGCGTGCCGCCGCCGCTGCGCAGCCGCCGCACCGACCCGCCCATCCCCTCGATGCGCGCCCTCTCCTGCGCGCGGCGACGGGGCCTCGCCTGGCCCTGCGTGCCCGCCGCCGGCCCTGCCCGGCGTCTGCGCCACGCTGCGGCCGCTGACGCAAGGTCCGCTGCCTGCCAGGCATCCATGCCACCAGCCACTCGCTCAGGCGTTTTCAGATCAACACCCTTACGGCCTGCGAGGCAGCCCTGCGACACGCGCGCTATGCATGTGCGCCGTCTGGGGCGGTGCTCGCGGGCTGCGCACACAACCACAGTTGCACGCCAAGGCCGCGGCGCGCGTCGGGCGTGGGAGAGGGCGGCGCGTGCGCGCACCCCTGGCAGCTCCGGCTTGGCGTCCTGCGTGAGCTGGATGGCCTGCAGGCGATCGCCGGGCGCGGCGCGCACGACGATCGCGCGCGAGTCGCCCACGTTGGCGGTCGCCACCTGGTCGCCGGCCACCAGCGCCAGGCAGGCGGTCGTGCCGCTCAGCCGCGCGTCAAAGCCGCACGCCGCCGCGTCGGCCAGCTTGCGGTCCACCTGTGAGCGCGCGCGCGCCGGCGCGCTCAAAGCTGGAATTGATCATTGGGCGTTTTTCAACCTCGCAAGGCTGCAGCCTGCCGGGCCGCCACCGCGCGGCGCCGCCCCCAGCTGCCGCGCCCCTCCCATGAGCACGTCAACGTGCAGGTCCTGAGCGCGTGCTCGGCAGGCGCCTGCGGCCGGGCGCGCGGCGCGGCGCGGCGGACCTGCACGCAGGCATCGCGCAGCGCGGCGAGCGGCTGCCGCGTGCCGTCCATGCGCAGGTCGATGCTGGCGCGCCGGCGCGGCCCGCGCGCGCTGCCGGCCGCCTCCGGCGCCATACGCGCATCGGCTTTCAGCAGGCGGCCCATCTCGGCCGCCGCGTACGCGCTCGCCATGCGGCCCAGCTGCCCGTGGCCGTCAAAGACGGCTGCGCCGCGCAGGGTAGGGTCAGTACTTATGTATGGCGCGTTAGCCCGATGCACCAAGCCGTCAAAGTGCTTTCAACTGGTTTCAATGAGTGCGTTGGAGCTGGCAGTGCTCTTGGAGAGCCGCTGCACCGCACCGCTGCAGGAGCGCGGCAGCTGCTGCCACGACAGCACGCTACCTCGTCCTGCGCCGGGCGCCCCCGCCGGGGCCGGGCGCGCGCCTGCAAACACGGCGCTCGGGTCGCCGTGCAGGCGCGGCAGCACGAGCACGGCGTCCTGGCACTCGCCCTTGGCCAGCGTGGTCAGCCAGCGCGAGCGCTCCGCGAGCGTCATCGTGCGCTCGCTGTCCTCGCCGCTCTCGATCGCCTCCGCGCGCGAAGTCTCGCTGATCCAGTAGAAGCAGGGCCGGATGCCGACCTGCGCCACCAGCGCGCCCTCCTGCGCCGGCTCCTCCTCCTCCTCCTTCACCTCCGGCGACCCTGCGCGCGCGCGGCTCGAGCGTCGCGCTCGGCTCTCCCCCTTCTCTGTCTGTCCCCACCCCCAGCGCGCCTGCGGGGCCGGCAGCCCCGCCGACGCGCTATGCACGCACGGAACTGCACACACTCCTGCTTGGTCCGCCGGCCAGTACAGAGTGCAAGCGTCCCCAGGGCGTGCTTGTGTTCGACAGCAAGGCCTCTGGTGACTGCATAACTTGGTTGGCTTGGCCACGCCGCAGGCCCAAGCACACCCTCAGCAGGGCAAGAGTGTGCGGGGAAAGGTGCGCTGCAAGCGCTGTGCGGAGCGGCCCGGGCTGCGGACCTCCGCCAGAGCACAGGTTGCCCATACCGGCCCGCCCCGCACGCCGCGCAGCTCCGCGCTCCTCACGCGCTGGTTGGCGCCAGCAGCCGGGCTCCGGCAGGTCCCCGTGGCGCTGCCACACCCATCGCCGGAGGCCCTCGCACGGCACGCTATCGGCGGGGCGGGACTGCGTGCACCGCTCCGCGGCGTGCCTGCGCGCGCTGCGCTGTGCGCTCAGGACTGTGCGGAACGCAAGGCGCAAAGCGTGCGGCTCCTGCAGCAGCCTCCGCGGCGTGGAGCGTATGCTGGCGCAGCACGTGCCGCCAGCGCCGAGCCCCAGGCCTGCACGGGGCCGCGCATGGGCTAGCAGTCACGGCTAGGGTTGCGCAAGGCCGGCCTCGCGCTCTGCATGGCGCCTGTTATAAACTGGTGACTGGCAAGCACAAGGCCCCCGCTGCCCTGCTGCGCTCCCCGTGGCTGCCGTGTGTTGCCCAAGACGTGCTTCGGTGCGCGCCCAGCCAAATACTGCACGCGCCGGCAGGATGTGATACACAGCGTGTCACAGCACCTATGTGGCCTCAGGGACGACGCTAGGCACTGGCCCCAGAGCTGGTCACAGAGGCACCAGAGATGAACAGCGGGCCTATGGCCTATAGCCGTTTGGCATGTTACAGGGCCGGGCGTGATCCGCTCACTTGTATGAGTGTCCCAGTCGTCCTCAGCAGCTTCGCCACGCTCGCTGCCGCGCTCAAGTGTCGTGCCTGCCGCCTCAAGCCGCCTTGAGGAGATACAGCTCGCTTTGAGGGAGAGGCGCGACCCACGATGCAAGGCAGAACAGCAGAGCGATCGCACGGAGCTGTGGGCCCGGCTGCGTCTTGCGGACCACCCGAGACCCTGACACATGTGTGCAGGGCTTGTGATGCTGGCCATTGCCACTGATGCAGAGATGTTGGGCCTCGCACATGCAGGCGGAGTGCAGGCGCTCTTCATCAGACTGCGAGCCATCTTTTCTTATATTGCCTCCCCGCGCCCCTGAGCCTGCAAGCGTGTCGTGTGCTGGCACGCGCAGGCGTGCTTCGGGAATCTGTTGACACTCAGCAAGCGGAGTGTCGCTATTTTGTCATATCAGCCTGCAAGCTCCGTGCCACTGTGCCAGCCTGCACCCAGTCTTGCAGCTCCAACGGATGACTAGCACCCATGTAACCAAAACCGACGACGCGTGCTGACGGCAGCATGGCGCGGAAGGACACGGTGGAGAACGGCACGGCGCTGCCGCCGCTGCTGGAACCCAGCGCGGCGGCCGCGCCGGCCGCGCCGGAGAGCGTGGCCGCGGCGCTGCTGGGCCAGACGCAGGAGCAGCTGGGCGCGGTCGCGGTTGGGCGCGCGTCGCGGGAGCCCAAGAAGCGCTACGCCTTCTGGGAGACGCAGCCCGTGTCGCAGTTCAACGAGCAGGCGGCGGCAGTGCGCGCCTGGCAGCGGCACCAGCTTGGCGGTCGCACGAGCCCCCTTGGCCCAGTGCCCGCCCAGGCCGGTGCTGTTCGCCGACAAGAGGCCAGTCGCGTCGCGCTGAGGCGCGTCGTCTGTGGCTGAGCGGCCGCGGCGGGCGTCCAGCACCTTTTTGTGGGCACTGGCCGAGCAGCATGCTGCCATTTTCTGGGCTGTTTGCCTGCCAGGCTGGCTTCTTACCCTTCCTTCTGGCTTGCTAGTCAACACAAGAGCGCAAGATCGGAGCGGGGGGTGTTGAAGAAGCGTGCACTGCCGCTCACATGCTGTTGCAGACTGCGCATCATCAGACAGGCAGGCAGGGCTGCAGCCAGGCTGCGCGCGTATCCAAACCACAACAGGCCGAGCGCTGCCTGACAGCCGCCGCGACCGCGGCGCCGCAGGCAGAGGAGGGCCCCATCGACGCGCCAAAGTCGGTGGCCGACGTGCGGCCGGAGCCGTACGCGCTCCCCAAAGAGTGCGCCGCCCCGGGCGCCGCGAGCACTTGCCCTGCCCAGCGCCGCAACGCTGCCCGGCCGCTGCTGCGCCGTCGCCGCTGCGCGTGACACTGGGAGCACGGGGCGCTGCTGACGGCGCGGCCCGCCCTCGCGCAGGTTTGAGTGGTCCACCTGCGACGTGAACGACAAGAAGACGGTGGAGGAGGTGCGCGGCCCGAGCTGGCGAGCCGGGAATGGTGGTCGCTGCGGTGTGCGCTCGCTCGAGGCTGCGGGGGCCTGGGCAGGGCGTAGGACAGGGTGTGGGCGCTCGTCGCCACATGTACGCGGGGGCGCCGCGCCTTGCCCGGACCTGCCCTCTGGTCGCACCCGCCGCGTGTCCGCAGACCCTGCAGGGCTGACGCCAGCGTGCGCGCGCGCAGATCTACCAGCTACTGACGTTCAACTACGTGGAGGACGACGACAATATGTTCAGGCGCGCCCGCGACGCTGCTGGCCGTGCTCCGCCGCCCGCACACGCGCTGTGTGCCCGGTGGCCGACCTGTGCGTGCTGCTTGTGGCGGAAGCACACGTCACAGGTCAGCATCGCGCGAGGCGTCCCTGCAGGTGTGGCAGGATCTGCACCAGTGACATGCGGGCGTGTGTCAGCCGCCCGTGGCGTCTGCGCACACAGTCCCCTCCCGCGCGTGCAGACTGCCCACAGGTCTGCGACGGGCGCTGCGGCCGCCAGGCACGGCGGCGGGCGCGGGCGCCGGCGCGCACCAGCGGGCGCTGGGCTGCGCCGCTGCCGGCCGGCGCTCGCGGACGGGCGCTACGGTGCGCCCGGGCGCGCGTGCACCCACGCGCGGCGCGTCCGCGCGCAGGTTCGACTACTCGCAGGACTTCCTGAAGTGGGCGCTGCAGCCGCCGGGCACGCGCGGCGAGTGGGTGCTGGGCGTGCGCGTGGCGGCCAGCGGCCGCCTGGTCGGCTTCATCACGGCGGTGCCGGCGCGCGTGCGCGTGCGCGCCGCCGGCCTGGCCATGGTGGAGATCAACTACCTGTGCGTGCACAAGAAGCTGCGCGCCAAGCGCCTGGCGCCCGTGCTGATCAAGGCGCGGCCCCGCGCCGCGACTGCGGGCCAGCCCGCGCAGCAGCTGCCTTCCTTACACTTTGTAGTATATATACAGTTTATGTATGCTGTCAAAACCGGGCTGTCCAGCGGGTGTGGGTGTGCATCGCCGGCGGCGCGGCGGTCACCCCTGCGGGTGCAGCGCCTGCAGGCGCGCCTGCCACGGTGGTGGGGCAGCTGGCCGCTGGGGGTTGCGCCAAGCTTGGTTATGGTTCCGGAACCATACGCTCTTCTCTGTCCTTGCCGCTCGCCACTCATCAGGATGCGCTGGCTCCGCTCGCGGGTGCAAGCCCTACGATGAGGCGCCGACAGCCGCGGGGCGCGCGCGCGCGCGCAGGAGATCACGCGGCGCGTGAACCTGGCGGGCATCTGGCAGGCCGCGTATACGGCCGGCGTGGTGCTGCCCAAGCCCGTGGCGACCGCGACGTACTGGCACCGCGCGCTGCAGCCGCGCAAGCTCATCGCCGTCAACTTCACGCGGCTCGCGGCGCGCCCGGACGCGCAGGCAGCACTGTGGCTGCGGCCAGACAAGTCTGCATTGGGAAAGGGTCGTTTGTTGCGTACCTGCCAGCAGCTGGGGGTGGCCGCCCTCGGTCACATGCGCTCCTTAGGACGCTATTCGATGAGAGGCCGATATTCAGCAGCTGCAGATGCAGCCTGGCGTTGCCTGCCAGGGCTCAGACGCGCATGTGCTTGTCTTGTATGTGCATCCACAGCGCCACGTGCAGGGCAGCGCGTGATGGGTCGAGCGCTGCCGCGCAGCCGCGGATGACCATGGCGCGCACAATCAAGCTGTTCAAGCTGCCGGCCGAGCCCGTGACGCCCGGCCTGCGGCCCATGGAGCAGCGGGATATACCGCAGGCGCGCCCGGCCGCAGCCGCCCTGTCAGCCCACGGCGCCGCGCGCGCCTGCCGTGCAATGTGTGCTGTTCCTCCGGGGTTGACGCTATCATGGGCGCATGCGCCGCAACATGCAGCGGTGTACTCCCGCTCCGTGATATTCACCTCCTTCCAGCATCCTCCTGTCCTGCAGCATGGCCCTGGGACCTCTCTGGCGCGGTCGCCCTATCCTGCTGATCCCCAGTGCGTTCCACCGTGTCTCGTACATCTGAGCTTCAGCTTGCGGGGCCGCCTAAAAAGAGGGTAAACATAGTCTTGGGGCTAGAGCTTATGTAGGGCCGCCCAAAAAGAGGGTAGGTAGGGGTTTCGAGGATTGAGTTTTTAAGGGTAGTGCGGGGTTGATAGGGCGGGCGCGCAGGTGGTGGCGCTGCTGGACGCGTACCTGGCGCGCTTTGAGGTGGCGCCGCAGTTTGACGCGGGCGACGTGGCGCACTACCTGCTACCCATCCTGGGCGTTGTGCACTCGTACGTCGTCGAGGCCGACGGTGCGCCGCCCCTGCACACGCTGCCCAAACGCCGCGCCAGCCTGTGCGCTCGTGTGCCGTCGAGATTGGCGGTGGACCGTACTGTGACCGACGCCGGGAGTGCCAGGCGTCGGTGCTCACCTGTGCCGGCTGCCCGGCACACCAGCGAGTCCTTTGAACAGGCAGGCGTGCTCGCAATGTGTGTGATCTGAGAGCTGCCGGCACTGGCCGACGTCCTAGCCACAGAAGGGGCACCAGGACTGCCTGCAGGAGCCCATGTAAAATGCATGTCAAGCGTCCATGGAAAGAGGGTTTAAGTAATACAGGGAATGAGTGGTTGCTTGAGCGCGTGCACACCGCCGCCGCAAGCCGCGCGTTCACGCCGCGCGCGCGTCGCGCAGACGGGCGCCTGACCGACATGCTGAGCTTCTACACGCTGCCGTCCACGGTGATCAACAACCCGCAGCACAGCCGCCTGGCCGCCGCCTTCCAGTACTACACCGTGCCGGCAGCCACGCCGCTCGCGCAGCTCATGGGCGACGCGCTGGTGCTGGCGCACAGCACGTGCGCGGCCGGGCAGCTGTGGTAGGGTAGGGAAAGGCAGGGCGAGGGTCACCCCAGCGCGGTGGTGCTGGCGCACAGCACGTGCGCTGGCCGGCACCAAGGTGCCTGGTCGAGGGCGGGCCTTCAGTGTCTGTTGCGACTGCCATGTGGGTTCCTGCTTCGCCCCACAGGCTGCGGTGTACACGTTAGCATTCCCGCGGCTGCGGCCCGAGGCACTCTGCCTGTCTGGGGAGCGCCGCCGCGCGGGGCAGGGGGCACTGACGCCGCCTGCTGTGTGCTCGCGCTCAGGGGCCACGACGTCTTCAATGCGCTCGACATCTTTCAGAACAGCGAGGTGTGCCCATGCACCCAGCCCTGCAGATGGTTAGGGCTGTCCTGCCACGCATGTGGCGTCAGACATGACCCCATCGAACGCCTCTTGGATAGGGCGCTCACCAGGGCTATTTAGCTCTGTGGCCTGCATGCAGCGCGCGCTCCAGCGCTCCGCACTGCTGGTCATCGGGAGCGCACTGCGACGGGCAATACAAGCGCGAACATGTCTCTTGACCGTGCCGGCCGGGCTGCGCCGCGCCCACGCGCGCCGCCGCGCGGCAGGTGCTGAAGCAGCTGAAGTTTGGCGTCGGCGACGGGCGGCTGCGCTACTACCTGTACAACTGGCGCGTGCCCGACGAGCTGCAGCCGTCGCAGGTCGGGCTGGTGCTGCTCTAGGTTAGGGTTAGGGCCTGCAGCCGTTGCAGGTTGGGCTGGTGCTGCTCTGGGCCGGCGGGCCAGGCGTCTGTGTCACGCAGCGGGGTTAGGAGGCTAGGTTTCGTGCCCGCCGCGGCGGCCACACGATGATCCCTCCCCGCTTCTCTGGGACGGCTTCGCACGCTGCCTGGGTGGCGAGCGGCGTCGGCCGGTCCGGACGTGCGTCGCGGCGGCAGCATGACGGGGTGCCTGCGCCTGTCAGCGGGGCGGGCAGCAGCCCATGCGCCTCTGGGCGCCCCCACGCTACCTGACGGGCAGCGCCTGCGGGCGGCGGCCCTGGCAGCCGCCTGCGGCCTGGCAGGCCATGACTGATCGTCACCCTACCCTGCAATTATCGCTCGCATGCAGTTCAGGGGTGCACCGGCCGGCCACTGCTTGGGCGCGGCCGCGGCCGCCAGAGATCGCCTAGGTTATGCAACCCTGGGCCGCGGAGCAAGCCGAGATGCATGCCAACAGCCCATCACTTCCAGGGCTGGCGCATGCGACACCCAGCGATTACGGAACAGCTGCTGGTGGGGCGGCTCAGCAGCCCCGCCTGCGCGGGCGTACGCGTACACTTGAGGCTGGTTCTGATTGTCAGTTAGCACTGTCTGTCGGCCTTGTTCACGCTGTGTGTTAGACGCGCACAGCATCGCGCCCCCCGTGCCGCGCGCGAGTTGAGCCTGCTGAGACTGCCGTCGCGGCTCGGTATTGCGACGTGCGTAACAAAGTGCGTTGGCTGAAATGTTATTTGTGCCTGCTCGCGCCTGTGAGTGCCGCTGCCTGCCAGCGCTGGTGATGCCGCGGGGGATTGCGGCTATCAAACGCCTGCAGCATTCGCCACGCCTGGCTCCACTTTGTGCAGACTAGTGCCACGCAGGAGCGTGAATTACACTGCGCTGTGTGCCACTCACACGCACCCTGCCTCACATGGCTGAGCAGAGCAGCCACGCAGCACTCTGCCCACCTTGACATACGCGCACATGACTGGGCTGCAACGACAGGGATCTGCCCAGTGACCCTGCTCCCGCAGTTCACCCCGCATGCGGCTGCACCCCCTCGCCCTCTCCGCCCTCGCCCGAACGCGGCGCGCGGGCGTCCGCCGCGCCTGCACCTGCACGCAGAGATGCCACACACGCCTCAGGATGCAGCAAGGCAAATCATGAGCGCAACAGGGTGATGCATGCAGACTGGTACAGACTGTGCAGGAGAGCTTGGTAGTTGGCACCGTTTCCTCCATATTGCCACCGCAATCTGGCTGCAGCATCCCCACCACGACGCCATCGGGCGGTGTCCCTTGCACTGCCGTGCAGGCTGCCTGCCAGCAGACATACGCACTGCTCCTGCCTCACACAGCCGCCCCGAGGCGGCACACCCTCTCCTCACGCTCCACCCCGATACACCGCCGCCCAAGACCGCCCTAACACACCGCCACCCTCTCTCTAGAAAGACTGCTGCAGCAGCCAGGCTGCGCTCTACAGCATGCGCCTCCAAGTCCAGCCGACACGCCCAGCCAAGCGCATATGGAGAAGAGCAGGCGCGCCTCTGCCGTGCGCAGGCGCCCGGCCGCCCGCCTACGTCTGCAGGCCCTCCTTGACGATGTCGTAGGGGATGGCGGTCACAGTCTCCATGGACACGTTCTCCAGCATGAAGCCCTCGCGCGGGCCCTTGGGCATGCGCTTGCACATGGGCATCGGCTCTGCGCCGCGCAGCCGCCCAGCCCATGAGGCGCAGCGCGCGCCACGGCCGCAGAGGCACCCGAAAAAGCAGACAGCCACACGCTCCACAGCTGCACGTCAACATTCTTGTAGCAGCTTCGGTAGCGCGGACACGGCATTGCACAGCGTGCTGCGCTGTTACCAGCAGAGCAGCCTGAGGCGCGGTAACGTGAGTCCGCCAGGCTTCCGGGCCACGCGCGCGGGCAGCGCTGGCCGGCCGCCGCAGGGGCCCGCGGCTCGGTCAGGGCGCGGGCGCGCGCGCACCGCCCGCCTCCTTGGCCGCGTGCTTGGCGGCGTCGTTCTCCTTCCGCCGCCGCAGGAACTCCTCCTTGCAGCGGCTGGGCGTGACGTGCTCCACGCGCACGTGGATGCGCTTGTTGATTATGCGCCCGTTGACCTGCTTGTTGACCTCCACGCCCACCGCGCGCTTGGTCACGTTCCAGATCACGCCCGTGCGCCCGTAGTACACCTTATGCGGCATCCCCTGCACGGCGGCGCGTGCGGCGCCTGAGCAGCCGCCTGCGCCGCTGCAGGCTGCCCCGGCGGGACGCGGCGCCCTTGCCGCAGCACGCTTGATTCGCCGTTCGCTCTCGCTCTGCTCGGTGCGCGTGCCAACCCCTAGTCTCCAGCTAGAGAGCGCTTTCTCTGGCGCTGCCGCTAACTACCAAGGGTGGACCGGACGCACGCGCTGGACCGTCGCCTGCAGCCTCCATCCCTCTACGTTCACGCAAAGTGCCCAGCCGTGCGCTGGCACCGCTCGCTAGTATTAGTGCAGAGCAGCGGCCTGCCTCAGCGCAGTGCGGCGCATCCAATTTACGCCTCGCAAGCAACCCCGCCCACCAGCGCGACGCGGCGGGCTGCGGCGACATACCTTCTGCACGGCGGAGTTGACTTTGATGTCCACATAGTCGCCGATGTGGTAGGTGCGCAGGTAGACGGACAGCGGGATGTAGCCCTTGCCACGGAACGGCCGCGAGAAAGAGTCGCGCGTGCGCGCGCGGGTACCGTGGCCGGCCGGCATCCTGACTGCCGCTGTGCTCCCTCGGGCCTCCTTCCTGGGCTTGCTGCCTGCTCTCTGGAAAGCGAGGCGGCTACTGTGCCCTGGACCTAGCAAAGCCCTCGCACAGAGCGTAGTTTCTGAATGAGGCTGTCGTGATGCGTGATCACTACCAGCATCAGCAGACGCAAGCCAGGCCTAGAGAAGAGACGTTGAAGTGCGTTTTAGTAGCAAAGGCGTCTGCGACTCAATGGCGCCCAGCGCACAGGGGCTGCGGGCGCCGGGTGCACAGGCACGAGCGGCGGCGCGGTACACCCTCCCTGGTCAGCGGCCTGCGGTCAGCCGGTGCCGCACGCGGCAACGGCAGTGCGTGGCAGCCAGCGCTAACGGTGCCGGCAACTCGCGAGTCATCCGCGGCAAGTGCTACATTACTCGAGACGTGCGCTGGGGTGCTGCGCTGCTCTCTGCATTGGCTGCATGCAACGCACGGGGCGTGCAAACTTCCCAGCTTCCATGCTCACACTTGGGCGCTGCGCGCAGAACATTGACACCGACCAAATCATTCCGGCAGAGTACCTCACGCTGGTGCCCTCCAAGGTAAGTCACAGCCTACTGGCGCGAGGCTACTGCTTGTCTCCTTTGCCAGCTCCAGGTTGGTTTGCTGCGTCTGGCCTCACAGGCGTGTGTGCGGGGGCGTGCAGCCGGAGGAGTATGAGAAGCTTGGAAGCTATGCCATGATAGGCCTGCCAACCGAGCTGTATACCACACGGTGAGCTGCACCGGCCCCTTCACGGGGAGCTGGGTGGCGCCCCTATTGTTGCCTCTTTGACGCCGTTGCGGCCAAGCAGTGACTGGCCCGCTGACAGACAGCCACTTCCTGCAGTGAGAGTCAGCGGGCTGTCGTTGTCCCTCCATCCCACTCTGCTGTGAGCCCACCAGCGCGGCACCACCCCGTCTGTGCTGCTGCTCAAGATATTGCTTTGCAGTGCGTACCTGAGCAGTTCATGTTCGGCACAGCGACACCGTGTGGCGCAGGTTCATTGAGGACAATGAGATGAAGACAGAGTACCCGGTGGTGATTGGCGGCGAGAACTTTGGCTGCGGGTCCTCGAGGGAACATGCGCCGGTCGCGCTCGGCGCGTCAGGTGGGGGGCGCAGCAGCGAGCAGGCTAGCGGTGCCTGCAGTGCTCTCTGCCAGGCAGGCGAGAAGACAGTGCTTGCAGTCAATATTGCTAGACTGAACGCCCTGCGCGCTCCTCGTGCAGCAAGCAGAACAAGAGCTAAGAGCTGGTGCTGGGAAGTGAGCTAAGAGCTTGGGGTCGTCTGAAGGCTCGGCTTTGCCCTGATGCTGGGAAGCGCGCGGGGCGCAGGCGCAAAGGTGGTGGTGGCGCAGTCGTTTGCGCGCATCTTCTTCCGGAACTGCGTGGCCACGTGCGCGCCCCGGCGTTTGCTGTGCACAGCGATGTGGGGGCGGCGAAACAGCAGGTCCGTGCATGGCGATGTGGGGCAGCGAGACAGGGAGCCAAGCTCTCTGCGCCTCTGCGAGCACCGCAGCAGGCTCCTGCCATGACAATCGACTTCGCTCAGACAGGCCAGCCTTGCTGCCTGTGAAGCTGTCTGCGCGCGCTGCAGGGGCGAGCTCTACCCGTGCGAGACGGGCGTCAGGCTCTGCGAGGAGCTGGAGACAGGCGCGCCCCGCCGCCCGACCCGACCCGCCGCGCAGCGCTGCGCGAGGCACGAGGCCTGGGCGGCCGCGGCGAGCGCCGCCGGGGCCGCCCGAAGCCGGCCGCGCGGCATGCCTGTCCTTGCGCGCGTGTGGCCGATGCAGCTACAGGTAGGCCATATACCCTACCCTATACGCGAGCGCGCGTGGCCAGGCCGCGAGGTGGAGGTGGACATGGACCGCGATGTGCTCACCGACCTCGCCTCCGGCAAGGAGTACCCGCTCAAGCCGCTCGGCGAGGCGCGCTGCCCAAACCCTAACCCTATAGCCGGCGCGCTCGTGCATGCCTGCTGGCCGGGGCGCGGCGGGTGTGTGAACAGGCTGACGGTGGACCTGCCGTGAGGGCGACAGCGTGTGCTGTCAGGCAGACGAAAGCTGAGCTGGCAATGGCGAGCGGTGACTGAGGCCAGTGCTGCCGCACGATAAGCACAGCATGCACATGTTCATTCCCTGTGTCTGCGTTACCAGAGTGGCTGTGAAGCTGTTTTATGAATGTCCTGTACCTATAGGACAGACACGCAAGTGACGCAGGCGTGGCGCGGCAGGCGGGGCCGGTGGTGGACGCTGGCGGCCTGTTCGAGTACGCACGGCAGACCGGCATGATCAAGGCCGCATGAGGATGGCTCCAGCCAGCTGGCTGCTCGGGCAGTGCGCTTGAGGCGGCCCCAGGCCGATGGGCAGCAGCGCGCTGTTGCCGTCCGCCGTGCTGGCAACCACGCTACTCTGTGCTTTGGCTGCTGTGCATATGTGGCAGGTAGCCTGCTGCGCACGCTCTTGGAGCTCGTGCACGGCTATGCAAGTGCGCGTCTGGCGCTACGCCCTCTGTGCCAGTGTATTCTGAGCAGTGTTGGGAGGCAGTGGTATGTGCGCATGAGCATGCTCCATTTTTACGTGTTACAGCAGCAGCATTGGCTCTCTCATGCCACTATGACCCGCACGCATGCGGCAGACGCGCACCGACTATGAGCTGTGGCAACGCAGCTCGCTAGACCAGACACTGAACCAGACGCGGACACTCTTGCGGCCTGCACTGTACAAGCAGGCTCATGGAAGCTCTACCCCCTCAGCCTTGAGCTCCTTTTCCGCCTCGCGCTTCGCCCACGTCAGGATGCTCGTGTCCGGCTTGGCGTTCAGGCCAAAGCCAAGCATGCACACCGCGATGACCCACGTTGCATACCTGCGCCGCAGCAGCCCTCTGCCGTCAGTGAAAGTGCGCTGTTCAGGAGCAGCTGTTCAGGCGCCTGCACCTGAGCTTGTCATAAAGAGACGGCTCACAACACGCACCGCACGCGCCCCGCGCCAGCCCCGCACGGAGGCAACCTCCTGCCCACGCAGGCCACCCTCGTGCCTCAACGTGCTAAGCTAAGGCACTGCCCCACTATGGTCAGGAGAGATGCAATGCATCCCAACACCCAGCCCTCACCACTGCACTCTGCTCCAACCCCTGCCCAGATCAGCTTAAGAGTGTGCACCTGCTCTACAGCGTGAGTGTTTGTGATAAACAGTAACCTTTGCGATGGAAACTCCCTTCTACTGCTAGTGGCTCCGCCCCTAGCAACTAGAGCCGCTCAGTTGCACAGGCAGGTCAAAGTGGAATGCTGCCATCCAGAAAGCAGCAGCGCACACGGGAACCTCCAGGCGCGGCCCACTCGCGCAACACTCTGCTGCTAGGAGAGTTAAGTTGCGAGCACACAACATGCACACCGCCAGCCCCCTGCCACCCCACAGCAGGAGTCAGAAGCCCGCACCAGGGCGCCTCCCAGCTCTCCCACTTGCGGCGCTGCCCTGGCGGCGGCGGCGTCTCGTTGAAGAGGTATCCGCTTGGCTCGTGTTTGCCTTCAGACCAAAAGCTGTTGTTGTGGCTGTCTCCCGCGCGCGGCCGCAGGTTGCGCAGCGCTGCAGGGCGCAGCCGCGGCAGAAAAGACATATTGGAGCGCGCAGCTGCGCGCAAATGTTGATACACGCAGTTGCGACAAGCTTCTGGCCTGGCGCTCTCTGCACTTGTCGCAAGGGGGCTGCACAAAGGCCAGGCAAGCTTGCCCTCCCTCACTGCAGACTTGAGCAGGAACAGAAGCGAGCTGCTACGGAGGTCTAGGGGGCCAGCCCTCTCGTGCTCCTCCACCAGGCTGGCGTGGTGCAGCCTGGGCGTCGAGTCACAGCTGAGGCACGCCAAACCCCCACCAGCGAGTGCCCCAGCAGAGCACGCAGCGAGCCAGGCTTGGGGGAGCACAACTGCAATGGGCGCCCTGCCACTTGCACCAGCAACCTTGGCGGCGCAGCGGTTTTCAGCGCAGACGAGTGCGACCCGCGCGTCTGTGCCCTACTGGCTGTGCGGCATTGTTACGTCTTGGCTGGGCATGTCTACCGCGCTTTGCGCCACTGTTCCAATGCATCTGACCGCCTGATGCGCCCGCAGGCTTTGCGCCGAGCTGCCATCACCGAACACAGGCACGCCGCGGTAGCTGTGTTGGTTGGCGTATGCTTGCGCCTGGTGCAGAGCTGCGCTGGAGCTCAAACTCGGTACCTGCACTGCGCAATGCAAGCCATATGCTGCATTGCTATGGAGTCTTGACAACATGCGAGTGCTGCAGGCGCGGCGGTTGAGGGCCGGCGCAGCGCGGACAGCGGTGGTAGCGAGCGCGAGCGCCGAGCCTGGCCCCACGCTGCGGAAGCCAGAGTTGGTCAGCAAGCCCGTCGTGCGCGAGGCCCCGTCGGAGGAGCACGATGCAGCGGCCGCCAAGCCGTCCTCGTCGTCTGCCACGACTGCAGCCCCGTGCGACCCCAAGAAAGCCTTGTCGTGGGGCCGCGCCGCGCGCAGCGAAGGCACCAGTGTGTGTCTGGAGGGTCTGTTGCGTCAGAGACAAGCGCGGCTGCAACCTGCGCAGCACGCTGAATATGTAGGGGAATGCAAATTGGAAGAGGCAGGACTGCCGTATCGGACGCTGTCCGTGCACGCTGAGCAGGCAGCCCGCAGCATTGCAGGCGGCTTGGCTGCAGAGTGTCCTTCGCCTTGCTGCTGCAGGCGCTGGCGCACGGCGCCCGTCGCCTGCCTGCAGTCTGTGATTATTGGTCCTGAGGGGCTGCCGTGTGGCTGCCGGGGGGTGCAGACGCACACGGCTTGCAGCGCCGCGTAGCGTGCTGCTGTGCGCGAGCACAGGGTGTGCGCAGCAAGTCATGCAGAAGTCCGCTTCCTGTGCGCGTACAGCACGTGCAACTGCTGCGCGACGTTGCATGACCAGCAACAGCGCGTGCCGGGAGCCCCTGTTCTTGGGCTCCCGTCCGTCAGCGCTTTGAGCGCCCGTTCTTGCGCCTCATGGCAAGCCGGTGAAGGGCCGCCCGTGTGCGGGCGCAGGGCGCGCGGCGTGACGATCGAGTTGCAGCGCTCGCAGGCCAAGGCCATGCAGCGGTACTTCCGCGAGCTCAACGCGCAGAAGGCCGCCGAGAAGGCGCAGTGCGCGCCCGCGCTCCAGTCGTCAAGCCGGGGCGGCTCTGGTCTGTGGGGTCTAGCACGGCTGCAGGACAACAGAGAAACCTCAGAGCTGTGTTGACATGAGGAGCGGCTGGCGTGCCGGCCAGCAGCTGCTGTCGGCCCCTGCCGCAGTCGCCAAGGCTGTGATTGTGCGCAACTGAGCAAGACGGGCTGCAATGCATTAGAGTATCAAAGTGGTGCTGGACCTCGCCCTGGTTGGCCAGAGCCCCTGCGTGTCTCCATTGACACGCCTGGCAGCTTGTGTAGACAGGCCTGATGGCCCTGCTCTGCTGCCATCTGCCGTCGCCTCGAGGTGAGCGGGCGTGCGCGTCCGCGCGTGGCAGGGTATTCGGCTGGACGAAGAAGAACGAGATTGGGAACGGGCGGTGGGTCATGTTTGGCTTCGCGGTGGGCTTGCTGACCGAGTACGCGACCGGCGTGGACTTCATTGACCAGCTCAAAATGATTGTCTCGTTTCTGGGCATTGCGGACGTGGAGTGACCGGGTGCTGGCGCATGCGCGGCTCGCCCGCGCACGCAGTTGGACTTGCGCTGCCCGTGATCAGCGCTACTGGCTGCAGCCTGCAGCGGCGGCAGCCTGGGGCGCTCTGCTTTCCCTCCAGCCGGTGCCCGTGCGCGAGAGAGGGTGCTGGCACTCCGCGACCCGGTTTTGCTCTGGCCTTCTTGTGAGCGTTCTGCTGAGCAATGCAGGCACCGGGCGAGTCAGAGCATGAAAGGTGACAGGGGACAGCTGCGAACTGTACACTGTGGACGCAAACAGAGTCACTACAGTACTTGGTAACAAAGAGTCTTCACGATTGTCCTCTCCCCTTGCATGCGCTTCAACATGGCCATGTTGGAACGCATGCACGGGGACCATGGTGTACTTACCAAAACGAGGCATGGCTGGACAGGCCGACAGCACTGCCTTCAGAGCAGTGTGGGGCCGACAGCACTCCTTTCAGAGCACTGTGGGGGGACCTGCCGGCTCTGCACCAGCGCTCCTAAGCAGGCCACAGCCTTGCAAAACAGCCAGAAGCGCAGACTTAGCATGCTCATGCAGACTTACACGATTGCAACGTCCTGACTGCGGCTCTGCTACTTGGCTCTCATGCTACCTATGCATCCGGACACGGTTATGACAGGACGGCTGCACCCCAAATGAACCAGATTCCTGAGGCCAGAGCACCAGCTCAGTTGCACAACCCCAGCTGGCCTCACTGGCTAGTTCTACTTGGCCGCACACCACACACAGACCATCACAAGACACAGGCTGCACCGGAAACCCGGCGCCAACATACGCCATACTACGCTGGGGTTGTGCATGCTACAGCTCGGCAACGCCTCAAGGGCCTTGGCCTTGCTGCGCCAGCTCTGCGCAATCGTCGCACTCGCCGTCGCTGGCACCGTCATCGTCGCCCCAGTCCCCAAACGGCCGCTGCTTGTGAAAGATGCAGCACTCTGCGCGGCGCACTGTGGCGTCAGCGACCCTCGCTCCCTGGTGTCGACCAGCTTGCACGAGAGGCCGGCCGGGGCGCACTTTTTGACTTTTTCTTGTTCAAGGCCTCGTTGTCCACCACGTCCTCTGCCCACCGCACCGCCTGCCGGGCATGCACGCGTCACGCTTGCACAGCATGGCCAGGACAGGTATCTGCACAGGTCATGCCCGCGCAGAGGCGCACCTTCTTTTTCCGCCTGGGTACGAGCCGCAGCGTGAGCACTTCTGCAAGCGCACAGCAGCCTCGTGAGCTTAGTGGCAAGCGTAAACCACAACGGCAGTAAGGAACAGCACGGCACCTGCAGGCCCGGACTGGGAGGCGTGCTGCGTAGCGCTACTTGCCCCGTTCTGCAAGCTGGTCACACTCGAAGTCGTGCTCTGGCTGTGCATGCCGTGCCAGCACAGCAGCTGGATGCTGAGCGCCGCGCGCCGCAACTTAACTAGACTAGAAACTGCTCAGCCTGTCTGTCTGACGTAAGAATAGCTGCGCAGGCGTGGAAAATAGCCTCCGGTGGATATGCAAGCACGCGGAAGGAGAGGAAAAACTGAAGCCGAAGCTGAACGGCGTGACAGGGGTACATCTAGGGTGCCAAGGGGTGCCAGACCTCCTCATCATTACCACAGAACAAAAACACCTGGGGCAGGCAGACACTGATATGGCGCGGGCTGCTTTGTATGGAAGGCTCTGAGTGCGCGCGCCCTTCAGTGAACCCAGGCGTGTTTGGTTGTAAGCCTGTTTCAGCCAGCTACGGGCTGTTTGCGGGGCCTGAGCTCGCAAGGCCTGTAAGCAGTGCATTATGATGCTCCTCAGTGAGCATGGCCTGTGCGTGCCGCCGCATGCAGCCTGGATAGCCAGCGCATGCGCTGCAAGCCTTGCAGCGCACACACTGCCGGTTACAGAGTCCAGACGCTTATGCCACTGCCAGGCACCCCCGGCACACCAGCGCATGCGTCGGCGCTGCCACGGCGCATGCCGAGCCGTGCGCCTGCATGCGCTCACAACGCGCCCAGCGCCCGCGCGCTCCCTGCAGCGCGCGCACAGCCGGACCGCCACCGGGGACGCCCTGCTCTGCCGGTCACAGCTTCCCGAGCAGCCCACCTGCACCCCTAAGAGAGACGCCCCCGACGCCCGCCAACAGCCCGCGGCATGCTGCCACCCCCCCCCCGCCAGCGGCCTCACAGGTAGCCCATGGCCTTCTTGTAGGTCACCTCCTCCTTCCAGGTCACGCGGTCCTCGATCCAGTTGCCGCTGCTGTTGCGCCGCGTCAGGTCCCGCTTGCCCGCCGCGGGCTTGCCTGCGCGCGCGCGTCACGGCCATTGCTCGACCCCAGCATCATGCCATGTCCTGCAACTCTTTACGGGTGGCCCCGCTTGCCCGCCGCACGCTTGCCTGCGCGCGCACTGGCCCTTCGACCCCCAAAATCCTGCCACGTCCTGCATCTGTTGACGAGGCGCCCCGCCTGCCCGCCGCGCGCTTGCCTGCTTTTCTTGTAGCACCTCACCAGCCATGTCCAACATCCTGACGGCACAGCAGTCCCTGCCAATCCATGCATGATGCTTGCCAACAACACCTTGCGTCTAGGTCTGCCATCATCCCAAGTTTTGCACTCCAGGTGCTCACACAGTCACATGACAGTGCTGAGGTGGCTGCTCTGTTTGGCAGCCGCCGTGTTGGCACACGCTGAGAGCACAGGCCGCCGCAGAGCTCCTTCAAGGGAGTAGCCCAAATGCCAACAGCGGCCGGTCTGTTGCAGAGACCACAGCGCAGCAGACCAGCAGAGGCCGGGCGCGGGCGCGCACCAAAGACCTCGTCCAGCGGGCAGGTCTTCTGGCGCTGCTGGAAGATCTCGTCGGGGTCGACCGCCAGCTGCGCGGCCAGCTGGCCCGCCAGCGCGCGCCCGCGCGCCCAGTCCGGCACCGGCTTGCTCGGCGCCGCGTCGTCGGCCTCGTCCTCGTCGCTGTCCTTGTCGCTCCTGCGCGGGTGGCGCTCCCATGTGCAGGATGGAGCGGGGCTGCCGGCTGCGGCAGGCCGCTGCTTCCCTGACGGCGCCCCTCCCACAGCCCGCGTCGCTTGTGCGTGTACGGTGCCCTCATTTGGAGCTGGCTCCAAGATCAGGGGAGAGCCGGGGTTGCGTCAGACTGAAGCCCTGGTCTCAGCTCCAGCCTCTGGCCAATGCTCCACTCCTGCTTCAATCTAAAAATCTGCAGCATGGGGGACTGCCGCGCAGAGCGTGTCAGCGGTCGGGGCAGGCTGCAGGCCATGGGTCGGGCCCGCACTTGTAGGGCGAGATCTCGTATGTCTGCGGCCCGGCCTCCCTTGCGGGCGCGGCGCTGCCCGGCCCCGCCGCGCCCAGCGCCGCCGGCCCCGAGGAGGACCCTCCGGCCGCGCCGGCAACCCTGGGGAAGCCCCCCCAGGCCGCCCCAGCGGACACCGCGGCATGCGCCGCGCGAGCCGGGAGCTCCCCGGAGCCCCGCGCCTCCAGCGCTGCCGCCGTAGCCGCCGCGGCCGCCGCGTGCGCGGGCTCCGGCGCCGCGGCGGCGATGGCGGCAAGGTCGGGCGCTGGCGGCTGCGGCTGCGGCGGCGGCGCGGCCGTGCGCGCGCGCTTGGCCTCCGCCGCCTGGGCAGGTGGCGAATCCGAGCATTGATGAGGGGTGCTCTAGAGCGATGGAAATGCTACACTTGCCATGCATGACAGCATCGCATGCAGCCACCAGCGCTCTTGGCAGCCCGTGCAGACTTTGCAGCGCGCCATCAGCCGCCTTACCTCAGTCGACCGCACGCACAGGCGATATACTGTTTCCTCGACGTCGCAGTGCACGGGGAGCATCATCGACATAAGTGCAAAGCCGCGTGCCAGCACAAGCGCGCCTGTTGGCTCTCTCGAGCACATATCAGTGTCCCGGTGCCGACGCCCGCCTTACGCATCAGCACGGGCCATACAGCCATCGCGAGCGCCCCACGGCGCGCCTGGTCGGCGCGCTGCGCGGCCTTCCGCTTGCGCTCGTCCTCCTCGGCCGCCGCGCGGTCCGCCGCGGCGCGCTCTGCCTCGGCCTGCGCGCAGGGTGCGGGCGCGTCGAGCAGGGACCCGGCTATCTGATGCCGCCTATATGGCCAGTTCGACACCTGCGCTGGCCCGCAGCAGGCCGCTTGCGAGCGGGGCCGGTTCGCATCCGGGGGGACGGCAGGCTGTGCCACGTGCATGTCAGGGGGCGCCCAGCCCTCCAGACGCGCGCGCACAGAATGAGCGGCGAGGCTGAGGGCGCAGGCGCACCCAGCTTCTGGCTCGGGGGCCCGTGCACGGCACAGCGCGCGGCATGGCTGCTGCCAGCTGTTTCTTTTCTTGTGTCTGGACGGCAGAGAAAAGGCTCCTTGCTTGGTGGGCAAGCAAGCCATCCCCGGCCGCGCAAGGGCGGGGCGCGGGCGAGCGGCGGCGGGCGCCACCTTGCGCTTGAGGCGTAGCTCGTCCAGGCGGCGCTGCTTCTCCTCGCGCTCACGCCGCTCGGCCTCCTCCCGCGCGCGCCTGCCGGCCGCAGCGCAGACGCGGTGACGAGCAGTGGCACCATACCGCTCCATGGTGATGCACAGAAGCGGTCAGCCTTGTCACCAGTGTTGCTCTGACCAGCCTCGTGTCGGCACCCGTGACGTACGGCGCAGTCTCAAGGCCACAGCCAGCCAGCAGAGTGCACATGACGCGCAGCCTGTGCTCTGCTTGCTTGCTCGTCTGCGCGCATGCACTGTGCCGGGGGACGGGTACGCTCTGCTGTGTGCTCCGGAGCTTGGGCAGCATGAGCGGCACAGCGAGCGGATGCGCACCGCCGCGCAGCAGCCTCCTCGTCGCGCCGGCGCTGCGCATCCGCTGCCGTGCGCCGCGCCTCCTCATCGGCGGCCGCCTGCAAGCCGTATTCATGTTACCCTGTCCGTGCATCTCAGTGCATGTCTGTCTCTGTTGAAGCGCAGTGATCAAACACCGATGCGCCCGCTGGAATATCTGCACAACGGCTGCTTGCCTGTGGGCAGCGTCGCCTATCCTGTGGTGCAGCGGGGTGCTCGCCCCGACACCGCTCCATTGCACTGGCGGTCGACCAGCTGAACAGCGCGCCGACAGGCAGCGGCGCGCGATGCATGTCGTGCAGTACACGCATGGCACGTCGCTCACTGTCAGCAAGTGAACATTGCACTCCCCTGCCGACCTGAAGAGCGGCGAGCGCAGGGCACCTTGGCGTCGGCGGCGCGCCGCGCGCGCTCCTGCCGCTGCTTCTCGGCGGCCTTCTGCGCCGCGCGCTCGGCGCCGCGCTGCGCCTCGCGCCGCCGCGCTGCGTCCGCCGCCTCCAGCGCGCGCACCTGGCGTGCGGCCGGGCGCTCTGGAACGGAACCCCCCGGAGCTGCGGCGCACAGGGTCAGGCATCTGTGCCCTACTTTTAAGAACGTAATGTCCAGCTTGCAGTGTCACGATGCAGTGCGGTTGCCGGAGGCTGATGGGACGCAGTCTGGACGGGCGCATGTCGAGGGGCGCGTTGCGCTTCTCTTGGAAGGCAGGACGGCGGTCAGCTGCACATGCAGGTCATGGCTGCCAGCCGTGCGCCAATGCAGCAAATGTGGAACCGAAAAGCGCCGCGGCGCACCTTGACCGGCTTCTTGCCGGCGGCGGGCGCGCCCTCGGCCGGCTCCGCGCGCGCGACGAACGGCAGGAACGAGCGCACGGTGGACACCAGGTTGGCGCCCAGGCCGCCGATGCCGCCGCCGCCGCCGCCGCCGCCGCCGCCGCCAGCCGCATCACGCCCGCTCGCTGGCGGCAGCTCTACGGCTGCCGCCGCTTCCAGCGCGGGGTCCAGAACAGGCTGCGCCTCCTCGCTGGGCTCCTCCCTGCTCGGGGGCTCCGGCGCGTGCGCAGGTCCCGACCCAGGGTCTGCCGCCGCGTCGCCGCCGCCTGCGGCCTCCCCAGCCCTCCCGTGCGCAGCCGCTGGGCCAGCAGAGGGCGCATCGGCGACCGGGGCCACCGTGACGCGCTCTGCGGCGGCTGGCCGGGTGCCCGCATGCTGCACCTGGTCTGGCGGCCCTGTCGCCGGGGCAGGGCCGGGGTCTGAGCTGTGGCGCGGGGCACTGGCGCTGCTAGGCGCTGTCTCGTTGCCGCTCAAGGCCCGCCCGGTTTCTGGGGCGGACGCCAATGCGGCGGCGGCAGCTGCGCCAGCGTCCTGTGCAGGCCCCGCAGCGCTCACAGCTGCTTCGTCGCCGCGCGCCCCCGCCGCCGAGTCCGCTGCAGCATCGCGGCCAGCACCGGCGCTCTCGGCAGCGCCCGGCGCGCGGCTGGGCGCTTGCGCTGGGGCAGGACCCTGATCAGGGTTTGCGTCAGGTCCAGGGCCCTGTTCAGGGTCGGCGTCAGGTCGCGCGCCGCCCTCGCCCGCCCCAGCGGCGGCGGCCGTGCGCCGCGCGCCGCCGCCGGGCGCCCAGCGCGCGCCGGACGCAAAGGCCGACCGGCCGCCGCCGCGGCCGGCGGCCGCGGCGGTCGGGATGTCGGCGCCGGTCTTGTAGGCGGTGCCGCCGCGCGCGCTGCCCGGCGCGCCGCCAGCCGGCGTCGCAAACGCGTCCGCGCCGTCCTCGTAGCCGCTGTCGCCGCCACTGTCGTCGCTGGGCTCGATCACCACGTCCACGTCTGCGTCCGAGTCGGCGGCGGCGCCTGCGGCGCCGGCGCCGGCCCCTGCAACCTCTGCGCTGCCGGCCGGCGCCTGGTGCGCGGGCGCGGGCGCGGGCGCGGGCGCGGCGGCCGCCGGCTGCGCCTGGGCCGCGGCGGCCGCGTCGCCGGGCGCTGCCCCGGACGCTGTCCCGGACGGGCCCGCAGGCGCGGGGTGTTCCCGCAGGCCGCGTTCATGGAGGGCGTGGGCCGCCGCCTGGGCCGGCCCCGTCCGCGCGTCCGCCTGAGCCTCATCGGCCTGCGGCCCTGCGGTGGGCGCAGCGTGCGCCCCAGCGTCCGCCGGCCCCGCCCCAGGCCCCGGGGCCTCCAGCGCGGGCGCTGGCGCGTGTGCTGCCAGCGCAGTCCCGGCGTCCGCGGGCTCCTCGGCGCTCCCGGCCGCCGCGGCCTCCTGGGCCGGTGCGGCTGCCCCGGCCGCTGGCGGCTGCGGCGCCGGGCATGCCAGGCTCGCCCTACTGTGGCCCGCAGCGCAGGCCGCCGAGCGTGCGTGCTGCTGGTCCGACTCCGAGCCGGCCGCTCCCCCGGCATGCGGCGCGGCGGCCGCCTTGGCGGCCGAGCGCAGCACGCGCCGCGGCAGCACACTCGCCGGCGCCGCGCCAGGGTCGGCGTCAGGGCCGGGCGCTGGGGTTGCGCTTGCGGGCGCGGGCGTCCCCCGCGCGGCCGAGCGCGCCGCACCGCGCGTTCGCCGCGTCGGGCGGGCGTCGGGCGTGGGGGCAGGTGCGGCGCCCGCGCCGCCGAACCCTGGGCCACCTGCAGCCTGCAGCGCGCCCTCGCAGGGCTGGCCGCTGTCCGCCGCCGGCGTGTCCGGCACCGCCCCGCCCGCCCGCTCGCCCGCGCCCGCGGCAAGCGCTCGTTCCTGCGCTGCGCCGGCGGGCAGCGCGCCGGAGGCGCCCGCTGCCGGGCTCGCGGGCTGGCCGCCCGGCGCCGAACCCGCCGGATCGCCCCGGGCCGCGGCTTCATGCAGCGGGAGCGCGCGCGCTGGCTGCCCATCCAGAGCCGCGCCCGCCGCTGCGGGCGCCTCGCTAGCGGGGTCGGGGTCTCGCACCTCGGCCGCCGCGGCTGCGGCGGACGCCGCAGCCGCCCGGCCGTGGCAGCCGCCCGCCTGCCCGCCGGTCGCCCTGGCGCTCCGACGCCCTGCTGTCCGCGCGGCGGCAGAGTGCTCCTGGCTTCCTGCCTCCTGCTCACCCGCGCCCTCTGGTGCGCCCAGGGTGCCCGGCGCGCCGTCGCCGGCTGCGCTGCCCGGCTCGCCGCCCTCGCACGCGGCCGCAGCGGGTGGGCTGGCTACAGCAGGGTCTGGTGCGGGGTCCTCGGCATCGTCGGGCGCGCGCTCCGCGCCGCTGGCGGCGCGGGTGCGCGCGCGCGCAGGCGCGGTGCGCTTGCGCGCAGGAAGATCCGGGGAAAGGGCGCGCTCGGCAGCGTGCGCTCCCACCGCTGCAGGCAGCCGAACCAGGTCATGAGTAGCTGGGTGGATGACAGCGGGCGCTCGGCAAGACAAGCTCGCGACCTGTAGCAAGCGGTGAGATTTGCGACGTCAGACACAGCTGCGGGGAGGTTGAGGTTCAGGTTCTGGTCAGTTCCAGCCAGCCCCACCTGCGCTCGCCAGACCAGTATGCAGCAAAGGCTTCAGCCTGGGCGACAGCCTGGGTGAACTTGTTGTCCTTTCATAGGATAAGGGATACACAGAGTCAGCCTCGCCTGGGTCCGTAGCTCCGCCGTCCTCCGCTGCGCTGGCAGCCCGCGTGTTCGCCCGCGTCGCGCGCGCGGCCCTGCCCGGCGCCAGCGGCGGCCGGCCGGCGCGCGCGCGTGCTGCGCGCGTCGCGCGCGGCGGGGCCGGCGCTGCAGCCGCGTCCGTCGGCCCTGGCTGCTCCACGCTCGGCGGCGCAGCGTCCGCTGCGGCCGCTTCTGCTGGCGCAGCGCTTGCCGCGGCAGCATCCTCCGTGGCCTCCTCGGCGACGGCGGCCAGCTCTGGGGGGCGCGCGCGCGGCTTGCGCGTGCGGCGCGCAGTCGCTGGCTCCTCCTCGTTCTCCTGCGGGGTGCAGCTCAAGCGCTTGCTGCTGCCAGCCAGTCTCCACAGCAACCCCTTGTCTGCATATGCACTGCACAGACACCCTCCTGTACCTGTGTCAGTGTGAAGTGCTGTGTGGCTAGAAGCGCACGGTCATGGGCCAGATGCCAAGATCTTGACATCACGGCCTGTGTAAACGACCGCAGGTGGAAAGCCCACCTTGCCGCGCGCGGCCCCTGCAGCGGCAGCGACCGCTGCGGCCGCACTATCGGGCGCCGCTGGGTCGCCGCGCGTCGGTGCGCAACCGGCTATGTGCACGCGCGCGCCCCGAACCGCTGCCTCCAGCCAGCTTACGTCCTGCGCAAAGGCGCTCCGCACCGCCTCCAGTTTCGTGGCGCCCGCCCGCTGCAGCGCATCCCGCACCAGCTCATAGCTCTTTGCCATCGCTGTTTCCACTGGCGCTGGCCTGCCTCAAGGGCGCGGTCAGGCCTGGCGCTCAAGCTTGCAGGCCGTGCTCGCACAACCAGTGCTGGGCAAGTGCAGCGCTCCCAGCGCAAGCGAGCCACAAGGGAGACACAAATTGCGGCGCTTCCTACTGTAGCGAAGCTTTCCTACCGAGCCAGCAGACGCAGCGCTGCGAGCTGCTTCACTTTTTGAATCCAAGGCCAGATAGGTTAGGGTACTTGTGGCTTATTGGAGTGCATTATTGCTAGCAATGTGCATTGAGTCCATAATCATGCCAGGCATGCTACCAGCGCCCGCCAGAAGCAAGCAGATAGCTGACCAGGTAAGGTTGGGCACAGCCGCTCAGGGAACCCGCCAATAACGTGCACAGCATGCCTCTTTACTACCGAGTCGCAGCAGCCTGCCTTTACACGCTCTTGCATATGCTTGCACGCAGTGGGTAGTCAGCTCTCAGTAGCACACGCCTGGCAGCAGAGGCACAGGACAGTCCAGTCACAGTGACTACCCCTGGTGCACCCACCCACCATGAGCAATTGCTCGTGCTGATAAGAATGACTCAGTGCGTGATGGCCAAGCCCTGACCCGCATGCACTCGATCATCAAGTTCTATGACGCATATATCTATAGCAAGCGCACGGTTGGCTGCCGCGCAGCGATAAGCGCGCAGCGACGTGCTTGCAGTCTGCCGCCAGGCTGCAGCGCCCGCGCAGCAGACCCCCTAGCCCTAGCTAAGCCCTACAGTGCGCCCCGGCCGCGCACGCGCAGCGCGAGCACCAGCGCGGCAAGGGCAACAGCGGCCGCCGCCAGCGCGCGCCGCGCGCGCCACAGAGCGCCGGGGGCGGCCGAGACCGCCGCGATGGCGGCCGGCGCGCGCTGCAGCAGCAGCGCGGTGGCGCGCGTGGCGGCGGCAAAGACGGGGGCCCGCCCCATGCGCAGCCGCCGGCCCGCTGCGGCCTCTGCCTCCGCCGCTGCGCGGCCAAGGTGCTCTGTCAGAGTGCCCCACATGAGTAAAGAGAGAAAGAATGCAGAGAGAGCAGCTTACTCATGGGCGAGTTTGCGTCTTAAGGCGATGCTTGCACTAAGCATGCTGTTACTGAGAGCCCGCAGCGACAGAAAGCACTACAGGCCAGAAGCTGGATGGGGCACCTCGTCACACTTTGTTGCCCCGGGGCCTGACAAAGCCATGCAGCGGCACGCTTACCACCCAGACAAGAACGTCTGACAAAGTAGCCATGCACGGCGCAAAACGAGTGTTGGCTGCAAACCACTACACCAGGCGCTCCAGCAGGCCGCAACGGGCGCACATGCTCCTGCTCCTGCTCCTATCCCTACCCCCTCCATACGTGCTTGTATGGGACCTGCAGCGGGCAAAGGCCAGGCCAGGTCGGGAGGGGCGACACAGGAGCAGGGCGCGCACCGCGCTGGTACGCGCGCAGCGGCTCGCTCTTGCAGGCCACCAGGATGAACAGCGGGTACACCATGGCCATGATGGCTGCGCCCTTCCAGAACGTCCAGTACATTGTAGCTAGCGTGCACACGGAGCCAAAGCCTGCGCGGGCGGCCGGCCGTCGCCCGGCGCCGCGCCGTCACGCCCCACACACATCCCGCGCACCACACCAGGGCGTCCGCCGGCTCGCGCGCGAGCTGACAGGCACAGCACGCGGACTTTCTTTGCGCTCCGCGCCGAGCGACGTGCCGGACTCGCAGGGTAAGGGTTAGGTTATAGGGCTGGCGGGCGCGCCTAGGAAGAAGGCCCAGTGCTCCTCGATAAAGCTGATGCGGTCCTGCAGCCGGCGGCTGGTGAGGCTCCACTTGTAGTCGAAGCTGTACAGCGCGTACAGCCACGACACCAGCACAAAGTAGGCCGGCCCGCCTGCGGTCAGCCAAGCACTGCCCTGATACCCTGTCTGTAAGACAACGTGCCTCGCTGCCCCCTGCAGGGCACGCAATGTGAAGATACAAGTCGGCCAGCGCTCTGTCCCACTGCAGGCGCTGTCACGCCACATTGACAAGCACACTCTACCAAATGATGGCATGGAGCAGCGCTACATCAGAATTCAAGGGCAAGGCGGTTGCTAGCTGCCGTCTAGCAAGACGCACTTGTGCTGTCCGGCACCCCCACCGGGCGCGCGCCTACAGCACCCCGCGCGCGGGGCGCACCGAGCACCGGCACGAACGCGACGGCGGACACCTGCAAGAAGAACACCGCGAAGAGCGCGACGCGGAACACCTCCTGCGCCGCCGCGTCCAGCACGTCCTTGTGCCCGCCGCCGCCGCCGCCGCCGCCTGCCGCTGCGGGCGGCGCGCCGCGCGCCTGCCGCCGCTGCCACTGCACCGCCAGCTCCGCGATCTCCTGGTACCTGCGCCCGGGGCGCTTGTTGGCCAGGCCCAGCTGCTGGCCCTACCAGGAACAGCCTCCGATTGGGCAACCACCTCTGCATGCTCAGCTCCCAGGCGCCATCGGCCGCTGCGTTCGCTGACGCGGCACGCGGGCCTGCCAGCGCGGTCAGCGGGAGGAACAATTGCACGCCACGCGCGCACGCCCCTCGCGCCGCAGGCCGAACAGGGTGCGGGAGAGGGCGCACCACACGCAGCTGAGCGCGAAGCTGACGCAGTAGACGGGCAGCAGCCAGAGCGCCAGGAACAGCGCGTGCAGCAGCGCGAGCGTCGCATCCACCGCCTCACCCCCGCCCCACCCCTGCGGCAGTGGCGATGGCATTTAATGGCCCCCACGTACGTGAGCGTCACGTCCACCACCTCACCCCCGCCCCACCCCGGCGGCAGTGGCGATGCGAGTTGATGGCCCGAAATAAGCGCCGCGTCCGCCGCCGCTTCCCGGCTAAGCTCGTGCAGCCAGGCCGAACAGCCCAACAGAGGTGTTAACATAACATGCTCCTCAAAGTTTGGATTGCTGAAGAGGGAGCAAGCTGGCACGCTCTGCCTCTCCACCCCTATGCAGGCAAGCATTGTGCTACAGAAACTTGGCCAGCTCCCGCTCTTGCTGAGGGCCAAGCTTATGCAGACGAGGAGAGTGGCACAGGTGAGGAGCTTGTGCTGAGGGCCGCCAGACTGGCGAGCCTGCCAGGGGCAGCGTGCTCGCGAGGCGCCTCGCGCAGCTCACCTTGAGGCTCGCGGCCAGCAGGAAGCGCGCCCCGGGCGCCATGACGCGCTCCCACAGCAGCACGCTCCCGAGAAAGATGGCGCCGTTGAGTGCAAAGCACTGCCCCGTCTTGCGCTGCGCGCGCAGCAGCTTGGCGCGTTTTGCGGCACGGTAAGCACTTCAGCAGTCCACGGGAGGCGGCCTGTCTTCTGCGCCACAGGGGCTTGCGACCAGGCTGGGGCGGGAACGCTTGCACCGGCAGCGGAAGGCTCACCAGGATGCGCGGGTCGTGCACGAAGAACTCGATGCAGCGCCATATGCACAGGGCATCCTTGAAGCCAGCGCACCTGCGACATGCCACTGCAATATGCTGAGGCCCATTCATCAACCTTGTTGGAGTCGCCATCAAGCACCCACGTGTGTTATGGATGTGCAGCTACAGCACAACTACACAAACTTACTGCTCCAGGAACAGAAAACTTGTTTGAGTGCCATCCGTCTGCAGAATACAGGAACAAGGTGGTTAGGAGAGCATATGCACACCAGAGCGACACCGCAGAGCGTGCTGAGTGATACGTGCTGTGCAGGAGCTGCTTGGCAGCCATTACAGGCACCGGTGCGCAGCCATCACTGCAGGCTGCGGCCAGCCGGCCACGCGGCCGTGGCCGATGGCAAGAGCACACTCACCTGCATCATGAACGGCACTAGACTGCCAGTGATGCACATGACATCATCCTACAGCTCACAGGGCTCGAGCTTGCACCATGGGGCCATGCATGACTACCATGCATGCAGAAAGAGCAGAAGTAGAGAAATATTTGGCTCACACATGTGCAGCTTTCTTCCTGTTTTACGGGACCTCCAACATAGCAAGTGTATGCAAGGCGATCAACAACGTATCTTGTTACAGTACCGCAGGCAAGCTGAGCTCC
>JAABUY010000790.1_pt1 | contig 50037 bp, 45 predicted proteins | sample 5560271 | NCBI WGS metagenome assembly JAABUY01 (sample SAMN10711886, study PRJNA513374) | rock metagenome | isolation source: Antarctica rocks | place: Antarctica: Victoria Land, University Valley | reverse complement strand
ATTTATAGAAATAAGTGTTTAGTTGTGATTTTAACATCAAAATGCTGTTGTTTGAGCTTGATTTTGAAGAAGTTTCAAAAAAAAAGTTGCGTGAGTGCTGGAGCCAACTTTGTAGGATCCGCTGTATAGTAGTTTCTGGGTTGCAACCGACTCCTACGTCTCCTCCCACGCAACCTTCGTAGTACGTCTCTGGATTCACACGGCCTTGGTGCATGAATTCCTTCCTCCTCAACCGCACCATCGGCTCCATCAGCCCACCAGTCCTCCAGCGCGCGCAGACCACCCGACTCGTGCACGCCATATCTCCCACGCCAGACGTCCAGTTCCTCAACGAGCAGACCGGGCCCGAAGTCGCGTCAACCACTGACCGACACGATGACTCTGGGGATGGGAGCACGGAGCGTATATGGGCGCACAAAGCGGGGGTGAACGCTCTAGCTATCGATAGGTTCGAAGGGCGATGGTAAGCGGCATTCAACGAACAACCATCACCCGAGCCCAGTGAAGCTGATCCCGCGGGCTAGGATGCTATCCGGAGGCGCCGACTCCTCGATCCTCCTATGGGATCTCGAGCACGCAGACGCCACAGCCAAGCCCCGTCGGCACCGGCCCGTGGCGGCAGTGAACAAGTGAGCGAGCGTCATCAAGGCGGAGCGGTCCCTAAACACATCATAGCTGAGTCCAAGCTACAGATCGACCTCAGCGCACAAATTCGGCATAACGCACCTCTCCTTCTACGCCTTCGACGCCCAAGCCTTCCTCTCCTCCTCCTACGACCACACCCTCAAGATCCACGCCACCGCAACCCTCACCCCCTCCGCCTCCTTCGACCTCGCCTCCGTCCTCTACTCGCACGCCCTCTCGCCCATCGCCTCGCACCTGCTCGTCGCCTGCGCCACCCAGCACCCGGCCGTCCGCCTCGTCGATCTGCGCTCGGGCGCCAGCGCGCACGCCCTCGCGGGCCACCAGGGCGCCGTGCTGTCCGTCGCGTGGAGTCCGCGCGCGGAGCACATCCTCGCCAGCGGCGGGGTGGATGGCACCGTTCGCGTGTGGGATGTACGGCGGAGCGGGGGGAGTCTGGGTGTGCTGGACGCGGAGGACTCGGTGGGGATCACGGGGGAGGATGGGCTCAGAAAGGGCGCGCGAGGACGCGATAGGGGGAAAGCGCACGTTGGGCCTGTTAATGGCGTTGCGTGGACGGACGATGGCGACTATCTCGTGACGGCGGGCCACGACGAGCGCGTACGAGTGTGGGACGCGGCGACGGGAGCGAATGCGCTGGCGCATTTTGGTCCCGTTATCAAAAACACCAATCTGGCGACGCTGTTGCCGCTGCTCGTGCCTAGCGGGTTGGTTCCGCCGGGCAAGCAGGTGATGTTCTTTCCGAACGAGAAGGAGATCTTGATGTTTGACCTGTTCGACGGGACGTTGTTCGAGCGGCTGCGTGCGCCGGGCGTTGCGGTCGCGCAGGCGAGGGGAAGTGCAGGGCAGCGGAATATCAAGAACAGGGTGACTTCGCTTGCGTGGAGGGCTGGCGATGTGGAGCTGTACTCTGCGCACTCGGACGGGGTGATTAGGGCTTGGTTGCCGAGGACGAAGGGGGAGATGGAGCTGGAGGACGAGGATGAGGCGGTTATGGGCGAGGGGGATCCGGAGGAGGAAAGTAGGAAGAGGAAGAGGCAGGTTCTTGAAGATGTGTACCATGATCTCACGAGACAGAAAATCACCTTCAACTGATTGTCTCCGTGCCTGTAGGTGCTTGGCTAGTGGTGGAACCCTTGATCTGGGACCATTTACTATTGTCAAGTATATCTAGTGAAGGTTCTAAATCCTACTAACAAAGGCAGATCTATAAAAGTAGGACTACATGATAGCCCTCAGTGTTGACAGCTGTGGTGATGTGTATCGTGTAAGCTGTAACTCTCAGCAACGACGAAGTTCTAGCCTTGACGTAACATCCAGGATCTAGTTCTTTCCTTCAGCTTAGACCTATATCACAGCAGTCGAGTTGATATGCTGCCGCAAGATCCCCGTTCATTCAGTCGGGTTTCCCTCCACCCCCTTAACCCATCATCGCCACACTCAGATGGACCCATCCGTCAGCATAAGCTGCCCCCCGCATGACATCCTCCACCGGCGAGGTCAAGGGTAACACAGCACCATGAAGCACAGCCCTCGCCAACACCGCCGTCCGCCTGCTCGGAAAGAGCGACGGCAAGAGCTCATTCAGCGCATGACCCAGCGTCCGCTGTTCTCCACCCGCCAGCAAGGGCGTAACGAGCGACTGCACAACCCTCAGCGAGCCCGGCGACTTCTCCTCGTCACCGTTGGCGGCCGGGGCAGACGAGGGAAGATAGATCCTGACAGGAACGTGGCGAAGACTCGCCCCCTGAGCGTAGAGCAGTTTCTGATTGACGGCGTTGAAGGCGGGAAGATCATCTGCTTACGAGTTGAGCAAGTGGCTGCGGGAGAAAAGAGACATTACAACTCACGGTCCACGACGACCTTCCACAGCTGCGTCGAGTCGTCCTTGGACAGGGACATGATGCCCTTTGCCGTTCCGTTGCGGAGAAAGTCCGCCTCCTTGACGCCGTTGATGAAGGCGTCGTGGAGGAACTTGCCCTCGTCGTCCAGCCGGACCAGCTGCTCGTCCGGCCATTGCGTGAAGTGCACCACCAGTCTCCACGGCAGCGCTGACTCTCCGCCGTCGATGTCCTGATGGATGGCTCTGTCGGTCGGTGCCGGTTTGCTGCTGCTCGCGGGACTGGCGCCAGAGAACAGATCGTACAGCAGGCCGACGGGATAATGCCACTTTAGCGGCACGTCTTCGAAGGAGAACCAACCCTCGTGCGCTGGGATGTCCGGGTTGATGAGGACGGAGTCGAAGAAAGCGTGGAGGCGGGGGAGGAGGAATGGGAGGTAGGACAGGCGCGGATACTGGATCTGTTGCGTGGGGGGATTGTTAGAGTCTAGGGCTACAATCCATGGGCAGAGGGGGTATCCTACCAGATACGGGTCGCTCTGATCGTAGATGCGACAGTCCGAAGGTGACAGCCTGATCTCCAACGGTAACGAGCCATTCCAGATAGAATTCTGAATCTGATTGAGCTCTATCTGGCTTGCCATGACTATCAGCAGGTCCAAGGCTGTCGAGGCGTGGAGCGGGTCCCTGCAGGCTGTGGCTCAACGAGCGAAGCAAACATGCTGGCCACTGCACAGTAAACTTTATTCATGCTGTCGAATCTGAGGAGTGCCAGTCCAGTGCACATAGGTCGACGGCGCCCATCAAAGAGAAATTACACAAACTCGAGTATAACCCCAGAAACGGATGCCATGATCAGATGCTTACATAAGCGGTACGCCATGTGCCTTGCCATGGGTCTCACTGTGATATCATTGCTTACTCATCTCTTACTAAGCGCCCCTATTTATGTCTTAGTCATCATTTCCTATATATACTCTACATAGCGTAAATGAATAGGAACAACTTTCTACGGACCGATTCACATCACGAAGGACCTGCAGTCACAAGGTCCGTTGATAGCAAACACGAGACCATATGGATGGTCTACAGTCAGTGCTGCACCGTCGGTGAGTAAGTGGTTCTACGTACAGCATGACAAGCAGTGTGATATCATGAGACAGTCATCACTTCAGGCAATAAGTAGTATTGTTTGTTTGGGTCATAATGATCATGATTGTATATATGAAAGCTACCTATGCGACCCTATATATGCTACCTGAGCTACCTACCAACCTAGCTAACCTAAGCTGCCTGCTACCGACCTTGTCCTCGATGATGATAATGGTAAAGATAGTGGTGATGACCATAACGTCGTTAAACATAGGAGAGTGGACAGAGAGAGAGAACACACACACCGAGATATAGAGAGAGACAGAGAGGGGAGAAAAGAAGCGCCCAAAACCCAATGCAGTGCCTCCCGCCCATTACGCTGATGCAACAGAATGAGGTAAATGAGATTGACAGCATTAAAAGAAATGGTATAATGCTAATCAGATAGTCCAGTTGATCCGATACCATACGCGAAAACATGGAGATATGGAGAGAGTGTATGAAACGAAGTGAACCAGATATCAAGAGGGCCGAGTATGTCACGGCTTATATCATGTTACCATTGACATTGACCTCGTACCCTTCGCCTTTCTGCTTCAGCGCCTTGGCGATCATGAGATGCCTCATCCAGTCGATGCGCTGATCGCGCGTCTTGACGGCGAAGTGATGGGCCTTGCCCGTCGCGGCGCCGAGGATGCCTTTCTTCTCGGCAGCCGGGACCAACTGGAAACTGAAAGCGGCGGGGTCGACCTCTTTCTTCTTGCCGCTGAGGCCAAGAGACTTGAAGGCGGCGCCGAGCTTGTTGGACGCGAGGGACGAGCATGCAACGGCGTACTCGTCGACGTCAATACACTCGAGTGCGTCGAGCGACTTCTCGTCCCGGTGCATGGCCAGCTGCGTCCCTTTGAGAGTGAAGTGGTGGTCGTGCCACTCGTGCCGGAGCATCTTCGTCTTGCGCTTCTTCATCCAGCCGGCATGGTTGATGTCGTTCGCGTTGGGGGTGACGTCTCCGGGACAATCGACGGGCTCGACAGGCCCTACGACGCGGTGTTCGTCGAGGCGAGCCAAGCGGAAGTTTGGCTGGCGGCGGTGCTCGGAGCGGGAGAATGAGCGCTGGATTTGGTTGTTGCCGAAGCGCATGTCGGGTGGAACAGACTGAGAGGTCTCCCGGGCAACTGGACCATCAGGTATGGCGGTGACCGGGACGTCCATCTCTGAGCATGGCGTTCCATGTCTGTATATATTTGAAGGCGTGACGGTACGGTCTGCCGCAAAGGCACTCGCAGGGCGAACCGCCGGGATCGTCAATTTGGGAAGGCTGCGGAGATTGTCGTGCGGTCGAGTGTTTGTGGGTGAGTGCAGGGCTGGGAACATCTCGTACGGTGGGGTCGTGGGTTCGCTGAATGTGTGGTCTATCGGGCGGTCCATGTGCTGAAAGTTGAGGAACTGTCGAACATTCTCTTGTGGGTCTCGAGTCTGGAGCACCCGGAGCTTTTCTTCGTCCAAGCGAAGTGCAGGAAGTTGGCCAGGCCCAAGCACGTCGGATGACGCGACGACGGATGGTACTACCTCGGACGGGGGGCGGACGACGTTGCTGGCTGGGGAGGCGTTACCCATCTCGCCAGTAAGATACGCCTGGCGTCCATGTTGAGACTCGATTGGGAACTCGCGCGCGAGTTTGGCAAGCTTTCGCTGTTGCTTTTGCCACTTGGAACAATTCTCTCCCTTGGAACACTTATGCGGCCTAGGAAGGAGTTGCTCGATCGCCACAATGGAGACTGACTCGGCTGGAGATATGACATCGTCCAGTCCCTGTTGATGATGCCTCTGAAAGCGCCGCCTTCGACCAGTCGGTGAGAGGGCTAGGTCGTCCTCTGGTGAGACTGGCAGAGAACAGTCATTGTGCCGATGGCCGTGCGTGGTGATGGGCACACTCCGCGTGGCGCCGCGGGGCGGTGCTTCGATTGGATTTGCAACAGGAGAGTCAGTGATGCCTCGTATCTCGCGTGTTTCGTTCCATAACCTGTGCCGTTTTCCAAAGGACTGGATCCCCAACTCCTTGAGGTCTTCAAACTGAAGGTCCATCAATATAGCCCCAGAGATGTCGTTGGTTTCAAATTTCTCGACGACGGATTCATCGAACCCGGTAGCGTACATCCAGTCTGCGACTTGCTGTGGGGTCCAGCGACGAGGGTCCCGGTCGCCCGACTGCACGGGTACGACATTCTCGAGATTGCTGGTTGCTCGGGTGTGAGAGACGGGAATCGCAGGCTGTTGTGGTAATGCAATTTGGAAGTGTAAAGGCAAGTCTTTCGGTGTTGCGGGCGGTGACATGGAAAGGTAAGGTTGCACATCTCGATAGGCGTCTTGTGAAATGCGGAACAGGTGTGGTCCAACCGGACCTTCCACCGGCTTCGATCTGCCTATTTGGAAATCGAACCCGCTGACAACATTGGACTTGGGCGTTTGCAGTTCGTCATAAGACGAGATAGTGGTATCACTTTTCATGCCAAACTGCAAAGTATCAGGAGAATTCAATGGGGTAGGTTAACAGTGGCACACGACGTACCGATCCGATGCTTCTCCGAGCGGACATGTCCTCGGTGTCGCTGAAGTCATCCTCGAAGTCCGTTTCATATATCTCAGTTGCTTCCGAGAGCGGTCGGGGAGCTTGGGCTTGAGAGGCAAGAAACTGCCGGGTCTGCCCTTTCTGGAACATGTCGAGTCCAGCTCGATTGTAAGAGCTTGGCGAATAGGCCTGATGTGAGGTCAGTACAGTGCTCGCTTGGGATCCGTGACTGAGAAACCTACCATTGTGAAAGATAACAGCAAACGGTGTTGCTATGCAGGAGAGAAAGCTTAACAGGATTGAAAGCTCCGAACCGTTGCCGGCATATATAATCTATAAGGTACGCGGAACACGACTGAGCAAATGCGTACCGGTATGACAGAAAAAAGACGGAAACGTTCTTTGAAATGGTGGGCGCTTGGGTACCCTTATGTAGAAGCTCACGATGTCAGGGCCGGGGGTGAGGATCTGGCGCCCACCATGATGCTAACGTTAAGTTAGCGGTAGACCCCCCCGCAAGCGGTGGCTAGAACTGTGCACATCACTTGCAGCGAGAGGTGACAGGATTCTTGTCGGCGGCATCAGGTCAGGTTGGTTGGGTGGATCCTAGTTTTGTGCCCTGGTATGCAGTATCAAGCGCTTAGTGAGGAAGAGCGTTGAGTGGTTTCCTGCCCACAGATGGAATGAGCTAGTGGTATGTTTTAACCCTATTAGGTAAATTATCTATAATTAAGATGAGGTAGCGAACGAATGAAGTCATGAAGAAAGGTGACTAATTATAGGAAAGGAGCTAGACGATAACATAAGGTTTTACGAAGCACAGTACCTACCAGGTACGTACCTTTATCGTACAGGGTTCCTTAGCCGGAGCTGTCTCTCCCTACAAGCTTCACGACGGGCGGGAAAGGACTCGCATCGGCTCGAGCGGGACGGGCGAAAGCAGGAAAGCAAAGCAAGCGAGTAACTTACCCTAAGCAAGCAACCTTAACATGTGTGCCGCAATTGTGCGTACTGTCGAAGCATCAACTATTGTTCCATAATAATTCGTACAGCTACAGTAATAGCATTTTCAGCATCAGATTCTTCAGCTCTCAGTCCCAAGTTTCATTTTGATATATTCCTCCCTATATACTCCGTACACCTGGTGCGTATAGACGTCGATGGGGCCACATCAATGAGATAACCAATGACTCACATCGGCCAGTATGCTCTACAGGACTACCTGGTAGGTATCTGTACATGTACTGCGAAGATAACTGCCCGTAGTCCCACTTCAGCATTCCAGCACTCCAGCTGCAGCAGCAGTCCGGGCATGAAACATGCTGGCTGCTGCTGCCACCTCATCCCCCACCTGCAAACAATACAGCAGTAGTGTCGACGATGCATGAGAGCTTCTTCCATATTGGATACCATCTGTGGGTATAGTCTTCCTCTACAGAACAGGTGGGGAGCGAAATGAAAGGCCACGTCGACAGTAAATGTGTGGTACGTTAGGGCCAGCACAACGTGGTCACAATGTGGTCCACAACCTTCAAGCAAGACCGAATCACCAACGACATGCTTTAGACGAACAGGAGTGAGTATGAACAGACTCGACGTAGCAGCTTGCAGAATTTAGTATGGCAATAATATCACAATTAGTTGTATATGAAGGAATGATATCGTGCGAGTCGGAAAGAACAATATCTTTTGTGCTCACATCTCGAGTCTGAGAGCTGCAACGGTGCTTTTCGAACTGCAGAATCATCAATTGGTGGCTGTCATGCACGTAAAGTGCTTGCATTGTAGACATAATTAAGATTGGATGGAAGCACGGAGGATGACTGCGATGCAGGCACACATCGATCAAACCTGCACACCGATAATTGTTGGCTACCCAGGTCTGCAATGCTCTGCAATGCTCTGCAATGGTCCGCTTATGTGACGACCCCGCTGGAAGATTTCAATCATGTCAAGCACATGGATTGCATTGCATTGTTGCTGCTGGTACGGGAGAATGCAGTTCTGATACCTACTGTATCTTAGCGATGGTACAGTAGCTTTGTGTGACTGTGCTTCGAATGCCCCAGTAGTGGATGGATGGTAGGTAGTTGACGTTGTAATCAAACCAAGGGAATGTCGTGATGGCCTCGGTTGGGTGCTTACAGCTACCCAATCGAGGTTGATGGGAAACTCTGAGAGGACACCACTTGGCTTCCCGCCTTGCTTTGATTCTTCCTTCCTTCCTTCCATCCTTCCGTCGTGGACTCCAATCGTTTGCGACACACGGAGCTCACATGATCAAACCCTCATGCGGGCTGCGGTCGGACGGCCATGATTGCAACCACTGAGCGGCCAGTATCCAGCTTTCTCGAGAACGCGGTAGACGGCGGCCACCGTCGGCTGTCGACCATGGTTACACATCGCACCCGCAGCCATAGGATCACGGACCTTCCCAAGCTCACCGACGAATCAACCAAGTCTGCCTTCATATTGCCCGCTTCCAGGAGGATTTGCGGGTCAGCTCAACAAGAAAGCATCCTGTACTTCATACCGAATGTCGATACGCTTGCACGACTGGATGCTCTAGAAACTCCGAAGCGAGCGAGGTGCTTTTACTGGAAAGAAATCTAGTAGCGACCTCTGTCACCGGACTCTCTGTAACTTGTCCCCAATCCAGGCGATCTGAGGACCATCCGAACAGACTATGATTCAAGAAAAGAAGACTGTCTGGACCAGTCCAGAGCAAAGAATCGAGTCAGCTGGCTTTCCTTCATCTCCGCTTCTGCCGCGATATCTTTTGGCTGGATGTCAAAGAACCTCGGACTCGGTCGTAACAGAGGGGCCTAGAAGTAGTGGATTTCATTCGAACCAACATGACAAAATAAATCAGTAATGATGATAAGTGGATTTAATTGACAATGTTCTGACGGCTGATTGGCCGGCTAAAAGGTCAGTTTATTTCAATGGCCATCCAATCAGAAAAGGAAGCTTCGGAAAAGCGACGAAGTGTGACTATCATCGTGACACTAATCTATCTTGGGATATATTAGAGGAGATATTCTTAGCATCTCTAACCAGACTGATACAATTAACAGCTCAAGAGACGGCAAATTCACCATACCTGGTAGTCATAACCGCTTATACCTGGTAAAAGTGTGCTAATTATGGCTGAACGATGCAAGCGAGAAATGTAATCAACGGGAAGACGCAGACTCGTCACAGTCACTTCTCCACACTTCTCTTATGTGGGGGCAGAGTGCCGCCGTCTCACTCCTGTCAGTTGCACACGATCTGCCCCCATGCAGCACAACACAGCACTAAACGTCAAGCTTATTCGGTAGCTCACAAACACGGCACAGCTCAGCTCAGCTGTAGCCAACCAACCGAGGTATCACCCACTGAGCTTTGCGCATCGGACTACATCCAGCTTACTGTAGCACCCACCATTCGTTGCTCTTCAACCACCCTCGGAACACTCTTACAATGGAGGGTCGCCTGATATTACCTGTGCGGAGCATTCGAGACTGGATCTACCTCGACAATCTATCCGATTCCGGACTGGTATTGTACAGTAAAGTGACTAGTACTAACGTTATTGCAGCCCAACGCTCTCCTGCTATCAGAATCTGTGGCTGTTGGTATGGCTGAATTACGATGGTCTGTCGGCTAGGCCTGAATTTACCGGAGAAAAGAACAGAGGCCGGTGCGATTTCGGCATGAGTGGAGGATCATGACACAGGCGTCATATTACTGGTACAGCTTGTTGGAGGAAAATCACCGGGAGGGGCTGATATGAGGTTAACGTTACTACGGTTTCCTCTTCAAAGCATCCGTGCGTCCGACGACTGCGTTACCTACATCCTTCGTATAATTCGTACACAGGGTTTACACACGACTTGCATCGCTTGGGGCCGGGGGTTGGGGATCATGTCGGATGCGTTTATACTTGCGATTAGCCCTTAAGTGGTACGGATATGGTATGTACTGTACATATTTCATACGGTGCATCAATATTATTAATACCTTACGCAAGCATGATCGTGCAGTGGGCTAGAATATCGTCCTGTCTGGACAGCTTGGAAATTACTGTACCTTATGGAACAACAAAACATGCCTGGCACGTTCACCCGCTGCCAATGCCAGGACGATTGATAAGTCAAGTCAAGTTACAGTACAAGAGCTTCTTCTTTTTTAGGATTCACTGCTAGGGTTGTCCCGCGTCCGCCAATAAAGCTAAAGCTTAAGCTTGGGCTGCATGAGGCGCCTCGCAAATATAGACGGAACTGACTGGTCACACCGCACGAAATCGTTGGTCGAGATTCGAATATTTTCCATGTATAACCTTGCTTCCAACCAATGGGGTCTCCTGTCCAGCCTAATTAAAGTGCCAAGCTTGCAGTGGGTCCAATCGACCAGGGACTTCCCGCTCCACAACCTTGGCTACCGATACCGTACCCTCGTACCTTGCCTTACCTAACCTTGCCCGAAATGGCAGTAGCCTTGACCACATGCATGTACTGTACCGCACTCGGTCTCGTGGAGGGGTCCTCGCACTTGCTGAGGGACAAATTTAGAACCGTGGCGTTTTGCCCACTCTCCGCCTTGTGTTGACTTGTCTTGACTTATAACTAAAGGGCATCATGTCCATAATGAATCCCTTCAAGGAATCAGTTCGCAGACCGTGTTTATCCTCCGTCCTCCATCTCCATCCTCCATCTCCATCCTCATCAACAGACATCGAAGCCAGCTGGTCTTGGCTTTGTGATCTACCTCACTGTAATATAATAACAACAATCCGGTCTTGCTGTCCTGTCTCCCTGACTTTCTGACTGTTATCGCTACCTCGTGTTCATTATCCTTCTTATTCTCATTGCTTTTCGAAAGCCCCTGCACACCTAACAGCAATATGTCCACGATGTCAACCCAGGCATTGGCACCAAGCAGCAAGTCCGCCGCTATGGTGGGCCCTAAATCATCACCTCCCAAACCGAGTTCGAAGATGCACAGGCGATCACGGTCAGGTGAGGAGATCTATGATCGCATCGGTGCACAGGACTGCTGACCAACGTGGCGCTTCAGGTTGTTTCACTTGCCGGTTGCGAAGGAAGAAGTGCGACGAAGGCAAGCCGGCGTGCAAGGCCTGCAAGCACCTTGGGCTGAAGTGCGAGTACAAGAGGCCGATGTGGTGGAGCAACAACGAACATCGCAAGCAGCAGAAGGAACACATCAAGTCCATCATCAAGCGTACCAAGCTTTCCGAGAAGACGACACAGATGCTGTCGATGAGTGTCAACACCCCACCGGGCTTGTCACACTCGCTGCCGACGTCGGACACTTACTCGGAGGCTATGGCTTACACACGCGCCGTGTCGGTGGACTCGCAATACTCGCTGGATCATGACTTCAATCAGGTCCCAATTACGGAAAATTACAGCGGCTATCCCCCGCATCTGCTCACGCCACACTATGCTCAGCCTGCACCGTTTATCACATATCCCGCCGCTCCTTACGAGGTCGACATCAAGACCGAGCGCCAGATGTACGTGAACGATGTTCCCACAAGGAGGGATTCTTCCATCTCGACTTTCAGCACCTTCCAACCGCCGCCGCCACATGCGACGCTGCCTTCCTTTCCCGGCGACAACTGGATTCAGGAGGATGTCTACGACAGCAGAGTGGACCCCTTCGGCGGCGAGGAAGCGTTGGATTTCAACTTCTTCGACTTTTCCCACGGAGCACCACATAACACACAACAGGCGGTTGTCCAAGTAGACGACTATGACCGGCCGCTGCTGGATCATTTCGTCGACCATGTATTGCGGCTCATCTTTCCAATCTTGGAGGTCAATCAGCATGGATCTGCACGGTCGGAGGTCATCCTACCGGCGCTGGAGTCGAACAAGTGCTACTTGCATTGCTGTCTCAGCATCTCCGCCATCCATCTGAAATCAACGGAGCGTCTCCAGGGCGAACAGATAGATAACGACATCATGAGGCACCGATATGCGACCATTTCCGCCCTCTGTGAAGCGCTCAACCGCGACACCGATCATCAGCAGATCCTCGAGGCTACGTTGGGCATGATTTTCTTCCAGTGCTCCGTTGGCCGACCGGATGATATTCTGCCGGATATTGCGTGGCATCAACACTTCCAGGCCGCTTCAAGTTTGGTCCGAAAGCTGGAATTACCGCATGCCATGGTCCGAGTGAACAATTCGCAGATGCATCCGCCGTTCAACATGACCCTCGCGTCATGGATTGATATCCTGGGTGCGACCATGCTTGGCCGAGCGCCGCACTTTGCTGACACATACCGGGAGAAACATCTCAGCGCGTCGACGTCTGGTCTCTGCGAACTCATGGGCTGCGAGGACCGAATGATGTACTTGATTTCTGAAATCGCATGCCTCGAAGCACTCAAGATCGAAGGAACCGTTGACGACACCGAACTTTGCACTCACATCACCCTTCTCGCGCAGCAGATCGACCATACCGAGCCTCCACCCGGCACCGTCGATTGTGCTTACTCCCCCACCGGCGCCATCCGCCCACGACAGCTTTCAAGGAACATGACAGCCATCTTCCGCATCGCCGCGCGCATCTATCTTTGCAGCCTCGTCCCAACCTTTGAGCGCACCCAAGACACCATGATCGCTCTCATGTCCCGTCTCACCGAAGTGCTCGAGTTCATTCCTTCGGGGCCGGACGGCTTCGACCGTTCTCTCGTGTGGCCCTTGCTGATCGCTGGCTCCGTCAGCACACCCACTTCCTCCTTCCGCCAGGTCTTTGCCGAACGTGTGGAGCGTCTCGGCGAGCAGGCCGAGTTTGGAAGCTTCGGCCGCATGGTCCGCCTACTTCAGGAAGTATGGCGCCAAGCGGACGCCGCTGCCCTCGCAGAAGAGAGCAGCGAAAGAAGACAGAACGTCCACTGGCGGGACGTGATGCGGCAGAAAGGCTGGGACTTCCTGTTGATATGATGCGCTGGATCTTGATGATCTTCAGACGCTCTCAACGCTAATAGGAGGTTCTATGACCTATAATCATTCTGCCACGCATGCATCCTGGTCTGTCTTCTTGCTACAACCCCGCACGTTGCCGCGCAGCGGAGCCCACTCATCCGACACTCTTTATATCCAAAACGTTAATTCCATCTTTTCATCTACATCGCGGAGCGGCATTCTCACTATTACTGGGGCATAAGCGGCGTTCTAACATATCATCCGGAGGGGTGGCTGGTATCGCGACTTTCCATCGCTAGAAGATCTCAACCGAGCAATCGATGTGTACATATCGCAGAGGCGGCGTTTTCAGAGATACCACGGGTGGATTATTTTCATTTTACGAAGTCATGACTTCCACAGGTCCAAGAGGACTCTGTCGGCGCCCTGCATGGGATGGGATGCGGAGGCTTTATGTAATTCTATCTATAGCATCGTCTGAGGACGTCGAAGTGGAATGGAAGCTGATGCTCCAGGAGCATCAATGAAAACTCATAACATCCTACTTCCTAGAGACTTGTAGCCTTGCGATAGCACTGCCATTCTAATCACTATGAACCTCACCCACCTAACACAATCCCTTAAAAGCCCCAAGATCGATTCAGAACTCTTATACACAAAGATAGGGAGCTTCTTGTCATCTTCGTACAATAGTCAGGCACAGTATCAGTTGACAACTTAGCAGCGTATATATTCGAAGCGGGAGGAGTTTGGGGCGGTCTCCGACCAGCACGAGTTAGTCCATCTTGCCAGAAGGGATCTATCGCTCTCAAGCCCCTTAGATGAAGCATCTAGATGCTTTAACAGAGCACTGGTCTCTGAGGCCTCCGTGAAGACATCATCGAGGCTAGCGGCTGTCGAGAGCCATGGCAAGAGATGGTCGTGCGATGGCAGGTTACAATGCAAGCGTCGACGCATTCAGGGACGAGGAGTATCCAATGCTTAGAGGTGAGACTTATGGCTACTCTGCATATATACTGTGGAAATTCTGACTCATGGCTACTAGATAAGGTCTACCTTGACCACGCCGGCACCACGCTCTATGCGAAGTCCCTCATTGAGCGATTCTCGAAGGACATGACCTCCAATCTTCTTGTCAACCCACACTCCGCATCATCTTACTCCCAACAGTCAACTAGACACGTTGAGGATATAAGATTGCGGGTTCTGCTCTTCTTCAACGCGGATCCGGAGGAGTTCGATGTCGTTTTCGTGGCGAACGCTACGGCCGGGATCAAGCTGGTCATGGAGGCATTCAGAGATCATGATTCTGGATATTGGTACGGATATCATATAGATTCGCATACGAGCCTAGTCGGTGTCCGTGAGAACGCGACGGCCGGACAGAGGTGCTTTCAATCAGACGCGGAAGTGGATCACTGGCTCTCTGGCATCGACCTTGCCGAAGACTTCAGTACAGAGGCAAGGCTCGGGCTCTTTGCGTACCCTGCCCAGTCTAATATGAACGGACGTCGCTTGCCGCTCGACTGGCCTGGCAGGATCCGGTCCTCTAAGCTCGCTGAACATCGTCAGATGTACTCTTTACTAGATGCCGCTGCGCTGGTCTCTACGTCCCCCCTGGACTTGGGTGATTCAGACAAGTCGCCCGACTTTACGGTGCTCAGTTTCTATAAAATTTTTGGTTTCCCCGACCTCGGGGCACTGATCGTCCGAAAGGAAGCCACGCCAATCTTACGCCGACGGAGGTATTTCGGAGGAGGGACCGTAGAACTGGTGACCTGTCTGAAAGCACCATGGCACATACGAAAAGAAGGCCCTTTACATGAACAAATGGAGGATGGCACCCTGCCCTTTCATAATATAATGGCCCTTGACGGCGCGCTAGATGTCCACAGGAGGCTCTTTGGGTCCATGGCAAAGATTTCAGAGCATGTGACGGCACTTACGCAAGAGCTGCTTCGAGCTCTCTTGTCCTTGCGGCATAGGAATGGGAGAGCTGTATGCCAAATCTACAACGATCCCGCCTTGTACTTCAACAACGGAAAAAGCCAAGGCCCCGTCATTGCCTTCAACCTTCGCACCAGCCATGGCTCATGGGTGAGTCTCTCCGAGGTCGGAAAACTGGCGATCATCAGAAATGTCTATCTGAGGACTGGAGGGCTCTGCAACCCAGGCGGCGTAGCTGCTGCTTTGAGTCTCACCCCACAGGATATGAGACGCAACTTTTCTGCGGGTCAGCGCTGTGGCAATGAGAATGATATCTTGGATGGGAGACCCAGCGGTATGATCAGGGTCAGTCTTGGAGCCATGAGCAATTGGCACGATGTCGATGCTTTCATTGCGTTTATCAAGGAATTCTTTGTGGAAAGCGATTCGACCCCATTGAAGCCTATTCTGTCCCCGTCGCTAGATGAAGAGTTGTTTGTCGAGAGTCTGACAATATATCCCATCAAGAGCTGCGGTGGTTGGAAGATCCCGCCAGAGACTCCATGGGGTGTTGGAAGAAATGGCTTCACATGGGACAGAGCATGGTGCCTTGTTCATCAAGGATCACGGTCCGCACTCAATCAGAAACGATATCCACAAATGGCATTGCTTCGACCTCAGATTAACCTCGAGCAAGGACTTTTAAAAGTACATCTGTACGATTCTGTTTCACAAGCACAGATTGAGGAACTTCATGTCCTGCTTTGGGCTGAGCTCGAAAGCGTCGGAGGTAGTCTTGAGCATGTAGATGGCTTCAAATCACAAAGTTCGCAGGTGTGCGGAGATACCATCAGAACTCAGATCTATACATGTTCTGAGATTTCCGACTTCTTCAGTCGCGCCATTGGTGTGCCGTGCCTTCTGGCAAGGTTACATGTTCGAGACAACGGAGGCTCCCAGAGACTTTCCAGAGTCCATCTACAGAAACATCAGACGACAGTCCGCGAAATGAGGATACCCGGAGCTTTCCCGCGCATATCCGAAATAGAGCCTAGCATAGAGACGGCAATTCAGTTATCAAACGAGAGTCCAATACTGACGATATCAAGGTCCAGCTTAGATCACCTAAATGGACAAATCTTGACCACCGGCGGCAAGGCAGTCCACGCTGAAGTATTCCGAGCAAATCTTGTCATCGCGGGGAAATCAACGTCTACATCTGCTTACAGGCAGCCCTACGTTGAAGACCGGTGGCGATACCTACGAGTCGGGCAGGAGTACTTTCAGATCATGGGTTCCTGTCGGCGCTGTCAGATGGTATGCATCGACCAAAACACCGCTCAGAAGGGTGAGGAGCCGTTTGTGACGCTCGCAAAGACACGGCGCTTGGACGGCCAAGTGTTTTTCGGGCAGCATACTCGCCATCTGCCACACCGCGACCGCCTCTCCGCAATCGCGGGAAGCTCGACGATCAAAGTGGGTGATCCTGTGCGAGCGTATGCAGAGGGTGATGAGGCTTGCGACTTGCAATTGGGCGCTTGTTCGGATTTACAGATCTTCTAGGTATAACGTCTGTTTTGTTTAGCATAGCGTGGCGTTCGTGTTACGCATTTGTGATTCTGCAGTGCTGGGTTCCTCTGTTAGGGACATCGGAGGTACTCGAGACACATGTGGAACCGCCAGGTCGTTGCGTGCGCGACGTCTGAAGTACGATGCTGTTCGAATGTTGCTGAAATTCGGTATCAACTGTACTACAGAAGTAGTCCCCGCAACGTCTCATGGCAGCAAAGGGCGGTCTCATTGGTCAAGATGGAATTAGAATCAAAACAAACAAAGGAATGAGGGCGCCTTCTGAGTTGTTGGTATCAGAATGGGCAAAATCTGCCTCACAGGTGGATGAGCCATTCATCTGCGAGTAGACGCTCGCTTCCCGATTCGATGGGGGGCGCCGGTAAGTCGCTGGCTTCAGATGACGCGCGCTCTCCGGCACGGAGAAGAGTAGAAGACTTACGAGCCTTCCGTTATGATAGCTTCATCGTTGGCGGTCCTTCGTCTATCCGGTTCAGTCAAACTGACTGGTCCGTCGATATAGATCTCCATTCTTGACCGGAGCCGCGCGGTGATTTGCATCCTGAGCGGCTGGGGTAACAGCGCCGTCGAGACATATATAATGCGATGGTAGCAACCATTTTCCTGAATCTATTGTTACATCGAACAAGTCCTGTGCTCCATTCTTTAACTCAAATTGTCCGCGAGAGACCTCCCTCCGGCTTAGGTCTCCCTCGACCACATTCTTTCTTCCTTTCGTATTCAGGACTCACCGTCTATACGGGAGTGCAAACCACCCACCATTCCAGTTTGACAGGTACGGTATGTCCGCCTGGGAACCCGTAGTTGACGCCTTATCCAGAGCGAGCATGGTCCAACCAACAACACTGACAAGTTGACAGCGTCAAGGCCTAACTTTGGCACCACCACCTACGACCTTCTCTGGTCGAATCACCAGCCAGATCTTGTGCATCCTTGGCTTGAAAGTGGCTCGCTCGACCCAGCTGCAAGGACCAAGCAGCAAGTCACACTTCTCTCCTTTAGGCATCTTATTCGCCAGCTATATTATTGTCGACCAATCGCCTCTCGTCCTGGCCACATCCTTTACTGCCGCCTCCCTTGTTCAAAGCTTCGGGAGACCGCCCCATCTTCGGCTGCACTAGCCTCTGTTGCTAATCTCGGACCCAATAATCCCACGCCGCTGTAACAACACAACAATAATATTTTGATTTGAGGATTATAGCAACTTCTTACCTTACCGTACTACTGCAGCACGGCACCTGGCCCTGCGGGTGAGCTACGCGCCCACCGGGTGTATACATAGCTCGCTCTGGCTTTTGCTTGCTAAATTCGCTCTGAGCTGGCCTCATCGAAGCCAAAGAGGTATGTGCCCAACTTTTACCTTTACGGGACTCATACCGATTCCCTTCCTTAAAAACACTTTCCCCATCCCACCGCGCCATCCTCTCCTGCTGTTGTGCCTACCACGGCTTACCCAGTGCTTGTAGGCGTCACCGTCACTCGATCTCTCCGAGTCATTCATTTGTCACTTCGGTCACTCATTTCTTCAAGGTCGCCGTCCGTCCGTCCAGCCATCATGTCTTCCGAAGCCGCAGTCAAAGTCAAGCCAGAGCTACCTGCTCTCAAGACTCCCGTGTCCGCCACCCTTCCTTCCGAACTACCCAGAAGCCCCGTGCCAGGCTGGATCAACGTGATCAAGCTCGAGGACGATATCAAGACGCCCATCACTCCTCCGACGGCCTACACCGACTTCCTCAAAGCCCTGTCGCCCGCCGTGTCCAGCCCCGCCACCGGCATGAGCTTCGGTGCCGACAGATACTCCGGCAAGTCGACCCCCACATCTCAACCCTCGACGGCGAGCAGCGGTTGCTCTTGCAACTGCGAGAACCACAAATCGCCCACGCTCACCGTGCCGCCGTCACCCTTCCTCAACCCCAAATCGGCCCGCACCCCGACCGGACTGCGACGGCTGCGTATCCCCCAGTCTCCCGTCTACTCTCCCATCGACTCTCCTCTCAGCGCTTCGGTCCGTTCCCCCTTCTCGCCCACACACTGGGCCGCGGCCGGCAAGACGCAGTACTTCGACGCCCCTCGCAGTGGCTGCCACCGCCCCGTGAGCGTCAAGCAAGTCGTCACCCGCACCGTCACGTACACGCGCACGCCGCTGGAGCCGGCGCCGAGGGGCAAGCGGAGGAGAGTCGGCTGTAGCTCTGCGACGACTTGATTTGTTCTCTCGACATCGGAGTTGGAGTTGGGAGTTCCGCCGGCATCCTTTCTATCTCGAGCTTATTTTCCCACCAACGTCGGTTCAGCGCACTTCCCTTACGAGTCATCTATCTTTAACGTTCTTACCCTACGACGATCTACACGTGCCGGGCACGACGAAAACAAGACTACGTTACTCTGAAAGGTGAAGCGCGCATTCCCCAGCAGACTAGAGGTGGAAGTATCCTGTATCCGCGGAGGCAAATACGATGTCATGATATCAGTGATGGCCGGCGTGGAACGGAGTCATGGGCGGAGGAACTGGATTTGGCACCGCGTTCGTGGGTTTGGTTTCATTGTCAAGTATCAGGCGTTTAGGAGCAGTATACCGTGTGGACGTATACCAGCAATACAGATAATTCATATCTCTTCGTGCTTTATCCATATTTTGCCAGAATCACAACATAGGGAAGTAGTCGGCGTAGCTGTCGTCGCTTTGCACCTATCGAACAACAACCGCTGGCCCTTATCAATAAAACTCGCGTCGGTGAACGGGCACCACGACCGACCCGTTTCGAGACCGTCAACAACGCCCTTTCACTTTTGCGGACCTGCGACACGCACTCCATCTACCTACCCTACCCCACCCGATCCCCCAGAATCCGTAATCCGCCTTGGGTCACTCCTCCCACAAAACTCTGTCTCTGCCCAACATGATCAACGAGAACCAACCATCTTCTAAATTACAGTAAGTTAGGTACCTAAGGGTAAGCACGAAGGAAGAATGTCATTTAGGCTTCGTCCCCCAGGCTTACCTTAGGTACACCTCAGCCCCTCCATCTAAGGCAAAGTAAGGTCCCTAAGGTCCCTAAAGTTTAAGATCTTTGTACGCTTCGTACCTAAAGTTAAGGTAGGGTCACCTAAAATAAAACCCCCCCCCCTTCCCCCCAAAAGCAGCGTCTCCCCATCCCTCACCCTGGCTAAGCCAGACCCAGCATCCCGGTTCGCGCAACCCACAGGCGTCGAGGCTTGGCACTACCCATAACTTCATCCTCACGCCCTGTAAGCGCCGAGTCGGACTCGTCCTCTAAGGTACTTACTGTACGCATCTCATATGAGATTGGCCAACAGCGAATCAAACGACACAAGCGATGCGGACAAGGGGGCTCTTAGCGCCAAGGTGACTCTAAGGTACTGTCGGCGACGAATTATCGAAGGGGGGGGCTATGAATAGAACTCCGGTCTTCTGTCTTCCAAGGGAATGGAGGGGAGGCGTTAAGCGCTGGCCTTTCTTTACTTTTCGGCACGGGGTGGGTATGGAATTTCGGTTCCTGTCTGTTTGGAGGAGTGTCGGTGGACAGGGACCAGGAGGCGCGGATGGGTGAAAGGACTGGGTGATGGATGACTGGATGCGGCGCTGGATGGTGCGTCGGCTTTGTCTTTGCCTGCGGCCTTACGTCGAGGTTTTGGCGCGTGGTTGAGATTCAGAGGGTAGAAGGCCCGGGCGGGGGGTTGAGTCGAGCTGGGTTGGTTTTGCTGATGGAATTTATTGAGAGAGAGGGATGGGCGGATGTCGTTGGCGGCATCGTGGTCGAGAGGGGTGAGGATGACTGTAACGGATTGAGGGCGATGTTTGTCGGCACGGAGGAACTTGTACCCGGCCAAGTTCTTGGTAGTGACCTTCCGATGCCCTGTTTGAATCTCACCTTTTCCTATTCTTAGCCCTGCCCAGCTAGACGGGAGTAAGATAGGGTAGTGGTTGAATATTAGGTGTCTGCTCCTAAACTTGGATACCTGACCTTATGCATATCTTAGCTCTCAGAACAGAAGTAATGATCTCCACCTAAAGTGACACGCTTCGGGAGACCAACGCCATGGCGCATACCATCAACACCTTCACCCCCACCGAGGCGTCCCGAGAAGAATGCATACCCACCCACTTGCCGACCGCCGCAGCCCATGCGCCAGCGGCGCTTGCCCGCTTCGAGTTCGAGCCCGGCAGAAGCAACGACGGGACCAAGATCCTGATGGTCGAATGGGAAGACGACGACGCCACGCGGCGCTCTCCCGGCGAGTGGCGGGTTTCGTGGCAGGGCAAGAGCACCGTCTTGCCCGCCGACGAACGGACGGACGAGCACACGCGGCGGGTCTACTTCTTGCTCCCGCCCGGCGCCACGATCCCACCGTCCATCACTCTGTCGCACACCGCCGCGCCGACCCTTGCGGATGCCTCCCTGTCCATGCAACCGCCCTCTGTGCAACCGCCCTCCGTGCAGATCAACCCGCTGCCGGCCATCTTCCCGCCGTCGCTCGGCGCCACGGCGCGGACGGCGGGCAAGAAGGGCGTGCTGCACACCATCTGGGCCAAGAAGCGGCTGCAGGTGCTGCGCCGGGAAATCGAGGCGGAGAGTAAAGCGAATGCGGAGAGCGTGGGGCTGGATATGGCGCTGCGGGAGAAGGAATGGATTGAGGACAATTTCGGCGTTGCGGTCAGACCGATGGGTATCAGCATACCGAGCTTGGACACGTCGATGTCGGGGCCACCCGTCAGTCCGATGACTCCTAGATCGCCGGGTGATGGGAGGTTGAGCGAGAAGCTGAAAGGGCTGAGGCTGGGGACTAGTGAGCACGAGTTAAAGACCGGCGGTGACGGTTCGGTGAATGATGGTGAAGCACATCCGCTGTCACCTGAGACGCTGGATGTTGCCGTGTCGTCTTTTGCCACTTTCCACCAGGTATCAGGGATTGCAAACTCCACTCACCGAACGGCGAGGACTGCCGCCCAGATACCCCCATCGTACATCCGAGCCCAGCAACAAGATCTTGGTGAACTGTCCATGGACTCCATCGCTACGAAGAAATCGCAAGCTCAGGATGGATGGACATCCATGTCACGAGGTGGAGGAGCCGAGCAGCAGGACTATCAATCACAAAAGACTGGCCCCAGAGCGCGGAGAAAGAGTCATGATTCAGAAGAGGAGCTTTTCGCAAAGGCTCTGAGCCCTAGATCTCCAGACATACCCCGAAGTCCATTCTCCTTCTCAGTGGGAGACAGACTGCCTTTGGGAAAGAGAGATGAAAAGTGAATACGAACAGTGGGGAATGAAGCAAAAAAAGTCCATTATCATTAGTGATTATCATCACAAGCATGCCGCCCGCGAAAGAAACAAGCATGCCGCCCGCGAAAGAGAGAGCGAGAGATCACAGCATCAGCGGCCCATGATCTCCCAAAGCCAGGCATACAACATCATGGATCTCCGCCACCGTATCTGCAGCTCCCACCTCTGCCGCCACATTCCTCAAGCCCGAAGTCAAAGCGAGCAGCCCATCATGCTGCCCAGCCGCTTCCGTCAAACAGGACGAAAGTACCCGGTTCGCAAACGTCCCGATCGCTATGCGCCGCTTCGTAGTATTGTTCATCTCTTCAACAGCTTCGTTGGTAGGCCTCGTCACGTTAGGATCCTACCCGTTCCTTTCGTCACCGGCTATCACTTGTCGAACAGCGAGTGGTTGTGGAGAAGGCGAAACTCACCAGTTCCGCCCAATGTTCGAAAACGGCCTTCACCTCCTCAACACCCCGACTCGCATACTCCTTACTGGCTAGAATGGCCAGGCTGCCAATCTGCATCACCGCGAACGGATGCAACACCCTCTCCTCTCCCCCCTCTCGGAACTGCCCCCCACCCACTCCCACCGCAGCGCCCACATCCGACCCCGGCTCCAAACCCTCACTCCTCTCCAGGTCGAAACGCCTCTCCGGCTCCCACTCCGCAACTCTCCGAAACAACCCCGTCGGAATCAGTCTCCGCGGCGGACTCGACCGCATCTCCACCTCACCAGCCACCACCATCTCCGCATCATCTTCATCATCCAGCATCGCCTCGTCCCCGTCCGAAACCCCACTCCCTTCTTCACTCCCCAAGCTCTCCGACGTCGAGCTCGTCGGCTCCTCCTCATCCTTCACCTGCTGCCCCGGCAGCCAACAGCTCACGTCGTCATTCCACCGGACCCGTCTCGGATTGCCGTTCTTCCGCACGCACCTCGGGAAGTGGTCGTACACCGAGTGGCGCCGCGTGTAGCGCTTGTGGCACAGCGCGCAGACGAATGGCTTAGCGGGGTTGCGGTAGCGGCGGTAGCGGCGGCGCAGGCGGTGAGTGGGTTTGGGCTTGGATGATGTGGGCGGAGGCGGAGGCGGAGGAGGAGGCGGAGGTGGAGGGGGTGCTTGGGTGGGTTTGGCGGTGTGCCTGTTGGGGTCTCTGGGTCTGAGCTTCATGATGGCTGGGACCTTGGAATGGTGATTGTTGATGTGGGCGGTGAGGAGGGCGGTGACGAGGGCGGTGGGCGGAAAGGCTGGGCGCGCTGTTTGAAGCTTTCTTTGTTGGCCAAGATAGGGCTAGCGTCTTCTGGATGGGTACGGTGCGTGTGCACATGTTGGGTGGGAGTTATTGATTTCTTGATTTCTCACTTCTGACTACGTTGACTACACACGTGCGCTACGACCACACGCAAAATACTATGATCTGTACGTTGCAGTTCAAAGTTATAAGTGAGACGTCTTTAAGGATATCAGATCCTCCTAGGGTTAAGACCCTACTTTGACTAAGCCTTTCGCCTAGGCCGCACATATACTTGCGACTCTATAAGGTAGAGGTTAGATAGACGAGATTTACACATATCATAGAGTAGGAGTTTGGGTCATTAAACATGATAATGATAAGGCAGTCTTGACTTCCATTAGTAATTTGCTCTTTGCCAAGTCAGCTGGCGGTCCATTGCTTGGCTTGCGGACGACGGACGTGCTGGCGCCATCCAGGATAGACTAGTCCGTGAAGACGGTGGTGATGCTGAGGCTGGACATCATGTCCAGTCCGTTGTAGATCTGAAGTGTACGTCGGATGTGGTGGCGTAGGCGCACAGTGAATTGGTTCCAGTCGTGGTCACTTTCGTACTTGCAACGGTAGATCACGATGGCCCATGTTCGATGACCGTCTTCCTGGAGATACTTCTCGATGTGTGGGCGGTGTTGTTGTGTGTGGAGATTTGGGGTGTCTGTTGAGACGTTGTGTGCTGGTGAGCTCTAGCCATGACAGTGAATACCTAGCAATACTGCTTGCTAGCTTTGGTTGCGTTGAAAAGCGGGGCTGATCAAGCTGTTTCTTGCCATGCTTGAGACAGAAAAACCTCTCAGGACATCCAGGTATCCTGGTCGTAACGCATTACAATACAGGTCAAACTCGACGGCGTGTCAACACTTTTGCCACTGGAGGCGCTTCATGGCGTTCAATAGTCGGGGAGCTTCCGCTATATGCTGAGTCAGCAGCCCCGACAATCCTCGATCGAAAACAGGGCTGGAAGAGTCAACTTCTGCCTGCAACAATGGCCTCTTCTCTCCAGTATGTTAAGCTTGCCCAAGCCTTGCCGCCACGATTGATGCGGTTTTTCGCTCGGTATCCCCCTCCAGCCTTACAGTCCACCTCGCACAGCTCAACGCCGGTCAACTCCTCCTCCGCAACTGCTGGCATCGTACCAATCCCAACCTCAGATAACGCTAGCGCTACATCGAATGATGGCCTTGAAACGGACTCGGTGGTCGGCGATGCGTTGAACCCCTTTCGATCACAGCGACATCCAGCAACAGGCAACTGGCACGACCCAATATTCTCATTGCGGCGGCAAGCAGACCTCGTGAAGCTGGCGCGGCAACATGGCGTCGAAGGACTCTTGCCTTTCACGGTGAAAGGAACAGAGGAGAGGTTACGGAGGAGAGAAGAGAACGGACTGCGGGTCAAGGGCACTGGTGTTGGGCAGAAGGTGAAGGGGAAGGCTTGGGAGAGGACGTTGAAGGGGAGATTGGAGAAACGACGGCAGGCTATGCTCGAGATGCCGAAGATGATACAAACTTGGAAGGAGGTGAGTACTCTAAATATGAGGGGGCTGTTCGTCTGGATTGTGCTGACGTTTCTGTGCAGAGGGGCCATGGTCGTGGTTGGAAGAAGTTTCCCAAATGATACACGAGTCTGTTATGAGAATCTTAGCATTGTAACACTAATCTGGATTGAACTGAGGGCCTTTGATGGTGTCAGCATAATTGAGACGGTACAGAACTGTCGCATTGGAGTTCACAACGGCAGACTGTGCGAGGCGTTGCTACATTTTTAATTGAGTACGACACAAGCCACATTCAGAGAATCTACCGCAACGTCTTATCTTGCCAGTCTCATATGTGAACCGAAGGGTTAAATACCCAAGTTGTAAAAAGGTGCACATAGCTGCATTGTACGGCAGTGGTTGTAGCCGGTAACCGTATCAGTTCCTTACCTTAGACGGGATAACGACAAGCAGCACCTAGCTTGTGTATCATCTTCGACAGGACCATCTCACAGCAAGATGATCGGAAAACTGCTGAATGGTGACACTGCTTTGGTACCGCCTCCACCTCCATCCCCAGTTCTTAACGCTTTCGAGCGACCTTCATCACCCCCTCCACCTCCACCAGATTCGCTAGCCCCACCACCTCCCCCAGATGATCTACCACCGCCGCCTCCACCATCAAATGCGAACGATCTCCCACCTCCGCCCCCGGTTGAGAACAAAAAGAGGAAAGCGGGATGGAGCAATTCCTCCGAACGAAAGCCCCTCAGTATCGAGGAGATATTGCGCAAGAAGAGGGAAGCTGATGCGGCTGCTGCAAAGGTAAGCTTGACTCGAAATTATATATCGCTGAAGGATCTCTGGTTCACCCTGTGTCATGATTTAGATTCTACTCCAGCTACTGACTGTTATGTGCTTGTCTAGCCCAAATTCTTGTCGAAAGCTCAGAGGGAGAAGCTGGCTCTAGAAAAGCGGGCAAAAGAGGTCGAAGAAGCAAAGCAAAAGGCCCATACCGGAAAGGCCTTAGCTACGCCGACTCTGAATGGCACGACTGACTCATCACGTCGTCGTAACTCTCAGCCTGGGGAGATGCGCCATGCTCAGCCTCTACATGTAACGAATGGGGTGAACGGGGATAGGAAATCAACAATACCGACAGGTCCTCGGGCCCTAAGGCAAGGTGAGATACCGACCGGACCTGCGGCGATGCGATCAGCACTGCCCAACAAAGGATACGATATGGCACCTCCACCACCTCCAAAACCTTCAGTCAATGGTCCCTCTGTCAGTAAGAACGATAAGCGACCAGTCTCTGAAGAAGCTCAAGCTGCGCTTATTCGACAACGCTACATGGGTGCGGATCAGAACCAATCCACCTTCTCTGCCAAGAAAAAGAGGCGCCGGACGACGGAAAGGAAGTTCAACTTTGAGTGGAATACCGAAGAAGACACGAGTCCGGACTACAACCCTCTCTACCAGGCGCGTGCAGAAGCTAATTTCTACGGTCGCGGTCGACTTGGTGGCTTTGCCGAAGATCTTGCCGACGGGATTGCGCAGAAATATGCCAAGGCTTTACAGGAACGGGACCCTGAGGCCGGCAAAGCCAGAGCACGGGAGATGATGGAAATGGAGCGGAGGAGAAAGGAAGAGGGCGGACGAAATTCACTTGACAAGCACTGGAGTGAAAAGAAGCTCGACCACATGCGGGAAAGGGACTGGCGAATATTTAAAGAAGATTTCAACATCAGCACGAAGGGTGGAGCTATACCGAATCCTATGAGGTCGTGGGCCGAATCTGGTCTGCCCAAGCGCCTTCTCGACGTGGTGGACCAGGTAGGATACACTGAGCCCTCCGCTGTTCAGCGTGCTGCCATCCCAATTGCTTTACAATCGCGTGATCTCATTGGGGTTGCTGTCACTGGCTCTGGAAAAACGGCGGCATTTTTACTTCCATTACTTGTCTATATTTCCGAGCTACCTGTACTCAACGAGGCGACGAAGAACGATGGGCCGTATGCAATCATCCTAGCACCGACTCGTGAATTGGCTCAGCAAATCGAGATTGAAGCGAAGAAATTCGCCACTCCTCTAGGATTCACATGTGTCAGTATTGTCGGCGGTCATTCCCTTGAGGAACAAGCCTACAATCTACGGGATGGAGCCGAGATTATTATAGCCACTCCGGGCCGTCTGGTTGACTGTATTGAACGTAGGGTACTCGTCCTAGGGCAGTGTTGCTACGTTATCATGGATGAAGCGGATCGGATGATTGATCTTGGGTTCGAAGAGCCTGTGAACAAGATCCTCGATGCTCTTCCGGTGGCAAACATGAAACCAGATTCCGAAGAGGCCGAAGACGCTGTTGTGATGAGCCAGCACCTCGGTGGCAAAGACCGGTACAGGCAGACGATGATGTACACGGCCACCATGCCTGCAGCCGTCGAACGCATTGCCAGGAAGTACTTACGCAGACCTGCAATCGTGACGATAGGCAATGTTGGCGAGGCGGTCGAGACGGTCGAGCAGCGCGTAGAATTCGTCGCTGGGGAAGATAAGAGGAAGAAACGTCTCGCCGAACTACTTTCATCCCGGGAGTTCCAGCCTCCTATTATCGTTTTCGTTAATATCAAGCGCAACTGCGATGCCGTTGCACGAGATATCAAGCACATGGGCTTTTCAGCGGTTACTCTACACGGAAGTAAAACTCAAGAGCAAAGAGAAGCTGCCTTGGCTTCGGTCCGGAACGGTAGCACTGATGTCTTGGTCGCGACGGATCTTGCAGGCAGAGGTATCGATGTTCCGGACGTCAGTCTGGTGGTGAATTTCAACATGGCGACCAACATCGAGAGCTACACCCATCGTATTGGTCGTACTGGTCGTGCCGGAAAGAGTGGTATTGCGGTCACATTCCTTGGCAACGAAGATGCCGATGTGATGTACGTTCCCATGGCTCCTAACTATCTGGCCCTTCCACTAACATGTTCACTAGGTACGATCTCAAGCAGATGTTGATGAAATCATCCATCTCCAGAGTCCCAGAGGAGCTGCGTAAGCACGAGGCTGCGCAGCAGAAGTCGCAAAAGGGCGGCGGACAGAAGAAGATTGAGGACAGCAGCGGATTCGCTGGGAAAGGTGGTTGGCAGTAGTGTAGATGCTGTACGAGTGACTTCTTCATAAGTGTGATTGTCCAATCAACAATGCTAGTTTTGGGCATATGCAATGAAGCGCTGAACATGTGTTCGCTCATAAACCCCCATATGTGCAGTAGGTAGGATATACTATCTGAAGTCCTCTTTTGCACGATATGGTCTGCCGTAGTCCCAGCCCAGAACGTTCGTCGCCTCACGAATTTCCTGGACTCAACACCTCACAACCACGGTACCGGACCCATAGCTCTTCCAAGTCCTATTGTATCAGGTCCACTTCTCGAATTCCATAGCGCACATCTGTGGTGAACGCTACGACAACGTCACCTGTTGGTATACGTCGTCTCGTGAAGTAGTTGCCCACAATGGCCGATTTCAGTTTTGGCGGGACGGATGAGGAGAATGCGGAGCTCAAGAAGCTCAATGCAGAAGTGGTAATGTCCTTCTCGCATCTCTCCTCTCACTCATGGACAGAATGGCTGACATTCTCTATAGTTAGAAGATACCGACAACTTTGAAAACTGGGAAAAACTAGTTCGCGCAGCTGAATCGTTGGAGGGTGGCCTGAATCGCAATTCCAGTCCACAATCGATTGCAGCAACCAGAGAGATCTATGATCGATTCCTCGCCAAGTTCCCACTACTATTCGGATATTGGAAGAAATACGCAGACCTGGAGTTCTCGATCGCGGGTACGGAGGCGGCAGAGATGGTCTACGAGCGAGGAGTAGCCAGTATCACCAACTCCGTTGATTTATGGACGAACTACTGCGCGTTCAAAGTTGAGACTAGTCACGACTCTGATGTGATCCGAGAGTAAGTATAGGGAAACCAGCTTTCCTTCCCATAACCACAAAGTCTGCAGCACGACTCTGGAATCGTAAAGGCAAAGTGAATCTTCGAGCTTGGCTCGTGGACGGGTGAGACAGTCACTGCCAGCTACCTAGACTTCTTCTCACACTTGACACCCAGGTGCTTTCTTTTCGTTCGCTACACACCTGACCACTTCCGAGAAATTATATTCTGCGTTCGAGAAGACCATTTGGTGGACTTTTGCGGAGATCGATGATAGTCTGAAGTCACTCGCACTCTATGTTTGCTGTCCTCTCTGCCTTTCTCCTCTCTTGTCCTCCCTTCCCCTGGGTTAGTATGCTCACTAACCGCTTTGATGTGCAGGCTCTTCGAGAGAGGTGCGAGTAGTGTCGGCCTAGACTTCCTGGCACATCCGTTTTGGGACAAATACTTGGAGTTTGAAGAACGTCTTGAAGCTTATGATAAGATATTTGCGATACTCGACCGCGTTGTACACATACCTATGCATCAATACGCCCGGTACTTCGAGCGCTACCGTCAGCTGGCGCAAAGCAGACCCCTAACAGAATTACTCCCACCTGATATGCTGGCTCAATTCCGCTCAGAGATTGAGAACGAAGGCCCAACCACTGTGGAAGCCGGCTCGCAGCAAGTAAAGGCCGAGAGGGGAGAGCTGGAGATCGAACGAGAGATGAGGACAAGAATAGACAACTTCCATCTTGAGATATTTTCCAGAACCCAAACTGAGACCACAAAGAGATGGACCTACGAGTCCGAAGTCAAGCGTCCCTACTTCCACGTCACCGAACTGGATGAAGGACAACTCGTTAATTGGCGGAAGTACCTTGACTTTGAAGAAGTCGAGGGCGACTACTCCAGAACGCAATTCCTGTACGAACGGTGTTTGGTGACCTGTGCTTACTACGACGAATTCTGGTCACGGTATGCGCGATGGATGCTCGCCCAGCAAGGCAAGGAAGAAGAAGTCAGGAATGTTTACCAGCGGGCAAGCATGCTATACGCGCCTATCTCCAGACCAGCTATCCGTCTTCAGTATGCCTATTTTGAGGAGATGTCTGGTCGGGTTGAGGTTGCCAAGGACATCCATCAAGCAATCCTTTTGAACCTTCCCGGTCACATCGAGACCGTTATCTCGTTAGCAAATCTATCACGTCGCCATGGTGGGCTTGACGCAGCGATTGAGGTCTACAAAACCCAGATTGATTCGCCGAGCTGCGATATTTACGCTAAGGCTGCTCTTGTCGCCGAATGGGCCCGTCTGCTCTGGAAGATCAAGGGATCGGTCGAGGAGGCTCGCCAGGTTTTCCAGAAGAACCAACACTGGTATCTAGACAGCCGGCCATTCTGGATCAACTATCTCACTTTCGAGCTTGAGCAGCCTACGAGTGCTGAAACAGAGCATACCCAGTACCAACGAATCAAGCAGGTCATTGACGATGTCCGACGGAAGAGTCATCTCCCACCTTTGGTTATCAAAGACTTGACGCACTACTACATGGTCTATCTGTTGGAGAGGGGGACAAAGGACGCTGCCAAAGAGTATATGGTTCTGGATCGCGAAGTCAATGGGTAAGTACTTCCTTAGACTACATGAGCTTCCAAAACTTTTGTCGGTATTTCTTTGGTAGTGCCGTCCTCCCACTGTCATATATTCCCGACTAGCAGTGCCTTAGCCACTCTTTACCGAATGTGCAGTTCCGGGTCTTTGCTACTATGCCTCTCTACTGCACTTCCAGTAGCGGTCTGTTCTGAAAGCGATCGACTTCTTAACCAGTATTCCCTTGTTCCCCTTGCGCACCAAAACGTCTGAATTGTCCTAACACCACGCAAACTCAATGGGCAATCTTTCACTGACACGTGTAATTCGCTCGCCCCAACAGCCCCTTCTCAGTCCAGTCGGTAATGAAAGCCAAAGTCGCGGAAGACGGCAAAGAAGCCTCCACCAACCGACGGCTGATGATGGAAAACGGTCACCCGGGCGTCGAAGTCGACGAAGCTGCCATCCGCAGAGGAGAGAATCCTTACACCAAGTACTATCAGCAACAGGGCGAGGCGCCTGTTCCGGCAAATGGACCCGTAAGTGTGCCCCGTCCGCTTCTTCTGGGCACCCTGAAGGCTGCGTGATGTTGACAACCCACTAGGGGCAGCCGCAGCCTATACGCTATCAATGATTCAGAGTTTGATCCATCTTCTTCGGCCGATTGATACACTCCAGAACGATATAGAGTGTCCTGCTGTCGACTGGTCTGTTTCGTCCAGTCGTTCGATTCCAAGCTGTACTACTATTCGTCGATGTACCCAGCAGTAAATCCCACGTCTACGAAGGAGGGGAAGGGAGGGGATGCTGAGGGGAGGAGGGATTGGCTGGGGGCGTTGTGTACTCTAGTTCGATGTCTATCTCCGTTTAGAGTAAATCGATACTATCGTATTCGGAGGAATAGGATAGCTCATCAATGTTTGTACTAGAGCCTCTGTAGGCTGGATTGCGAAGTTTGGAAGTTGTCTGAGTAGCCAGGAATCTCACCTACTCGGTTTCAGGGACTAAGTATGTTTGGTCGCGGATGGCGCAAGGTAGGAAGTACTTATCGACGGCCGACCTTTAGCAGAGAGTTCTCTCAACTTACAAACGTCTACCCTAACTGATAATCTATATGTTTGCCCAGAATCTAGCCAGGGCCACTCCAAAAGTCCGTAATATACCTCACCACCTCGCCCGCCCTCGTGATCGGGAACTCATGCCCCGCATCGACACTCCTGAAATCCGCATTCCCTAACAAGACCCTCGTCGTGTCCTCCATCAGCTCGTCCCGGACGATGATCGCATCCTGTTCTCCACAGACGATGAGCACCTTGCCGTTCTGCAACCCAGCGTCTTCAACATCCTCGTCCGTCGTCGCGTTCTGCGCCGCCAGTCTGCGGCCGATCCGTCTCCAGTCGTCGTCCTGCTCCGAGATGGGCCCGTAGCGGATGCTGGACATGAAGGCTTTGATGAAGCCAGCGTGGAACTTGAGTTGCCATTGCTGTTCGCGTGCGGTGTTAGTTCTCGTGTTCATGTCGCTGCGGCAAGTGTAGGTGTGCGGAAGGAGGACGAACCACGGCTGCTGCCACGGCGGGTTGAGGGTTAGTCTCTGCCGACAGCCCTGTGGCGGTCGAAGGCTCCTGCTTAGGTAACTCCCCCTTGACCGCTGCTGCAGGCGCCGTGGTCCTCTGCTCGGCCGCCGACCCGCTTGCCGGGCTCGCTGGTGCGCTTTCGAGTCTTCTCCTGACGAGATACTCGAGCAAGCTCTCCGGCACAAGACCGGTGGAGTACAGCAACTTGCTCGTCCTGCTGATGTGGCTCGATCGCAGCAGGCCGGATGGGGCGAGGAGGATGAGGGAAGAGACGAGGTGCGGGAAGGAGCTGGTGAAGGCTGCGGCTATCCCGCCGCCCAAGGAGTAGCCGACTAGGGCGAATCTGCCGGACGAGTTGCCGGTCCAGGAGAGGGGTGAGGAGGTCAGGGCGATGAGGAGCTCGCTGGCGTAGAGACGCGCGTCGTGGGGGAGGTCGTGGGGCGTGTCGGAGTAGCCTCGGCCGAATAGGTCTAGGTCGTCGGTCAGGCTCCGGTCTTCTATACCAATTCTTTCATAGCATAGTGCCAGGCTCAGATACGCAGAGGAGGCAATTTGGACATTGTAGAATGCAGCGCCAGCGAGGTCTGATATTCAGTGCTGTGAAACGAACCTACAAGCATCACGCGATAGCCCTCATCTACCAAGCCCTTCGCAATTCCCCCTGAACGCGACCACGCCGTCAGTACAATTTCACCCCCACTTCGCCAACCAGCAGGTCACAGTTCAAAGAACAACATCGAAACAAAGGCTATAGACCTAACGCAACACAAGGCGTGCTAATGCCATGCACCAACAGAACCTTCCCTCCGCGCTCCGGACCCCACTCATAGACCCGCACCGTGCCGTACGGCGACGTGATATCCCGAGCCCCGGGCAGAGCGTCAGGCGGGTAGGGTAGATTTGCGCTCTCTTCTTCGGAGAGCTGGAGAAGAAGGGTGGCTCGCGGAGAGCGGATGACGGTCTGGGATTTCCGGGCGGAGGCGGAGGAGGTGGAGTGCGTGGAGTGCCGCAGGGCGAGGACGCAGGCTACGGAGACGAGACCGGCGGCTAGGAGGGGTAGATGGTGGTTGTAGTGTCGGAGAATGGTGGTGGGGAAGAGGGCGTCGAGGCCCATGCTGGATGGAGGGAGGGGGGTGGGCAGCTCCCACTCCAGCTAACGTTACGGAAGATCAGATAGGGTTTGAGCGGTCGTTGTCTGCTGACGTAAGGTATCCTCCTACTGTCGAAATCGTTTCACGATCTCTTTATCATTGTAACTCCATGATATGGACGAGCATTGCCGCGCAACAATCAAGGATCACCATTGATTTTGAGAATCTGCTAAGTCTCTTCGCTATGATCGCCGCCCTTAGTAGGGTCATTGGGTGAATCTACATGCAAATGCCACTCGGTGTGGACTCTCACCACTACCCAACTACGTTACGTTTCTTTCGTGTGAGATGGCTACCTAGGTAGCAGTCTCGGCTCTCTAATTTCTCTGATCTCTAACAGCTTGTGTCTGTGATCTTTGAGGTGGTTGGTATTATGACCAATCGACTCGTCGTCCTCGTTCGGACTTTCCACATCAAGAGTTGTTTCTTTAGTGTACGCTCGTCCTTGTTTGACACAGTCGCTCGACGTTCTGGGTTCTTATGAAGAACCCCATCTTTTGATAAAGTCTTACCGTTAGTTGTCTTTTCCCACGGCTCTTCGGTCTTCGCACGTCTGGCTAAGTTTTGCATTCCTTACTGCCACAACCGAGCCGGAAACGTCAACTCGATACCGAAGAATTGGCTCTTGGTTGTTTTCAGACAATTGCACAATGGTTTTCGTTATGGGTGCAGCTCGGTGGTCTCCTCGAGGCACAATAGGGAACCAACACCGGAAACATTCGAGATGCATTCCTTATTCTTCAGCGTACAATAAGCGACTGATCCGTCGCCGCATTCGGCTCTCCTTTGAAGAGTAGGGATTATTCTCGATACTTCAAGGAATAAAGAAAGATACTCTACACCGTTCGGGCTCTATTTTCTTAGCTAACGTACTCCTCTTATACGCGGTACTAGCTTTGCCGAGCTCTACGTCTCTCCCAGGGCGCTGCCAACAGAGGCGACGACGAGATGTCTTCCGCAATAAACTTAAGAAACGAAGGAGAAGAGTCTAATTCATACAGCATGTTGTCTAGACACAAAAGCCATGATTCACAGAACTCGTCTTCCTCCAGCTCAAGGTTAAAGAAGATCATAAATGTGTTCAACCCGTGGTCTTCGCAATCACCGTCTTCGACACCTCCTTCGACCGCGGGCGGTAGCCGGCGTGTACGGAAGATCGGGCTCAAACCACGAGCCAAAGTTGCTCGGGATGCCGTCCAGAAAACTCGCCAAACTTACTTCTTGACCGAAATGGGCCGGCGCAGGCTCCCACGGAGGAGCACTCAACTACGCCCGACGGCAAAAATGATCCAAGATGCCCGAAGGGGACATTTGACCAAGTTTCTTAGAGAAGGCGAAATTACTCGAGCGGACAACTTTGGGGAAGACATGGTCAACCCTCAAACTGCCGATATCTACCTAGACTACGACCACGACTTCGTGACGGATCACTTATCTGACGAGAGCGAGGACATGGATGACGAAGTGAAAGACAAGACAAACCTATATTATATCTCCGTGCACCGGGACGAACTACCAACCTACCATTTCTGGCAAAGGGGAACTGATCCGGATCCACTGCAAGCCCGAAGACCTATAGATTGGGAGGCTGTTTTCAATGAGCGTCTTCCAGCCGTCCTCGCTGAGGAGGAGCAGGAGGGACAGTTGAATGGAGTTACTTCCAGAGTTGTAAAGTCGAACTCTGCGGATCAAAAGGTTGAGAATGCGTGGATGCCAGGAGGGAAGCATCACCGAGAACTAAATCCGAAACGCAGCGTACGTCCCGCACTCTCGACTCGAACTGCGAACAACGTTTCATCAGAGTCGGGGTGGGCTACTCAAGGATCTATTGCTGGTTTGGTCTGGAATTCAAGCAACAATGGTATTTCGGAGGGCTCGCGGCAGTGCGGACCGCAACCTGGAGACCCAGAATGGGAAGCGGCTGAGGCGGAATGGGAGACGCGCCTTCGGGATGCTAATAGCTTGAAGACTTTCTTAGCCCAATACCGACGAGATGAGGGCGCAAAACATGCTGAGCTTACCGCGCCGCGCACATCCCCAGTGCTTCGTCCTATTCACGGAGACGACGCCGGAAGTCAAAGCTACAATGCCATATTGAAGACTGCCGTCCCAACTGTTTCCTTCAAGCTTACCCAACAGCAGTTCGGTCGTCCTGTGAGCCCGCTGAAAGGTAACGAGCCTTTGTGTAGGGGCGAGGATCCAAGCAACTGGGACCCTGGACATAATGCAGATGAGAATTCCGGACTTGCTGGAGGGCAGCTAGTGTACCACAAGGAAGAACCTCTTGAGTTTCTGGATTTCTACGACCAGAGGAGTTATGGGCAGCCCATGATTCGCCGTATGTTTCTCCTCATCCCGATTAGACTGACTACTACTTTTGCTTATAGCGATATAGTACGCAAGCCAATACCAGAAGAGTACATACAACGAGAGCCGCCTCATCGCTCCGGAATCGCGGATCCTTTCGACATCGTGGGATCAGCACTTGACGAACCAGCGCCGGAGTCAGAGCCTGACGTAGGCTTGAAAAATGCGTTTGCTCCATCTAAGAACTCCAAAGCTTCAGCATCTCGAGTATTACTTCAGGGTGACGATGGTGGACTGTACCTTTACGAAATGACTTATGAGTCATTTCTCGCAACAGCTAAGAGACTGCTACCGAACTCTATCGACAAGGGTGCAGGACTAAATTTTTGGGCTGACATCAAGAAAGCCGATGCTGCTAATATACAGGCAGTCAATATTGATATGGAGGGCGGCCAGAGGACGTTTGAGGCAACGATCAAGCCACTGCTCGCGACACATACCTGCGGTTTCCGAATACGCCACAGTGGTGATCTGACCCAATCTTTCAAGAGAAGCCAATACACAGGCAGTAGTATCAAACTAAACCACAAGAGCATTGGTTATGGGTACCTAGCCGTTAGGTGGGTCGATGCACCTGCAGGACACAGTCAGCTTGGTTACCCGAGCGAGGTCATGGTAAAAGCGATATCTTTCCTATTTCCCGAGACAAGCCGCAAGGGCATCAGGTTCACGTTGGTCATACAGGGTGAGGGTTCTCACGATGTTGACCTTCGGAATGGGGATGATGCAGCAGTCAAAGCACGGGTACAAGCGATACTTCGTCGCTTGACAGAAGAAAACAAAGGGAGAGCAGACCCAATTGAGGTTCAGATCTATGAGGCCGCCCACCCCCCCTTCCATGTGAGTAATCAAGTACCCTCCCGCGATGTTGTTACTGACCAAAAAAAGGACCCCATTCCAAAAGACCCCAGCAGAGGTCCTGTGGTAAAACCAGGGCCCGGCGTTCCTCCGACCACAACTGGACAAGGTCAGCCTCCTCGGGGCCCACCGGTGCCAGCCGTGCCTCCAACCCAGCCTCTTCCAAAGCCCACCGAACCACTCGTGCCTGCAACCCAGCCTCTTTCAAAGCCCACCGGTCCAACCAGGCCTACAACCCAAGATCCAGCGCCTGAAAACACGAGAACCCCTTTTTCCATACCGCAGCCACCTAGACATGGAGTTAGCGTTGACAAGGTCACCTTAATCCGACCGGCCAGATCGGATGCCCTCGAGCTGACAGCCCCATTTACGGCGCAGAGAATCCTAAAACAGGTTCACGAGTTGTATAGACCATTGGACCATGATTGGACTATTCGAGTGTTTCCAACGGAGGCAGCTTGGAGACATAACCAGTACTTTACGGTCAGTGCCGATGTTATGAGTGACACGGAGACTGCACAAGATTTTGTAGCAGAGTTCCGAGAAAAGATCGAGCAAAATGGAAGCGTCTACATTTACAAAGAGCTCGTAAGCTACCACTTCGTCAAAAGTCTTGAGAGCTCACTTAGTAATGCTCGTATAGCCGGTTTCGATCCGCGTCAACGACGGCACAGGTTCAAGTCGAACATCCGAACTCTGGGACCACAGAACCAATCCGACTGGTGCGAATTTTGCCAGAGTTGCATCGATATTAACACGCGTTGAGCCAGAAAGGAACGCAGCCGGGATCAAGATTAGGGTGCATAGGCATACTTCCGAGGGCGAAAACTTATATTGGAACAACACCGTGAGTGAGGACGAATTCCGCACAAATGTCTATTACAAGATCGATGATCCCGAAATCGATATATATCCTCCTGACCTGGTAATGGGACACCCAATAAGGCTTTGCGCTTGTGCTGACGCCGCGACAGGAGCCTGACGGATGTACTTTCGATGAGGTGCGTATGGCCGCCGACAAGCTACCGCCGGAGACTCCCGAAGAACTTGCCATACAAAAGAAGGAGCAAGAGGGTTTGATAGCCTGACGTCTCTGATCGTTTAAAACTAGCTGACGTCTTCCACCTAGAAAATGATGCTCAGTGGCTAAAGGAGAGCGAGGAGAGGTTCAAAGACTATGATACGAAACTTGCTTCTCGACTGGGTCCCGAGTCAATATACGGTAAGGATTCGGGCGAAATTACCATTCCAAGATATGGACCAAGCCTCGAACAAGAGATTCAAGGCGGGCTCGACCTGCCATCCTTATACGCCCGTGTTCTCACCCTCTCCGAGATTGAACGGCTGCAAACAAGCCACCGGCGTGCCGAGAACGAACTCTTGCAGCGGGAAGGATCTTGCCGCATATGTGAAGCCACATTCAAGCCCGGTTACTCAGACGTATGGGCCATCAATGCCCTTAACCTTGGTCAGACCGCTGACTCTCTGCAGGTCAAGGCTCATTATGCCAAACATAAAGAGGATCAAGTGCAGCGGTGTCCATTTTGCGAAAGGATCTGGACCACTTGGAGTGTTCAAGTAAGACGCCGGAAACCTTGCTCCGTGAGGTTTCTACTGTGCTTACTGACTCCATTTAGGAACGAATAAGCCATCTTCACAGCTCTCATCCTAGTGGAGGCTCCGTTGCTCATACAGAAGTCTGTCCTGATTGTGGAGTCGATTTCAGCAACCGTCTTGCTTTCCCGAACATTAAAGTAAACTATCAACAATTGATATCTGTACCGCTGCTAACGTTAAGTAGGCAATCACAAAACACGTGAAGACCCATGGGTCCAGCTCTCCAGCCCCGCCTGCTAAAGTTTTCTGTCATTATCCTGACTGTGGGGCTAATCTGTCGCACTTGGACGATCAGGTAATTCTCGGACACGACTACGACGAAACACCAGGCTGACCTTCTGTAGGGGTGTATTGACCATGCAAAAACCCATCCAAGGCGCAAGCCTGCTTCAGCCCTGGATGGTGGGGACAAGGGCAGAGATGGCGGGGGCAAGGGCACAAATACAAGAGGTGACGCGGGCGAAATTGAAGGTGGGGCCAGAGGCGGAGATGCCGGAGTCGATGGCACAAATGCGGGAGGTGACGCGGGTGGGAACGATGGCGGCGACAATGGCGGCGACGATGATGGTGACAAGGGCGGTGATCAGGACGGCATAGATGCTCCCAGCAGCAATGATGGCCGTGAGGTGCCTAGGAAAGATGACCATAGAACGAGGCGGTATGGACACTGGGTGTACTGCCCAACATGTGCCGTACGATATAGCTCCGCCAAATCCGAGGTAAAGAGTCCCGTCCAAGCGGAATCGTCAGATACTGATAGTTCTTCTGGCATAGGCGATTGCTGCACACGCAAAGAAACACAACATTAAGCCAGAGGGGTTCAAGAGGCTCACCAATCAAGAAATAAGCGTTATTAGAAACAATTATCAGAGAAAAGGGGCCACTGGCATTAGACCCCAGCCGAAAGATGGTGGTAGTAGGGCGACTAATGGTAAAGCTGGCAAGGGTAAGGGTGATGATGGAAAAGAACGAGGAGCCAAGCCCGTTACTGTTAAAGGAGACAACGGGAAGAAAAGAGACGACAAGGGCGGCCCAGGCCGCAAAAATCGAACGCGACCGCAAGGCGACGATTACGATGACGATGAGGATATCGTGGACGACGATTTCCTGAATCCTCCCCACTTACGTTCTCCGAAAAGAAAGCGCGGAAATATAGCAGTAGTAGTGAACGGTCAGCCGCCGAGGCAGTCGAAACGGCAGCGGCGTACCCCCGTCCGCCCTTGATCAGGGTGAAATGTTGATTTGGCAATGACTTGAGGCTGGGGTTGTTTTGTTATGCTGGTTTGGATTAGGGTAGCCTTGAACTTATCTGAGTAGGTGATATATGGATGTTTACTTTCGACGGATTTGATGCAGGGGGAATATTAATCATGCCTTTACAACGTTGAAGTGATTTAAATGATTTTAAGAGACCATCGACTCGCACCCACCTTGCTAGCCCCTTCGCATTGAAACGCTCCACACAAGAGCGGAATTTTCCGTCCTTCATGAAACCCTACCTATGCATGACAGAGCTCCACGACCAATCAGCCGGAGGCCGATGTGATGTTCGACACAATCTGCACCCTCCCGCTCACCTCCGACCTCTTCGCCCAGGGCCTGCATCCTACAGAGCCCGTCCTCTGTGTCGGGCTTTCGTCCGGCCATGTCCAGACCTTTCGCTTACCCGACGTAGCCAGCGAGAGCAGCGAGGATGGCACGTCGGCGTCGGAGAACGGGTTCGGCCAGATCGAGATGCCATGGCGCACTCGAAGGCATAAAGGGAGTTGCCGATGCGTGAACTTCAGCCATGATGGCGAAACTGTCTTCTCGGCCGGTACCGACGGCCTGGTGAAAGCGGCGTCGACTCAAACGGGGCAGGTGAGCTCCAAGATAGCGATTGTGCGCGATCGGTATGTAAATTGAACATTGCAACGTATGCGTATCGCATTGCATTAATTCTAACGGAAGAGGATAGCTCCAATTCTGACGTCGACGCGCCATCCCTCCTCCACGCCCTGACGCCGCAGACTCTGCTCCTCGCAACGGATTCATCCGCACTGCACCTCTACGACCTGCGCGAGAAGGGCTTTTCGGGCTCGAAGCCGCAACAGACGCACCGTCCGCATGACGACTACGTCTCCTCGCTCACCCCGCTGCCCCCGAGCGATACGAGCACCAGTGGCTTCAGCAAGCAGTGGGTCACGACGGGCGGGAGCACGCTGGCGGTCACGGACTTACGCAGAGGGGTCCTGGTGCGCAGCGAGGATCAGGAGGAAGAGTTGCTCAGCTCCGTTTTCGTGGGAGGGCTTTCGGCCAAGCCTGGGCGCAGCAAGGGCGAGAAGGTGCTGGTGGGTGGTGGCGGGGGTGTGTTGACGTTGTGGGAGAGAGGGGTGTGGGACGATCAGGACGAGAGGATTATTGTGGACCGCGGCACGGCGGGCGGGGAGAGTCTTGATAGTATCACGGTGGTGCCTGATGGTGTTGGGCCGGGAGGGAAGATGGTGGCGGTTGGGTTGGGGGATGGCAGGGTGAAATTTGTGAGATTGGGGCCGAATAAAGTTGTGGGAGAAGTGCGGCACGATGAGGTGGAGAGTGTGGTGAGTTTGGGCTTCGATGTTGGGGGGAGGATGATCAGTGGTGGCGGTCAGACTATTAAGGTATGGCACGAGAAAATGGAGGATGAGGACGAGGAGGAAACAGATGGTGTGGCCGCAAAGCGCAGTGGAGCCAGCGATAGTGATAGAGATGATAGCGACACGGACGGCAGTGACACTAGCGAAGAGCAACAGAAGGATCGAAGGAGGAAGAAGAGGAGGAAACGGAATGGGGACGAAGATCATAATGGACGACAGGATATTTTGGCGTTCAAGGGCATGGACTAAGCTCCTATGTCTTGATGTAACATAGATAGATAAAATTGCTGCAATGCTCCTAACGTGGCACTCGTCGTGCCAATAGTAAGGCCAAAGCGAAACCGAATCATATTATAGCGAGGGGAAAGAGCTCGAGAATAGCTCGAAACGATGCCGTGCTGGAAGTGATCCCTGACGTGCTATAACCTGTAAACGCAGACCAAGACGGCTGGAACGAGAAGGCCGGAAGGCCGCAAACGTAATGACAGGCCACAACAGCGAACTGAAGGAATACAACATCCTTGTCCCCATGTATCGTCAACCATATGCGGCCGTATTGGAAGTATCTCGCCCCACGGGCTGCTTCTTGACCTCCAACTCAAGGCCTAACACAAAGATAAAAATCAAGAACGAACTGCCCGCACGCCTCTCTCCAGTACTGCTGTACCACAACCCACAGGATATATATACGAGGACCGTCGACCCGTTGCGTTTGGATCTCTGCGTCCCCCAACGGGCGTCCCACCTATGTACCACAACAACAGAACACTATGAGAAGGGCTTCAGAAAGTGTCATGTCGAAATCAAGCCCCCCTCACACGGAGGCAGGCATTCATCCTCTTCCTATTATAATGTAAACTCATTCATCACCAGCCCAATATCGAGCCAAAAAACTCGCCCACCTTCGCATATCCATCGACCCAGTCCCTAGCGCCGCAAAATCCTTCTTCCCAGCCAACCAGTAATCTCCCGCAGAGCCCCCCTTCACTCGCCTCGCTTACGCAGCACTATATCTATCACCCACACCTCGATTTCGCTTTTCTTCTTCTTTTCTTCTCTTTTTCTTTCTTCGTGCGGCGGCGCGACTTTACAAACATACCCGTGTTGCCTGGACATCCTGTCAGTGATGTATTCTTTCCAAGTGTCAGTCGCGCCACAGATTGATGATATTGCACGCTGGACGTGCCTTTCCTGCGCTCTTTTTTCCCTTCCCTTGTCTCTGCTCTTGTGGTCGGGACGGGGAGCTGGCCGGAAGGTCGGTGGTGGGGATTGGGCTGGGAGGGAGGTCTGGACAAATAATTTATAAAGAGGGATGTGGGACTTTGGTTAGGTTCGGGTTGTTGGTAAATGGGGGCTGGATGTCACATTGGTGTTCGGCAGGTCTTTAGGTGGATGTTATGATATGATGGTTTCTATCTGTGGAAAGAAACAACGCCGTTGGTGCTGCTCTATCATGATGAGTCTTGTAACCTTGCCTGTGCCGCTCCTCGGCGCCTCAGTGTATGCACGCTCTACTCCCCTTGCTCGTCACCGATCTTCTCCAGCTTCCCAAGCTCCCTCTTCTCGCCCGTCTCGCCAATGACCCTAAGCCTATCTACCCGAACCTTCTCCCCGCTCCCATCACCGTCCACAACAAATATGACCAGCGAGGTAACGTTCTGAAACTTAACGAAGCGCAGCTCAATCTTCGCCGTCCCCGTCTTCTCGTCCCAATCCCGCGGACCCAGCGTGACTCTCTGCGTCGCCGGAATATCCTCCGCCTCTTCGAACCCAAGCACATGCGCTCGATTCGAGTAGACCTGGATCGTCTTCGGCCGCATCGGCACCTCGTCATCTCCACCCTCCTCCGAAGCCTTCGGAGGCAAGGACGTGATTTGTATCGTATGAACCTTCAGCGTAGATTGGAACGGCACGTAGAGCATAAGCTGCTCGTCCGTATCGCTCTCCACCCAGTCTGCTTTACTCCCCGCACTCTCCCCAGCTTTACCCTTCGCCTTTCCTTCCTCGGCCGCGGCGGTCCCTCGCCCAGAAGGCTTGCTCCCATCAAACAGTGTCCTCGCGCCGCCCAGCTCGCTGTCCGAGTTTAGCAGATCCAACCCCTTGATGTCCACCTGGTCCGTCACGTCCACGTAGCCCTTCGGCAGAGCCGCACCCAGCCACGTCGCGCCACCGCTGCCGCCAGCGTCCCCGAACCCGCCTGATGTCGTCGAGCCGTTGGAGTCCGCTTCGGCGGCCAGCTTCTGCACGGCTTCGGACAGCTTGCGCGGGTCGGCGCCGCGGACCGTCGAGACGATCTGTGTGTTCTTAAAGATCATGAACGTGGGCATCCTGCGCGAAGTAAGACGACCAGTGTTTGGCTTCGGCGGGACGGAAGACCGAGGGCAGGAGGGGAGGAGGGGCGAGACTCACGCCGTGATGCCATATTTCTTGGCTACCTCTTGCTGCTTGTCCACGTCGACCTTGGCGAAGGCGATCTTGTTCGGGCGCGAGAGCCGCGCGGAGAGCTGTTCGTAGACGGGGGCAATCTGCTTGCATGGGCCGCACCAGTCGGCGTAGACTGCGTATGCGAGTCTCGGCAGTTAGTTTGTACTGGCCACGAAGATATCTTCGCATGTGGTAAAGCAGGCTGCAGTGATGGTGGGGCAAGGTGGGTGCAATGCAGACTCACAGTCTGTTACTACTATTGTTGATGACTGTATCAGTTCTTGGAAGTGTGATGCGGAGTTTATGTCGATTGTTTTAGACATGTTGAAATGAAGGCGATTATTCTGGTTGATATGTTGTGCAGGTCGAGTATTTACTTGCGGCGCTGCTGCGCTTTGATGTCTTGGCATTGGCGATTGGCTCAGCCTTGTGGACTACACGTACAGCAAATAAACATTACACAGGTATCTGTATAAAGTGATTGACGAGAAGTCTGTGATATTTTGGCTCGAGGTCAGGACCAAGCCTACGGAAACTACTTGCGCCCAAAATGAGCAGTGAAGTGGCTGAAATGCCTTGACATGAGCCATTTGGTCGGCTGGGCATGAAGCTGTATCTGGGCTCTTGCTTGTGCTGGGAATGGTGAGCGACTTGCAATATGATTCTAGGAAGAAGTATGAGCCTACCGCTTAGTATTCTTAGTTGTATTCGGTGCCTGTTGGCACCTGAAATACGCCTCCTCTATCAGCGCGAAGGCTGCGACAACCCTCCGCCAAAGCGGACCACGTCTTCAACGCACCATGAGAGGAGCTCCTTTGCCCCTAACAGGAACTCTGTGGTCCTGAAGACTTCGATCGCGCCAATTTCACCTTCTTCTGCAATTGCCTCACGCAGTCTGGAACAGAACCTTCAGCCACAGACTGCAGCCCCGACAGCCTGTCACTACTTCGCCATGCTCCTTTTCCCTGTCCAATTCTTCCTCCGTCACCGTGAAGCCCCTGCCCTCCCCACATCTACACCCAAGATACCAGACATTCTGTCCTTCGTCGCAGTCTAGGTCATCTAGGTCGCATATCTCAAGCCCTGTTTGAGCGTTTACGTCTGCAAATTTGTGCTGCGGACCTGGCTGCCGTACACGTAGTTCACGATCGTATTCAGCCCTTGCTCTTGGGTCGGAGAGGACTTTGTAGGCCAGGGAGATGTCATCGATCGTGTACTTCGCTGTGCTGATTGTCGAGCGCAGGTGGTTCGTTTGTGGTAGATCTAGCTTGTCTAGCTTGTCGGGGTGGTGCTGTAGAAGTGTCCGTCGGTATGCTGTCTTGATATCTCGGGTAGCCAATTGAACCCTAGATGAATAGGGCAATCCCAGGACTTCATAGTGACTAGGAGGAGAGGAAGGCATTGGTATTGCCATTCTTCGGCAATACAAATACCATTCGAGGGAACTTGTGAGACCGGGACACTGGGGAAAGTTAGAAAGTCACCGTGGCGTCGTGGCGTCGTGGCTCTTGGCTCTCGGTCTTGGGTACTTTGTACATTGCTTTCATCATTGTTCTGCAGACACATTCTACAGAGGCATCTACTACGAAGTACTCCATAGATATAGGAGTTGCTTAGTCCAGCACTCTTGTGATTTCTTCTTTGAGATTCATATCTCATGCAAGGTCTGGCTATCGCATCACCCTTGGACCGTCGATGCCATGAACAGGGATATGACGTGGGGATCTTGAGTGGTACGTAAGGCGGGCAAGGTACTTTACCTTGACAGAATCAATTGTTTCGAGACAAGCGCATCAGTAAGCCGGTTTCCAAACACTCTCGGCCCAGCTTTGAGCAATGCACTCCAGCGATTGTGTTCGATCTTGTACATAAGTCTGCCATACATATCAATATGTTGAAACGTGCTATTGCAGTCATTGCGTTGCAAATCATCCTATCTGAGAGACTTACGCGACTCGACCGATGCTAACAGCCCTGTAGTTCTGCCTCAAAGAAGCATTATAAACTCATGAGTGGCGTCATACGACGTACACTAATCTACAGCCTGATACGAGATGGCAACAGCTCAACAAGATGACACGGATACATCTCAGAGGAAGTTCGGCGGTCCCTACACTTCACATCATCCAGTGCCGACTATCCAACGCTATGAGCAACATCAAGAGGAACGTAAAAAAGCGCCAACCGTGCCGGATGGTAGTCGGGAGAATGAGGTAGGCGGACAGCCATACGGGGGCACAAATCTCAATGCGGAGCAAACGAATTGGGACGGACCTGATCGCTCTTACGCCAATGGGCCCAATGAAGACGGCCAGGCGAGGCAAGGCAGCGGAGGTGAGAGAGGGGTAGAAAGGCAACATGGCAGCGACCACGCCACTCCTCAGAGCATGGCAGCAGAGCTGGATCCGAGACAGAAGCGAAAGGCTATGAAGAATCGAAAAGAAGAGCATGCCGGGCGAGAGGTCACAGATCCGGTCACCCATCTTCCAGTCACCATCCACGACTCCAATAAAGGCGAGCTCAACAACGCCCCCGAGAACCTGCCCCCCGCCGGATCCGAACCCCGATCGTCGACGAGTGCAACGAAGAGCCAAAGCCAACTAGTCAAGGAGACGGAAGAGGAGCAAAATGCCCATAGAGGCATGGAAAAGCTTTTTCCCCCTCCTAAATTCGATGTCATGTGCGCCGAGCTCGCCAGTACATATCAAACTGCGGTCACGGTGGGACTAGGCCTTGTTCTGGCAGTAATGCTCTTGGTCTTGATCATGAGCCAGATACTACTCCGACCTAGTCAAAGGAACTCCGAAGAGCGAGCAGAGTCATGGTTTAGACTCCTGTTACCGTCCCTTACTTTGGTTATTGTCGGGTCAAGCCTCGGCACTGGTGTCATCTGGGCTCTGCAAGGATGGTTGAAAAACAAGGTTAAAGATGTATGGCAAGACGAGGTTTGGGAAGCGGCCCGGCCACCGGATGGTGACGGCAAAGATGAGCCCACGCCTGAATCTACGCAATGGCTGAACTTTCTTTTGGCTGCAATCTGGCCTTTGGTGAATCCTGATCTGTTTACTAGCCTGGCAGATACCTTAGAGGACGTTATGCAAGCATCCCTTCCCAAATTTGTTCGCATGATCAGCGTGGAAGACCTTGGACAGGGAAGCGAAGCGGTCCGTATCCTAGGTGTACGGTGGTTGCCAACCGGTACTTGTTATTATATCGAAGTCAAGGCTATTTCACTGACGTCCGTACAGGTGCTGCCGCACATTCGGTCTCTGTAGACGGGAAGCAGAAGTCTGGCGACCAAGGGCAGAATAATGATCGGATGGGGACCGGTCAAGGTGAAGACACTAAGGAGATGAAGTCAAGTGATTCAGGTGAAGGAGGCCCGAACAGTACGCATAGAGATTCCAAAGGAGACGAGCAGGAGGAGGAGGCAGAAGATGAGAACGTCGCAGAGGGCCTAGAAGCGGAAGAAGGCGACTTTGTAAATGTTGAGGTAGCCTTCGCATACAGAGCGAGGACCACTGGGGCGAAAGATTTGACAAAGAAGTCCAAGAATGCGCACCTTTTTCTGGCTTTCTACCTGCCAGGGAATATTAGATTCCGTAAGTCTAGCACACATTCCTACTGTGTTATCGTTCAGTTTTCATCAAGACTTTACGAGCATTTACCATCTCAGTTGCTGCTTTGCATGATCGTCATTGCTGGCTTGCCAAAGCACAAGCATAGGCGTGGTCGTGGATGTTGCTCCTTGATCATAACCTTGCCAAACCACTTTGTACGACGTCCTAGTCTTGCGACGAAGTTGACGGATTGTAGCTGTTTGGGTCGAGCTCCGGGGCATTGTCGGTACGCTTCGTATGCGCCTGCAGTTGATACCGGATCCGCCTTTTATCGCACTTTGTACCCTCACTCTCTTGGGCCAGCCCAAGACCGACCTGTATTGTGTGCCTCTTACAAAGCATGGGCTTAACATCATGGATCTTCCAATCATATCTGGCTTCGTACAGTCCAGTGTTGATGCCGCCATGGCGGAGTATGTTGCCCCCAGGAGTCTGACATTGGACCTCAAGGACATGCTCGTTGGCGACGATTTCAAGAAGGATACCAACGCTCGTGGGGTGATGGTGGTGAGAATTTTACGGGCCCGAGGCTTCAAAGAGGGAAGCGGAAATCTCGGGCCTTTGAAGAGAGGCTCGTCCGATCCATATGTGGCAGTAGGTTGGGCTAAATTTGGAAAGCCTCTGTGGTCCACGAGAGTTATCCTCGCGGATATGGAGCCTTTTTGGGATGAGACCAACTTTGTGCTCGTTGGACCGGAGGAAATCAACGCTGAAGAGCGCCTTCGGATACAACTGTGGGATTCTGATCGCCTGACTGCCGACGACGATCTTGGTCGGGTCGAGGTGGACCTGAAAGAGCTGATGAAGGATTCCCGTTCCAAGGGAAAAATGTGGCATCGGCAGGACGGGTTCATGGCTATGGATGTTGATGAAAAACTGCCCGGGACTATCGATTGGAGTGTAGGCTATTTCCCCAAGACTAGAATTCAGCCAGAGCAATTGCAAAGACAGCAGCAAGATCCAGAGGTCAAATCCGTTGAGCAACTTGAGGACAAATTGGCGCGGGAAGCACAACACAAATTACGCGAGGCTGTGGGTAGAGATGAGACCGAGGAAATCGAGAAGCAGAAAGCTCAAGATCTCAAGACCAAAGAAGGTTAGTTCTCGCATCATATTTCGACCTTAGCAACTTATTCAGTGCCTGTACAGACCAGCTGGTTATATCACAGCCCCCGCCTGAGGGTTACCCTACCGGGATTTTCTCCATCCAAATCCATCAGATCACTGGATTAGAATTCGAGAAGTTGCAGAAAAACCAAGACCAAAGTAAAGAAGACGACGGTGAGATCGAAGATGGAGGCGATCTGCCCTCAAGTTACTGCACCGTAATTCTAAATCAACACCGAATTTTCAAAACTAGGGTCAAGCCAAAGAATACGAAACCCTTCTTCAACGCCGGCACAGAACGAGCGATTCAAGACTGGCGGAACACCGAAGTGATAGTCTCAATACGAGACCGCCGCGTCCACGAAGATGACCCTTTACTCGGCATTGTATATCTGCCCCTAGGACACGTCTTCAAGGATCGCTCCCAGAGTAACGACAGCTATCCTCTTGTGGGCGGCATAGGGTACGGTCGAGTTCGCATATCGATGGTCTTCCGAGCCGTACAGCTCCAAGTACCGAAAGAGCTTCTCGGATGGGACTACGGCACCCTCGAAGTCACTGGCCCCATCAGATCGACCGACCTCCCCGCCTCGCTTCAAAAGCTCCGCCTCAAAATCCGCACAGCCGTCGGCAAAGGCAAAATGACCGCCCACAACGACGGCACCTGGACCGGCAAGAAAGACCGCAAGATTCGGATCGCGGTGCGCAAACGCTACAGCTCCTGCGTCGTCATCGAGTTCCGCAAGAACGTCAGCATGGCCTTCGACAAGACGTCCGCCTTCGCCGTCCTCTGGCTCAAAGACCTCGCCGACGAAGAGGACCGCACCCTCACCCTGCCCGTCTTCTCCGGCGACGCCGACATGAAGCGCGCCGAAGCCAACTGCCTGCCTCCCGACGGCGAGCTCGCCGACCGCGTCGTCGGCCACATCGACGTCCCTCTCAAATTCTGGCACGGCCTCAGCGAATATCACCGCAAACTGGCGTCCAAGAACCGCAACATGCAGGACGTCTTCGAGGTCCTCGACACCGCCAACGACAACAAGGAGATTCGCGACAAGATGGCCGGCGCCGACTCCGACTCCGATTCGGACTCTTCCGCCTCCGCCGCCAGCGACGTCGCTTCCCGCATCTTGACCATGGGCAGCAGTGAGCATAATCAGCAGCATGGCTCGCGTGGCCCGTGGGATCAGATCAAGGAGTATAGCGATCATAAATCCCAGCTGCATCGGCAGCATCGTGGGTTGATGCAGTGGAAAGGAGCCCGGACGGCTAAGTGGGTCAAGACGAAGATCGAGCATGGCAGGGATCATGTTCTGGAGAAGGTCAAGCATAATAATGAGCGCGATCCGGGCGTCGAGACGGAGGTTTGAGGAATGTGGATCGGAGTCGATCATTGCGGGTTTGGCTTGACAGGTGTGGAGTCTGGGGGGTTTGGTACTTCAGCCCACGCATCGGAGGTCTGGTGGTGGGAGCCATGGTGAGTCGGAGATGCATGGGTGGTCTTCGGTGCCGTTTGGGAAACCGGCTCACGCGTGCACTCTTCGTCCAGGCAGGGTAATCATGAAGGCTGGAATGCTGACACTTTGTACGAAGGAACGTCGATTGAGGGGTTATGACGGAAGGCATCATTATTTTCCCACCTAGTTAGTTATTTCCGCTCCTAGCATTGCTGTACATAGTATATATACTACATACCAGTACCACAAACCCTTCCCCCCGTCCCGCCTCTCGAAGCGCACAGGTAAACGCTGCGGCGACGTGAGCTGAGATCGAGGCCTCCCCAGAACGACCCGAGCTGCACGGGGGACGCCGCGGAGGCGAAGCCCTCGACTCGCTCGCCGACATTGCATTGCGTCGTGGGATGGGATGAGACTGCTGGACCGACCCCGACCTTCAGGGCTGTCCTGTCGGCAAAGTCGCTGAAGTTAAATCCGATGGATCATCATGCCGTTCAGCTCGGTTCCATTGGGGACGTCGTGCTACAGACTGACTCGATAACTGATCGGCCTTGCATAGTGCGAACTAGTAGTCCCAAATCGTCAGGGGAGATTCAGGGCTCCTGTGCCGGTGGATCGGTCCGTGTGCGGTGGCGGCTTTGACGGGTTGAAGCGGGGCCAGGTGTGGTGGGATGGAAGAGGGTGGATGGAGGTTGCGGGGGTATTCTCCGTTCTTTATGTTACTTGCGCATTGCGTTCGTTGTAATGAGGCTGCAACACGCGCGGTGAGCGTAAGAATTGGCTACCTGATAAGTTACCTCGGTCCGCAGTGCCATCAAAGTACAGCGGATCCTACAAAGTTGGCTCCAGCACTCACGCAACTTTTTTTTTGAAACTTCTTCAAAATCAAGCTCAAACAACAGCATTTTGATGTTAAAATCACAACTAAACACTTATTTCTATAAATCTAAATAGACAGAATTATTATGAATATATATTTTTATCATCTGTACAAAATTTATGAGTAACTATAGTGAAATAACAATGCTATCAACTTAATTAAATACTTTGTTCAAGTCCGTACAACAAGACAGTAT